>Ga0209253_10005123_pt1 | contig 11384 bp, 8 predicted proteins | sample FrelakmetBRP12BR_FD_187145 | JGI IMG/M metagenome (GOLD analysis project Ga0209253, IMG submission 187145) | Freshwater lake sediment microbial communities from the University of Notre Dame, USA, for methane emissions studies - BRP12 BR (SPAdes)... | ecosystem: Environmental > Aquatic >...
GATGTCGTGGAATTGCAGTGCCGGGGAGTTTGGGCAGATGAAAATGGTCATCAATCGCCAGTTTGATTTCACGCTCGACTTTTGATGTAACAGTCGGGTTGTCAGTAACCGGATCTGGCAGTTTCAAGGAAGGCCTGTCGGCACGAACCATCGCGATCTCCTTGTGAGACCGCTAATCTTGCAGATGGAGGGGGAAAGAAGCAATCCGTAACTGGTTTATTTGGTTCATTTGGTTTGTTTGGTTCATCTGGTTCAACCAAATAAACAAGACAAACTAAACAAACCAAATAACAGTTTTATTCTTGCTAGAAGTGGTATGCGACACCGGCAATAGCATTGAACGCGCTGTATACGCCGCTGAGTCCATAGCCGGAGGGATCGAGATTCGTGATTGTGGCGTAGTTGTATTTTCCTTCGACAAAGAGCGACCATTCCTCAGTCGCCAGTATTTTCAGCCCCACCTGTGTGTTGAGTCCAGGCACCACTTGGCGGCCGTCGATCTGGCCGGAGCTGCTGAAGTAGAACGCGCCGCCGCCGACACCGACATAGGGCTGGAAGGTTGTCCCGGGATACCGAGCCACCACATTGAAGACGACGGTGATCAGCCGCATGCTTGATTCTTCCAACTGGAGCGTCCCGGGTTGGGTGATGGTGGTTGGTACGATCGGGGGTGCAGTAACTTTTGGTACAAAGGTGGCGTCGAGGGTGGTCGTCACTGTTTGTTGTTTGATGGTCGGCTGGCTGGTAAAGGCCTCAACTTCCACCCCCAGCCAACTGAACCCTTCGTCCTTGAAAAAGTATCCCGCCTTCCCCCCGAAGATCGCCGAGTTTTTCAGCGAAATATCCGAGCTGCTCAATGAACTGGTGAGAGTGTCTCCAAAAATAGGATTGAACCCGGGAAACTGAGCTTGAGCCTGCCGCTCCCCAAGCAGCGGCATTTGTACATCGCTCAACTTTCCCGGCATGCTGTAGCCCCCATAGCCTCCGACGTACCATTCGGCCTCGCTCTGGTGAGGAGAAATTGCCATCAGTAGAGAGATACAACCACTGAGAACCAGGAGAACAAGCACATGCCGAATGCGCAATTTTCTCTACCCCCATGCGAGTGGTGGATGAACAGTTCAACACCTTGCCCATCTATCGTGACAGGGTCATTACGCGCTTATTAACTTTCGGTAAACACTCAATGTGGTCTGTCTGGTTGATCTGGTTTGTTTTGTCTGTCTGGTTGATTTAGTTCAGCTGGTTAGTTTCGTTCAACTAAAAAACCAGACAAACTAAATAGACCAAACAAACCAAATGAACAAGATCGGCGGGTCTATTACTGAACGTCGAGTGCCAGGATCTTGGGCTGGTCGTCTCGAAGGATGTCGATTTTGATCGTCCGCTCATCTTTCAATTGTTGGAAGATGGCGGCAAATTTGGCAGGATCATGGAGTTCGACCCCATTGATCCGTTTCAGGACATCGCCGGACTGAAATCCAAGCTGCCCGTAAAAGCTGTAGTGATTGACGACTTCCAGCAGGATCCCCTGAGATTGCCCGTTCACAATTACAGGAACTAGCCGGGCCTGCTGGCTCACCTGGGCCGGGTTATTTGCCGTGTCGATTAATATCTGGCGTGTGATCGGCCTCCTGCCCTTCGATGACAGCTGCGAAACCGGAAGAGCGGCAATTGGCTTAGAAACCGGTCGTGGTGTGGCAGGTTGAGCTGAAGCGGAAATAGTATGCTCGAAACCGGGGCTGAGTTTTCCAATAGCAAGGTTCAACCATTCTTCCTGAGATCCCTGACGAAAGAGAACTCTGTCCTTTTCAATCTGGGCAATCATCCCTACGGACGGCACGGTTTCATGAATACGGTAGAGCGTCTGCTTTTTTGTTGAGAGGTCTTCAAGAATCGCAAACCCGCTCGTGGACGAATTCATGGCCGTGCCGAGCAGAAGAATCGATTTCGCGACATTCAAAGGAGGGGATGGAGGTGGTGCTGCTTCAGCGCCGCCCGAGAGCGAACCTGCATCATAAGGAAGGGGGAACAGGCGCGCCGCTAGAATAGAATCCGCAAGAGCCTTCATGTCGTATGTTTCTGATGATGCATTGTGCGGCGCCATCGCTGGCAGGACTGAACTCGTCGATGCCGAGAGTGAATGAGAGACAAACGCATTGATGGAATGCGCAAGTATAAATGTGATCGACATGACATACGTGCCGAGCAGCGCGCGGCGTATCCACTGATGCCGATTCATTTTCGACGTCCTTTGTAATCGGTTGCTGATGCGAGGAAGCAATCATACCTGAATCGAGCGCTCACTGAGCGGCTGCATCGACGCGTGTGGTGAAGTTAACAGCGCACGAATTGATTGATAACACTTCTGTAACACCCCCCAGATAGCTATATCCTGTGCCGGTATCTACGTTCGCTCAACCAAGCGATGGGAGATGAGGGAGTTGTTCACATGGATCGTTATCGTCATGCTGGGAGGGGTCGTTATGGGTGAGGCCCTGGCCCTTCCGAGCGTGTCTTTTGGAGGGGAAGTCCTGCAACGGATGTCTTCGCCCGCCCCCGGCGTTCGTATGGCGCAAGCCGGAGGGGGAACGGTTTCGCGAGAACCGATAGTAGCTACCCCATCCAGTTCGACGGAAGTCCCGCAGCCAGCTCAGGGTCAAGAACCGAAGCCTCAGCCGGAGTCATCGGGCTTCGCGGTCGATCAGTATCTTGTCGAGGGGAATAGCCTGCTGCCGACGGAAAAAATTGATGCAATCCTTGCGAAGTACAGACGCAAGGGCTTGACTTTGAAAGATATCGAACAGGCTAAGAATGAGTTGGAGAAGGCATATCGTGATGCCGGCTACCCGACTGTCCTCGTCACGATTCCTGAACAAACGATTGAAGGAGGGACGGTTCGTCTACTCGTAGTGGAGGGGAGGATCGGATCGATCTCCGTGACCGGCAATGAGCATTTTTGGAAATACGAGATCCTGGAGAAGCTCCCGTCGTTGAAGCACGGAACAGTCCTTTATGAGCCGACATTCATGAAAGAGTTGAGTCTTCTGAACGTCCATCCGGATCGGAAAGTCGTCCCGGTGCTCAAGCCTGGGGAAGCGCAGGGCTTAATCAACCTTGAGTTGAAAGTGAAAGACCGGCTTCCGGTTCACGGAAAGATTGAGGGAGACAACAGAGGTGCAATCTCAACCCCTCAAAATCGTTTAGTGGCAGAGGTACAGCATACCAACCTGTTCGGTGGAGACGAGATTTTCACGGTCAGCACCATCCAGACGCCGACCGACTGGGGGCAGGTACAAAACTACAGTGCGAGCTTCGTTGTCCCCATTGTGTGGCCCGACCACTTGTTCAGTCTGTATGCGTCGCAATCGACCAGTAAATCGGTGCTGGCAGGCGGGTCGGCGTTTGTCGGCGGCGGCGATATATCGGTTTCCGGTAATGCCACCATCTCGGGATTCCGGTATTACATGCCGATCGCGAAAGACTTTCCCGGCACCCATTCGCTGTCGCTGGGAATGGATTACAAACACCTGAAGGAGACCGAGGCGACCTTTCCCGGCAACCTGGGCACCGCCACGGTACTCGGTGCGATTCAATATACCCCGGCCAGCGTGAACTACACCGGGACCTATTACGATGCCTGGGGATACACGCGACTGACCACGACGGCCAAGGGCTATGTGGCAGGAATGATTCCAGGGGGATCGAAGGAGGATTTCTCCGGGGACCCGAGCAATCCGTCCGCTCCGCCTGGGCAGCGCAAAGGATCGACGGGGACGTTTGTCGTGCTGCAGGGAGGACTCGATCGCGCGTTGTCCTTGCCGGGAGATTTTACGCTGGCGCTTCACGCAGATGGTCAATGGGGGAGCCAGCCGCTGATTCCAGCCGAGCAGTATTTTGCCGGAGGTTTCGATACGGTTCGCGGTTACCGCCAGTATGAAACGCTCGGCGACAATGCCGTCCGCGGTCGAGCGGAATTGACGACCCCGGAAATCATCGACATCCCAATCGATCGGATGTGGCAGCGTCGGCGCAGCGCCGATTACACCATCAGAGTGAAGTTCGCGGCCTTTTACGATGCCGCCCAACTTTGGGTGCAGGATGCGCAGCCTGGTCAGAGGTCGCAATTCCGGCTTGAAGGAGTGGGGGCCGGGATTCGAGTGAAGTTTCCCAAGGATGTGGGGCAGCTCATCATCGATCAAGGATTCGCGCTCCGGGACACAGCGCTCACGCAACAAGGCGACACGTTTGTGCATTTTTCGGTCGGGCTGGCATTTTAACTGGTACATGCTGCCATGAACAAATTACGGATCCTCGCGAGCGTCATCCTCTGCTTATATCTGTTCCAGCTGGCGATCGTGCCAATTACCATGGCCAGCCCTGTCGGTCTGACCAGCCCGACTCCCGGAGTGTCGTTCGATGGTGTCGGCACGCCGAACCTGACCATTACATCGTCAGCGCTCAGTTCGATCGTCCACGCTCAGGGATTCAATACCCTGCGCAATGAAACGGTGAATGTCAATCAGGCAGCCAATGCGGCGATGCTCGTCAGGATCGGCGATATCAATCCCACAAGCTTCGACGGGACTCTTAATGCCATGGGCATGCTGTTCCTGTTGAACCAGAACGGCATCCTGTTCGGTCCAAATGCGCAGCTCAATGTCGGCGGGCTGGTGGCGTCGTCTCTGAATATATCGAGCGCGAATTTTCTCGCCGGCCACTATCTGTTCCAGGGAACAGGTCTCGAAGGCCCGGTGAAAAACATGGGCCTCATCAATGCATTGAACAATGGCGTATATCTACTCGCGCCCAACGTGGAAAACAATGGGGTGATCACGAGTCCCGGGGGGAACATCGTCTTGGCCGCCGGTACGACAGCCTTTCTGTCGAATCGGCCGGATGGGAGAGGTTTTCTTGCCGAACTCTCCAACCCCGTCGGACGGGCCGTGAACCTCAAAGATCTTATTGCCGATGGCGGCAATATCACTCTGGCAGGCCAAGTGGTGAATCAAGAAGGGCTGATCCAAGCGAACAGCGTGAAAGAGCGGAACGGAACGATTGAGTTATTGGCGAGCAACGCGGTCACCCTCAAGGACGGCAGCCGCACCATCGCCAGGGGCAGCGACGAGGGCGTCTCGTCCGGTGGGACAATCCGCGCGATTGCCAATTTGATAAATGGCACAGCCACCTTCCAGAAGGGCGCAGTCGTCGATGTTTCGGGCGGTAAGAATGGAGGGCATGCCGGTTTTGCGGAGATCAGCGCGGCGATCGTCAGCCTCCGCGGTCAATTTTTCGGGCGCGCGTCACAGGGCTATACCGGTGGCCGCTTCCTCATCGACCCGACCTGCGTGGACGGCAGTGCTTGTTTCGTCGATGCAACGGAGATCCACTCGTTTGCCAACAGTGACGCAAGTCTGGTGGAGTTTCAGTCGGCTCCCGGGAGCGGTCTCACAGTCACAGGGGCCTATGACCTTGCCGCAGGCGAGTGGCAGCTCCCGGCCGGCCAGCGTGGGACGATCAAATTTACCGCCTCCACCGGCGATCTGCTTTTCCAGGATTTCTCGCTCAGGAATACCGGCTCCGGTGTCGCCTGGGATTACGTCGGCACGGCGGACAACCACCTGCGCTTCAATCGATCGTTCATCGAGTCTGGGTTCGGCGGGAACATGGAATTCACCGCCACCAGAGGGAGCATCAGCCTCGTAGAATCGACGAACATTGGAGGCAATTTATCGGTGCAGGGCCTGCTCTCGACCATCCGCACATCGGAAGCCGGCGGAAATATCACGCTGAGAGCGGGACAAGACATCATCAGCCCCAGCGTGTTCGTCAACGATATTAGACTTTCCCCTGGAGCCGTGGCGAGGTTCGGAGGGATTCGGCTCGATGGGATTGGGAACTTAAGCATTAATGCCGGCCGGGACTTTATCGGTGGACGGGTCAATGGCCGGTTGTTCGGTCCAGGATTTGTCCTTACGAACGGAATAGCCGAGGTCACAGCTCAGCAAATCGGAGGGTCGTTGAAAGGCACGGCCAACTCCGATGATCAGTACGCACACCTCACGATAGCCTCAGGCGACATTACACTCACTGCGACGACGGGGAATGTCTATCTTGGCCGGATCCAGGACAAGGGGCTCTCGGACATGGATTCGGATTCGATCAAGACGATCTCCGTCGATCCGAACAATAAGGTGACGGTGAATGTCAACGAAGGTGATCTGTACCTCAACCCATTTCTCTTATCGCGGGGTAGTCTGTCGCTAGTTGGGACCAATATCTACCCTGCTTCGTTCAAAGCCAATGTGCCAAAGGGAAATATCTTCGTTGAAAACAATCTTTCCTTCTGGGGGTCGCCCACAGGAACGGTAATCTTTCAAGCCGGGAAAAACATTCAGGGGACCGCGCTCGGGTCTCCCCCACTCCTGACAGATCAGTTCAAGTACATCTTTGTCGGCACAGTTGGTCAAGGGGGAGCCTGGGTGCTGGTCAATATCGCAGAAGCGATGAAAAATCCATTCCTGTCTCCATTTGTCTACACGGCCGACGGTAGGAAAAATCCACCGGTCCCCTTCGGGCTGCAACTCCCTGCTCTTCCAGTCTTGGATCAAGTTCCCAGCAATCCTGAGTATCTGTTCGTGGGCGAGGTGGGTCGAGGAGGGCAGTGGATCCTCATCGATAAGGGCGATCCCACGCTCAATCTGAACCCCTATCTCGCCCCCTATTTGGCAAGAGCGGTTCCACAAGGGGCTCCGCCAAGACCGGTTCCGGTCGGGGATCCGATCTCATTTCCTGTAGGGCCTGCGCCTCTTGCGACCAGGACTATTTCACTCTTACAGGGTGACCCGGCAACCTTGAACGGACGCAGACCGATCAACCTCCAAACGATGGTGTCACCTAATTTTAGAACGACGAATACCATTGCAGACCATGCTCCGGTCGAAGTCAAACTTGAGGCGGGTCTCGCCAACATCGCCGGTGAAGACAATATCAAGGGGCTCGTGCTGAACTTTGGAAGCGTTCCCTTCAAGAAGCAGGTGACAATTTCAGCGCCTGGCAATCTGGAGAGCGTTGCAGCCATTCTGGCCGCGCCGGCCGGCGTGGAATCGCTCGTGACGGTTGGAAAATCGATCAACTTTGGTGCCGGTGGACAGATCGCCTTTGCAGGAACTGGAACTGGCAGGGTCCGTGTCGGCGGCAATCTAGATCTCGGATCCAGCTCTGGACTCCGGTTCCGACTCCTTCCCACGGATTCCAGTGACCAGAATCAAGGAGGATTTCTCGATGTCGCAGTCGGCGGCGACATTCTTATGGATCGGTCCAGGATCTCGACCTATAACGGGGCCTCCATCTCGATCCACGGGCTCACCAAGAGCGGGATCGCCAATACACTGGACGGCACGCCGGTGGTTGGTGTCGATGGCACGAGAATTTCTGTCATGGCGAGAAATGCGGACGGCCAGATTGTTCCCCAAGAGGTGAAGTTCGAAGGGAAGACCCTGGTGCTGACTGGAACGGAGGAACGGCTAGACGGGTCGCCGCTCACGGTGCATGTTGCGCTTGTCGAGCAAAACGGCCAGTTAGTCACGCGCAATGGCGACCGGGTTGAAGTCCTCCGCGTCGACGGCAAGGCGGTCATTTTCAACGGTGACGTGATCTTCGTGAAGCCGGTGGTGCGGGTGCTTCCGGACGGTACGGTCGTACGAGATGGAGGGACGCTATTGCTGGCTCAGGCGTCGAACGTTTTAGAAGTAGGAGCTACCGGGGGCGGCATCAGGGTCGGGTCCAACATTGCGGCGCTGAATGGTGACAACGACGCTTTGGGAATTGTGACAAGGTTCGGCGGCGCGATCGATGTCAAATCGACAGGCGATATCAATGTCGATAAATCTCGCATCGCCACACTGGCCTTTCCCTCTCCCGGGACCAGGCCGTATCAGGCAGGCGACATCAATTTGGTCAGCCTCACAGGCAACATCAACGCCGGCAGCGGCGGCGCGAACGAAGCGATCCCGCTGGCCTTTACGATCAAGCCGATCGATCCGGCGACTGGAAGGCCTTTGCCTGAAGAGACTGTCAATTTCGAGGTGCCGGGCAGCGGCATCTTTACTTACCACGGCAGCGACCAGGCGCTTGGAGAAAAGTTGGTATTTCCACGGTTCGACGATCCGGAGATCAATGCGGTGCGGGATGAAATTGCCAAGCTGGGGTTCCTGGGCCGGGATACGACCGCTTTGCGGGCGAAGGAAAGGCAATTGCTGGGGGAACGTGAGGCAATATTTAACCAGGTGTTCGAGAATTTCATCCTCAGCAAGCAATTGGGGAATGTGAGGCTGGAGGCCAAGCAAGGCGACATTGTGGTGCCGGTGGCGGGGATCCGGGGCCGCCGCATCGATCTCCTGGCGCCAAACGGAACGCTGGATCTCCAGGGCGGTCTCATTGCCGGCCTGACCCGTTTTGCGGCAGGGGCCGTGACGGGAAGTTTGAGCGGCAGCTTCAGTGGCACGGTCACCGGATCGAGCAGCGGCGGCAGCGTGAGCGGATCGAGCAGCGCGGGCGGCGGCAGCTTGGGAGGTATTACCGGCGCAACCGGCTCCGTTTCCGCCGCCTCCAGCTCCTCGACGGCGGCGACGACGAGCAGCGCCGTGAAGGCGAGTGCAGACGTGCAGGAAGGGGCTGCAGATGCGGCCGGCCAGGGATCGGATGCCAAGGGAAAACAGGTGGCATCCAAGTCGAACGACAAGGACAAGAAAGGGGTCACCGTCGCCCAGTCGATCAAGATGAAGCACGGTGTCATCATTCAAGTGGACGTGAAACCGCAGTCAGGCGGGTAGGGAGACTTTTGATATGGATATGAGTTCTGGTGGAGTGGCGTTTGCGTTGAATCATGCGACGCTGGAGGGCAAGATTACCATCGCGGTGTTGCTGTTGTTTTCGCTGGTCAGCTGGACAGTGATCATCAACAAGTTCCGCCAACTGGCGAAGGCCAAGACGCGGAACGGAACCTTTCTGGATCTGTATTCCAAGGCGAAAAGCCCGCTGGTGATCTTTAGCAAGGGGCCGATCAAACAGCTCCAGGGCTCTCCCATGTACGAACTCTACTTTGGAGGCTGTGAGGAATTAAAAGTACAGCAGGATAAGTATGGCACAGACAAGATCCCGAATCACGGCATCAGCGCTGTACGGATCGCGCTGGAACGGGTTCTGGGTGAGGCGGCGGTGGGGCTGGAATCAGGGATGATCGTGCTGGCGACGGCGATCAGCGGCGGCCCCTTTATCGGGTTGCTCGGGACGGTCTGGGGCGTCATGGATACGTTCGCCGGTATCGGCAAGGCCCAGTCGGCCACCCTCGCGACCATGGCGCCTGGTGTCGCCTCGGCGCTCATCGCGACGGTCGCAGGCCTCATGGTCGCGATCCCCTCGCTCTTTTGCTACAACTTTCTGGTGACCAAGACGAAAACGCTGACGATGGAACTCGATAATTTCGCGGCCCATCTCGAAACCGTGTTCATTACGGAGTTCCTCAAAGAAAAGAACGGCGCTGCGTCCGCGCAGGAAGATCCGGAAGACTACCGCCCGGGCGGGCACCGCCAAGAGTCGGAACCGTCCGGCGCGGCGACGGGACATTGAAGACGTGAAACGAATTTCTACACTTACCACTCACCACATTATCAAGGTGAAAGAATGAGACGTTTTTCAAAAAAGGGTCACGCCGCGGTGTCGGATATCAACATGACCCCGTTGCTCGACCTCGCATGGGTATTGCTCGTGATCTTCATCATCACGACGACGGCGGCGGTGCAGGGGATTGAACTCAAATTGCCGGAGTCCACGCCGCACGAAACGGAAATGGAAACCACGACGCCGACGATATCCGTGAAGAAGAACGGCGACGTCTATATGGATGAAGAGCGAGTCAAGCTCAGCGAGCTGGAAAAGCTGATCCGTGATTTGAAAGCGGCCAAGGGCGGCAAGCTGCCGCTCGTGCTCCGCGGAGACTCCGGCGTAGAGTACAAGCATGTCGTCGCAGTGCTGGACATTCTCCAGCGGATTCCGGTCGAAGAGTTGGCTATCGCAACGAAACCAATCAATGAGCCGTGATAGGCGCAAGTGGTAAGTGGTAAGTAGGGAGTAGTAAGTGGTGAGTCGTGAGTGGTTAGTTATAAGTAGTTAGTAGTAAGTCTAAAAATGCACATGGCGTAGGACCATGATCTGGCATCTTGAAATTCGACAATTCATCCGGCACTCTTCCCATATGGGTTCTTCACCCCCCACTGACCACTAACCACTCACTACTTACTGTTTGATATGTCCGGCTACAAGGGATTTGAAAAGAAGAAGAGCAAGCTCGGGACGACGCTGTTGATCGTCGGGGTGATCCATCTTGGGATCGGTGGCGGTCTCTATTGGGTCGCGCAGACCGATTGGGGCCAGAATCTCATCAAGGTCTACAAGCTCAACGCATTCAAGAAGGAAGAACCGCCTCCACCGCCTGAAAAAGAGCCGGAACCGGAGCCGGAACCGGAGCCTCCGAAACCTGAGCCGAAACCTCAGGAAGCGCCTCCGCCACCACCGCCGACAGCCGAAGCGCCCCCTCCGCAGAAAGCGGTCGACGCGCCGACCGGCCCGCCGCAAATGGACGCCAATCCCTTTGCCATCGGCAAGGGCCGCGGCAAGTTTGCCGGCTACACGGACATTCTGACCGCCTCGATTCAATCCAAATATCAACAGCCGCCGGATCTGCCGGAGGATCTCGAATATGTCGTACTTTGCGAATTGATCCTCGACAAGGACGGACGCGTGTTGCAATACCGGTTGCTGACGTCTTCCGGTAGTCTCCTCTTCGATCAATCTGCGCTCGAAGCCCTCTCGAAGGTCACCCAAGTGCGTCCACCGCCGGAAGGCATGGATCCGACGGTTACGGTCAAGTTCTTCCCTCCTGCTTAACAGGATGCTGAAAAAGCCCGCCAGCTTCGTTCTCGGTTCATCGAAATCCTCAACGTACCCCTGAGGGTACGCCTCCGGTTTCGATTCGCCTGCGGCCTTGCTGACGAGCTTTTTGAGCATCCTGCCGGGATGTCCTCCCCTTGTCCCTGCCCTTCAGCCTAGGAAGACTGTTGTTTGGTCTATCGGGTCTATCGGGTTGGTCTGGTTTATTTAGTTGATTTGGTTCATTTGGTTAGTTTCGTTCAACCAAATAGACAAGACAGACTAAACAGACGAGACAGACCAGACAGACCAGACAGACCAGACAGACCAGATAGACCAGATAGACCAGATAGACCAGATAGACCAGATAGACGAGAAAGACCAGCCCGTACCCCCCCCCAAATGTATCTATTGCTAAAAATGCCATACAGGTTTAATAGAAGCCACCAGTTGCT
>Ga0209253_10005124_pt1 | contig 11384 bp, 10 predicted proteins | sample FrelakmetBRP12BR_FD_187145 | JGI IMG/M metagenome (GOLD analysis project Ga0209253, IMG submission 187145) | Freshwater lake sediment microbial communities from the University of Notre Dame, USA, for methane emissions studies - BRP12 BR (SPAdes)... | ecosystem: Environmental > Aquatic >...
CTCCGAAAAATTCCCACTTTTGGCATAACGAGGTTGACAGATCGTGCAGTATCCGATATGTTTGTATACATATCTTTTTACAATGGTTCAAGGAGGTAAATCATGCGTAAAAAGAGTTTAATTCTGTTCGTTCTTATCCTCTGCCTTGGGCTTTTCTTGGGGGGATGCCCAAAGAAACAAGTCGCCGTCAGTCGAGACCAGTCTTCTGTTGAGAGGGCAGAAGAGGCCGCACGGCTCCAACGCGAGCGGGAAGCAAAAGAGGCTAAAGAAAAAGAATTGGCAAGGCTCCGGGAAGAAGAGCTGAAGAAACCAGCAGGGGGAGAGCTGGAAAAGACTTTGGTCACGAAGAAAGAACCGGGCATCGAAGGAGAAGTCTTCGAATCGAAACTGCTCAAAGACATCCACTTTGACTTTGACAAATACGACGTCCGCCCGGTGGATGAGGCCGTCTTAAAGGAAAACGCAGCCTTTTTGAAAAGCAATCCTAAAATGAAAGTCCAGGTTGAAGGTCATTGTGATGAGAGGGGAACCGTCGAGTACAATCTCGCTCTCGGGGAAAGAAGAGCCAACAATACGAAAAAATATCTTGTCTTGCTCGGCATTCCTTCGGATCGTATTTCTACGATCAGTTATGGTAAAGAGAGACCTTTGGATAAGGGCCATCATGAGGAGGCGTGGGCACGGAACCGAAGAGCTCACATCGTCGTGCTATCGAAGTAGGTGAAGCGAGCCGATCCTTGGGGTCCCGAGGTCTTCCCGAGGATCGATAGGGAAGGAGGAAGACTTGAAACCATTCAACAGGATGAAAATAGGATTCGTTCTTTCCATCGGGATGTTGCTCGCTGGGTGTGCATCTACCCGGGACGCACAAATCCTCGACAGGGAAATCGATATCCTCCATTCGAGAGTTAATGCGCTTCAAAAAGAAAATAAATCCTTAGAGAGTAAAATGTCCGCCCTATCCGCCGAAAACCAAAAGCTCCGGACCGACCTTCTTTTCCGTGTCGATAGCATGCAATCTGAAGTTCGAACCCTCTCCACGAGCGTCGAGGAGTATAAGGATTATGTCAGCAGACCTTCGAAGGAGATCGGCCGTGTCAAAGAAGACGTCGACGGTCGATTGAGGGCTCTGGAAGAAGGGAGAAAGGCACTGGAGGAGAAAAATAAAGCCCAGGAAGAGAGAATCCGGGGAATGGAGGATCGTCTCAAGGGGATGGAAGCAAAGGTCAGGCAGACGGAGCCGGAAAAGCCGAGTCCAGCGAAAAAAGAAGTCCCTTCCGAAGAAAAAGGGGCTCCCGCAGGGATGGGAAACATGTACAAAGTGGCCTATGAGGCCTTTCAGAAGGGAGACGCTGAAGGAGCGCGAAAGAAATTTGAGGCCTTTCTCAAACAGTACCCGAACACGGAACTCTCCGGCCACGCACAGTTTTGGATTGGAGAGACCTATTATCAAAAAAAGGATTATGAGAAGGCCATCCTGGAATATGAAAAAGCAATCACCAAGTACCCGGAAGGGAGTAAAGTTCCAGCAGCCTTGTTCAAACAGGGCCTTGCCTTCCTGGAATTGGGCGACAAGGCGAATGCCAGAACCCTTTTCAAACGAGTCATCGATCGATATCCACGCTCTGAGCAGGCGGAGATGGCGAAAAAGAAGCTGGAGGCAGTGAAGGCTCCCTCGAGTGAGCCCAAAGGAAAGTCCGCGCCTGCGACCAAAAAGAAAGCTCCGTAGCCGGATCGAAAACGCTTCCTATCCGGCTGAACCGAACGCGGTGGTCCATGGTATCGCGTCCGTATGCACCTTCGCGAGGCCCGGACCTCCTTGCACGCTGACCCGCTCTCTTGACCGGTCACCCTTGGCTCCTTCTTCTCTCTTAAACATCTCGTGATCCCTGGACGGTCTCTCCTGCCCCTGGGGAGCTTCGTGAATTTTTGTTGATTCTTTGGCAAATCTAATATAAATTCTGAACTGAAAAGGGGGTGAAAACGATGAAAACTCAATACAAAGGATTTATGAGGGAAAGAATACAAAGAAATGTGGTCACCATTCGTCCTGATGCATCCTTTTTCGAGGCACGAAGCCTCATTCATGATAAGGGGATCCGCCATCTCCCCGTCGTCGATAAGGAGAACAGACTGCTGGGGATCCTTACAGAAACTGATATTCGCGAAGCAGGCCCTTCCGATGTCGCCACGTTGAACGTCAGAGAACTTTCGGATCTTCTGGGAACCCTGAAGGTCTCCGAATTGATGGTACCCAAGGAGAGAGTGATTACGATCACTCCCGACACTCTTATTGAGGAAGCCATCCAACTGATGCACGATAATAAGATCGGGTGTCTTCCGGTGGTCGATCAGGAAAAGCTTTACGGGATCTTTACGGAAACAGATGCTTTGGCCCACCTCGTGGATATATTTGGCTTCAAACAGAAAGGGGCACGCCTCAGCGTCGCCTTTGAAGATAAAGCCGGCACCCTGGCAGGAATACTTGAAGTATTCAAGAAACACAATGTGGATGTGATTAGCATCGTCTCCCCCTCTTTTTTGGTCGAAGGGAAAAGAATTGCCGCGATTCGCATTAAGACAGAGAAATACGAGCCCATTGTTAAAGATTTGGAGAAAGCCGGATATCCTGTGTTATCCGTAGGCAAATGGCCTTCCGTATAGCGAATAACCTACAGAGTTCAAAGGCAGGGTGAAAAAAGACCCTGCCTTTTTTTCTTAGTCTGAAAATTTAGAGCGATACCCGGGTAAAGGGAGGTGCGGAAGATGGAACCCACCAACAAACTGGTGAATCCGATGTTGACCGATTTCTACCAGATCACCATGTCTTATGCTTATTGGAAAGCCGGGGTGCACGAGGAGGAGGCGGTCTTTGACCTTTTCTTCCGCCAAAATCCCTTTCGAGGAGAGTTTGCCATTTACGCCGGACTCGGGGAGAAACTCAGGCTGTTCGAGAATTTCCGTTTTACCGATGATCACATTGCCTATCTCAAAGAACAGATGCCGCAATGCGAGAAAAGATTTTTCGACTGGCTCAAAAGCGTGGACTGTTCAAAGATGAAGATCTACGCCTTTCAAGAAGGAACGATCTCGTTTCCCCGCGAGCCTTTAATGAGAGTCCAGGGGCCGATCGCGGTTGGCCAACTGCTCGAGACCACCGTGCTGACGCTGACCAATTATCCTAGCCTGATGACCACCAACGCGGCGAAATATCGCCTGGCGGTCGGGTTTGATAAAGGCTTGATCGAATTCGGATTGCGAAGGGCGCAGGGCCCGGATGGAGGGGTTTCCGCTTCCCGTTACAGTTACATGGGCGGCTTTGATGGGACGAGCAATGTTCTGGCGGGCTATCTTTTCGGCGTGCCGATCCGGGGAACGCACGCCCACTCTTATGTGCAGTCTTTTACAGACGTTGGGGATTTGAAGAATAATACGCTGAAGGGGGCAGACGGAAAGGAATGTGATTTTGTCAAAATCGTTTTGGAAATCCGAGCCGCGTTGGGTTTTCATTATACAAACGAAGGAGAACTTGCATCCTTTATTGCGTATGCTCAGGCTTTTCCGAGAGAGTTCCTGGCGCTTGTGGATACTTACGACACCTTGAAATCAGGTGTCCCCAACTTTATCTGCGTTGCCCTTGGGCTTCTCAAATTAGGCTATAGGCCCATCGGGGTCAGATTGGATTCCGGAGACCTTTCCTACCTTTCAAAGGAAACAAGGAAAATCTTCAAAGAAATGAGCGCCAAGACGGACCCCGCTCTTTCAAAATGCCTGATTCTGGCCAGTAACGAAATTAACAAAAGCGTCCTGATTTCACTCAAGCAGCAAGGTTATGAAATCGACTCATTTGGCATAGGAACGCACCTTGTCACATGCGATGACCAGCCTGCCATGGGATGCGTCTATAAGCTGGTCGAGGCAAAGGGGGTCCCTCGGATCAAACTCTCCCAGGAATTGAGCAAGATGACCATTCCCGGGAGGAAAGAGGTGTACCGTCTTTTCGGTCAAGACGGTTCCAGCTTGCTGGATCTGATGATCCGAGTAGGAGATCACCCGCCGGAGCCCGAAAAACGCGTTTTATGCCATCATCCCTTTGACCATATCAAACGAGTTTATGTCACTCCCTCGAAAGTGGTTCCACTCCATCATTGCGTCTGGGATGGGAAAAGGATCTACCCAGAAGTTCCGTTAAAGGAATCGAGGGATTATGTCCTGAATCAGCTGCGGCGCACGAGAGAAGACCATCTCAGGGATGTCAACCCGACTCCTTACAAGGTGTCGGTGAGTGAAGAGCTTTACAATTACGTTTACCACCTGTGGGCAGAAGAGTCTCCGGTCAAAGAGCTGAAGTAAGTGTTCTTGCAAAATATTCACCTGCTGTTCGCTGAAATATTGAGCCCCGGTCAATAAAACCTTTCGACGAGACTTAAGGAATCGAAAAGCAAGCCCTGAGCCTGTTGAAGGGTTGACAATTTCATCCCATTATTATAATTTCCATCCATCTTAAACACGTAGAGGAGGGGGGCTATGAATGAGAAAGCATTTGTAGAAAGCCAAATTGCTTCGATCAGAGAAACCGTGGGGAATGGCATTGCGATTAATGCGCTCAGCGGAGGGGTGGATAGCTCGGTCGTGACCGTCCTCGGACACCGTAGCCTGGGTGCCCGGCTCAAGACCGTTTTCATCGAGAATGCCCTCATGCGAAAAGGGGAACCGGATCGGGTTGTCAAAATCTTTGCAAAAATGCGAATTCCAGTACAACTCGTGGATGCAAGAGCTGAGTTTTTGAGTGCCCTCAAAGGATTGACCGATCCTGAAGAGAAGCGTCATGCCATCACCCACACCTTCTATTCCAAGGTCTTCGGAAGGCTTGTCCGCGAGACAGGCGCTACCTTTCTGCTCCACGGGACCATCCTTACAGACATCGAAGAGACCGTCGCAGGCATCAAACGCCAGCACAATATTCTTGCCCAGGTCGGAATCGATCCTGAGAAAGAGTACGGGTATAGGGTTCTGGAGCCGCTTCAGACCCTTCGCAAGGACGGCGTGAGAAAGGTGGCGAGGATCCTGGGACTCCCTACTGAAATCACGAAGAGGATTCCCTTTCCGGGCCCTGCTCTGGCCACAAGGATTGTGGGAGAGGTGACAGAAGAGCGGCTTGAGATCGTCCGAGAGGCCACCGCCATTGTTGAGAAAGAGCTCGCCAAGACCCGGGCGTTTCAATATCTTGCAGTTCTTCTGAATGATAAGGCCACTGGAATCCGCGAGAACCAGCGCGAGTTTGGACAGATTATTGTCGTCCGGTGCATCAACAGCGTGGACGCGAGGACAGCAACGCCGACGAAACTTCCCTGGGAAAAACTTCTTCGGATCAGCAAACGGATCACATCCATCCAGGGCGTCAACCGTTGCCTCTATGACCTTACCCCCAAGCCTCCGGCAACCGTCGAGTATATCTGATCCGTAGGTTGCGGACTTTGTTCCGAAGTCCCTTGGAAATAAGGATCAGTCGCTGGATGGCTGGTCCTTATTTATTGTTAAGCCATCAGATTGATCGAAGATACACATGAAGTCGGAAAGAAATAATAAAGCTCGAGCCCTCTTCTCCTTCGGCGCCTTTCATTTTATCGATGACGGTTTCACGGATTCCCTCTATCTCCTTCTTCCTTTCATTGCCGCCGAGCTGGGCCTTAGTTTCAGCCAGGTGGGGTTGCTGAAGGGGGTTTTTTCCGGATCCATGGCCCTGTTTCAGGTTCCGTTAAGCTTCCTGGGCGAGAGGATTGGCGAGTTGACCGTGATCGCCGCCGGAACCTTTGGGCTGGCCGGCGGATTCTTGCTTCTAGCCAACGTTCACAGCTTTCTGGCCGTTGTGATCTCTCTCATTCTTGCGAAGGTAGCGGGGGGAGGACAGCACGGGTTAGGTTCTTCCCTTCTCTCGAGGGTCTTCGAGATTTCCGGCCGGCGGACAGCCATGGGAACTTACAATTTCTCCGGCGATCTGGGGAAAGTCTGCTTCCCCTTCTTGCTGGCTTTCATGATTAACCTCTGGGGCTGGAGGCAGGCTGTTTCGGTTCTTTCCATCTTTGCAGTGGCAGCAGCGGCTGCCCTCTGGACGGTTGCGAGGGAGAAAAAGAAGGATTCTCTTATCCCTTCGTCCCAAGAAGGGTCTCCGGCCAAAAAAGGGAGTTGGGGAATTCGGGATTCGAAGAGCTTTTCATCCCTTCTGACGATTGGCATCATCGATATCACCACCCGGACAGCTTTGCTCACCTTTCTTCCCTTTCTCCTTCTTCGAAAAGGAATTCCGACGGCTCAGGTGGGCTTTGCGCTCACCCTTCTTTTCGCGGGAGGCGCGGTGGGAAAATTTGTCTGTGGAGTTCTGGCGGAGCGGCTTGGAGTGATTCCGATGGTGGTCGTGACAGAGGTTCTGACCTCTGCTGGGATTCTCTCCCTGATCTGGCTTCCCGCTTCGCTCACGTGGTTCACTCTCCCCATTGTAGGGGTCGTCTTAAACGGAACCTCCTCGGTTCTCTATGCCACGGTCGCGGAGATGATCGCTCCGGGTGCCCGTTCCAGGGGATATGGTCTCTACTATGCGATCACTCTGGGCTCGGGAGCTGTTGCTCCAATGGTCTATGGTTTCTTTACGGATTCTTTTGGCCTCTCTTCTACCCTCATCCTCATCGCTTTCGTCGTTTTATTCACCCTTCCTCTCTCGCGATCCCTCTCGGTCCCCCAAGCTCTTTCATATTAGCAGGCTGCTGAAAAACGCCCATCTGCTTCGTTTCCCTCATCCTTCGTCATTGCGGTGTACCTCAAAGTACGCCTCATTCCTCAGGATTTCGGGGGCCTTGCATCTAGGCATTTTTGAGCAGCCTGGGGAAAATCACTTTTTCAGCAAACTGTTAGATGCTTATGAAATTGTGCACAGACTGGCATCAAGATTTGGGATACGCTGGGGAAGCACCCATCTCCCTTTCTACCGGCAGGCAGGCAAGCACCTGCCTTCGTCCCGCAAGGCGAGGCTACGCGCAGGCAGGCCAAATCACAAAGAATATCCAAATTCCAATTTCCAACGACCAACGGATTTGTTTCGAGTTTTGGTCATTTGGTCATTGGAGATTATTTGGAAATTGGATTTTTGGATTTTCCCGGCACGGCGGGACTTGGTTCACGCTACGCCGGGTTAGGCCTTCTTCATGAGCTTTTTTAATTGATCCACGGCTGGCGACAATACCTCTGCGATGTTTTCATCAAAACGGAGATGACACCGACTGTCCAGGGGGGTCTCTCCCTGATTGATAACAACCAGACGAGCCCTTCCCCTTAAGGCGACCTCGGGCAATTCATTTGCAGGACCGACGACGAGGCTGGAACCGACGATAATAAAAAGATCACATTGACTGGAGTGCCAGAAAGAGTCCTCCAGATCTTTTTGAGGAAGAGGGTCACCGAAGTTAATGACACTCGAGACCAGCTTGCCGCCGCAGGAGCACGCTTCCAAACCCAGAGACTTGGCCACCTGAGCCTGGCATCGTTGACATCTGAGCCTCGTTACATTGCCGTGCAATTCGGCCAGCAACTCAGGTCGAATCCCCGACCGTAAATGGAGATTGTCCACATTCTGAGTGATGAGAAACCTCAGTTTGCCTAAATTCTGAAGTTCGGCGAGGGCTCGATGGCCCGCATTTGGCTCGACCGAAGTGAAGAGTCTGAATTTGGTTGGAAGGTCTTTGTCCTGCCCCGTCCAAGTGCCTTCGGGGCCTCTGACATTGGGCAAGCCGGGCTCGGTGCTGATGCCCGCCCCTGTCAAGAAGACGATATTTTCACCTTCGAATATCCACTGGGCTAATTTTCGAATTCGTTCCTCTAAGTCCTGCATCTTGGTCAACGACTCCCCTTTCATCTTAATTTAAGCCAGATTGATGTTATGAAAGCGGCCGACACCGTCGCCGGTACAGAAGTCTTCTTGCGGAAGAGGGCCAATGCCAAGCCCCTGCCAGCCCCTAGTTCTTAAGGGTACCAAGGAGGACCAGACTAGTCAATGCCTTTTCCGGTAAACGGAGAAGGGCTCCGGCTCTCTCGATTCCCCATTCCAATCGGGCTCCTTTCCCCCAGAACAGGCCCATCCGCAAGTCCAGATCACATTCCTATTGCAGACGACTTCGCTTATGAAAATACTTGTAACCTTTTTTAGCCCGTGACTTCAAGGTTTTTGACCGAAACGTGCCCCGCAAGCCCCGCCCGGTGGGCGGGGAGCTTCAATGCAATTTCTCAACGCCAAAATATTGGTTATAATACCCTCAACGTTGACGATGGGGAAAGGATAAAAGATGCATCACGACGACTGGGTGCGGCAGAAATTGCAGGAAACGAGCCTCTCTCTGGGATTCCGATATACGCCTCTTGACGAGATTGAGAACCGCCTCGCCCGCCTCAGAACGGGCATGGAAAAGCAAGGGATAGAAGGTCTCCTGGTGATTCAGAAGATGGATTTTTATTATCTTTCCGGAACTACACAGGACGGCCTTCTCTTCGTCCCCTTGGAAGGAAAACCTCTTCTCATGATTAAAAGGGAACTGGAGCGGGCCAAGATAGAATCTCCGGTTCAGGACGTTGTGTTGTTAAAATCAAATCGAGAGATCCCTTCGCTGATGCAAACCCGCCATGGCAAAGTACCCCGGACCCTGGGACTGGAGCTGGATGTCCTCCCGGTAAGAGATTATTTTAAGCTTCAGGAAATGTTTGCGGGCACTGAGTTCAGGGATGCCTCTTCAATCTTCCGAGAAACACGGAAGATAAAATCCCGTTTTGAAATCAATCTGATCAGAAAGGCAGGAGAAATAGGAAGGAAGGTTTACCGCGAGGCAAGGGAGATTCTTAAAGAGGGAATGACCGAGATTGAATTCGGCGGCCTCTTGGAAGCAGCCGCTAAGAAACATGGCCATGAAGGGCTTCTCAGGGTCAGATCCCTCAATTACGAGGCTTACACGTGGCACGTTCTGAGTGGTCTCACAGGAGGGATTGTCAGCCAGTCGGACTCCCCCATGGGAGGGCTGGGACTCTCGCCAGCCTTTCCGGTGGGAGCCAGCCTCAAGGCGATGAAAGCCCATGAGCCGATTCTGGTGGACTTTGGGACGTGTTTTCATGGATATCAGGCAGACGAGACCCGGATGTTTTCCATCGGAAAAATGGAGCGGAAATTTGTCGACGCCTACAAGGCGTGCAAAGAGATCCATGATGCGCTTTTGGAAGAAACCCGGCCGGGAGCAGATTGTGAGGCCCTCTTTTTGAAGACCCTTCCGCTGGCTGAGAAGCTGGGTTACAAAGACAGTTACCTGGGCCCGCCGCGACTCCAGACCCGTTTCATCGGACACGGCATCGGCCTGGAACTCAACGAATTGCCTTTCCTCGCCCAGGGTCAATCTTATCTCCTCGAGGAAGGGATGACTTTCGCTGTGGAGCCCAAAATCGTCTTTCCGGGAGAGGGTTCCGTGGGAATTGAGAATACGGTGGCGGTGACAAAGAATGGTTACGAGGTCTTAACTCCGGCAGGACAGGAGATCTTTCAGGTGTGAAGTTGTTATCTTTTGGAAGGTGGATCGACTTCAGAAAAGTTCAACCAAACGTTCTACCCGTAACATCCTCCATGGCGACACGATTGAAGAGGATTTTCTTACCCTCCGAACGAGTCCCTAAGACCATCCTCCCCCAATTCACAACCGATTCGTTTGTTATTCGCTTTGGGTCCTTTCTTCTCTCCGGCAAAATCCCTATAAACTCATACCCACTTTTTTCATCAAAAGAGAATAATTCGTAAGCAACCATATCAATGAAACCCTTATCCAGTAAATGTGATTTTAGAACAGCATTTTTCATACCAACCCTTGCTATCGTTATAACCTCTTGTAACCATATGAGTTCTCCCTTTCTGAAATGGCGTAAGGTTAGAGGACATTTTGTACAAAATTGAACAATTTGCATAGAAAGATTGTCCCATCTTCTCTCTTTTCTGAAACGCCTCTTCCCCACCCCGTTCCTACCATTTGAATAAGTTAGACCGAAACTCGTCTAAAAGATTAAAGATGAAAGGAAAGGAGTGACGATATGAATACAAAAAGAATTCTCATTGCGATTCTGCTTCTCGTTGGCCTGACGTTGTCAGGGTGTTTTCTACCTCCGCCACCTTCCGTGGGGTATGGTCGCGGCCATGGTCATGGATACTATGGCCAGTCTCGTGGCGACGGGTATGGAGACCGTGGTGACTGGGATCGTGGTCATCGAGGTTCAGGACGTTATTGGAGATGAAATAGAAGGCCAGGGGGAAGGCCTCAACAAGGAAGAGGCTTTCCCCCTGCAGTGGAGACACTTCCATCTCGATTCCCAGCCTGATTATTCCTTCGGTATCTATCCTCACTCATGATTACGACAGAATCTCAAAGGGGAGAGGCATGCCTTAAGGACGGGTCACATGAGCCTGCTGAAAAACCCAATTTCCTCAGGCCGATCAAAAATGCCCCTGCCTTCGCCCCGCAAGGCGGGGCTTCGCGCAGACAGGCAGATGCAAGTTGAGTCTGCAAAATCCCGTTTGCGGAGCGTCCGAAATCCCTTGTAGGGGACGCATATATGCGTCCCCTACGTTGCTTTTCCACATTGCAACGACTTGCCCTGTTAGATAACACCCTGGTTGATCTTTATGTTTATCAGGTTCCATAATACGTGGCGCTTCCTTCTGAGAACTAGCTCTCTTCATCTAACAGGGCGAGAACGAGGGGAACGCCGCGGAAGGGCGACCGACCGTCTGAAGGAAGCCGGAGAGCAGACGTGCGAGCCAAGCCTGCCCCGGACCTGATCCGGGGAACAGAAACCGCATACAAGGCTTAGCTCCTGGGCGAGCCTGCCTGCCGGTAGGCAGGTTGGCACAACACAACAAAGCCCACAGGTTCAAGGGGCAGGGTAAATGCGGCGGTTGTGCACGGAAAGTTCACGCCTGCGCGCTGTAGCGCTTCGGCGCGCAAGCACGTTCTTATCCGGGGAGATCTGTTTACCGTGCGGCGGGAGACTCATGAGTAAAATCCGGAAAAGGTTCACCCGGTTGACCAAGAACCTGGCATGTCCGTTCGTTGTCGGCGATCATGAGTCCTCCATGGAACCACGAAACAGACAGCATCTCATGACGAACCCTGCAGCGCCCGGCATGGCAACATGCCGGGTGAGTAACCAGAAGTCAGCAGAGGGCACAGTAGGTCATCGGACTGAAGGCCCGAACGCAGAAAGGAGAGGAGGTCTTCAATGAGCTCGGGAGCGGCGAAGAATCCGACCGGAAGAGCTGAATCCCGGCGCGTCATCGAAAGACGTTCCCTCGGTCTTATCTCAGTGGAGGA
>Ga0209253_10005125_pt1 | contig 11383 bp, 11 predicted proteins | sample FrelakmetBRP12BR_FD_187145 | JGI IMG/M metagenome (GOLD analysis project Ga0209253, IMG submission 187145) | Freshwater lake sediment microbial communities from the University of Notre Dame, USA, for methane emissions studies - BRP12 BR (SPAdes)... | ecosystem: Environmental > Aquatic >...
CGGCCCGCCGCGCCGCGTCGAGGGGTCGGTCGGTCGCCCCGACGCGCTCGTGCCCGCAACGTGCAAGCAGCACGTCGGGCGCGCCCTTCGCAAATAGCAGCGCATGCCCCTGACGCTCTGCGTCGGTGTGCGCAGTGCTCATCATCTTGCGCTCGGCGGAAAAGGGAATCTCGCCGACGCGCGGGAATCTCGCCTCGAGGCCTGGGGCCGAAAGGCCGGCCTTCGCAGCCGCGACCTTCAACGCGCCTTCCGTCGGGTCGCCCAGAACGGTCCAGCGGCCATCGCGCTCGGCGAGTACCGCGTTGTTCGCGAGGAGCGCCGCGGCGAGTGCGGCCTCCACCTCCGCGCGCAGCAACGTGTCGGACAGACCGCCGCCGTCAATCCGAAGCTCGCCCTCCGGCGCGTATCCGGTGCCCAGCACCTCGACGCGTCCCGAAGCGGTAACGAGCACGCGTACCGTCATCTCGTTTTTCGTAAGCGTGCCGGTCTTGTCGCTGCAGATGACGTTGGCCGATCCGAGCGTCTCGACTGCGGCGAGCTTGCGGATGATGGCCCCTCGCTTCGCCATACGCTGCATACCGAGCGAGAGCACCACAGTGGTCACCGCCGCAAGCCCTTCCGGGACGGCGGAGACGGCAAGCGACACGGTGTAGAGCAGCACGCCGACCAGCGCGGCAGTCGAAAAGTCGCGCTGCATGACGAGGATGGTCACCCCTACGACCACCGCAATCGCGATGACGATGGCGCCGAGCAGTCTGCCGAGCCGATCGAGTTGCCTCTGCAGCGGCGTCTGTTCCGCGTCCGTCACGGAAAGCAGACTGGCGATCTTGCCGAACTCCGCCCGCATGCCCGTTGCCGTCACCACGGCACGGCCGTGGCCGTAAGTGGCCGCCGTGCCGGAAAAGAGCATGTTCGTGCGGTCGGCGAGACCGGCATCCGCCGCGACGGGGGCAGGGTCCTTGGCAACCGGCGCGCTCTCGCCGGTGAGGGCCGCCTCGTTCGTTTGCAGCGACACCGACTCGAGCACGCGTGCATCGGCGGGGACGGTCATGCCTTCCTCGACCACGAGGATGTCGCCGGGCACGAGCGCTTCCGCCGGGACGGTGACGCGCTCGCTGCCGCGCACTACGCTGGCGCTCGCCGCCGTCATCTTCCGCAGGCTCGCAACCGCTTCCTCGGCGCGCGCTTCCTGAAAGAAACCAAGCCCCGCATTGGCGACCACAATGGCAAGGATGGTCAGCGCCTCGTAGGGCATCGCATGCTCGCCCTCGAACCACCAGACGACGATCGAGATCGCCCCTGCAGCGAGCAGCAGCAAGACCAGCGGACTCTCGAACTGGGCGAGCAGGCGGCGCCATGCGGGCGTCGGCGGTGCGGATTGGATCGCGTTCGGGCCGACCTGGGAGAGTCGACGGTGCGCCTCCTCCGGCATGAGGCCGCGCTGCGCATCGGTTGCAAGCACCGCGCAGACCTCGTCCGGCGTGCGGCTGTGCGCATCGAGCATCGTGTCCAGGACCACAGTCGTCGGTTCCGCCCTGCGGCGCATCCTAGCCTCGGCCGGCTGCCGAACACTGACACGCGTCAAGCAGGCGAGCGATCCCTGCCGCCGCACGTGGCGGTCTGCGGCTGGGGCGGTAGGTTCGGCACACCGAACTTTATCGGTGTGCCGAAGTGCCGACCCTCACGGCCTCGCGTATCCTTGCGAGCGAATGCGGCATGCCCGGCACCCTGCGTGCGGGCCGCGCGGGGGAAGATTCACCGAGGAGCGAGAAAACGAGATGAAGGCTTTCGCCGCAGCCATGCTTGCCGGCGCACTTGCCGCAGGGTGCGCCCTTCGCCCGGTCGAGCGGCTCCAGTTGCCGGAGGTGGCGAAGTTCTCGGAGCATACGGCCGGCGAGACGCTCCCTCCAGGCTGGCAGACTTGGCACTTCGCAGGATTCAAGAAGCCGACCGACTATCGTCTCGTCGACGAAGACGGCCGAACGGTGATGAGGGCGATGTCCGAGCGCTCCGCCTCGGGGCTCGTGCATGGGGTGCGCGTCGACCTCAAGGCGTTCCCATACCTGCACTGGCGCTGGAAGATCACCGGGCTCATCGAAACCGCCGACAACACGCGGCCGCAGAGCGAGGACTCGCCGGCACGCGTGATCGTTGCCTTCGAAGGCGACGCCGCGAAGCTGCCGCTTGCGGACCGGCTCTTCTCCCAGCAATTCAAGATGTTCACCAAGGCCGAGCTTCCCTACGCGACGCTGATGTACATCTGGGGGAATCAGCAGCCAATCGGCACGGTGATCACGAGCCAATACACGTCGCGCATCAAGATGATGGTCGCCGAAAGCGGCTCGGAGCGGATCGGCGAATGGCAGGAGGTCGTGCGCAACGTCTACGAAGATTATCGCCTCGCGTTCGGCGAGGAGCCGCCACCGATCAAGTCGGTAGCCATCATGACCGACTCCGACAACACCGGCACGCAGGCCGCAGCCTACTACGGGGACATCGCGTTCCTGAGCGGGCCCGAGTGAGTGCGCCCGTCAATCAGGCAACAGGGTCCAACCCGACGACATTGGCTGCTCGGGTCGGTCTTGCTTCATGCGGTGACAGGGCCGTCCTGCCGGGTCACAGAGTGATCGAGCGAAGCTTCCGCCAGTTGTCCAGCACGCGCGGAACGTAGGCGCGCGTCTCGGCGAATGGAGGCACCTTGCGGCCGAAGCGAACCACCGCACCCTCGCCCGCGTTGTACCCGGCAAGCGCGAGCTCGACGTCGCCCCCGAAGAGCTCGAGGAGGTCGGCGAGATACTTCGTGCCGGCGTGGATGTTGCGCGCAGGAATGCGCAGGTCCTTTTGCTTCACGCCGTAGCGCAACGCGGTGTCCGGCATCAGCTGCATGAGGCCGACGGCGCCCTTGTCGGAAATCGCGAGCGGGTCGTATCCGGACTCGGCAGCGATCACGGCATGCACGAGTGCGGCATCGACGCGGAACTCGGTCGCTGCCGTGCGCACGAGCGAATGGAACGGCAGCGCCGCGAGCTGCGCTTCCTGGCGCTCGCGCTCTTCGGCCTGTTTGCGCCGTGCCTCCTCTTCGGCCCAGGGGAGACGGATGCGGGCACGCACGCCCTTGAGCGCCCCTTCATCGCCGGATTTCAGGTAAAGCTCGCAGCCCGCATCCTGGGTCTGAGAAAGACGCATTTCGCCGGTGTCGCCGGCACACAGGTAGACCTGTGCGGCGGCTGAAAGCGGCAGTGACGCGGCCAGGAGCCAGAGGGCGACGAAGAAGGGACGAGCGCTCATTCTCAACATGTGTACCGGATGAGACCGACGGAATTCCGGCGACCGGCAGGCGCGAATGTGCCCGCGAAGGAGCGTCCGGTCAATCGGCCGGACGGACGAGGCGCGGACAATGACGCGGCCAAAACGCTACGCGGCCGCAACGCGGTCGAGAATCGGCCGGAGGTCCACCCCCGCGGGCAGTGTCCCGAACGCATGCCCCCAGTCGGCAGCCAACCGGCTCGCGCAGAACGCATCCGCTGCCGCGGGCGCACCGTGGCGAACCAGGAGTGCAGCTCCCGTCGCGAGCGCCAGCTTTTCGACGACACGACGTGCTCGGACTTCGAGCGACGCGCGATCGGCGAGATCATCGCGGATCCCTGCGACGAACCGCGCGAGCCGCGGCTCCGCGGCGGATGCCGGCGCCAGCTCGGCCATGAGCGCGTCGAGGGCCTGCGGATCCTTCTCGAGCACACGCAGCACATCGAGACAAATGACGTTGCCGCTGCCCTCCCAGATGCCGTTCAGCGGCGCCTCGCGATAGAGGCGCGCGATCGGCCCTTCTTCGACGTAGCCGCTGCCGCCGAGGCATTCCATCGCCTCGGTCGCCATCGGCGTCATGCGCTTGCACAGCCAGTACTTCGCGACCGGCGTCAGGATGCGCGTGAGGAGGCGCTCGTTCGCATCGTCGTGCAAGCGGTCGAACGCGCCCGCGAGACGGAACGCGACGAGCGTCGCGGCTTCCCACTCGAGCGCCATGTCGGCGAGCACGTTCCGCATCAGCGGCTGATCGACGAGGCGCGCCCCGAATGCGGTGCGATGCGCGGCGTGGTGGATCGCCTCGGCGAGCGCCGCGCGCATCATGCCGGCCTGCGCAACGACGATGTCGAAGCGGGTGAGATGCGCCATTTCGATCAGTGTGGCGATGCCGCGGCCATCGCGCCCGACACGCCGCGCCCACGTCCCGGCGAACTCGATCTCGCTCGAGGCGTTCGACTTGTTGCCGACCTTCTCCTTGAGCCGCTGGATGAGGAACGTGTTGCGCGTGCCGTCGGGGAGCGAACGCGGCACGAAGAAGCAGGTCACGCCGGCGTCGGTACGCGCGAGCGTGAGGAAGCCGTCCGACATCGGCGCGGAGCAGAACCACTTGTGCCCGGTGAGCACGTAGGCGTCGGCGCCGATGGGGTCCGCGCGCGTGGTGTTCGTGCGCAGATCCGACCCGCCCTGCTTCTCCGTCATTGCCATGCCGACGGTGACAGCGCTCTTTTCGTGGAGCGGCCGCGGGCTTGGATCGTAGGCCTCGACGAGGAGCTTGGGCTCCCACTCGCGGGCAAGCGCCGGCTCGTTGCGAACGACCTGCACCGACGCGCATGTCATCGTCACCGGGCACGCAACGCCGTTCTCGCCCTGGTTCCAGAGATAGAAGAGCGCCGCACGGCCGACGAAGCCCGCAGACTTCGCCGTCCAGGCGAGCGAGTGCACGCCCGCGCCCAAGGCCAGTCGCATCAGCTCGTGGTAAGCAGGGTGATAGTCGACCGCGTCGATACGATGTCCGAAGCGATCGTGGCTGCGCAGTTCCGGACCATAACGGTTCGCCTGCCAGGCGAGCGTTCGCATCCGCTCGCTGGCGACGAGCTCGCCCATCGCCCGCGCGCGCGGCGCGACCCAGGTTGCGCCCGCGCGCGCGACCGCCTCGCGCAACACGACGTCGTCGTCCCATGCGTTGTGGCCGACGAGCGGCGGCGGCTGGTTGATTACTTCGTGCGTCTTTGGCGCGGCAGGAATCGCGCCCTCGACGCAGGCAGTGTTCATCGTTGGACCCCGAGACTGGAACGAAAACGGGGCGCCGCGGCGAACCCCGCGCGCGGCGTCGAGGATCAGCATACACCGCAATGCGCAGGGCCATGGCGCGAGGGCCACGAGCCCTTCGGCTGAGGAGCATCGAGCACGGTGAACCGATTGCCGCGTTCGCCACCGATCCAGCCGTGACCGCCGTGGCGTATGTGCCGGATCAGCACCTTGACGTCGCGAGCGACGCGCAAGGCACCACCCATTTCCTGGCGCTCGAGATCCCCACCTGACGCGGCGATCCGCTCGACTTCTGATCTGGAGCAAAGCGCTACGCCCGCAGACACCCGGAGAATCGGCTCCCGGCCCGGCTTTAAGAGCCTTCGAGAGCGAGAGAGACCCCCATGGCGACCCGCAAACAACCCGACATCCCGAATGGCGTCAGCGCCGAGCACGAGGCGCAGCCCGCTGCGCGTGCACCGCGCCCGCGTCCTGTGTCCCAAGGCGACATCGGCCCGACCGAGAACGCCGAAGCGGTCGAGCGCTTCGCGGTCGCGCAAAACGCCGCGTCGGCGGAGCTCGCCCAGGTGAGCGCGCTCGAGGACATCCTCGCCGGCCGCGCCGCGGGCGAAGCGACCGCGCTGATGAAGATGCTGCTCAGGCAGCAGCAGCAACGCACGGGCGACCAGGTCCCCTCGCCCGACGACGAGCTTTCGCCCGATTGGCGCAAGGGCGGCTATCCGTACCGGAACCTGCTCTCGCGCAAGAGCTACGAGAAGCAGAAGTACCGGCTTCAGGTCGAACTCCTCAAGCTGCAGTCCTGGGTCAAGGATGCCGGCCAGAAGGTCGTCATCCTGTTCGAGGGCCGCGACGCCGCCGGCAAGGGCGGCACGATCAAGCGGTACATGGAGAACCTGAATCCTCGCGGCGCGCGCATCGTCGCCCTGGAGAAGCCAACCGACCTCGAACGCGGCCAGTGGTACTTCCAGCGCTACGTGCAGCACCTGCCGACGCGCGGCGAGATCGTGCTCTTCGACCGCTCCTGGTACAACCGGGCAGGGGTCGAGCGCGTGATGGGCTTCTGCGACCAGCAGGAGTATCTGGAGTTCATGCGCCAGTGCCCGGAATTCGAGCGCATGCTGGTGCGTAGCGGCGTGCACCTCATCAAGTATTGGTTTTCGGTCAGCCGCGAAGAGCAGCGCCGCCGCTTCAAGGAGCGGGAAGTCCATCCTCTGAAGCAGTGGAAGCTCTCGCCGGTCGACTTGGCCTCCCTGGACAAGTGGGACGAGTACACCAAGGCGAAAGAGGCGATGTTCTTCTACACCGACACGGCCGACGCGCCGTGGACCGTGATCAAGTCCGACTGCAAGAAGCGGGCGCGACTGAATGCGATGCGCTACCTGCTGCACGCGCTCGCGTACGCGAAGAAGGACATCGAGCGCGTCGGGCCCCTCGACCCGCTGATCGTCGGCCGCGCGCACGTGGTGTACGAGCGCGGCGAGAAGGTGGCCCAGCCGATCCTGTAGGGTCCCGGCCGCTCAATCTCGTCTTGCGCGCGCACGAGAGCGCGCAGCCCCCTCGTGCGCGGGGGGGCGGCAGCGATTCCCTCTTCGGCGGAGCGCGCGCGGCCGGGCGCTCACAGACCGAGCATCTTGCCGATGCTCGTCACGTACTGGCTCACCTTGACGGCATCGTCGTAGAGCTCATCAGCCGCGCCCTCGAGGCTCGCGCGGAGGCCGTGCAGCCGATCGCGGACGTCGCCGTGGTGCGGCATCTCGGCCGCAAGCGCATCACGAAGCGCCTCCACCTCCGCGCGCAGCGTGTCGACATCGCCCGAGCCCTCGCGCGCCTTGGCGAGATCTCGCTCGATTGCCTCAACCAGCTTGCCGATCTCCTCGAGGTCGACGCGTTGGTGGCCGGCCTGGTTTTGGGGACCCATCTTGATGCTCGCTCGTGGCTCTGGACCAACCGGTAGTTGAGCACCACTCGCCCGCACGCGCAACCACTACGGGGTCGCGACGCGACGGCAAGAGGTATCGCTACACGACGGCGAGCAACCTCGCGGGCGCGCCGGGCTTGCCGAGCAAGCGTGGCCACGCCAGCCCGCCGTACGCCTGTCGGCCGGTGCGCGTAAGACTCGGGATTCACCTCAGGTACACCGGCCGGACGGAGCCTCGCCGTCGCAGGGCGGCCGGCCCTCCAGAAGAGGGATCGGCGAACACGCGTGGACGCGCTCGCCGGATGGCATGGTGACGTTCTGGGAAGGAAGGGGGCGGGGGGGAACCCCCCGCCCCTCCTCGCGCCCCCAGCCTGGAATGGCCGGGGCCGACTACAGCTACATGGCCTTGCTGATCTCTACGCGGCGCGCTTCGGCGTCCTTGCCGACGCCGATCTCGACGAACACGGGCTTGGCCAGCGTGATGCGCGTCTCCGCCACGCCTGCCGCGACGAGTGCATCCTTCACGGCCTTGGCGCGGTTCCTGGCGAGTTCTTCGTTCGAGGCCAAGTCGCCGGTCCGGTCGGTATAGCCGGTTACGACAACCATGTGGTTACCTTGCTTGATGACTTCGGCAGCCGCGTTGATCTTCGCCTTGCCGTCGGCGCCGATGTCGAACTTCGCGGTTTCGAAGAACACCGACACCGGCAGGCCCGTAGCGGCCACGGGCGCCGCCGGGGCGGGCGCGGTGGTCGCAGGTGCGGTGGCGGTGGGGGTCGGCGTGGGCGCGGGTGTGGGCTTCGACAGGAATTGCCACAGGAGCAGGGCGGCGATGGCGCCGATGATCCAGGGCAGCCAGCGGCCGAAACCGGACTTCTGCACGGGCGGAGGGGCCGCCACACGCTGCGCAGGGCGCTCTTCGCGGTACGCCGCCGCCGGCCCGAGTCCGAGCAGGCTCGCGAGCCGGCTATCGAGGCCGGCTTTCTCGACGTGGCCGCGCTGGTCGCGCAGCACCGTCGCAAGACCATTCGAGTCGAGCTTGTTGTCGGTGACGTACTTCTTGATGAAGCTGAAAACCAGCGGAGCGCCGAGACCGAGCAGGCTGGTTGCGGACGAGGGCTTGATGCCGGCAAGCGACGCGAGGGTACTCACGAGTCCGCCGACCTTGTCTCCGCCGAAGAGGCTCGAGGCGAGCGAGCTTCCGAGGGAAAGCAGCGAGCTCGTGTTTGAGCCTCCGGTGAGCATGCCGGCGAGATTGCCCAGGAGGCCGGTGTCGATATTGGGGCCGGTGACCAGCTTGAAGAGGTCGGCCGCCCCCGAGGGGGTCGCCGCCTTCTGCGACATCCCGCCGAGCAGCGCGGGGAGAAGGGCCCCCACGGCACTGCGCGTCCCGGACTCGGACTCGCCGAGGAATTTGCTTGCTTGCCCGACCAACGGACTACCGACGCTGCTTGTCAGCATGTCGAGAAGGTTTACGCTCATGATTTGCTCCTTTTTCGGTTTTGGGAGAGGTGCGCCAATTGGCGCCTCGGGCGGCGGGCACCCGGGAACGCCGGCGAACGGCGAATCATACCCGTTCGCCCCGGCAAGGGCATATTTTACGTTTTCCGCTGCGTTGGTCAGATTTCCAGGAGATTTCCCAGAACCTCACCGCGAGGCACGCAAGCTGACCAGAAGATCCAAGGCCAACAAGCCGCAGCCGCTCCAAACGCCGGCGAAAAGCCGTCCGGGCCCCAGCCCGCCTTCTCCGCGCGCGACATCTGCGCCACGTGCGCCTTGCCTTCAACGCCCGCCGCGTAAGAGCCGCGCCTCTTCCTCGAGCTTCCGCCGTGCGGCTTCGTACGCGTCGCGCACAGCGACCATCGCGTCCTCGTGGCTGCGAACCACGGCGAACTCGTGCCCTGGAATGCGCAGGTCGATGTGCACGGAGATGCGCCTCCCCTGCTGCTTGTGCAGCCCCTCCTCGTCGATGACGACCCGGCAGCTCGAGAGATCCGGGCACAAGGATTCGAGCTTCGCGGCCTTCTCCCGTACCGCGGCCTCGAGCGCGTCGGAGTGCTTGATGTGGCGGAAGGTGATCTGGAGGGGAACTTGCATTTTGTTGCCTCAGGAAGTGCCCGCCAGGAACTGTTTTAGTGCCTGGGGACCTGTTCTTGTCCCCTGCTAGCCCTCTGCTAGCCCGGCGCGGTTGCGTCTCCCGAATCGGGCGGAGTGGGTTGCAACATCCGACCACCTACCGCACGCTCGCCGCGCGGGGCGCGTTGCATTGACGACGACAGGCCACTAGTCGCGAGCCCAGGAAACGCGAAGCAGGTTCTCCTCGTCGTTGTAGTGATACTCGAGCTCGCCCTTGTTTGCGTGGGCGATCGCATCGCCGACGGCACGCGCGAGGTGGATCGACGTGGTCGTCACAAGGAGACCCTGCGGCGTCTCGTCGATCGCGATGATGCGCTCCAGGGCGTGTTCCGCTTTCTCGTGCGCTTCGACGTTGCGCGCCAGGTTGACGATATCGTTGCGATGCGCGGCGAGATAGGCGCCCGAAAGCGTGACATAGCCTGCAGGGAAACCGTCGGCGATGCGGTGGCAGGCCGGGCAGATCGACTCTTCGGCATCCGGTGGTGCTACCTCCCAAGTCCACCGGCCGCGCTGGTAAACCGCGCCGCATTTCGGACAGCGCGTCGGCTCGACGAGTTTGCCGCGGGCCTTGTACGCGTCGTGCCGCACCTCCTGCATCAGTTGCTCGCGGCGCAAGGGCCGCCATCCGGATCCGGTGTTGGTTTTCATGCAGCTCCCCTCAAGGCGAGGATCTCCGGACGCCGCAATTGCCGCGGCGCTGAACGGCAGATTCGAACCCAGCCTATGCCGCAGCGTTCCCGCCGGCTTGACCGAGATCAAACGCGAGGTCTGCATTGGAGGCCTGCCGTGCCGAAGCCCGCGGCCCCCATCGGCGCATCCGGTCAACGAGTGCCGGCGGTGCAAGGAACCTCCATGAACGCCGCCGTCAGCTCGGCGCGCAACTCCCCTTCTCGCTCCGCGTATCGCGGCGAGAAGTGAAACGGCTCGACCCGCCGCGCACCGGCGAGCCGTGCGATCGTGCCCGCCTGCCGCGCCGTGAGGTGCTGCTTGCCCGACGCGTGCGCCCCGTCCGTCTCGAGAAAGACGCTCTCGATGAAAAGAAGATCGGCATCACGCGCCAGTGCGACGATGCGTTCGACGTTCGCATCATGGAACACGACGTCGGTCACGTATGCGATCTTCTGGCCGCGGCCGATAGTGACTGCATGCTTGAGCTCGCCGAACGGCACGCTGCGCAGGTGATCGCCCTGGCCATCGCGCCATCGCGCCTCGATCGGGAAGTCGTCCGGCGCCGCGGCAAGGGCAGCGCGCTTGAGCTCAGCGACCCACGGCCCAACCTTCAAGCCGAGGACCTCCAGCCTGCTCTTCCAAACGTTCACGTGCGCCTTTTCCGCCACGGCGAAACCGAGGCACGGCGTGCGGTGGTCGAGCATCGCGTAGTGGACGCGGAACGACGCTTCGTCCGCGAGCACGCCGCCCTGGGCTTGCCCTGGCGGCAAGGGCTCGCGCGCGAAACCGGTGCGCGTCCGGAAGCGCGCGCCCGTGGTCGCGCCTCGAGCGTCCACCTCGGTCACGGCGAGCGAGAGCTCGACGTCGTAGCGATCGACCCGGTCCCACGTGTACGCACCGAGCCGGCGCTCGACCTGGTCGACGAAACCGGGTGGGCCGAAGAGCTGTATGCCGGCGTGGCGGCCGACGCAGATCCGCACCAGCCGGTCGAAGCCGATGAAGTGGTCCATGTGGGTGTGGGACACGAACGCGTGGGTGATCCGCAGCAGATGGCGCGGCGCGAGCGGCGCGCTGTCGCCGAGGTCGAACGCAAGGGCGCGCTTCTCGAACTTGAAGTCGACGTACACGCCCGGATCGCCGAAGGCGTCGTTGACGAGACGGGCATCGAAGGCGGAACGCATTTGGAGGGATTGATTATGAGAGACCCCGACCGGTGAGACTTCCGGCGAGTGCAGCGCTCTCGTCCGGCAAGAGGCAGGGGTCACGCCTGGTTGCGGTACGCTAAAGGCTGGGCGTCCCGTTTCCTGCAGGTCGATCCGATGGAGCTTCAAGTCGAATCCTACTCCGGCTTCCGCGGCGAGCAGGAGCCGCGCGCGTTCACCCTCGGCGAGCGGCGCTTGACCGTGAAGGCGATCGTCGATCGCTGGGTATCGCCGCAGTCGCGGTGGTTCAAGGTCGAAGCCGACGACGGAGACACCTATATCCTGCGCGTCGATGAGCCGGACCACGTGTGGACGCTCGCCGCATTCACGCGCGGCACACCCCGGGCAACGAGCGGCTCGTGACGCTGTTCGCCGACCTGGTCGCCGT
>Ga0209253_10005126_pt1 | contig 11381 bp, 11 predicted proteins | sample FrelakmetBRP12BR_FD_187145 | JGI IMG/M metagenome (GOLD analysis project Ga0209253, IMG submission 187145) | Freshwater lake sediment microbial communities from the University of Notre Dame, USA, for methane emissions studies - BRP12 BR (SPAdes)... | ecosystem: Environmental > Aquatic >...
GGCTCGGGACTTTCCCGATGTTTGCGACGGACCCCTTGATGACGAAGAGGCTCCCGCCGGTGGAGCTCTTGTCGACGTACCACTTCACGTCCCGGATGTCGTAGACCGGTCTCTCCGGGGCGCTCCCCGTGCGCGCCGATCCCCAACCGGCGAACATCTTGCCCAATGTCTCCTGCCCGGTCTTCATGGTCCCGAAGTAGAGCGCGCCGGCGGCCAGCAGGAGGACCCACAACACGGAAATGAGGAGGACGGCGAGCATGGAGGGTGCGCGGCGGGACGGAGCCTTGCGCTCCGGTTCCGTTGAAGCCGTCTCCTGTGCGGGATTCTCCTCCGGAGGAAGAGGAATCCGATCCGGACCGGCATCTTTCCCGGGGGGAAAAGCAAACAGATCTTCCGGTCGGGTAGACATCGTCCCGGGCGGGGGGGGTTCGGGTACGGGGTCGGACCTGACCACGCCGGCAATGTCGGCCTCGAAGGCCGTCGGCTCCTCCGGGGTGGCATTCGCAACGGGCGGGGGGGGCAACGGCGCCTCTGCGACGGACGAGGGTGCGGCAGGCGGATCCGAAGAAAAGAACCAGTCGGCTGTCACGGGAGGCGACGGGGCCTCCTGGGCTACAACAGGCGTAGAGGATAACGGCGCCTCTGCGACGGACGAGGGTGCGGCAGACGTGGCCGCCCCGGGCGCTTCCGGCCTCGCGACAACGATGTAGCCGCCGCACTTGCGGCAACGGATGCGTACCGCTTTCGAATCCTTCAGCAGCGCCCTGTCCAGGCGGAAGCGGGCACCGCATTCTTCGCACACGATGACCAAGGACGACAACGCAGGCTCCAGTCGCGAAGATGATCCCATTATCCGGATAACCCGTTGGGAAGGCAACAATACCTGTCGGAGGGGATTTCGGGTCCTGAGGGATGACGGAGGGCGGAGGGGGAGGGGGGTTACTTGCGCGAACCGTACGGATGGTAATTCAGGGGCGCATTTTCTCCTTGAGCAACTGGAGCAGATACTGGCCGTACCCGTTGTTCTTCATCGGCGCCGCGATGGCTTCGAGCCGGGCCGCGTCGATGTACCCCATGCGGTACGCGACCTCCTCGACGCACGCGATCTTCAGCCCCTGCCGCTTCTCGATGGTCTCCACGAACGTGCCGGCCTCGAGCAGGGAGTCGTGGGTCCCCGTGTCCAGCCAGGCGAACCCGCGGCCGAGCAGTTCCACGTGCAGCGCCCCTTGCGCCAGGTAGGCTTTGATCACATCCGCGATCTCCAGCTCCCCGCGGGCGGAAGGCTTCAATCCCGAGGCGATCTCCACGACCTGGTTGTCGCAGAAGTAGAGGCCGGGGACGGCGAAATTGGACTTCGGGGCCTTCGGCTTCTCCTCGATGCTCAGCACCTTCCCGGAGGGGTCGAACTCCACCACCCCGTACCGCTCCGGGTCCCGGACCCTGTAGCCGAAGATCGTCGCGCCGGTCTCGATCCGGGCCGCCCGCCGCAGGATCTGCTGGAAGCCGTGGCCATGGAAGATGTTGTCGCCAAGGATCAGGCACGCGCGATCGGCCCCGATGAACTTTTTCCCGAGGAGGAAGGCCTGCGCGAGGCCCTCGGGGCGCGGCTGAACCACGTACGATATGCGGATCCCCCATTGGGTCCCGTCCCCGAGGAGGTCCTTGAATCGCGGAAGATCGACCGGCGTGGAAATGAGCAGGATATCCCGGATCCCGGAAAGCATGAGGACGGACAGGGGGTAATAGATCATCGGCTTGTCGTAGATGGGGAGAAGCTGCTTGCTCACCGCCTTGGTGATGGGGTACAGACGGGTGCCCGCCCCTCCGGCGAGGAGGATCCCTTTCCATTTCGACGCCCCTTCGACAGGCTTCATCTTTCGTCCCCCGTTCGCCCCGACCTTTTATGGAAGTCGAAACTTATCATAAGGATCCTTGAACCGGAAGTGGTCAGGGGACGACGACCACGTCCCCGCGCTGGAGCAGGATGTTCGACTCCGGGTTCTTTCCCGAGATCACGTCGTCGTAGTCGAACGGGATGATGACGGTTTTCCTCCCTTCCCGGCGAAAGATCCGGATCCTGGACAGTTTGGCGAACTGGTCGGGCCCCCCCGCGATCGCCAGCGCCTGGAGGACGTCGATGTTCGAGGTCAGGATCGACCGGCCGGGTAGCCTGACACGCCCCAGCACGTAAATCTGGAAGCTGTTCACCTGCCGGACCTCCACGGTGATGACGGCGTCCTTGACGTACAGGGACAGCTTTGCCTCGATCTCCTTCTGGAGGTGGGAAACCGTCTTCCCCGCGGCCATGATCTCCCCGACCATGGGATAGGCGACCTTCCCGTCCGGCAGGACGGTCACCAGCCGGGCCAGGTCCCTGTCCTTCCACACCTCGATGCTCAGCTGGTCCCCGGGTCCGATCAGGTAGTCCGGTTCGACGGCCGCGGGCAGCGCGGCTTCCGCTTCGGGCGGGAGTGCGGGCGCCGCCGTCTCCGCCGCCCGAAGCGGGAACGGTATCAGCGCCAGCAGGAACACCGCCATGACCAGGCTCTTCTTCCCCCTCATCCATCCCTCCCCTTTCCCTGAAATGCAGGGATCCGTGGTGTTATAAAACGCGTCGACCGATGCTCCGCCACGAGACGAGGACCGGGACCGGGTTGCCGATCCGGGTCTCCCGTATTGGATGATAAATCCATTTTTTTTCGAATAGTGGAAAAACATTTCCACCCCCGTCCATCCACCCGGTGCCTGCCGGTTGCTGTTTTTAATGAAATCGGGCAGTTACGAGACCCGCGCGATGGTTTTATTTCGGCATTCTTTTTGCGTAGATTCTTGTTATTCCATTTCGGCTTTTTTTCGCCGGGGGCACCATATAAAAGTTCACGAATACACCTTTTCCGAAGAGTCGATGAAACGGTATCTGGATCACATGAATCCTCTGACCCTGCTTCGGGACGCGAAGATCTTCAATCGCGTCCATTCCTCCAGGGAGTTCGCCTCGATCCTCCACCGGGAGCGCGACCGCGCCGACCGGACGGGGCAGGAATTCTCCATGGCCGTCTTCGAGGTCGGCAACGGCCGGAGGAAAACCCACGCGGCGCGGAACCTCGTGCCCATCCTCACGCACCGGGTCCGCTCCACCGACGCGATCGGGTGGCTCGCGGACGGCCGCATCGGCGCCGTCCTCCCCCACACCCGGCCCGACAACGCCTGGAAGTTCGTCGCCAACGTCCGCAAGGCGTACAACGGCAACCCTCCCCCGGAATGCGTGGTGTACGCCTACCCGTCCTCCTGGCTTCCCGGCGACGACGGGGGCCAACCCCGGGATCCCCGCTCCCTCAGGAAAACGCCCGCACCGCAGGAGGCCGGCGATTCCGGGATGCTGTTCTCCCGCGTGGACGCCGCGGACCGCGCAAGGCCGATCGAGGAGCTGGAGCCGCGTGTCCTGTTCCGGATCCCCCTGTGGAAGCGCGCGATCGACATCGCGGGATCGCTTCTCGCTATCCTCCTTCTGTCGCCGCTGCTCCTGCTGGTCGCCCTGCTCATCAGGGTCGTCTCGCCCGGCCCGGTCCTGTTCCGCCAGAAAAGGGTCGGCTACCTCGGCAGGGTGTTCACCATGTGGAAGTTCCGCACGATGCACGTGAACGCCGACACGAACCTCCACCGGAACCACCTGCGGGAGCTGATCCGCAACGAAAAGGAGATGACCAAGCTCGACCACGTCAGGGACCCCCGGATCATCCCCTTCGGCGATATTCTCCGCGCGACCGGCATCGACGAGCTCCCGCAGCTGATCAACGTCCTTCTCGGCGACATGAGCCTCGTCGGGCCGCGCCCCTGCCTGCCCTACGAAGCCTACGAATACCACCCCTGGCAGATGAGGCGCTTCGACGCCGTCCCGGGCCTGACCGGACTGTGGCAGGTGAGCGGGAAGAACCGGACCACCTTCAAGGAGATGATGCGGCTGGATATCGGCTACGCGAGAAAACGGGCGTTCCTGCTCGACGTGATGATCGTCCTGAAGACCATCCCGGCGATCGTCGTCCAGGTGGCCGCCCGGCCTTCCGATGCCCACGCGCGGCGGAAGGAGCCGTCCGCCGCCGTTCGGGCGGGCGCGGTGCTCCTCGCGATCCTCGCGATCAGCTCGTCCCGCAAGTAACACGCGGTCTCCCCCCCGGGCCGACGCCGTCGTGGCGACCGGAAAGCTTCTTCCCCTCCTTTGCCTTGCCATCTTCCTGGGGCTTCTCCTCGCGGGTCTATGGCCGTTTCAATTCCGGCCGGACAACAATGTTCATTGGATCGACGGGCAGCCCGGCCTGCGGTTCGACCGGTACGGGATCGTATACGGCCGGGACCCGCTGTTCGCACCGGGGGGGGCCATCGACTTCCGGAAGCCTTTTACCATCCGGCTGGAATTGCGCCCTCACGAGGAACCGTCCAGCTTCCTCCCGAGGATTCTATCCGCTTACGATGCCGGGGGGCGCGAGCTTTTCGTCCTGGGCCAGTGGAAATCGGAATTGATCCTGAGAATACTGAAAGAGGAAAGGTCCTTTCGACTCGTCTATCCGGAAATCGGGGTCGGGAATTTCCGCAAGGGGGCGAAACATTCTGTCGTGATCCGTTCGGACCTCGAAGGGGTGACGGTGCATGTCGCGGGGGAACCCGATGCAGCCAGGCCCGGGTTCGGCTTTTCCCTTCTGGCGGGGAATCGGGTTCCCGCCCGGCTCATCCTCGGGAACTCTCCGGCGGGAGACAGCCCCTGGCGGGGGGATCTTCTCTCGCTCTCCTTCTACCCCAAGGCGCTTTCCCCGGAAGAAACCGGAACCCCCGGGATCGAGCCCGTTGTCCGCTACCGGTTTTCGGAAGGAAGGGGTGCGGTTTGCCGAGGTGGGGGCGACCCGCGCCACGACCTCATCATCCCGCCGGTTTTCCGTGCGCCGGCGAAACGGGCCCTGGCGCCGCCGTGGAATGTTCACGCATTCGATCTTTCCTTCTGGAAGGACGCGGCGGTCAACGTTCTCGGCTTCATCCCTTTCGGCTTCGCCATGTGCGCCTGGTTGCGGAGGGATGGCGGGCGGAAACGCATGCCGGTTCCGTTCCTGGTGGTCCTGACGGGCGCGGGGATCAGCCTCCTGATCGAACTGCTGCAGGTATACATCCCGACCCGGGACTCCTCGCTCACGGATCTGGTGAACAACACCCTGGGGACGTACATCGGGGCATTTCTTTGCCGTCAGGCGTGGCGGGGTCTCCCCGAGCATCCTGCGGAGCACCGTGGTTCCCGTTCCACTTTGCGTTAACGGCGTCCACTTACCTCTTACTCCCCCGGGAGGAAATGGAAGCAGGGGGAATCTTTTCACCGGACAGCAGCCACGTGGGATTGCCTTTGCAGGAAGGCAATGGATTCACAAATCCCAACCACATCCTGTATCGCAAGATCCGCGTAGATCGGCAGACAGAGAATCCTCTCGGATACCCGCCTCGCGGTCAGGAGTGGGTCTTTAAAGGAGACACTTCCATAGCAATGATAGTCGCACACCAGAGGATAGAAATAGCGACGCGAAAAGATATTGTATTTTTTCAAGGCTTCGTAGAGCGCGTCACGGCTCATGCCAAATTGCTCTTCATCGATCTCCACTGGTTGATAAATATAGTTGTATTTGACATTTACGGGTGGAGGAGGTGGAAATTTAATGCCGGGAACATCCTTTAGGCATTCACGGTAAGTCGTGTCGATTTCCCTGGAGTTTTCAATAAGACGATCCAGTTGCTTCAAGACGAGGATCCCCATCAACGCCTGCATCTCGTTCATTTTGGCACTCGATGCTGTGAAAGAGTTTCGTGGCATGGAAACTGAACATGCTCATGTCACCAAAATGGCTGATGGGCCTTCCGGCAACGGATACACCAAAGGCATGGGCAGCATCATAGATCAACTTCAGTTTGTGGCGGCGGGCGATATCGGCCAGTGCTTCGAACTTGCAGGGGAAACCATAAACGTGCACACCGAGAATCGCAGTGGTCCAAGGCGTAATTGCTGCTTCCACTGCAGCAGGGTTCAGGGTGTAATAATCCGGTTCGATGTCAACAAAAACAGGACGGATTTTGTTCCAGTATAGTGCGTGGGTAGTGGCGACGAATGTAAAAGGGGTCGTAATGACCTCTCCCGAAATGCCCAACCCTTGAAGACCGAGTTGGAGAGCAAGGGTGCCGTTGTTAAAAAGACATATATTATCAGTCTCGTAGTAGTTGCCCAACTCTTTAGAAAAACGCTGAACGATTGGGCCGTTATTCGTCAACCATTGTTTATCCCATATTTCCTTTATCCCTTCCGAGAATTCATCCAGGGAGGGGAAAAAAGGTCTTGTTACCAGAATCGGTTTATCGAATGGCTGAATAGGCATATTCCAATCTCTGGGAACGTCTCTAGGACGTTTTCTTGATTTTCCTCTTGAATCCAATATTCAAACGGATCACTTTGGCTTCAAGATCTTTGTTCGGACCTCCGATAACTCTATGTGCGTTCGTCAAGGGAGATTTGCAAGAATTTGTCCCCCGCGGGTCGCAGTTCAACGCGGCAATACAGGTACCTTCCACTTGATTCGCAAATGTTCCAGTAGTTAAGTATAACTTGTTTGAATATGCAGAAAAAACATCCAGATTGGACCAAAGCATTCCTTTTCGATATTTCCATGGAAAAAAATTTTATAAAGTCATTAATTATTGTTAAGTACAAACTTTATAATTTTTAGTCATATCGAATAACATGCCTGATGGCGAATTTTGCCGCGTTTACCAGACCTCCACCACACAATATAAACTGCAATAATAGCTTAAAAGATTCAACCCTCTTGGATTCAAATGCCTTGAATTGTATTTTGCGAAGTTTTATTAAATTTTGTAGTTTTGAACTTATATGGGGTTTATCCATCTTGTCATTAATCTCCCAAGCTCTAAGCCATTCCTCTGCTATCGCAAGTGAATTTTTTGCTGCCGTTTCCCTCAATAATCTTCTGCTGAGAGAATTACGATTACTCTCAAGAGTGCGATGCATGAAGGATACCGAACGAATATGTGTACGATGTTTTACTAGAGGTTCTTCTACAACTGCAATATCAGATTCCAGCCAAGCCCTAAACGGGTAAACCCAATCCGGCGCGACTAATCGATTATCTAATGCACCGTATTTTTCATGCAATCTCCGGCTAAAAGCTGTACATGCTCCAGTTGCGCCACATCTCCATTCGAGAACATGTTTGGATGTATCTGGAAAAAATGCCACTTCTCTTTTTATATATCCTGTAAGGATACCATTTACGTCAATTTCTTCAAAATAAGAACAAACCAGATCAACATGATTTTTCTGATCCAGCCAACGTCGGACCAGTTTTTCAACCCGCCAAGGTACTGATATATCATCACCTTCTTGCTGAACGATGAACTTACCACGGCTTAATTCAATTGCCTTATTCAAGTTATCTGCAACACCTAGATTATTTTTATTGCGATTCAAAATTATTTTATGCCTGCCTTGATAACTTGAAACTTCTTCGCAAATGATCTCATATGTCCGGTCTTTTGAACAGTCATCGGAAAATATGATCTCCAACGGAGAATAGGTTTGAGAAAGAGCACTGCTTACAGATTCACGTATGAACGACTCCTGATTATATGAAATAAATACTATACTTACCAAGTCATTTTCTTTCATGTCAGAGCCGATGTTCATATAAATATTTTATTATTACGATATATTTAATCATATGAAACAATTAGATTGAAGATTATCTAACAGCATGGCGGTAACTCAACTCGGTTTTTCAACATCCTGTCAATTAATGGTTTATTCATGAAATTCACTTTCGAAGCAAGTTATTTAACATTCCCAAATTACTTGGTCTTTCCAAAATAAGGCACTTTTACCAGATTATCTTCCAAAATTTCCATAAAGGCTTTTAATTTAAACAGCCTGCAGATGAAAATATATGCTACTATTCCTGAAATAATTTGTGCTGCCAACATAAAATGTACACTTGCAAAACTCAATAACCCAACAATGTACACGATACACCCCATGATTAACGATATTATTAAACAGGAGAAACAGTCATGTAGTTGCTCTAACATCGAATAATCAACGAGAAATTTTGTGTAATAACAGTTTATATAGCACGATATGACCTCAGTCACGATAAATCCATATATAATATAAATGATGCCATATCTCCAGGTAATGGTGATAGCTATAACAACGAGTAGCTTACTGATAATTCCATTACGCAGGAATATTCCCGATTTACCTAATGCAATTAACATGTTCATGTTAAATGTATTTATTGGAACTAATAAACCTACAATGCAAAAAAGCCTGAAATAGGGGACAGATTGGACCCATTTTTCCGTCAACAATGAAACTATCAGGGGGTGCGCTATTACGGCGAGGCCTACCATCATTGGGAAATATACAAGGGCGGTCCCTGTAAGGGCTTTTTTCATGCCTCGTTTCATTTTCTTTGTATCATCTTGCATTTTCGAAAACACTGGGAAAGTTACCCGCCACAACACAACATCCATCGAGGAAATTTCCTGCAAGGTCTTCGCCCGCGTAAAAAAACCAACATCTCTTACCGAAAACAATTTCCCAATTACCAGGGCATAAACATTCTTAAATACCGTATCGAGCAAGTTCGAGAACAGAAGATTGGAACCGAATCCGAACATTTCAATGAGAGCATTTACATTACAGACAAGGGAAGGTCGCCATGAATAAAAACACCAATAACTGATTGTGCGAAGAACTGAAGCGGCGATCTGCTGTATCACCAGGCTCCATACCCCGAACCCGTAAATGGAAAGCAGCACAGCAATAATTCCGGATACCGTATTGGAAATCAAGCTGACTTTTGTCATGAGCTTGAAATTTATTTCTTTCGTAAGAATGGCTGTATGTACTATAGAAAAAGAGTTTATTACGATTGTAATGGAAAGCAAACGTAGCATATTTTCCAATATTGGTTGTTTATAAAATTCAGCCACCCATGGGGCAATCAGGCAAAATAAACCTGAAGTTAATACTCCGATGGCAATATTCAAATAGAAAACCGAACAAATATCCGTTTGTGTCACATGCTTTTTTTGGATTAAAGCGGAATTGAATCCTCCATACATTAAGGTTTGCGCAATCTCCATGAAAATCATCAACATGCCGATCAATCCGAATTGTTCGGGAAATAATATCCTCGCAAGCAATATGCCTATGATAAATTGACTGATCCTGAGAACGAAAGATTCCAAGAAACTCCACAGGACAGCACGAAGAGTCGATGTTTTTAATGAATCTGGCATGCTATTTATCTCTAAATTTCGTTGATGACATCGACAAAACCATCCCTGTCCATGGGGCGGGGACCGACGACCGTTACCGCGGCGTCAGGAGCCCTTGGCACGCCTTGGAACTAATTACTGTGAGTTTTCACCCGCCTCAAGTGGGCGGTCCCACGTCGCATGAAATAGTCTACGATTTATCGGTGGCATCGGCATAGAGGTCGGTTTCGCATTGGTGCTGAGTAGAAGCCCGACAGTGAGTTGGACCCGGAACCCGACGAGCACCCCGTACTGCCGCCGTTCCATGATTCATAGGGCGCGTATTCAAGACTTCTGATTACGCGGGTTCCCCGCCGATGCCGATACTTCAGCGGGGAGGTGAGAGATGGAAGTGATCCATTCAAAGTGCGCAGGCCTTGACGTCCACCAGAAGACGGTGGTGGCGTGTGTCCGGCTTGCGGTGAAGAGGAAGGTCGGGCACGAAGGGCGGACCTTCGGAACGACGACGAGCGAGCTGCTGGCGCTGTCGGATTGGCTCGCCTCCCACGGGTGTACACACGTTGCGATGGAATCGACGGGGATTTACTGGAAGCCGGTGTGGCACGTGCTGGAAGGCACGTTCGAGCTGGTGCTGGCCAACGCGATGCACATCAGGAACATCCCCGGCCGCAAGAGCGACGTCAACGACGCGACGTGGATCTACGACCTCCTGGCGCATGGATTGATCCGCAGCAGCTTTGTTCCCCCGGCGGAGATTCAGGAACTGCGGGACCTGACCCGCAGCCGCAAGCAGTTTGTCCGGGAAGTCGCCCAACATATCCAGCGTGTCCAGAAGGTTCTCGAAGACGCGAACGTGAAGCTGACCGAGATCCTTAGCGACGTCATGGGCAAGAGCGGGCGTGCCATCATCGAGGCGATCATCGCGGGCGAGCAGGACCCGAAGGTTCTCGCAATCCTTGCCTGCGGCAACCGCCTCAAGGCGACCCACGAGGAGTTTGTCGAGGCGTTGCGGGGCCGCGTCACCCCTCATCACCGCTTTCTGCTGAAGCTTCATCTGGGGCAGATCGACGCCCTGGAGTCGGCAGTGCGCGAACTGGAGGTGCGTGTGGGCGATGCCCTGTTGCCCTTTCGCGAGTCCGCCGAACTCCTGACGACGATCCCCGGCGTGAGCGATACCGTTGCCCGGGTCATCATCGCCGAGGTTGGTTTGGACATGGGGCGCTTTCCGACCTCGGGACACCCGATCTCCTGGGCCGGCTTGTGTCCCGGGATGAACGAGAGTGCCGGGAAGCGGTTCTCCAGTCGGATTCGAGCGGGTGCCCCTTGGCTGAAGGCTACCCTGGTCCAGGCGGCATGGCCCGCCATCCGGACCAAGGGAAGTTACCTGCGGGCGCAGTTCCACCGCCTGAAGAGCCGCCGTGGGCCGAAGAAGGCGATCATTGCCATGGCGGCGTCGATGTTGACGGCGGTTTACCATATGCTGAAGAACCATGTTCCGTATCAGGACCTCGGAGGCGATTACTTCGACCGACGGGATAAGGCCAAGGTGGCCAAGCGGTTGATTAAAAAACTGAATAACCTCGGTCTGCGGGTCGAAGTTTGCCCGGCAGCCTAGGCCTATTTCATTCAAGAAATGAAAATTGCAGGGACACCTTAGAATTTCGCCGGAAGCCGCCCGGGCATCGCCCGATATCCGTCGCCCGTGCTTATCTCGAAGGATTACGGAATGCTGTTTCTATAACTTGTCCACATGTCCAGGACGAACTGCCCGCCGAATCCATAGGTGGCCCCGTAGTTGCCCATATTCCCATATTGCCAGCTGTTCGGTTCGCGGACCCACCGGTCCACGTAGTCGAAATAGGCCGGGTGATTCCATAAACCTGCGGCGCCCATCAGCCTGGCTGCCAATGCCTGGCCGACCCATGCGAAGGAAGAACAGCAGATGCGATATCCGTCATTACAGTCAGCGTTTGCGACAAGATCAGGAGGGCAATCATTACTATAATCAGGATCGACGAGTCCCCATAATGGCTTTCCCCGGGGCCATTCGGGAGTGGGAG
>Ga0209253_10005127_pt1 | contig 11380 bp, 8 predicted proteins | sample FrelakmetBRP12BR_FD_187145 | JGI IMG/M metagenome (GOLD analysis project Ga0209253, IMG submission 187145) | Freshwater lake sediment microbial communities from the University of Notre Dame, USA, for methane emissions studies - BRP12 BR (SPAdes)... | ecosystem: Environmental > Aquatic >...
GCAAGGCCGATTCGGTCATCGATACATCGGGCCAGCCAGCCGAGGAAACGCCGTCGCAGCGGCGAAAGATCGTGAAAGCATAGTCCCGCCAGGGAGGAGACCATGGAACCCGCCACCGCTGTCAAAACCGAGAACCAGGCCCCGTTCCGGGTCGATTATCAGACCCACCCTGACCGCTATGCGCACTGGCGACTGAGCTTCGACGGACCTGTCGCGACGCTGGCGATGGACACCAGGGAGGACGGCGGAATTCGCCCGGGCTACAAGCTGAAACTCAATTCATACGACCTCGGCGTGGATATCGAATTGCACGATGCGCTGCAGCGCATTCGTTTCGAACACCCCGAGGTGCGCGCCGTGATCTTGACGAGCGCCAAGGACCGCGTCTTCTGCTCCGGCGCGAACATCTTCATGCTGGGACAGTCGTCACACGCATGGAAAGTGAATTTCTGCAAATTCACCAACGAGACGCGCAACGGCATCGAGGATTCCAGCGCGCACTCGGGACTGAAATTCATCGCCGCCTGCAACGGCACCACAGCGGGTGGCGGCTACGAGCTGGCGTTGGCGTGCGACGAAATCGTGCTGGTCGATGACCGTTCCTCGGCTGTCAGCTTGCCCGAAGTTCCGCTGCTAGGCGTTCTGCCCGGCACGGGAGGGCTCACGCGGTTAACGGACAAGCGCAAGGTGCGCCATGATCTTGCCGACATTTTCTGCACCACCACCGAGGGGGTGCGCGGACAGCGGGCGAAGGAGTGGAGGTTGGTGGATGCCGCCGTCAAGCCGCAGCAGTTCGGCGAGTATGTCAAGCGCCGCGCTCTGGATCTCGCTGGGCAAAGCGACCGCCCCCAGAATGCGAAAGGCGTCGAACTCACGCCGCTCCAGCGCGACATCGACGCTTCCGGCTACCACTATGAGTTCGTCGATGTCCTCATCGACAGCTCGACGCGCCAGGCGACCCTCACCGTGCATGCGCCGCGGCATAAGCAGGCGGACGACATCGAAGGAATCGTCGCGGCGGGCGCGAGCTGGTGGCCGCTGCAGATGGCGCGCGAAGTGGACGACGCGATCCTGATGCTGCGCACCAACAACCTCCACATCGGCGCCTGGTTGTTGAAAACCCAGGGCGACGGCGATCTTGTCCTGGCGGCCGACGCCAGTCTGGCCAAGCATCAAGGTCATTGGTTCGTGCGCGAAACCATCGGCATGCTGCGGAGAGCCTTGGCGCGGCTCGACGTGAGCTCGCGCACGATGTTCGCCTTGATCGAGTCCGGTTCCTGCTTCGCCGGCACGCTCCTGGAGCTCGCCCTGGCGGCCGATCGCAGCTACATGCTGGATTTGCCCGACCATCCCGAGCAAGCGCCGAAGCTAACCCTGTCGGAGTCGAATTTCGGCATGTATCCGCGGGTGGATCGGCTGTCGCGACTGGCGGCGCGCTTTTACAACGAGGCCGATGCCATGGGACGCTCGCGCGCGGCCATCGGCGCCCGACTCGATGCCAGACCGGCGTTCGACCTCGGTCTTGTCACCGCCGCGCCGGATGACCTCGATTGGGCCGACGAGATCCGCATTGCCTTGGAAGAGCGAGCGAGTCTGTCGCCCGACGCCCTGACCGGAATGGAGGCCAATTTGCGCTTCGGCGTCACCGAAACGATGGAGACGCGTGTGTTCGGTCGCCTGTCCGCCTGGCAGAATTGGATCTTCAACCGGCCCAACGCGGTGGGCGAGCAGGGCGCATTGAAGGTCTATGGCACCGGCAGCAAGGCGCAATTCAATTGGGAACGGGTGTAAGCGGAGACGACAATGACGATCAACTACAGTGAAAAGATCCCCAACAACGTGAACCTGGCGGGCGACAAGACGTTACAGCGCGCTCTGGAGCACTGGCAACCCAATTTCCTACATTGGTGGACCGACATGGGACCGGAAGGCAGCACGAACTTCGAGGTCTATCTGCGCACGGCCGTGAGCGTGGAGCCGGACGGCTGGGCGAATTTCGGCTACGTGAAGATGCCGGAATACCGTTGGGGCATCTTTCTCGCCCCGGCGGAAGCGGACAGGCGGGTGAATTTCGGCGAACACAAGGGCGAACCAGCCTGGCAAGAGGTGCCGGGTGAGCATCGCGCGAACTTGCGGCGCATCATCGTCGCTCAGGGCGATACGGAGCCCGCATCCGTCGAACAGCAGCGCCACCTGGGCTTGACCGCGCCGTCGCTCTATGACATGCGCAACCTCTTCCAGGTCAATGTCGAGGAGGGTCGTCACCTCTGGGCGATGGTCTACCTGCTGCACCGCTACTTCGGCCGCGACGGACGCGAGGAAGCAGAAGCATTGCTGGAGCGCCGCTCGGGCGACGCCGACAATCCGCGCATCCTCGGCGCCTTCAACGAAAAAACACCCGATTGGCTGTCCTTCTACATGTTTACCTACTTCACCGACCGCGACGGCAAGTACCAGCTCTGCGCCTTGTCGGAGTCTGGCTTCGATCCGCTGTCCCGCACCACGCGGTTCATGCTGACCGAGGAAGCGCACCACATGTTCGTGGGCGAGTCCGGCGTGTCGCGGGTCATTCAACGCACCTGCCAGGCGATGAAGGAGAACGACACCAACGACCCGGCCAAGCTGCGCGCGCTCGGCGTGATCGACCTGGAGACCATCCAGCGCTACCTGAATTTCCATTTCAGCGTCACCATCGACCTTTTTGGCGCGGACCAGTCGTCCAACGCCGCCAACTTTTTCAGCGCCGGACTAAAGGGACGCTTCGAGGAAACCAAGCTGAGCGGCGACCATGTCCTCAAGAACGACTCCTACAAGATCCTCGACCTGGAAGGCGACAAGCTGGTGGAGAAAGAAGTATCGGCGCTCACTTCTCTGAACGAACGGCTGCGCGACGACTACATACGCGACTCCATCGCCGGTATCGGGCGTTGGAACAAGGTGATCGAGAAACACGGCGTAGCGTTTCGGCTGCGCGCGCCGCACAAGGCGTTCAACCGCAAGATCGGTACGTTCGCGGGTGTGCGGGTGTCGCCCGATGGCCACGTTCTGTCCGAAGCCGAATGGACGCACCAGCACAGGAATTGGCTGCCGACTGAGGAGGACCGCGCTTTCGTCGCTTCGCTCATGGGCCGCGTGATCGAGTCTGGCAAGTACGCGGGATGGATCGCGCCGCCGACGGTCGGAATCAATCGCCAGCCGGCGAATTTTGAGTACGTTCGGTTCAATTGAGCGACGATTTCTCCGTCGCGGATTGCGTGGAGTAACGAAATGGATGCAGCACCGAGCGTCGACACCGCGCTGCAACACGTCATCGATCCCGAGGTCTGCATCCGTTGCAATACTTGCGAAGAGACGTGTCCGATCAACGCGATCACGCACGATTCGCGCAACTACGTCGTCAAGTTCGACATCTGCAAATCGTGCAACGCGTGCCTACCGCCCTGTCCCACGGGGGCGATTGACAATTGGCGCCGCGTCGCCAAGTCCAGGCCCTACACCCTGGAGGAGCAGTTTTCCTGGGACAGCCTGCCGCTGCAGGGGGAAGTCGATGCCCACATCGAGGCGCCGCTGCCCGAGGACGTGGCGCGCATCACGGCGATCGCGAGCGCGGGCCATGGCGGTACGGCGACGCCGCCCTGGTCAGCTTCCCACCCCTATGTCAATCTATACACGGCACAAAACCCGGTCATCGCGACGATCAGCGGCAATCTGCGGCTGACGGCGGCGGGTGCATCGAGCGACATCCGGCACATCGTCCTCGATTTCGGCAGTACTGCTTTCCCCGTGTTGGAGGGTCAGACCCTGGGCATCATCCCGCCCGGCCTCGACGAGAACGGCGAACCGCACCATGTGCGCCTCTACTCGGTGGCGAGCCCGCGTGAAGGCGAGCGGCCGCATTACAACAACTTGGCCCTTACGGTCAAGCGCGTCAATGAAGACCACGAGGGCAACCCTGTTCACGGGATCTGCTCAAACTACCTGTGCGACCTCAAGAAGGGCGACCAGGTCAGAGTGGTCGGACCGTATGGCGTCGGCTTCCTTATGCCAAATCATCCCGGCTCGTCGCTCATGATGATTTGTACGGGAACCGGATCGGCGCCAATGCGGGCGATGACCGAGCGGCGCCGGCGGCGCATGGCGCTCAAGGAAGGCGGCGAACTGATGCTGTTCTTCGGCGCGAGACGGCCCGAGGAACTGCCGTATTTCGGCCCGCTGATGAAATTACCGAAGACGTTCATCGACATCAACCTGGCCTTCTCCCGCCTCCCGGGTCAGCCGAAACAATACGTCCAGGACCTCATTCGCGTGCGCGGCGACAAGGTCGCCGTCATGCTCGAGGACGACGATTGTTACATCTACATCTGTGGTCTGAAGGGCATGGAAGGCGGCGTCATCGAGGCGTTCCGCGATGTCTGCCGCGCCCACGGCAAGGACTGGGACGAACTGCGTCCCGCACTGCTGGCCAAGAGCCGCTTCCACATCGAAACGTACTGAGAGCCTGTGAAAAAAACCTTTGTGGGAGCGGGATTGCCCGCGGCATTACAACGCAATCGTGTACTTATCGCGGCCAAGGCCGCTCCCACAGCAAAATACCCCCATGCTCTGAGGTTGCGCCGGTTCGCGAAGGCGGCGGGTTGATATCCCGTACGTTAAAAAAAGGCGGCGGACGCCGAAAATTCAGCGCCCGCCGCCGATGTTGCGTCTTGCGTCGGATCAGAATGAATCAGCCATGCTTTTGTTTGTGCTTTTCGGCCAAGGCGCGGCCCCATAGCGCCAGCAGATACCCAAGCGATCCATAAAAAGTGACTAGATAAAAGGCTACTTTCATGACGTGCTCCGTTTAGTAATTTAAAACAAATCCGTTGTCTCTCGTCGGCTGTCGGTCAGTATGGTTCCGCACGGTTTGTCGCCGCGATCGCTGAAATCAACGACCGGCGGCAAGGTCGCCAACCACTCCGCCGCCCGGCTGGCGCTTGCGCGTCACCGCTTTCAGCGTGAATTTTTTCGCAGCGCACCATGCTGCGGCAATCAGCCTTGCTGCTTCTTCGTCGCGCAACCGCTTCGCTTTGCGGACACATAGATCGATAGAAATATAATTGTAATCAGAAGGTTGCATCAAATTTCGCGTTGCTCTACAGAAATCGTCTGGATTTACTAGAACAAAACTATAATGATTACGCTGCACTGCAACAAACGATGAATTTTCAGGTTCGCGATGAGAGAATCTCATCCATATGGTCTATCGATTATTGCCATTGAATGGGCTGCGTGCTTTCGAGGCGGCGGCGCGCCACCGCAGCTTCAAGAAGGCGGCCGAAGAGCTTTACGTTACACCGACGGCGGTGAGTCACCAGATCAAGGGGCTGGAGGGTTCCCTTGGCGTACAACTGTTCCGCCGTCTGACTCGGGCGCTGGCGTTGACCGCCGAGGGCGAAGCGATGCTCCCGAAGGTCAGCGAAGGCCTGGAGTGCCTTGCCGCGGCCGTCGCGCGCACTCGGGATCCACACAAGGTCGTTACGCTCTCCGTGACCGCACCCCCTTCTTTCGCCGTGCGTTGGCTCGTTCCGCGCCTGCGGGGGTTCACGGCAGCGCATCCCGAGGTTCAGCTGCACTTGTCGAGCAGCTTCAAGACCATCGACGGCGCGGAGGGAGGCGCCGCGCTCCCGATCGAGGCGATGGAAACACGCGACGGCATATCAGGAATCGCCATCTGCTTTGGCGGTGGTCGTTATCCGGGTTTTCAGGTCGATCCAATATTCGCAGCGGACTATTATCCCGTGTGCAGCCCATCCCTGCTGAAGGGTAAAAGACCGCTTCGAACGCCTCAGGATCTGCGTTGGCACGTGTTGATCCACGACGATACGATTCCGGACGAAATGAATCGACCGAGCTGGGAGGAGTGGTTCAGGCTGGCCGGTGTGCACGGGGTGGATCCGAATCAGGGACTGCACTTCAGCGATGTCTCGCTCGCGCTCGAGGCGGCGCGGGACGGGCAGGGCGTTGCGCTGGCGCTGGAACCGCTGGTGCGAGCGGAGGTCGCCGCGGGCAGGCTTGTCATTCCCTTCAAAACCCCGCTTGGCGCCCGCTTCGCCTATTACCTCGTCGTCCCCGCCGCGCTGGCCGATCGGCCTGCCGTTGCCGCTTTCCGGGGATGGTTGCTGGGCGAAGCGACCAAGGAACCGACCAGTCCCGCGACCGGCAAGCAGGCCAAGGGATATACGGAGTAATGCAAGGGAATCTCCGCTCGCCCTTGTGGGAGATGACTTGGCGGAGAGGGCCAGCTTCTTGTGGGATATGCCGGCCGGCGGGTTCAGTTTCGGCCGAACATGCCGATATCAGTCGCGGCGCTGGCAGCGGATCGGTCCCACGGACCGCGAGACATGGCTGAAAACGATCGCGGTGCATGCACTGTCGAATCCGCGTTGGTTGGCGATCGGAGCGATTGGGAGCTATGATCGCGGCGCGCGGCAGGTCATCCCATCGGAATCCCGCGGCCGCGCCAGCGGGCGCACGGCGCGTTTTGCTTGAAACGTCCGATTGGGTTGCATAATCTCGTTTTCAGCCGACCCGATCATCGGTGCCGATACTCTCACAGGCAGGATTGCGTATGAGTTACAGAAAAGCGTTGGTGGTAGATGATTCGCGAGTGGCGCGCGTCACCCTCAAGAAGAAGCTCGAACAGCATGGGCTGGCGGTCGATATGGCGGAGTCCGCCCAGGAGGCTATCGACTACCTGCACCGGAATCAGCCCGACATCATTTTCATGGATTACCTCATGCCGGACGTGGACGGCCTGGAGGCGACGCGGCGAATCAAAGCCGATCCCTCCATCAGAAACGTCCCCGTGATCATCTGCAGCGGCAAGGAGGACGAGGATTATTCCGAGCGGGCGCGCTCGCTCGGGGCGAGCGACATCATCGCCAAGCCCCCCGCGAGCGACGTATTGGACGCGATACTGAGGGCTCCGCCTGCTGTCCTATTGGAGGGTCCATCGGCGGTTGCCGAAGCTCTGAGCGCGCGTGCCGCGATAGTCTCCGCCCCACCCGTGCTCGAACACCCCACGGCGGCCGCAATACCGGCGATGGACGAAGCGGCGCTGCGAACGCTCCTTGACGAGCTGATCGCGCCACGCTTGCAGTCGCAGCGTGAAGAGGTTCTCAAGGAACTTCATGATATCCAGCACCATGTAATGGAGGAGATCGTCACGTCCTTCGAGCAACGCTTGTCAGGCATTCAGCAACGCCTTGATGAGCTGGCGGCGGCGGAACCGGCTCCTCGGGCGCCTGACATGGGCGAGATATTCACCGCGCTCGAGGAAAGGTTGACCCGGCAATCCGTCGAGTTGCAGCAGCAACTGCAAGCGCAGCTACAAAGCCAGTCGCCGGTGCCCCTGGTGGAGCAGATGGACGAGCGCTTGCGCGCGCAGATGCAGGCGCAGCGGACGCAGTTGACGGAGTCCCTCGATCAGTGGGCCGAACGCTTTTCTGGCATGGCGGAGCGGATCGCACGGCTTTCCGACACCTCCACGGCCGCGGCGGCCGCCAACGATAACCGGTTTGATGCCTTGCAGCGGCGCTTGAACACCGTGGAAACCACGCAGGCGGCAACGCCCGCGCGGGACATCGATGCCGCTTTCTCGGCATTCGAGGACAAGGTCAATCTGCGTTTGGCCGAACTGCAGGATCTGCTGAAGGAGCAGCTGGAGGAGCAGTCGCCAATACCGCTGGTCGCCGAGCTTGACGAACGGCTGCGGACGGGATTGCAGGGCCAGCAGGAGCGGATACAACAGTCGACGGATCAGTGGGCCGGCCGTTTCGACGCGTTTGCGAAGGATGTCGGCAAACTGTCCGACGCGCTCTCGACATCGAAGACCGGTCACGATGAACGCCTGAAAGTGCTCCAGGAGCGTCTGGTCGCGTTGGAGAGCGCCGCGCCGGCGCCGGTGGTGGATGCGATCCTGGCCGCTGCCGAAAAGAAGTTCGAGCAACGCACCACCGAGCTTCAGTCCCGCTTCCAGGCGCAGTTGGAAGGGCAGTCGCCCGTGCTGTCGCGCATCCAGACGCAGCTCGACGAGCAGGGCAAGCGAATCAAGGAATCCTCGGAACAGTGGGGACGGCGGGTCGATTCGCTGGTCGATGATGTGTCCGTGCTGTCCGACGCCGTTTCGTCCTCGGACGTCGCGCACGAACGACGCTTCAACGCTCTCCAGCAGCGCCTGCTTGCCCTGGAAGGCGCGGCGCCGGAACCGGTGGTGGATGCGATCCTGGCCGCTGCCGATGACAAATTCGCACAACGCTTCAACGCCTTGCAGCAGGGCCTGGATGCTCTCGAAAACGCCGCGCCGGCGCCGGTGGTGGATGCGATCCTGGCCGCTGCCGATGACAAATTCGCACAACGCTTCAGCACCTTGCAGCAGGGCCTGGTTGCTCTGGAAAACGCCGCGCCAGCGCCGGTGGTGGATGCAATCCTGACTGCTGCGGAGGACAGATTCCGGCAACGCTTCAGCACCTTGCAGCAGGGCCTGGTTGCTCTGGAAAACGCCGCGCCGGCGCCGGTGGTGGATGCGATCCTGGCCGCTGCCGAGGAGAAGTTCGCGCAACGGATCAGCGATCTTCAGACGAATTTTGAGTCTCGGCTGGAAAGTCAGGCGCCGGCTCCCCTGGTCGACAGACTGCGCGAGGACCTCCAAAACCGGTTGCACGAGCAGTATCGCGAGTTGGCGACAACCCTCGCGGAACGGACGCAGCAACTCGAAACGCTGGTGGAGGAGACGGACCGGCTCGCGGAGCTGGGAAACAAAGCCCAAGCGACGAACGATCGGCAAATCGGCGCTCTTCGCGAGCGCCTGGACACGCTCGCGAAGAGCGAGCTGCCGAGTATCCAGAGCGCGATCGCGTCGATGGAAGAAAAGCTGTCACAGCGAATGACTGAACTGCAGGCGACGTTGCCTGAGCGGATGCAGGATCTGCACGACGTCCAGCGTTCCGAACTGAACGAGACCCTGGAACGATGGAGCGAGCAGTTTGATGCTCTGAAGGAAGATAATCGGGCGGTCTTGGCAAGTGACGCGGATCGCTTCGAAGACGCCATGCACGAGGAGCTGGAACGTCGTGTCATGCAGGTTCGCTCGGATCTCGCCTCCGAATTACAGCTGCAGTTCAGTCACCAACTGCGCCGCCTTCAGCCGGCCGGCGCCGAAGAGGTCGAAGACACGCGCGAGCTATCGGCGCTGTTGGCGCAGGCGGAGAAGAGGAGCGGCGAGTTGCTGCCACAGATCGACCGGTCGCTCACCGAACTGCGCGATCAGTTGAAGGCGCAGCAAACCATGACGGCAGAACAGCTCAAGACCCAACAGGGGCTGCTGGCCGAACAGCTGAAGACGCAGCAGGCGGCAGTGGCCGACCAGGTGAAGATGCAGCAAGCAGCGCTGGCCGATCAGCTGAAGCTCCAGCAGGGACTGATGGAGGAACAGTCGCGCCGCCTATTGGCCGAGGCGGAATCGCGCGCGCGGCCGGTCGACAGCGGCCTCGCGGACAAAATCAACCGCTTGACTCTGTTCGGCGGGATCGGCGTTGCCGTAAGCCTCGGCTTGGCGGTTCTGGCCTATTTGCGATAACGCAATGAACGCGCGCTTGACGGGGGTCTTGGCCCCGGTCGTCACCCCGTTTCGTGACGATCTTTCGCCGGACGCGCAGCGCTTCGTTCAGCATTGCAGATGGGTGCTGTCGCAGGGCGCCGGTCTGGTTCCCTTCGGCACAACCTCCGAGGCCAATTCGCTGTCCGCCGGGGAGCGCATGAAACTGCTCGAGGATCTGGTCGCCGTCGGCATCGATCCGGCGGTCATGATTCCCGGGACGGGGTGCTGCTCGCTGCCGGAATCGGTTCGCCTCACCGAACATGCCGTCAATCTCGGCTGCGCGGGCGTGCTGATGCTGCCGCCCTTCTACTACAAGCGCGTCACCGACGAGGGGTTGTACCGCTATTTCGCCGAGGTAATCGAGCGCGTCGCGGACTGCAGGTTGCGGCTCTACCTTTATCACATTCCGCCCATCGCGCAGGTTGGTTTCAGCGTGGCGCTGATCGAGCGCCTGCTCACCCGGTACGAGGAGGTGATCATCGGAATCAAGGACAGTTCTGGTGATTGGGCCAATACCCAGGCTGTCCTTGACGCGACGCGCGGGACGGCGTTTCGTGTCTTTTCCGGAAGCGAGACGTTCCTGCTGCGAAATCTGCGCAGCGGCGGAGCAGGCTGCATTACCGCCACAGCCAACGTCAATCCGGGGCCGATGCGAAAGCTTTGCGATCACTGGCAGTCCGCCGCAGCCAATGAGGCACAGAAAGAGATCGACCAGGTCCGCGTGATCGTGGAAGCTCAGCCGCTCATTCCGGCGATCAAGCAGGTGCTGGCGCATTGGCGACGGGACCCGCCGTGGCGAACGGTTCGTCCGCCGCTTACCGTGCTGATCGCTGCTCAGACCGATGCGCTGATTACCGCACTTGGCGAGGCGCGCGGCTTTTCGATGGCCGGATTGGACGAATAAGGCTGGTGGGAGCCGGCCGCTCAGTGGCGCACCGGCCGGAACGACAGCGTAACCATCGCCATTTCCGGTTAGCGGAAGTTATAATTTGGCTGACGCGTCCGCCTTGCGAGGCCCAGGAGGAATCCGATGAAATACCTGCCAGAACTGTTCGCCGCGAATGCCCGCTGGGCCGACGATGTCCGGAGCGCCGATCCTGGGTTTTTCGCGGGGCTGACGGCCCTGCAAAACCCCACCTACCTGTGGATCGGCTGCTCGGACAGCCGCGTGCCGGCCAACCAGATCACCGGCCTGAAGCCCGGCGAGGTGTTCGTTCATCGCAACGTGGCCAACGTGGTGGTCCACACTGACCTCAACTGCCTTTCGGTGATGCAGTACGCCATCGACGTGCTTAAGGTCCGCCACATCATCGTCTGCGGTCATTATGGCTGCGGCGGGGTCAAGGCAGCCTTGGCAGGAGCGTCCCTGGGGCTGATTGACAACTGGCTGCGCCATATCCAGGACGTGCGCGACCGGCATCAGGATTTTCTTGCCGCCTTGCCGGACGACGAGGCGCGCTGGCGCGCCCTGTGCGAGCTCAACGTGATTGAGCAGGTACGCAATGTCGCCCGTACCACCTTGGTGGGCGACGCCTGGAGCCGAGGACAATCGCTGGTGCTACACGGCTGGATCTACGGCTTGGCGGACGGCCGCCTGCAAGATCTCCAGGCTTCCGTAAGAGACGGCGCGGAACTGGAGAACGCAATCGCCGAGGCGGTCGCCCTTGCACGGTCGCGTTTTGCGCGGTAGCTCGAGGGGGTTTGAGTCTGATCCGCCCATGCGGCATTTGATCTCGTGAACAT
>Ga0209253_10005128_pt1 | contig 11380 bp, 8 predicted proteins | sample FrelakmetBRP12BR_FD_187145 | JGI IMG/M metagenome (GOLD analysis project Ga0209253, IMG submission 187145) | Freshwater lake sediment microbial communities from the University of Notre Dame, USA, for methane emissions studies - BRP12 BR (SPAdes)... | ecosystem: Environmental > Aquatic >...
GGAGACCCGCGATACCGCTCTTGCGCCAGGAATCCGCGATCAGCACGCCGAAGTCGCAACCCTTCCCGTCGGGGAGTGCGACGTAGCGCGCATCGCCCACGATTTCCTCGGCGGTCCCCTGCGCGGCCGTGCACACGAGGGCGAGGTGCCGGTCGTAGTCGATGTCCGTGAGAAAGTGGACAAGATTGTTCGACGGCGCCTTGATCCATTTCTGGAAGCGCTTGTAGCGGCTGTCTTCCGAGGAGGCGTTCAGGAAGTCCCGGATGCGATCCGCGTCATCCGCCCGGATGGGACGGATCGTGACGGTACGGCCATCGGACAGGCGATGTTCGCGGACGAGTTGCCCTGGATATCGGGATGCGCTCACCTGACGCCGCTCCTGCCGCCGGAAATGCCCTGGCCCGCCGGCGCGGCGGGACTAGGGCCTGCCCCCGAAATACGCGAGCAGGTCGTCGAGCGTGACGAGCTTCCCGTAATCGGCTTCGGGAATGTCGACGCCGAGGCCCTCCTCCAGCGCGGCCAGGAAATTGAGCCAGTCCATCGAGCCGAGGTCCACCTGATCGCGCAGCGGGCGCACCGGGTCCAGTTCCGCAGGCGAGACCTCCGGCGCGATCCGGCGCAGCGTGTCCTGCACCGTCTGGCGCACGATCGCCGGGTCGACAGGGGTGCGAGTCATGCCTGGCGGTGCGCGGCGGCCATTCGATCTCGTCATTCGATCACCTTGTCCGCCTGCAGCAGCAGTTCCGGAGGGATGGCGAGATTTTACCGGCAGGCAGGCGTCGAGTGACGATCCATCGTGGAATGGGAGGGCGCGGCTGCAGGACCGCAGTCGGCCCACCGGCAGTGCGAAGCGGCAGGCTTCCCCTTGACGGCCGCCATTCGCTATCCTTCAGGGATGCCGGGCCCCAATCCGCATTCATGAGGATAAAGATATGAAGACTCGCCTTTACCGCACGCTCGGGCCACTTCTCGTCGTGCTCGCGATCGCCGGCTGCGCGACCCCCGCCCCGAATCCGTCCCCCGCGCCGGCGGCCCCGAGCGGCCCGCCGCAGTCGTTGCTGTGGGTCGGCAACAGCTTCTTCTACTACAACAACAGCATGCACGGCCACGTTGCCCTGCTCGTGCGCGGCGAGAAGTCCATCACTCACCGCGGCGTGTCGGTGACGATCAGCGGCTCGGGCATCGACTGGCACGACGTCGCGAGCTACCTCGGCCCGGACCGCATCGGCAAGTACTCGTTCGTGGGTGACAACGAGATCCGGTTCAACCCGCCCGGCCGGCAGTTCGACGCCGTCATGCTCATGGACTGCAGCCAGTGTCCGATCCACCCGCAGCTCAAGCCCGTCTTCCACGAGTACGCGAAGAAGCACGCGGAAACGATCCGGGCCTACGGCGCTCGCCCCATCCTGTTCATGTCGTGGGCGTACAAGGACAAGCCCGAGATGACGGCCCAGCTCGCCGAGCAGTACACGATCGCGGGCAAGGCGAATGGCGCGCAGGTGGTGCCGGCGGGGCTCGCGTTCGCGAAGTCGGTAATGCGAAAGCCCGACCTCGAACTCTACGCGCCCGACAAGCGCCACCCGAGCCTCGCGGGCACCTACCTGGCCGCGTGCACGGTGTACGCCTCGCTCTTCGGCAAGTCGCCGATAGGCAACGCCTACACGGCCGGGCTGCCCGCCGATGTCGCCGCGCACTTGCAGCAGGTGGCGTGGGACACAGCGAAGGAATACGACGGCAGGTAGTCGACGGCGAAGACACCTTCGGCGTCGCGCACAGGCGTTCGAGTTGGCGCAAGACCGGACACGCGACGTCCGGATTGCGGATGACGACGAGGACGATGTCCTCTTACCGATGAATGGGGTGGCTGATGGGACTCGAACCCACGACAACCGGAATCACAATCCGGGACTCTACCAGCTGAGCTACAGCCACCGCGGAACTTCAGTGCACGGATCGCGCAACGCTTCACCGAACCGGGCATCGCACGACCCGCGCCAGGGTTGGCACGCCCGACAGGACTCGAACCTGTTACCACCGGCTTAGAAGGCCGGTGCTCTATCCAAATGAGCTACGGGCGCCCTGTCGGATCGGGAACTTGCGGAGCGAGGATTATGCCCCGAAAGCAGGCCCGGGACAAGGATTCGCCGCTCGCGCGCGCCCGCGCTACAGCGCCTGGCGGGCGATCCGCAGGCGCACGGCCGTCATGTCGTCGCCGCGGATCTCGCGCAGCGCGTACCCGACGAACTCGGGCACGACGTGCTTGCGCCAGTAGACGTCGAAGTCCGTGTTGTCCATCGGCTTCGCCCGCGATGCGACCGACCGCGCCGCCTCGGCAATGACGTCGTCGGTCAGCCGCTTGCCGGCAAGCGCCTCGCCGCCCTTGGTGAGGAACGGGTACGAGGCGACGGCACCCAGCGCCACGCGCGCCTCCTCTACGGTGCCGTCCCCCGCGAGCTTCGCGGCGGCGGCGACGCCGAGCACGGGAAAGTCGAAGGCCCCGCGCCGGCGGAGCTTCCAGTAGCAGCTGCGCCAGCCTGAGGCGTCCGGCAGCACGACCTCGGTCAGGATCTCGTCGCGCCTGCGCGTCAGATAGTCGATGCCGTCGTTGCGATACAGGTCGGCGAGGGGCACGTCGCGTTCGCCGGCGGTCGATACCAGGCGAACCCGGGCGCCGAGCGCGATCAGCGCCGGCGCGCAGTCGGTCGACGACACCGCGACGCACCGCTTGCTCGCCGTGGCGACCCAGCACGTCTGGCCATCCTTCTTCAGGCAGAAGTCGATCGCCTGCCGCCACTCGTAGTTCTGGTCGTAGTAGTTGCAGCGGGTGTCGAGGCACAGGTTGCCGCCGAGCGTGCCCATGTTGCGCAGGTGCACCGTCGCGACCTGCGACGCCGCCTGCCACAGCCCGCGATAACGCTCGCGCACGGCATCGATGCCGACCACCTGGTTCAGCGTGAGTCCGCCGCCCAGCGAAAGCGCGTCCGCGCCGGCCGTCCGTTTCATTTCCGCGACGTTGCGGAGCGAAACGAGCGTCTGCGGCACCTGCTGTCGCCGCTTCATGTTCGGCAACAGGTCGGTGCCGCCGGCGACGAGCATCGCGGCCGGTCCCTCGTCCGCGAGGATGCGCGCCGCCTCCGCGATCGAGCGCGGCGCCCGGTAGCGGAACCACGGCAGCCGCATCATGACGCGGCGACCTCCTTCGCCTTGCGCGCCCGCCCGCCCGGCTCGCTCGTCGCGTTGCCGTCGCCCCCCTCCCACGGCGGCGGCACGACGAACGGCTCCGGGTACGGCACGGCGGGAAAGTGGTCGGGCCCGACGCGCGGCGTCTTGCCCGCGGCCTTGAGCGCGAGCGCCTTCACGATCTTCTCGGGCGTGATCGGCAGCTCGTCGATGCGCACGCCGAGCGCGTCGTGGATCGCGTTCGCGAGCGCCGGCATCACCGGCAGCAGCGGTCCCTGCCCGACTTCCTTCGCACCGAACGGGCAGTTCGGGTCGGGGTCCTCGACGAAGATGGTCTCCACTTCCGGCATGTCGAGCGACGTGATGCTCTTGTACTCGAGCAGCGACGGTATGCGGTGCACGAGCGCGCCGGAGAGCTTCGGCGGCAGACGGCGAAACACCTGCTCCTCCATCAGCGCCTCGCCCAGGCCCATGTAGACGCCGCCTTCCACCTGGCCGCGCGCGAGCACCGGATTCAGGACCTGCCCGATGTCGTGCGCGATCCAGACCTTCGGCACGTGGATCCAGCCCGTAGCCGGGTCGACGTCGACCTCGACGACGCACGCGGTGTACGAATACGCGGGCGACGGTCCGACGCCGCCCCCCTTGTACCGTCCCGGCGGCTTCGGCGGCTTGTACGACCCCACGGCGCCCAGCGTGCCGAACTTCGCCTCGGCGAGCGCGACCGCCTCGCGGAACGACAGGCCTTTGCCCGGGTCGTCGGTGCGGAACACGCGACCCTGCGCGTGGACGATCCGGTCCGGCGTCGTCTGCAGCTCCTCCGCCGCGGCCGCCGCCAGCAGCGCGCGGACCCGCTCGGCCGCGTCGATCGCCGCGTTGCCCATCATCACCGTGACGCGGCTCGAATAGGACCCGAGATCGATCGGCGTGATCCCGGTGTCGCCGGTGACACAGCGCACGTCGTAGGGATCGATGCCGAGAACCTCGCTCACGATCCCCGCGAGCACGTCGTCGGAGCCCTGCCCGACCTCGGTCGCGCCGCAGAAGACGGTCACCTGGCCGCTGCGATCGAGCAGCAGCTGCACGCCGGACTGCGGCATCTTGTTCCAGTAGATCGGAAGTCCCGCACCGCACATGTACGCGCCGCACGCGATGCCGACGCCGCGCCCTTCGGGAAGCTTCCGGAACTTGTCTTTCCACCCGGAGCGATCGACGACCTGCCGGATGCACTCGGCGAGCCCGATCGAGCCGATCTTGAGCCAGTTCGCCGTCAGCGTGTCGGGCTTCGCGACGATGTTGAGACGCAGCTCCGCCGGATCGAGCGCAAGCTTTTCCGCGATCTTGTCGAGCTGTATCTCCTGGCCGAAGCGCGGCTGCGGCGTGCCGTGGCCGCGTTTCGGGCCGCAGGGCGGCTTGTTGGTGAACGTGCGGCAGGCCTCGAACCGGTAGCGCGGCAGCTCGTAGGTGACCGTCTGCAGCACGCCCGTGTAGAAGGTGCTGGCAGCGCCGTAGGACCCGTACCCGCCGCCGTCGAGCAGTGTCTGCAGGTGCATCCCAGTGATCCTGCCCTCCTTGGTGACGCCGGTGCGGAATTTCATCAGCACCGGATGCCGGCCCCGGTGCATGTAGAACACCTCCTCGCGCGTCAGGCAGATCTTGACCGGCCGCCCGAGCGTCAGCGCGGCCTTCAGCACGACCGCCTCGTGGTTGCAGATGTCGGTCTTGCCGCCGAAGCCTCCGCCGTTGGGGCACGCGATGATGCGCAGGTGCGCCTCGGGCACCCGCAGCACGCGCGCCATCTGCCGGTGCACGTAGTGCGGGACCTGCGTCGACGACCAGAGCGTGAGCTTGCCCTCGCCGTCGACTGCCGCGACGGCCGCGTGCTGCTCGATCGGCAGGTGCGTGTTGCCCTCGAAGAAGAACAGGTCCTCGAACACGTGGTCCGACGCGGCGAGCGCCGCCTCCACGTCGCCGAACTCGTAGGCCTGGTTGCGGTGGATGTTGCCGTGCTCGTTGTACTCGTGGATGCGCACCTCGGGATGCGCGAGCGCCTCTTCCGGCGACGCGATCGTCAACAGCGGCTCGTACCTGACGTCGATGAGGCCGAGGGCCTCGTTCGCGGTCTGCTCGTCCCTCGCGATCACCGCGGCCAGCGGATCGCCGACGTACCGCACGCGCTCCGGCGCAAGCGGGTATTCGTCGGGAGACACCGGCATGATGCCGAACGTGACCGGGAAATCGCGGCCGGTGAGAACGAGGTGCACGCCGGGGTGCTGCGCGGCGCGGGTGGTGTCGAGCGAAAGGATGCGCGCGTGCGGGTGCGGCGAGCGCAGGAGCTTCGCGTGCAGCATGCGCGGCAGCACGATGTCGTCGGCGAAGCGCGTCTGCCCGGTCACCTTGGCGCGGCCGTCGACGCGGCGGCGCGGCTTGCCGATCACGTCGAAGCGCGGCTTCCCGCTCATCGCACGCCCCCGCCGGCGGGTCCCGTTGCGTCCGGCGCAGCGCCCTCGTCGCGCATCCTGCGCGCGGCCTCCTCGATCGACTCGCAGATCTGCTGATAGCCGGTGCAGCGGCACAAATTGCCGGAGATCGCTTCCTTGATGCGCTCGCGGCCGGGGTTCGGCTCGCGGTCCAGCAGCGCCTTGGCCGTCATCAGGATGCCCGGGGTGCAGTACCCGCACTGCGCGCCGCCGAGATCGGCGAACGCCGCCTGCAGCGGGTGCAACTCGGCGCCGCGCGCCAGACCCTCGACGGTCTCGATCGGGCGGCCCTCGCATTCGACCGCCAGCACGAGGCACGAGAGCACGGGCTCGCCGTCCAGGAGGACCGCGCAGGCCCCGCACTCGCCGAGCTCGCAGCCGTGCTTGGTGCCGGTCAGGTCAAGGTCTTCGCGCAGCACCTCGAGCAGCGTCTTGTACGGCGCGAACGCGACCTCGGTCTCCTCGCCGTTGACGCGCAGCACCATCTGCACGTTGCGCTGCCCGTCGATCCTCAGCACCGTACCGTCGCCCATCGCCGATCTCCGCCTGCCTGTCGATCGGTACACATCTTAGCGCACTCGGCGGCGCCGGCTCGGCCGCCGCCGATCGCGCCCCCGATCGCGCCACCCGCCCGATAATGTCGCCACGCCGCGCCGCTACTGCCCGGCGTGCGGCCCGCGACTTGCATTCGCCGGCCCGGAGCCCCATCTTCCGGACGTCCGACCCGCCTTCCCGACGACATGACCGCGATCACCGTCACCCGCGCCAATTTCGACGAAGCCGTGCTGCGCGCCTCCGCCACCTGCCCCGTCCTCGTCGACTTCTGGGCGCCGTGGTGCGCGCCCTGCCGCGCGCTCACCCCCATCCTGGACCGCCTCGCCGCCGAATTCGCCGGTCGCTTCACGCTGGCGAAGCTCAACACGGACGAAGAGCCGGAGCTCGCCGCGCGCTACGGCGTGCGCGGCATTCCCGACTGCAAGCTGTTCGTCGACGGCAGGGTGGCCGACGAATTCACCGGCGCGCTGCCCGAGGGCGCGCTCCGCGATTTCCTCGCCCGGGCGCTGCCGTCGCCTGCCGCGCCGCTCGTGGCTGCCGCCAAGGCGCTCGTCGCCGGCAGGGATGCGGCGGGCGCGCTGGCCAGGCTCGACGAGGCGCACGCGCTCGATCCCGATGACGAGGACACGCTGCTCACGCGCGTCGAGGCGCTGCTCATGCTCGACCGCATCGCCGACGCGAACGCCGTCGTCGCGCAGCTGGAGAAGCCGGCGCGGCGGGTGCGCGACGAGCGGCGGCTTGCCGGGCTCAAGGCCCGGGCGGCGCTGGCCTTCGGTCCCGGTGCGGATCTCGCCGCGCTCGCGCAGCGGGCCGCGCGCACGCCGGTCGACTGCCCGGCGAAGCTCGACTACGCGCGGGCGCTGGCGGCAACGGGCGACTACGAGGGCGCGCTCGCCGAGCTGCTCGCGATCGTCCGGACCGACCGGAAGTTCGGCGACGACATCGGACGGCGGACGATGCTGACGGTGTTCGAGGCGCTGCCCGGCGACAGCGATCTCGTGCGCCGCTACCGGCGCGAACTGGCCGCCGCCATCAACTAAAGGCGGGGGAGCGGCGCGAGCCCTGCCCATCGATCGTATAGGATTCACCCTTCGCGTTCCGCGCAAGGGGTCAGATCCATGTTCCGCAGCCGCTATCTGAACTATGCCGAGCTCACCCAGCAGCTCGCCGCCTGGGCCCGCGAGCACCCGGACTTCGTGCGCCTTGGCTCCCTCGGGACCAGCGCCGAGGGACGCGACATCCCGCTGCTCACGATCGGGCGCGATCCGGACGAGGCACGCCCTGCGATCTGGGTCGACGGCAACATGCACGCCTCCGAGGTCTGCGGTTCCAGTGTCGCGCTCGCCATCGCCGAAGACGTGCTGAGCTTGCATCGCGGCGAGAAGACGGCGATGTCTTCGCCCCTTCCGGCGCACATGGCCGACGCCGTCAGGGACTCGCTCTTCTACATCGTCCCGCGCATCTCGCCGGACGGAGCCGAGGAAGTGCTGGCGAAGGGCCGCTATGTGCGGTCGAGCCCGGTGAACGACCGCGCGAACAAGGGCCACGCGTACTGGGATTCCGCCGACATCGACGGCGACGGCCTGACGGGCTACATGCGACAGGAGAGCCCCGACGGCGAATTGGTGGAACTTCGCGGCGACGACGGCAAGCCGGTCGATCCGCCCGTGATGGTGCCGCGCCTGCCCGAGGACGCGGGCCCCTACTACAAGCTCTATCCCGAGGGCGTCATTGCGAACTTCGACGGCCGGCGCATTCCCGATCCGTACTTCCTCGGCGACAACCTCTACGACTTCAACCGCAACTTTCCCTACCAGTGGGCGTCGGAGCCGGGGCAGGCTGGCGCGGGCCACTTCCCCGGGAGCGCGCCGGAGACGCGGGCGATCCTGGAGTTCGCCGCGAAGCACCCGCACATCTTCACGTGGCTGAACCTGCACACGTTCGGCGGCGTGCTCATCCGCCCGCTGGGCGACAAGCCCGACAGCAAGATGGACCCGACGGACCTCGCCATCTTCAGGCAGGTGGAAGCGTGGATGACCGAGCACACGGGATACGCCTCGGTCAGCGGCTTCCACGAGTTCCTCTACGAGCCGGAGAAGCCGCTGCACGGCGACATCAGCGAGTGGGCGTACCACGATCGCGGCTGCCTCGCGTACGTGGTGGAGCTGTGGGACCTCTTCAAGCAGCTCGGCATCGAGAGGAAGAAGCCGTTCGTGGATCACTACACGCAACTCGAACGCAAGGATTTCCTCGCGCTCGCCCGGCTTGACCGCGAGACGAACCAGGGCCGCTGCTTCAAGCGCTGGCGCAAGGTGAAACACCCGCAGCTGGGCGAGGTGGAACTGGGCGGCTTCGACGGACGCGTGGGCATCTGGAACCCGCCCTACGAGAAGCTCGGCGAGACGTGCGCTACGCAGAGCGCCGCGTTCCTTCGCGTTGCGGCGCTGGTGCCGCGGGTCGCGGTGGAAGTGGTGAAGCAGGAGAAGGCAGGCAGCGGCCACACGCGGATCGAGATTCGCGTTTCGAACCGCGGCTACCTCGGCACCTACGGCCTGCCCTCCGCCAGGAAGCTCCCGCACTCGGAACCGCTACGCCTCACCGCGGAGGGGGAAGGCGTGAAGCTCGTGGCGCCGGCGGAGTCGATCGTCGAGATCGGCCATCTCGACGGCTGGGGCAGCGGGCTCTTCAACGGCGCCAACATCTTCATGCCCTGGACGCGCGGCAACGTCCACGAGAAATTCGCGACCCTGGTTGTCGAAGGGCGCGGGCGCCTGGAGGTCAGGGTGGGAAGCTGCCGGGTGGGGTTCCGGACCCTCGCGATCACGGTCTGAGCGCGATCGCCGCGTCGCTTCCGGGGAGGCGTTGAAGCAGGCGCGGGTGGCCGTACGATCCGGGGCAATACCCGCGAGGAGCGGACTCGATGAGCAACTTGTTCGACCTGCAGGGCCGCGTCGCCATCGTCACCGGCGGCAATGGCGGGATCGGATTGGGCATGGCCCGCGGTCTCGCCAATGCCGGGGCGAGCGTCGTCGTCGCGGCGCGCAATGCGGAGAAATCGAGTGCGGCGGTTCGCGAGCTCCAGGTGCTCGGCGCCGATGCCCTCGCCGTCAGCGTGGACGTGGCCGACGAGCAATCAGTCGCCGCGATGGTCGGAGAAGCGGTCGCGTGGCGCGGCCGGCTCGACATCCTGGTCAACAACGCGGGGATCAACATCCGCAAGCCCGCGCAGAATCTCTCGCTCGAAGAGTGGCGGCGCGTGCTCGACACCAACCTGACGAGCGCCTTCCTGTGCTCGCGCAGCGCCTATCCACATATGAAGGGCGGGGGCGCTGGCAAGATCATCAATGTCGGCTCCATGCTGTCAATCTTCGGCGCGTCGTTCGCGCCCGTGTACGGTGCGAGCAAGGGGGGTGTCGTGCAGCTGACGAAGTCGCTGGCCGTGGCCTGGGCGCCGGACAACATCCAGGTCAACGCGGTGCTGCCGGGCTGGGTCGATACGGATCTCACGCGCCGGGGGCGCAAGGAGATTCCCGGCCTTGACGAGCGCGTGCTTGCCGGCACTCCGGCAGGGCGCTGGGGCCACATCGACGACTTCGCGGGAATCGCGGTGTTCCTGGCCAGCGCCGCGTCCGATTTCCTGACCGGGACTGCGATTCCGCTGGACGGCGGCTACTCGACGCTCGTCTGACAGCCCACGACCCTGACCAACCATCGCGCCAGACGGATACCGGACATTCACCACCGTGATCGTGGAATGCGCGGTTGGGATCGAGTTGACCTTGCCAGTCCGGAGCGAACGCCAGCTGGTCGTTCTCGCACTGCCAACGATGGTTGCAGTGCCGCCGTGACCGCGCCTTCGGCTATTCGAGTCCGGCCTTGCGCATGCCTTCTATGAACTTGACCATCGGGCCGGGCGTATAGGGAACGCATTTCTCGATCCATGCAATCGACAGGTCGGGATGCAGTTCCTTCAAGTGCGCGAGCGCCGCGCGCGCTTCATCGATCTGGCCCGCCTGCGCCAGACTCGCGATGCAAATGCGGTTGCCTGCCGTAAATCCGGAACGCTGTTGTAAGGCCTTGCGGCCGAAGCTGACCGCTTCGGCAAAGCGCCCGGAGAGATAGTGGACGACGGCCATTCCCGTATTGAATATGGCGTTCTGCGGATCGTGCGGGCTCATGCGGATCGCCAGCTCCAGATGAGCGATCGCCTGGTCCGTTCGGCCGTCAAACGCAAGCGCCCAGCCGAGATAACCATGGGCGGCGGCGAAGTTCGGGTTGAGGTCGAGCGCATGCTGGAACTCCTCCGCCGCTTCGTCGGTGCGCCGCATGGAGAAGGCCAGGAAGCCAAGAGCGAGATGTGCCCACGGATCGCTGTCGTCAAGTTCCGCCGCGCGGGCGGCGAGCGGCGCCGCCTGCTTCACTTGCGACTCCATGACGTTGCAACCGACATAGCCCGACACCAGCAACATGAAGGCCAGCATGCTGTGCGCCGGCGCGTAGTCGGGGTAGCGCTGTACGGCCCGCTGAAGAATGCCGATCGCCTCTTCGACTTCCGCCGTGGTGAGGCGCCAGAACAGTGAATTGGCGCGGATCAGCAGGTCCCATGCGTCAAGATCGTCCGGCGAGCGGCCTTGCGAACGGATGCCTTCGGCCTCCAGCAGCTTGGGCTCGATCGCGGCGACCACCATCGTTGTGATCTCATCCTGCAGGGCAAAGACGTCGGTCAGGTCGCCATCGTATCGATCGGCCCACAGGTGATTGCCGGTGGAGGCATCGATCAGCTGGGCCGTAATGCGCACACGGTTGCCGCCTTTGCGGACACTGCCCTCGAGTACATAGCGAACGCCCAGTTCGCGGGCGACGCGCTTCACGTCGACCGCCCTGCCCTTGTATGTAAACGACGAATTGCGCGCAATGACGAAGAACCAGTGCAACCTGGACAAGCCGGTGATGATGTCCTCGGAAATCCCGTCCGCGAAATATTCCTGCTCCGGGTCGCCGCTCATATTGGTGAAGGGCAAAACAGCGAGGGTCGGCCGGTCAGAATCCGAGGCCTTGGGGTTCGCGTGAGATGAGGCAGGTCTTGCGATCGCCGCCCCCGCATCCCCGTCGAGGTCGATCCGGTGAATGCCGATCGGCCGGGCAATGTTCTTGACGGTTTGCTC
>Ga0209253_10005129_pt1 | contig 11379 bp, 19 predicted proteins | sample FrelakmetBRP12BR_FD_187145 | JGI IMG/M metagenome (GOLD analysis project Ga0209253, IMG submission 187145) | Freshwater lake sediment microbial communities from the University of Notre Dame, USA, for methane emissions studies - BRP12 BR (SPAdes)... | ecosystem: Environmental > Aquatic >...
AATTTCAGTAGCCGGGGTATTGGGACGAGCTTGCGCCTTACTTGGGTCATTTCTCCATCCAATAGGATGGATCCTAAGGAAAGCCCACCGTTGCCGTGTATTTCGCTGCGGATAATCATGCCGTCTTCTGTTTCCACCTCTATTTGCGCTACCGATAGTCCAAGCTCCTCGAAGTCCACCTGTGCGAACAGCTCCTGGGCCATAGCTGGGTTGAAGTAGTAGTCGTTGAAAATAAACTCTGGCCGGAGCTTGAAGAGCTTCTCTACTTTTTGTGCAATTTCGGTGGTCACGCGCAGTCCTGAAAAGGTGGGTGCCCGTGCACCCACCCAGTTTCTCAACTACTCCGTCAGATGGCGACGGGCAAGCCGCAGCGCAATCTCACGGCGTTCGGCGCTATCGTCGGCGCTATCCTTGTCGATACTCTCACGGCGAGCACGAGCAAGGCGCGCCATCCTCTGCGCCCGCGCGAGGTTTCCGTGGCTCTTCTCAGCCCGTTCGGCCATCTTAGCCTTCAGACGGCGACGAATGGCCATCCGGCGCCTCAGGGCGGCCAACCGGGTAGCACGGGTGTCCTCTTCAGGCTTCTCAACCTCACCAGTTCGGCGCGATGCCTCACGATCGATCTTGGTCAGCTCCGCCGCAATGCTCTGGTGCTTGGCGGGGCTGTCGGTAGCCATGAGTTGCGCGTTGAATGCGTCCACCTTATCGGCGAGATCGCGAAAACCAGCCTCATCCAGCTCTTCAGCCGCTCGATCCAGGTAACTCTGAACTAGCTTCTTGTTCATGTTTTTCGCTCCTTTCAAAGTAAAGCCCCCACCGGCCAGGGGACCTAGTTAGGGACCGGTGAGGGCATGACATACAACGCTATCAGGTCTTCTGGCCGAGAGCGACGCCCTTCGGGTTGATGAGGGCTAGAGCAACCATCTCCCACCAGTACCAGCCCCGGCGCGGCTTGCCTTCGTGCATCTCCGTGACCGGCTCGCTCATGAGCGCCTGGCGAACGGCGAACCCGCCGAGGTACTCCGGGGTGGTCACAACGATCGCCTCACCCGGCTGCAAGAACTCGTAGGTGTTGGTGCCGGCGGTAGTGATGATCATCATGTTCAGGAACGTGCCGATGAATCCCGCCATCACCAACTCGCGCTGCGTGACCGGATCCACCTGGCCGCGAATCGTGTTGACGAAATCCGAAATCTCAGCACGGTGGAGGAGCAGCTTGTCAGCCTGCAGACGGTGCCGCTCTACCTGATAGCGCATCGCCTCGACCGCGGCAATATTCATCGTCGCGAAGAAGGTGGTGGCGTTCTCAGTATTGCCAGCAGCGAGGAGCAGGTTGGCGCCAGCCAGGTCCTCTTGATACTCGATCGCCTGACGCGAGCGGTCTTGGGCGCGGGCCAGGATGTCGTATTGCGCCCGGTATTGATCCTTCAGCTCGATGGTCGGGTAGGCCGACACTTCGAACTCAGGCGGATAGACGTACTTGCCTTCCACCTGCGACTGCGGAGTCTGGCCGTCCTCGGCGATGACATAGCCGACCACGAACACGTCTTTGTCGTAGCGGAGGACCTCACCTTGCTTCACATCGCGGCCGACCCAGATCTTCCGGGTGACACCCTCGTAGTCGATGATTTCCTTGATGGGATTCAGGAGAGCCTGGCCGGTTGTCCGGAAACCCTCAGAGGTCGGGTCCGAGAATGCCTGCCGAAGGATGGACTCGCTCTCATCGGCAGAGATCTGCAGACCAGCCTGCATAGTGAAAGGCTGGTTGGAGATCTGGTACTCACCCGATGCGGCGCCGTCAAGGAGACCCTTGATCTTGTCGAGGACTTCACCAGAGTCGGAGGCATTCAACGTGGCGTGCTTGTCGAATACCTTGTCCTTGGCCGACTTTGGGCGTTGGCCTGACTTGTTCTCGCGGCCAAAATCAGGCGGGTTGAAGGGTTCTCTTGTGCGCTTGTCAACCGTGACAAACGGCGCTTTCGCATACGGGTTGAATCTCTCAGACATGGCACCCTCCAAGGGCTAGGTTTATTACGAGAGGACCGTGGTCTGCTGAACCCCAAGCCAAGGGTCATCAGCCGTGGGAACCGAAATCACGCGTCCGCAGATAGGGTAAGCCGTGGTGGCAGTGGTCCACAGACTGGCGCTGTCCGACCGAAGCGTCGCATTCAGGGTGTAGGTCTGGGTGGGGTCGTACTGGTCGGTGTAGATGTGCGCCCAGCCTTCCACCACAGCGATCTTTCCCGAGCCCAAGGTGTCGTCCGGGACGCGATCGTAGTTGGTCCCGCCCTGGTAGTTGATGGCGTTCGCCAGGATGATGTATCCGTACCAAATCTCGACCGTGTCCCCAGCGGTGATGGATCCGCCACCGAGGCGGGTCACGATACCATTGGTGGTGGACACCGAGTAGTCCAGGCCCTGCGTGTAGACCGTGCCGGCCGGATGGCTGGTGACCTTGATGAAGCTGGTGCTGTAGATGTTGCCCTTCATGAGCATAATCTGGTCGTTGGCGTCGAAGGTGCCTTCCTCAACCGTGGACCGGAAATAGGTCAGGTTGTGGTCCTTCCAGAAAGTACCGATGGGTACCGTGCCGGAAGGAGCCGTGGTGGCCACCGTGTTGCCAGAAGCGTCTGTAGCCAAGAAAGCGATTTGGCCGGCCGACCAAAACGCATTTTGGTCCACAGCGTAGAACGGACGGCGGTAAGCATAGCCTCTCTTTTTTTCGATTGCCATGGTCTGATCTCCTTGTTAGACCGGGTTTATCTCTAGTTTTCCCGGTCCTTTAGCTGACCTCGGGTCACGATCGCCTGGCCGGCCACTGCGGCCAACTTCGGTTTCGGGAGCGCACTTTGCAGTTTGGCCGCGGCGCTGCTGTCGTCTGAAGCCGTCGAAAAAGGCATCGACCCCAATGCCGCACGGCGAGACAACTGCGCAGCCTCGCGGCGATCGAGAGAAGCCTGGATGGGATCGAGGTCCTGCTGCGCAACCTGCACGACACCTGCCTCGGAGATCATCGCCTCCGTCTCTACAAAAGCCTCGTCCGTCATGTCGAGGTACTTCTCAGCCTGCGCGATCGCCACCTCGGCGTGCTTCTTCGAAGACTGCGCAAAGGCCGACTCGATGATCTTTTCCGGCTGATCGATCTCGAGATCGGACAATACGTCGAACAGAGCGGCCTTGAGCGGGTGCCCCAGCAGGTTCTTATCCATGGCCTGGAAGGCCAACCGCAGAGCGCGAGTGAAACGGCGCCGCACATCAGCCTGGGCAGCCTTCACATCGACTGCCGTGGACGCGGTTTTCGCCACCTTGCGAAGGTCGCGGGCGTGATACTTGAGCATGGCCTTGTTGACGCCAAGCTGTTGCATATCACGGATGACCTGCTCCGCGAACTTCTTTTGGGCAAACTCGATCGGATCATGCTTGCCGCACTCGATGAGGAAGAGGGGCTTGTCGTTCGCGTCGACGACTGTCCAGGACTTCTTGTCCTCAGCCCGGTCTAGCGAAAGATCCGCCACCTTCAGCATATCAGGGAGTTCGTGCTTGGGCACTTGACCCTTTTGAGGTTCGGGGGTGGTCTGCTTGTATTGATTTTTGTTGCTCTTATCGATGTTCCAGTGCTCGCCGAGAGACGTACCACGCCGAGGCTGCTTCGCTCTAGCCAACCGCGCCTTGCGCTGCTTGCGAAGTGTCCCAGTGATGAGTTCCTCAACTCCAAACTCATCTTCGGAAATCTCCTCTTCGTCTTCCTCATCTGCTTCCTCGAGGTAGTCCTCAAAAACCGACTCTCCAGGCTCTTGCCCAGAAAGCAACTGGTCGAGGACTTCTTTCTGGGACTCGAGGCCTTCCACCACGGTCTCGATGGTGTCTTCGACCTGCTCAAGGCGGTCCTCCACTGGAGCCTCAGCGTCTGCCTCCGGAGGGGCCTCCACGTCTTCCATGGACTCTTCGTCCTCGGGGATCTCCTCCTCGGGGATCTCATCCTCGGGAGCTTCCTCCTGCGCCGTCTTCAGAAACTTGTTGATCTTCTCAACTGCAGCTGTGCGCTTTGCCATTGGATTCTCCTTAGTCCAATATAAAGAAAATTTAGCCACGCGCATTAACTCTCGTTAGTTAATGCAACTAGAAGAGCTTCTCAACTAAATGCACTAAGGCATCCGGGAGAGAGTTTATGTTCTCACGGAAATAACGGGCCACGACAACCTGGTCATCCTTATTGAGCAGGTGGTCCACAATGAGCTTGCGCTGAACATTGGCAGCTTTTTGCAGGCCAGCTGCCTTCAATATAGTTTGTAGCAGAGCCTTTGGGTCTGCGGGGTTGCCAACCGCGGACAGCTCTTGGAACTCCACCCCAAGGCAATCCTCGTATATTAATTCGCCATCGATAGTGGCCCGTTTGCTGAATTTTAGGTGATCGCACAGGTCCTGGTCCGTATAGGCTATCTTTCGGCATTTGCTATAACTGCATAGCACCGAATCGCAAATGCAGCCCATCGAGAATGAGTCGATGTCACCTTTCAGGATGCCGGCAGCCAGAGCCGGGTCTTTAGTGGCGTCGATAGCGGCCACACACAACACATGCCGGTCGTTGGGATTGCGCTGGTTGTAGTAGACATCCGGCAGAAAGCCTCTGGCGGTTTTGGGGTCGGCTGCCATATGCTCAATATGGAAGGGGGCGTTGCGGAAGGTGGCATAAACTTGGCACCGGTGCTTGGGCGAATACCGAGTTAGCTCGTCGTGGGTAAAATTGTCGCCGTTCCCGTTGGGCTCATTGGCGGTGACAGCCCGCGGAACCGGGAAAATGTAGTCGTTGATTTTATCGGAGAGGTTATAAACATTGGCCATCACCCGCAGCAACTCTTTCGAAAAACCGGTGATGACTTCGTTGACCCGCTGATTTTCCGCGGGCGTTATTTCCGACGTTTGGCTGGCGATTTTTGTGAAGCGACCAGAAGACTGATATACACCGAGAATTGGAGAAGAAGCGTCTTTGAAGAACATACTATCACTCCTGGCCAGAGGCTATATTGCCTATAGCCAGTATACTAGTATGTTAATGTATGTAGTTTAATGTCCGGTGGGCGTCTTAGTTTATGCGAGCTTTGGGGGGAACAGTATGTCGTAAACGGTATTAACTATGTTTGGAGGCATTTGAACGCCAGTACGCCACTGCTCATTAATATGCGCAATGATTTTCCTTTGTTTATTTGCCAACGCTTGCTGTTCACGAATCTCGGCAATCTCCTCAGCGGATACAGGCTTAATTTGTGAAAATGACCAGATGTTTTTATTGCCGCAGGGGTATCCGTGGAGATTCCACTTTGTTCCATCGCTGAGGACGACATAATTCTTCAGGACTTTTGCGATGCTGGCTAAATTGACCGTTTCCATAGCCCCGTGCGAGGTGCATATAGCAACCTTGTCCCCAGTCTTGAAATCATACATATTTACTTCTTTCTGCTTTTCTTCTTTTTCTTTCTGTCTTTTTCTTGATCCTCTTTGTCATCCTCTCTGTCTTTTTCTTGATCCTCTTTGTCATCCTCTCTGTCTTTTTCTTGATCCTCTTTATCGTTCTCATCATCCTCTTCGTCTTCTTCGTCGTCTTCTTCATCCTCCTCTTCATCCTCTTCGTCGTCCTCGTCATCATCGTCGTAACTGTCCTCTAGACCATACATGTTAGACCTCCTTACTGAGTTTTTCGCTCAAGGACGAGATAACACTCTGTACTGTCAAAACAAATAAAACGTCTTTAGCTTTTTGTTCGGCCGGCAAGTCATTGAAAGGCATAATGCAAGGGTGCTCTCTCTTACTTGCATCCTTTGCTGGGCCATACTTCCAACCATGTTTCTCTTTCTCACGCAACCAAGACTCATGCACCTGCTCCGGAGTCTTACCGCCCTGAATCACTCTCTTGACACCATTAATACAGCTGATGCGCTGCCATTCAGGAGCGTCTTCCCAGTGAACTTGCGATGAATCTCCCATAGCACAGCACCACGCACGATAGGCTTCATGCGCTATTTGGGCACACAGCGTATAAGCTTCGCTCAACAGCATTTTTCCTTCTCCTTCAGTATATATGCTCTGATTGGCTCTTCCCAAATCCATTCACGCGAACCATCTGAACGGCTAACCCTGCACTTGTGCTCTGCTTCATGCATCAGTGGCAATAAGCGCTCGTAATCCGTTATGTGTGAATTGGCTGCTTGTACCGCAAGCCATAAAGTCTCATGCAAAACTTCGCCGATGTCCCAATAATGACCGCCATGTTTACTGCTAATCTGTAAAAAGGCAGGACACATATCGCCTACGTGGGCGCAGTCAAAACCGATAGCCCACCCGTCTCTATTGCACCCCACGTCTTCGGCCGATCCGGAATAAGTCACACCACCGTGAACGATAACGCAATCGAGGCCATCATACGGCTTTCCGTGCCAAGGGTGCCCCGCGGGGACTACCACGTAGCCGTTGAGTGCTCCAGTGACCGGGCTGCGCCTTGTAAACATATAGCAGTCATACTCTTGCAAGTAGCCCTCTACATAATCCGGCTCTACACCCCATGGTTTATCTGCGCGCTTATTATACTCCCGAACCACTAGTATATTGGTTATCACCCGCAGCTCCTTTGATCCACAAAACTATATAGTACAGCCGACCGTGCAATAGAGGCCAAAGACCGGAGGAAGGTCCACGCTGATATAGAAGGCCAAAGTTCTTTGTCACGAAGTCGAGCACCTGAAGTGAGGCGCACTCCAAACTGGGTGCATGTAAACGCAATTGAATTTCTTCCATATCAACTGGGATGCTTTTGTGGTTAATACCTTCGTTGAAGGTCTTGTAAAGGGAGTCCTGAAGCTCTGCAGCGAAGCGAATTTGGCGGTCAGTCAGCGGCGCAACCGTAGCATCGAAGTGCTTCTGCTCCTCCTTGAGCATATCAACCGCGATCATACCAAGTAAATGGTCCCGCACGAGAAAGCCTCTGTCGAGTTTACCACACCGGGGGGATAGGGTAGTGTGGTATCCCGTGCGGGACCTAATCCTTTGGTACTGGTTTAGTTGGTGGGACCGGAGGGCGTTTATGGCACTTCTGACAAACGCCATCTTTATATTCACCGCCACAAGCGCAACGAACTTCGGTGATCGGAGCTTCACCCGTTTTTTGAAAGGCCATGCGCCCTCCTCCCAACGTTATACTACAGACAAAACACCTGAAGGCAGCAGGGGACGAATTTTGGTATTGAAACACCGCGGGCAGATGTCCCAAGTCTCCCGGGTTATCCTTCGTAAGCGGTCGTCTTCTTGCCGCAATTCTACCTCTACCCGCACTGCCGCCACGGTCCATTCCCTCGAGTAGCCTGGTTTACCTGGTACCGAATCCTCCCAAACAAACTCGTCACCGCCAGAGATGGTGGCCGACGTTCCACACAAATCGCAGGCCACCTCGGCAGGGACACTCTTCTCTACTTTTTTATAGACCCTCATCGATCACCAAACAACCGGTTGCTGAGTTCGGATTGTACCACAGCGCGTATCCGCACCATTTCTTTGTCGTCTATGGTTTCTACTAAAGCCAGGAAATCTTTTAGTCGCATATCTAACCCAAGGCCAATTTCGGTCACTACCTCTGGATTATCAGTATTGTATCTTGGGCACACTAGCGCCAAATCCATATCATCACTCATGGCATAAGTCCTGTCTTGCAGAGTGATGCGGTGGCCCAAGTGCAAATATGCAAGCACACTGGCCGCTTTATTTGCTAGTCGCATCACTCTTTACCTTGCCAACCACTTGGCGGAGTACAACCCGAAGAGCCAGGAAACGGATTCGGATTGAAGAACTCTGTGTCGGCCAAACTAATACCCATAGCCCGCAGTCCGGACCTGTCATTGTAGTATATAAGAGCAACTACCAGCGGTTCCGTAGAAGCTGGAACAAAGTGCTGTCTAGACACCGGCTGGTCGATCTTCGAACCAAAACCAATCCCAAGATTCGGACCGGTATTCACATCGCAGTTCAGACTGCACACTGTTTGTTGCTGATCATCCCCCCGGTAATTTATTGAAGTTCCAGAAGAAAACATCGGCATTCCGTGCGTAGTGACGTGGAAACTGCAGGGACTCTCTCCGATAAAGTACGTAGGGGCCAGTTTCTCAGTCCAAACAGCGCAAGCTATGACCCCTCGGTTTTGACCGCCATACATCTTTTCTGCATAGGATTGACCAGCGCCTGCGAAAAAGAAACTTGCTACTTCAGCATCATTTAGACGCCAGCCGAGCACTGCCATTTCGCTATGTGCTCTCATTATATAGCCATCATTGAAGTCGTTCTTGCGGGCTGGTTGTCCATTCATGACAGATAAACCATCCACGGACGGGTGTACCAATAATCGTCCCGGGGTACAGTTATAAAGTGTCAGGGAAAAGCCTTTCCCTTGGACTCCCTCAACGAAGGTTTGCTCAGCGTGGCGGTATTCCTGAGCGAACCTGCCGTCAATTTTGACGCGCATTTGTAGGATTGGGGCGGAAACCTTCGTCATTGGACACCTCCTGGGGCCAACCGCAGCGTCTAGCCGGGATTGGCGCCAACGTTAGTACACAATATGCAAGATAAACACAACTAGTTCGGCGAACAAAGCAACAATATTTGCAAGCACCGAATTTCTAAGAAAGTTGAAAATAGAAGCATCTACGGTACCTTTGCTACGGGTCAATAACACAAACACGCCTACAGGGAAAACTAGTAGGCTGTTTATCAAGAGAAAAGCAGTGCTAATAATAGCTACCGTTAACATTTGTTGCCTGGCAATGAAGAGTTACCACAACCAAAATTGAACCTAACTTGCACAATCGCTTTCCATCTTTTACCTATTGTAATCACAGCGTTTGCAAATTCCTCAAATGTTTGACAACCCCTTGCTGCGCTTCTTACTTCTTCCTCAAGACCGGTTGCTGCCTTAGCATCGACGATAAAAATTTCACCCTCGTAAAAACCGGTCTCTTTTTGACGTACTACACCAAAAATACTTTTTTCAATCTTATGAACACCTTGCTTAACCATCCGAATATCTAGGAGCCCAAATGATGTTTCCATAGTCCGTACAGATACCACCTGTTTGCAAACTGCTCGCTCAACCAAAGCTCCCCATCTTCAATGCAGGCTATTTGACTCTTCGGTATCCATGCTTCAGTATCCGAATCAAATTTTATGAGTACAGCCAGACCCGTCATGCGAAGTATTTTTTGGTACGCAATTTTTACTACTTCACCCCTATATGAGCACTTGATATCGCTGGCAGATAATTTTCGTATTATAGTCATCGACCTAATGAGATCTTCGTCAGTCTACTGAGATCGTCGAACGTATTTTCATGGGCGCTTCGCTGCATTGACAGCCGTGAGAACAAAAACTCTGTATGATCCTGATTCATGTCTGCTATTTGCACAGCGATTTTCCCTTCTATTTTGATAATCAGTAGCCAGCAGTAATCACCCACACGTAAAAAATTAAAAGTAGCGCACGGGCACCCACGGTAGGCTTCACAGACAGCCGAATGTAAACAATTGGATGCTTCAAGTTCTGTCAATGAAGTATCTCCTCCTCAATAAGCCGTTGTCTTCTCAGCCCATCAAAATCACTGTTCGAAATAAGAATGTGATGGACTTTTGACTCGAAAACATATTCAAATAACCAGCAATCGTCCGGGTGGGACGACGGCGCCAGCTGGGTAACGAAGAGTTCGCCGCCCTCATAAAGGTTTATATCCTCGCCCTGAGACGTAATATAACAGAGTTTTTTGACTAGGAACTTGAATTGAGCATTCATGTGGACCCTCTGTTATCATTATCGTTGAAGCAGTAGGCTCGATAGTCGCAATTCAGACAGTATTTATATTTTTGATTGCGGCGGGCGTCCCAACCGTTGTGTAGAGCCCGGTGCACTAGCCGGAATTTATTTTTGGCCTCTTCCACCACCTCTGCTGTGGCTGGAAGTAACCTCGAAGCGGAAGGCTTTTTCAGGTATCTGAGGAACAGGTACTGCAACTTTATGGATCGGGTCTCACCAAGAGATTGCAACCAAGCAGCGTATGCCGGCAACTGCACAGACTCCATTATCTCTGTAGTGGAAGGTACATGCTGGTTAGTTTTATAATCCACAATGACAATCTTGTCGTCGCAATAGTCTATTCGGTCTATCCGGCCAGAGACAGAAATGGTGTTGTCGATGGTGAATTTTATTGTACGTTCAAGATCCCGCTTGGGTGGATCGGTTTGCTGACGGTCCCACTTTATATAGCTGGCCAGCATCTCCTTAGCGTCCAGGAGTATCGGTAGCTTTTTGGTAACTTTTTCCTTCTCAGCTGAGCGCTGAAAAGCCTTGCTCATTGCCACGCTAGGATTGAGACTGCGTTCGCCATCTGCGTGATACAGTTCCAGTGCCCCGTGCGTTACGTTACCCAACAAGAAAAACTTGTTTTCGGGCGTCTCTATTGGCGGGTTCTTGACGTACCTGTATTTGAATAGGCGCCGACAGCCCAGGAACGCATCCACTTTAGATGCTGATAGTCGCATAATGGGGTTATACTACAGGGAGGGAGGAAGACTAGTATAGTCGCTTAGGGAAACACAATCGGCGTATTCATAATATCATTGACTGCCGAGTTGCACTTATTGCGCGTCTCGTTGAATTTCGCCTATCGTTCAGCGTTAGCCGAGCAGCACCGGAGCCCACGGTATTGCTGGCCCAGACGGGACTGTGGTTCCAAGAACCCCCGGGCTTTAGCCCTGGGGAGGTTCAGGGTATAACCTTCTGATTTTGCTCATGTGCTACACCATTTGTAGCGGGTGCTACACGAGGCGTAGCGGCAGGCAGAACAAACAACCCGCGCCAGGTTTGCCAGGCTCGCGTAACGGCTCCGGTCCCCGGGAACAGGTCAATCAGATCGTCGTCTGGGTGAGCGCCGAGCATCTCGAAAGCCCAGTGGCATACCTTCTCTGGTTTCACTCCGGTCAGCCCGCGCTTGAGCGTGACCGAGCATTCGACCCAATCCCGCATCACGAGCCGCTTTGAAACGACGGGCTTACGCGCCGGCTTGACGATCACTGGTTCCCAGGCATAGGCGACGCTGACGTTGCGTTTGAAGGCCGCAAAGCCCTTCACCCATGCCATGACCCTCGCCCCGTCTGGAACAAGCGGCAGAATGGTCTTGAGCGCCACAGACGACGTGTGCAACACCCACCCGTCATAGTTGTCCTGCAAAGTGCGGAGTAGTGCGGCGTGGTCTACCTCGCCCGCATAGTCGGGGTGGTCTTTGTAGAGCGCAGCGCAACCGGGGTATGGGGGGTCGGCGTAGGCGAGCCGCATGTTAACCTCGCCCCGTTTTTC
>Ga0209253_10005130_pt1 | contig 11379 bp, 10 predicted proteins | sample FrelakmetBRP12BR_FD_187145 | JGI IMG/M metagenome (GOLD analysis project Ga0209253, IMG submission 187145) | Freshwater lake sediment microbial communities from the University of Notre Dame, USA, for methane emissions studies - BRP12 BR (SPAdes)... | ecosystem: Environmental > Aquatic >...
ATATTATAAAAATAATATTTTTTTAAATGTTATTATAAATTTTATTTTAATTTATAATGATAACCTAGTCTTCTTCATCTCTTCTTCTATTGCTTTGATCTTCTCTGGCACACCCAAAGGCGAGCACCTCATCTACTGTATAGAAAATCGATCCTTTGATCCTTAGACTCTCGAAAGAACGTCAGATCTCCTATATTGAGATTCTCTTCGTGAGGTGAGTATCGCACAACTCTTAAGAGTTGATGATGCAATCTCACCAGAGATCTAGAAATGGCAGCAGTAGACACGGCGAAGATTGCTTTCTGGGAAGCCCATCCAGGATCCCAATTAAAAGTCTTGGGAAGCGGTGAGAATATGACGATGGTCTACGCCAGAATAGAAGCTGGATCGTTGATTCCCGAGCACAAACATCCACACGAGCAGATGGCGTACTGCCTCCAGGGTGAGGCTGTATTCAGGATAAGCGGCAAGGCATTTCACATAAAGAAAGGATACAGCTTCATCATACCTTCGAACGCAGTGCACTCAGGTAAGATAGAGGGCGACCAAGAATACGTTAGCATAGAGGTATTCTCGCCACCTAGACAGGATCTTCTCAGAGGAAGATTCGCACCCGAAAGACCCGGTGAGTAGACAGATCGGATTTGCTTCTCAGGCACAATAGTTTGGAGAATCAGACCTGTGAAATTGACAAAAAGTCCGTGGACAGCGCTCTTCCCCTGCCCTGTGGTTCTTGTCACCTGCATTGACCCAGCCGGAAAGCCCAATATCATTACCTTAGCATGGGCAGGAACGGTATGCTCAGACCCACCCACTTTAGGTGTGAGCATACGACCACACAGATATTCCTGCAAGCTGATTGAAGAGACCGGCGAGTTCGTTGTGAACATCCCAACTCAGAAGATCTTGAAGGCGGCTGACTATTGCGGAGTTTTCTCAGGAAAAGACTTGGACAAGTTCTCTGAAACAGGGCTCACACCCGAGCCTGCCAATGAAGTCAAACCACCTCTGATCAAAGAGTGTCCCGTCAACATGGAGTGCGTAAGCACAAACAAGATCCCAGTGGGTTCACACATCCTTTTCCTAGGAGAGATCGTCTGTGTTCATGTGGACAAGGATATCTTGGATGAAAAGGGAAGCATCGACTTCTCGAGAATATCGCCATTCGTCTACAACCAAGGCGAGTACTGGGACCTCAAGAAGAAGATAGGTTTACACGGCTTTTCAAGTCAAAAGAAGTAAGTCTTTTGTACCAAGCAATCTTCTAGCGCGCGCTACTTTGCCTGAAGCAAATACGATTTTTGTCATTAATACCAGCAATCATGAATTGAATTGAAATCGGCCAACAGTCGATTCATGAACGTTGTTGTGAATCGTCAATCTTAAAGTGGTGTGCCGTTCTGATCATGATAACATGTTCATAATGGTTGATGTTGAGGCTGACGGTCCAATTCCCGGAAAATACTCCATGATCGAGTTGGGAGCTGTGGGCGTTGAATCTAGCCTTGACCGCACTTTTCACGCCAAGCTTCGCCCGATATCTGATGAGTATGATTCAGAGGCCCTCGCAGTAACAGGTTACAAGCGAGAGCAGGTACTCAGTTTTGATGATCCAAAGGAAGTCATGAACAGTTTTGAAGAATGGATAAATGAAACCTCCCCAAAGCACCCAATATTCATTTCGGACAACAATGGGTTCGATTGGATGTTCGTATGCTGGTATTTTCACACGTTTCTGGGACGGAATCCGTTTGGCTATTCATCACAAAATCTGAACTCACTGTACAAAGGATTGACCAAGAACATCTTCGGAACCTTCAAACACCTGCGAAGGACTCCACATGATCACAATCCCGTCAACGACGCAAAAGGAAACGCGGAAGCTTTACTAACACTGATCGAAAAATATGGTTTGGAATATTGATAATGAGGTAAAACGACAGAAGAGTGCAAGACACAACTAAGGAACCACACATTTGAGTAAGATTCAGTTAACCACTTAAGAGAAGCACGCCCCAATCATTGATCTCAGAGGGCGAATTCCGTGATAATTGCTGTCTCAGATGTCCATCTAGGCTATCAAGCGTCTAACAGACAGTTGTTCCTCAGCTTTCTTGAAGATGTCTGCAAGAGTCTGAGTTCAAATGATCAATTGGTACTTCTTGGCGATATACTGGACTTCTGGAGAAGGAACAACATAGCTGTTGCGATTGAAAACGAACCCATCTTCAACATCCTCGAATCCCTAGATGCCAAGATCCACTACATTGTTGGAAATCACGACTACACCCTAGTCACACTCAAACTAGCCGACAATCAATTATTCGATATTAGAAAGACTCTGAGACTTGAAGACAACGGCATAGCATACAATTTCCTTCATGGATACCAACTTGAAGCACTAGCAGTATTCGAACCCCTGACAATAGAAGAATATGAATCACTGTGCATATCTCTATGCCAGAGAACCGGAGACTTCATCGGTGACATACTAAGCGTACTTTGGGACACTATTCATCTCAGCTTCAAAAAGGCAGACAGAAGACAGAGGACGATAACCTCGATAACTGAAGTGCCTGAAAGCCGCAGAGACATGCATAAGGTTGAGCAATTTGCCAGATCGAAGATTAGAGATCTGTTTCTGGGTCTGCCCAAGAATGGAAGACTCATCTTTGGCCATACTCACCGTCCTTTTATGGAGGAGAATGTTGCCAACACCGGATGCTGGGTCTCAGACGCCACGACCCAGAACACCTATATCAAGATCGAGAATGGAGCGATGCAACTGATGACCTACCAGAAGGCACGAAGACAGTGATTGATCACTTGGTCTAACTGCGAATAAGCATGCAAGAAGTACAGTCATAAAGCAGTCACTTTCACTCATCTCTCTCCCATAATAGCAGGGAATGCTGAATGTCCTAATGGGGGGATTAGTGTGGCAACAGTAACAATCCTGGAGAACAGAGTCAGAAAAATTGAATGCCTCGCCCTCATAGTCACTAAAGATGGCAGAGGCTTTTACTGCAGGAAGTCAGGTGGACCCTGCAATTGTCCAGACTCTCTTCGCCGACATATGATCAAAACGTAGTCATTATCGACCAACTCGCGCTTCAACCATGCAACTCAAGAAATAGCTATTCCTGCGCCATCTACGCAATCCAACAGTTGGATTACCGTAGCAATAGGGCAATGAAACACCATTTTCCTACCTAATCCGGTCCATTTATGTGGCGCGAGCAGGAATTCTTCCCACTAGTTGGGTTGCACCACTTGGGACAGGTTGGTATGAAATCGCAGTCAAAATATGATGTTGAACTGATCAGTATTGAGAAAAAGGACGAGCTTGCTCAGATCTACTCGAAAGAAGTTCATTACGAAGAAAGGGCCGACATCTACGGGTGCTGCATCAAACTTTTGACAAATCTCAAATATGTCAAGGAGCAATGGGAAGAGAATTTCTACCCTATGTCGGCCTATGTCAGATCCCATGGAAGACTCGTAGTTGTAGAGGAGAAAGATAAGCCCTTAACCGTGCTATATGATCCATTGTCAAAGACAAGCATCTTGATTAACGTGGACTATTACGGCTGGGTCAAATCCATCGCGTTGGCCACAGCAGGAGACATACTCGAAGACGAGCATAACATAAACAGTGTTCACGGAGCCTGCATGGATCTAGATGGCCACGGAATATGCCTAATCGCACCCCCAGGAACAGGAAAGACTACGCATACTTACGGCCTGCTGCGAATCCCAGAAGCGAGAATACTATCAGACGACTGGTTCTTCGTCAGATTCTCAAATGGCGATGCACTTGCATACGGCTCTGAAAAGAACTTCTACACGCCCGCAGATGTAGCACAGAGCTGGGACGAGTACAAACAGCTAGTTGATAATGCGAGTTTCGATCCCCAAGGGAGAGCAATCCTCGATGTTAGATGGATAGTAGGCAAAGGCAGAGTCGTGCCCTTTACAACAATCAGAAAGATTATGCTTCTCAAACGAGATCCTGACGATGCCGCAGGATCAAAAAGAATAGACTCCTCTGAAGCCCTCAAATTCCTGGAAGCACAGAACTTCTGCAATCCCCATCTTCTGGTAAAATCAGAAAGAAAGACAGAGATCAGAAGAGTCTTCTTCAAGAAATTGCTGGACCGGGTCGAAATCTACATGATCAATACGACACCACCTCCACGCGAAACCCATGAGATAATCAGAAAAGTGTGCAGCATCCGTTGATTTGTGTAAGCAGCTCACGCTGGGTAACGCTGGCTAGGCAAAAGGCTTGGATGCGGAAAGTTGAAGATGGGCCAGCAGATCTTGGAGAGAAATGTCTATCATGAATAAAGACGCAAGTCTTCAGATAGAATCAACCGAAGAGAAAGGAAGTGACTGGCTCTATCTTGCTATACTTGTCGCAGTAGCAACAATCACGTCAGCTATTCTCAACTGGTTTCTCCAAGGAATTCCTTTAGAACTGACAATCCCGCTTCTGAACAAACCTGCAACTGTCTCTTTACTGTTAATCTATTTCGTTATCTTTGGTGGTGGTAGTTATGTCGGTTACCTTGGGTTGAAGGAGCTCATTTGGGAGAAGCGATTTTCTGTTGAGTTCCTCATGGCTGTGGCTGCCATAGGAGCAGGTCTTATCGATTATCTTCTGGAAGGAGCCACTGTCCTCTTCTTCTACTCACTCGCCGAATACTTTGAAGACCACATCCAAGACAGAGCAAGAATGATCATAGAGGAACTCTCCTCCTACATCCCTGACACAGCAAGGAGACTTGGGATTACGGAAGAAGAAGTCCACATCAAAGAGATCCTCCCAGGAGATATGATCCTTGTAAGACCTGGACAAAGAATACCTCTTGACGGCAGAATTGCAAGCGGCATCTCCTACGTAGACCAATCCGTTGTAACTGGAGAATCCAAGCCTGCCCTGAAGAGAAAAGGGGACCATGTTTTTGCAGGCTCACAAAACAGCACCGGCATTCTGCAGCTCAGGGTGACCAAGATCGCAGATGAGACCCTTGTCTCCAGAATAGTTGATCTAGTAATTCAATCCAGAAAAAGAAAAGCGCAAATGGAGAGGTTAGTAGACAGATTCGCTAAGATCTACGTTCCAATAGTGATAATCAGCGCTCTAGTGGTAGCCCTTGTTTTCCCTCATTTCTTTAGTGGAGACCCAAAGACGTGGGTATATCGGGCGTTGATCCTCCTTGTAGTCTCATGTCCAAGTGCTTTCCTAGTATCTGTTCCCGCAACAATCTTTACCTCAACAGCAACTGCCGCAAGAGGCGGAGTCATAATAAAAGGTGGAGCATATCTTGAGATTCTACACAAGATCAGATCTGTAGTCTTCGACAAGACAGGCACCCTTACTTTGGGACGACTTGAAGTGACTGACATTGAACTTGGAGACAAGAACACACATGTTCTGAACTATGCCGCAGCATTGGAACGATACTCCAGCCACCCTGTAGCTGAGGCAATAGTTCGAAGTGCTTCAGATGAAGGCTTGGACATATCGGCTGCGAAAGTGGAGGAGATAACCGAGATGCCAGGAAAAGGCGTAACAGGACTTGTCAACGGCGCGAAGATTGCGATCGGTACTAATGAGTTCATGAAGGAAAACATGTCTGATTTTGGGTCTGATTTTGACACAGCTTCAAAATGCGACTTGCACAGTAGAATATGTGTATCCATCGATGGTGAGTTTGCAGGAACAATATGCTTAGAGGACAAAGCTAGAAACGACGCGGCAGAGGCTGTAAGACAACGCAAAGAGAGAGGAGTACACACCGTCATGCTGACAGGTGACACCGAACAGATTGCCAAAAGGATGGCGCAAGAACTCAAACTTGACGAGTACAGAGCAGAGATACTTCCGGAAGAGAAACAGAAGGTGGTTAATGAACTAAGAACAAAATATGGGCTGGTCGCGATGGTGGGGGACGGAATAAACGACGCTCCAGCCTTGGCAGCCTCAGATGTTGGAATCGCGATGGGAGGATCTGGAGTTGACATCGCATTAGAATCAGCGGACGTCGTGCTGGTCAAAGACGAGCTAGTAAGAATCCCCTATTTGCTGAGACTGAGCAATCTGACAATGAAGGTGGCAAAGCAAAACATTGCAGTTTCATTTGCTACGAAGTTGGCTCTAGGCGTACTGGGTTTGTTAGGGATTACCCCCCTATGGTTTACGGTTGTAGCAGGAGATGACGGCGTGACAATGCTTACTCTCCTTAACCTAATTAGAATACGACGCTTCGAGACCTAGTTTACGTCCATATAGTGGCCAAGATGACTCTGCAAGTCAGTCAAGACTTAAGGCGACGATTCCCAGGTTTGCAGGCTCTGGTGGGATATGTCGAAGAGGCAAAGGTTACAGAAAGCGGTATTGAACTGAATAAGCTTGGTGAGGAACTGTCTGTAGAGGCTAAGGAAAAATATGCTCTAGAGTCTTTGAAGAATGTACCAGTCTTCAGGGCCTATAGGGATTTTTTCTGGAAAGTTGGGATTGACCCCACTAAAGTCAGACCGGCGGCAGAAGCGCTCATAAGGAGAATTCTAGCCGGGAAAGCGCTTCCAAGAATAAATAATCTGGTCGACGCCTACAATTTTGCCTCCATCAAGACCGGAATCGCACTTGCAGCATTCAACCGTGACGAGCTTAAAGGCGAACTGGTCATGCGACAAGCACAACATGGAGAAAGGTTTCTGGGAATAGGAATGCAGAACGAGGCAGTGTTGACTGGAAGAGAAGTCGTCATCTCAGACTCAGAGAAACTCGTTGCAGTATATCCGAACAGAGACAGTGAGAAATCAAAGATAACTAAGCTCTCAACCAACATCCTGATTCTAGCTTGCGGTGTCCCAGGAATTGAGACCCAGGCTCTTGAAAACGCTAGGGAGATAGCGTTAGACTACGTTGTCAGATTCTGCGGTGGAAAGAGATGTCTATCGAAGCGTAACAATAATTCGTGAGAACCATTAAAAAGAATGAGCACAAATAGCCTATGTTGTGACCTAAATGTCGATCCTGGGAACACGTGCTGAGTTAATCTATGACCTAAACCTGATCCTCCAGATATTGATATTTCTGATTCTCCTTACCGGAGCCTATTACGCCAAGAGAAGAATACAATACAGAATACATGGCAAAATCATGGCCTTGGCATTGGGTCTCAACGCCTTGTCAATACTGATTGTCATGCATCCAAGACTAGTCGAGAGTCTCAGCTTCTTGACGTCCACCATCAGCCAGTCACGTTCACAAATGACGTTTCTCCACCCAGTTCTTGGGGGAATAGCGGAGCTGTTAGGTATCTTCGCTTTAATCGCATTGAGACCCTGCGGCTTCAAGATGGGATCAAGAGTTAGACTATTAATGCGGACAACCTTTATGCTCTGGTCGGCAGCTTTTCTCGTGGGATTAGCAGTGTACTTGGCTTTCTACGTAATGTAGTTAAGAATAGTGGACGTTTGCAGAGGCACAGTGGGGCGCCGATTAGAAGACTAGTTAGAAGCGCGCTCTAGTCCCAGGATAGGTTTCCAATAACATGTCTCAACCCAGCCTTGAGGCCCAAGTTGAAGCTCTTCCTGAGAAGAATGGAGTATACGTGATGAAAGGCGAAGAAGTGCTCTATGTTGGAAAAGCCTCAAACCTTAAGGAGAGAGTGAAGAACCATTTCCAGGCAGCCAAGACCAACCTACGAGAATCCCTGATCGTCAATGGCACAAACAAAATCGACTATATCATAACGATCTCAGACGTCGAGGCACTTGTTGAGGAGAATATCCTAATCAAACAATACCGGCCAAAGTACAACATCCGACTCAGAGACGACAAGACGTATCCCTACCTTAAGCTTAGCTTGGAGGAGGAATTCCCGACTCTTTCGATTGTACGCCGACTCAAGAGAGATAACAACAGATACTACGGTCCCTACGCAGACGTTGCTGCTCTACGACAATCCCTCACCACATTGAGAAGGCTCTTTCCTCTTCGAGCATGCAAATATGATCCAAAGAAGCCCCGAAAAAGACCGTGCACATACTATCAGATGGGCCTATGCAGCGGAATATGCGCAGGGATGACTTCGAAAGAAGAATACAATGAGCGAGTAAAGGCACTTCTTCTTGTTCTGGAAGGGAAGACAGAGCTTGTGATAAAGAAGCTACGCAAGCAGATGTTGGAAGCATCAACAAGTCAAGAGTACGAGAAAGCCGCTCGAATAAGAGATCAATTAGCGGCTCTAGAGAAGACCCTAGCGAGGATTACTGTTGTATTCTCCAAACCAGTCGATCTTGATGTCCTGGGGCTAGCAAAGACCCAGTCTGAAGCCTGTGTTCAGGTTCTGCAGGTCAAAGGAGGCAAATTGATTTCATCAGAGTCCTACGAGCTTAACGCATCAGACGCCGAAGATAACGAGATAATGGAGTCGTTCATCAAGCAGTACTACTCGAGAAGGATCTTCTCTCCGCCAGAGGTACTAGTGTCAACAAAACTAGGTGACGCATCAACAATTCAGGAGTGGATGCAGGAGAAGTTCAGCTCGAAGACAACCATACTGCGTCGGGTTAGAGGTCAGAAACATCGCCTTCTTACGATGGCTATTGAGAATGCCAAGTCTCATCTTGAGGAACTGGTTGGAAAAAGACAACGAGAAATGAGGGGACTTCAAGAGTTGCAGGGGGCTTTACATTTACCGAATCTACCGGAATTGATCGAGTGTTTTGATGTCTCAACACTGACTGGAAGAGCCTCCGTTGGATCGATGGTGACCTTCCGGAATGGTGAGCCTCTGAAGAGTAGCTATAGAATGTACAAGATAAGAACAGTAGTGGGTCAAGACGATCCTCGGATGATCGGCGAGCTGATTCACAGAAGATACCAGCGACTATTGACAGAGAAATCCCCGTTGCCAGACTTGGTGGTTGTGGATGGTGGATCAATCCAATTGATTTCAGCGGAGAGATCTCTGAGAAATTTAGGCCTCGAACTTCCGGTAATTGGGTTAGCTAAAAGGTACGAAAAGATATACGTTCCTGAAAGGACGGAGCCGATCGAGCTTGAGAAGAATTCAGAAGGACTCTACCTTATCCAGAGAATAAGAGACGAAGCCCACAGGTTCGCAGTATCGTATCATAGAAAACTCAGAAGCAAGGCACAAACTTCACCTTAAGGATCAGAACTCACCTCAGAGGCAGTTAGCACGAGCGCTAGACATCATTCTATTCTCTCGTGAGGGATGATTGTTTGGTCTTGTTGTCTTCTTTGAGATCAGTCAGTTCGGTTTAAATAATCCATGGATGGAGTATCCATCCATGCTCGCCTACAAGTCCGCACAGACAATCCTAACCCTCCTACTAATATCATTTCTAACCTCAACAGCAAGTGCTGAGACTGGATTTCCACTAACTGTGACTGATGACTTCGGAAGAAATGTCACTGTAGCCACACCCCCTGTTCGAATAGTTTCTACAGCTCCGAGCAATACAGAGATTCTTTTCGCTTTGGGGCTTGGTGACAAAGTTGTGGGAGTGACCAAATACTGTGATTGGCCACCACTGGTCCTTGAGAGAGTTGGAAAAGGACAGATCTCCTTGATAGGTGGTTACGCCGACCCAAGCCTTGAAGGGGTCGTTTCACTGAATCCGGACTTGGTGCTCGCTGCGAATGACATTCAGTCCGTTTTCGTTTCAGCACTGCAGAGCAGAGGAATTGTCGTTGTTGCACTCAACCCGAAAAACGTGAATGACATCATTCGTGACCTAGCTCTCGTAGGAACCATAAGTGGGAAAGTCACCGAGGCAAACAGCCTAGTCAGCAACCTCCAACATAGAATCAACTACGTCTCAGACAGGGTCTCAGGGAGCACCGATCGACCCAAGGTCTACTATGAACTCTGGTACGACCCCCTCATGAGTTTCGGCTCTAATACGCTGGTGGACGAATTAATAGCCAAGGCAGGAGGCGAAAACGCCTTCCATGATGCACCAAACATGTATCCGACAGTCAGTAGCGAGATGGTTGTACAGAAAAATCCAGACATAATACTGGTCCCAGAAGGATACATGGGAGGTATCGCAAGAGCTGAGTTTGAAAAAAGAGCAGGCTGGATCACAGTAAAGGCTGTGAAAGAAGGGAAGATATTTGCAGTCAATGAAAACCTCCTTGTCAGAACTGGCCCCAGAATCTCAGACGGACTTGAGACTATCGCCTCCATAATAAGTTCCCAACTCTTCATGGGCCCCATACAGTACAATTCCTCAATCGCAGTGACCAGCAATTCTACAATCTTCGGCATCATATACGACGACACGAGGAGCCTGCTGAATTTCACAGTAATTGGTAACACAGGATCAGCAGCGAATATCGGAGTTAACATTGAGAAGAGACTTCTGAAGGGAAGACCGATCGTCATGGTCGATGGAGTCGAAATAACAACATCTGTCTCCGAGAGTCAAAATAGCTACAGTGTGCAGTTCGTCACAATCTTGAGTACTCACCAAGTAGTTGTCGGCGGCAGCCAGACAATTCCAGAATTCGGGCAACAGAACATATCAGCAACGCTGGTCCTTACGCTCATGGTCGTCCTCTCAATAATGATCTTCAACAGAACAAAACGCGGTCTGAAAATCCAAGGCAGCATGAGATAATCGGTTCAGCGCGCGTTAACGTGAATTCTTATTTGCTGGCAGAACTATGCTAGAAGAATTCTGTCTATTGAAGCAAATAGCAAGACTATGACCATGTAGGGGGCCGAAAACTTGTACATTAACCAATTCTGCCTTCCTGAAGGTCTGGCGACAGCAGTAGCTGAGAAGGCAACGAGTAGCGAGCTTGCTAGAGCCACTCCTATGATGTAGATCAATCCATAATAGCCAAGAAAGAATAGCGATAGCGAACCTATCGAGAGAATCACAGCAGAAGTGAGAATGTACCAGCAGGATCTCCTCACCCCGATGATTGATGGCAACATTGGAATGGCAGCTGATCTGTAATCTTCAGAGTAAACCGCTGCTAAGCTCCAAAGATGTAGCGGGCCCCAAATCATAACCAATACACCTGTGAGGAAGCCTGCCCAGTCAAGGACTCCTTTTCCAAGTATCCATCCTACCCAGACTGGTGATGCAACAGCGGGGGCTGCTCCCAAGACGTTAAGGACATTCGTTCTTTTGAGGGCAAAAGTGTATATCAGAAGGTAACTTGCCAGTCCAAGAAGCAATAAGGTAGGAAAATGGTTTCCTAGGATAAGGGCCAGTACTCCGGATATTGTGATGAATGATAGACCGAAATACTGTGCCGCCTTGGCAGATATCCTTCCAGCTGGAATCTCCCTCTTCTTAGTTCTACCCATGATGCCGTCA
>Ga0209253_10005131_pt1 | contig 11379 bp, 11 predicted proteins | sample FrelakmetBRP12BR_FD_187145 | JGI IMG/M metagenome (GOLD analysis project Ga0209253, IMG submission 187145) | Freshwater lake sediment microbial communities from the University of Notre Dame, USA, for methane emissions studies - BRP12 BR (SPAdes)... | ecosystem: Environmental > Aquatic >...
AGAAATTCAAGCGCTGGTGGATGAAAGCCATGCGCCCAACCCAAAGCGCCTGTGTGTTGGCTTGGAGCAAAACCGTTTGGCCATGTTATTGGCCGTGTTGCATCGCCATGCAGGCATTCCGTGCTTTGACCAGGATGTGTTTATCAATGCCGTCGGTGGCGTGAAAATTGCTGAGCCAGCGGTCGATTTAGCAGTGATATTATCAATCGTTTCTTCTTTAAAAAACAAACCATTAGAGCATAAACTTATTGTATTCGGTGAGGTTGGTTTGGCTGGAGAAGTACGCCCGGTACAAGGTGGCCAGATGCGTTTAAAGGAAGCTGCAAAATTAGGGTTTACTAAGGCGATTGTACCTAAAGCCAATGCACCAAAAGCCAAGATTGCAGGATTGGAAGTGATTGCGGTGGAGCGCTTAGAACAAGCCTTAAATCAATTAAGAAATGGTTAAAGTACTTCATAATTTCATAGCGTTGTAGCTGTTTTAAGCAAAACCAGGCCAAAATCAAACGAAAATAGTCGGGCCGCCAGTATTCATAATCATGACGCCTTGGCTGGGTAAAAAGTATTCAATAAACATACTGAATAAGGCAATAAAAATGCCGACAAAGAAGGCTGTCCAGAACCCGGAGAGCTTAAACCCCTTGACCAGATTGGCGACCAGCATAATCATCAGCGCATTGAGCACCAGCGCAAACAAGCCTAATGTAAGCAGCGTTAGCGGGAACGTGAGAATAAGCAGAATAGGGCGCAGCACGGCATTAACAAAGCCCAGCATGAGTGCGGAGATGAGCAAAGATGACTTGTCGGAAAACTTGATGCCGTTGAAAACGTAGCTCGCCACCCATAACGAGAGGCTCATGATAGCCCAGTGGAGGAGAAAATCAGTTAAATGTGCGCTCATACAGATGCTTTCGAAAAAGTTAAGAATTAATAATACAGTTTGAAGCGTTGATACCGCTACGCACCGCACCCTCTATGGTTGCAGGATAATCGGAATAGGTGTAATCACCGGCAATGAATAAATTAGGGTGGGCAGTCGTATTGGCTGGTCTTGGCAAGTTCACATTACATGAAAATGTCGCGCGTTTTTCGGTGATGACTTTATGCCAAAGCGGTTTATCGAGTTGCGGAAAGGCATTTTTAAGTTCCTCTGCAACCCTTGCTGCAAGCGCCTCCCGGGGTATATCAAAAGGCGCATGTGCGCTAATTACCACTGCCATTAAGCCGTTTTGATTGCATAAAATACCCTTATCAAATACCCACTGTGCAAGGCTGCCAACCAAGCCTGTCATGGCTTGCGGCAGTTTTGTGTTTTCAGCGTATTGCAGGTAAATAGTGGTGATAGGTTGATAGTGGAAATGTTCTGAAAAGTTAGGTAAATTTATACTCAAATGACTTAATTGGTGTGGCGCGCAGGCAATAATGGCGTGGCTGAAAGTGCGTTCATTATTCAGTAAAAAACCTGCGTCAGTTGGGGTTATATTATTAATCACGCAATTGGTTTTAACTTCACCACCGTGCTGCTGAATATAGCTTGCAAGCGGCTCAGCAAGCAGAGCACCCAAATCAACTTTTGGCAGCAGCAGGTCTGAATCCGTTTTTTTATTGGCAAAACTATCGCGCAACACATTTAGAAAAATTTGCGTACTGGCAAGTGCAAGTGGCGTGTTCAAAGCGGCTAGACATATGGGTTCCCACAAATTTTTGATTAAAGTTTCAGATTGATTTTCGCGCTGTAAAAAGCCTTCAAGCGGTTCGTCTTGCAGCAGTTTGAAGTGACTCACCTTCATCCAAACCATGAGTTTAATGGCAGAAAGTTGCTCACTAAGCGATGCGCCCTTGGCAAACAACAGTCCTGCCAGAATATGCAATGGTGCAGGAAGTACGCTGCAAGCTTTGAATGAAAACCTGCTTTTTTTGCTTAAATCTAACATGCTGAGTTGTAATGGAAGCCGCATCATTGCTTGGCTTTCATTAACCCCGGCGAGTTTTAATAGTGCTAAAGTTTCTTTGTAAGCGCCCAACAATAAGTGCTGACCGTTATCTAGCTTAACATCTTTGTAATTTACACTACGTGCGCGGCCGCCAAGATGATTTCCTGCTTCAAACAAACTAATAGAGACGCCTCTGGAAGCCAATATACATGCGGCTGCCAGGCCTGCCATTCCGCCACCGACTACCGCGACATGTTTAGGCATATTTGAAATAGGTTTGCATGGCCAGTAAAAACTTGCGCAAAGGAGGCAATGTGATTTTGCTGTTAAGCACTTTTTCGGCGCTGTCACGCTTAATTTCGCGTAACAAAGTACGGTAAATCGACGCCATCATAAGGCCGGTGCGCTGTTGTTTGGCGTCCTCCGCTGGCAATTCGCGCAAGGCTTTGTCGTAATAGGTTTCGGCACGTTCGATTTGATAATCGATCAGTTCTTTTACTTCTGCAGTTTCGCGGCTTTGCAAAATGTCATCTTCAGATACTTTGGCTTTTCTTAATTCGTCCAGAGGCAAGTAAATACGGCCACGACGTGCATCCTCGCCCACATCGCGAATAATATTGGTGAGCTGAAACGCCATGCCTAAATCGTGTGCATATTTGAGAGTTTTACGGTTTTTAAAACCAAAAATTTGTGCTGAAAGCAATCCAACTACACTCGCAACGCGATAGCAATAAAGTTGTAGCTGTTTGAAGTCTTCATAGCGATTGAATTTTAAATCCATTTCCATGCCGTCGATAATCTCTAAAAAATGCTCTTTGACGAGATTAAATTGTGCAACAACAGGCTGCAAGGCCCGAGTGACGGGGTGTTGCGGCTTTCCGGCGTATAGGTTTTCAATCTCACTTTTCCACCAATTGAGCTTGGTTTGTGCCACTGAATAATCTGTACACTCATCCACCACGTCATCCACTTCGCGGCAAAATGCATAAAGCGCAGTCATGGCTTCGCGTTGGGTTTTGGGGAGGAAAATAAAACTAACTGTAAAGCTGGAGCCGCTTTGCGCGGCTTTTTGTTTGCAATATTCTAATGGCGTCATTAATTTTGTTGCGGTTGGATTATCTTAATAAAGCTTTGAGCAGAATCACAGGCCAATCCCATGTTTGCAGGGTGGGGCGATGTTTAAATATATCGCCTCGCGTGTTTTTTAATTTATAGATCACGCGTTCGCCGCCGCCAATAATCATACGCATTTCAAAACCAACGCGACCAGGCAGAATATGCTCAAGCGGCTTGCCTTCTAGCAGCATTGTCTCGGCCCGCTCGATGTTAAACATCATAAACTCTTCCCAATGCCTGTTGGCGTGCTGACTGGCGATTTGCGCTTCGGTGACATTAAATTGTTTCATTTCATCTTGGCACAAATAAACGCGACTTTTATGGAATTCGTTTTCAAAATCGATTGCGACATCCTGATAAAAATTGATGAGCTGCAATGCGGTGCAAATTTTGTTGGAGTAAATTAAATTTTCAGGCGTAGCTTTGCCAAAAAGATGCAATAATAAGGCGCCTATTGGGTTTGCTGAGCGTCGACAGTAATCTAAAAGCTCGAAAAAATTAGCATACCGCATTTTTGTGACATCCTGGCTAAACGCTTCCAGTAAATCATAAAATGGTGCAAGTGGCAGCTCGTGCTTGCGAATCATGTTGCCCAGTTCGGTAAAAAATGGCGATTTTGTTCGGCTGTTGCTTTGAATAAGGTCTAATTCAGCTTTAAAGCCTTGCAGCTTAGCAAGCCGCCAAGCAGGTTTGTGGTGGCCTTCGTCAGCAAAATCATCGGCCTGGCGCGCAAACGTATAAATTAGGGAAATCGGGTCGCGTAAGTGCTTGGGCAGCACGAAAGATGCGACTGGAAAGTTCTCGTAATGCTGATGCGAAAGGGCGATGCTGTCCTCTAAGCTTTTTATCGCTTCTTTATCAACTTTAGTCACATTAAAAATGTCTGAATCAGTTACCATGGCGCTAAGTATGCCATAAAAAACGTAAAGCCTACAGCGCTAGCAGTCGCCATGCGCTACAATAAACATAATATTTTTGAAAATTATTATGTTAGGTAAGCAATGTTAGGCAACTTATGTTAGGTATCATTGGTGGTACAGGGTTAACACAACTTAAGAATCTAAAACAAACGCGACGCGAGATTGCACGAACGCCATATGGAGAAGCTTCTCAACCACTGATTTTTGGAGAATTGGCCGGGCGCGAAGTGGTGTTTTTAGCGCGTCATGGCGGAGGTCATACTATTCCTCCGCACGCAGTGAATTATCGCGCCAACATTTGGGCTTTGCATACGGTTGGTGTGACTAGCATGCTGGCAATTGCCACGGTAGGCAGTATTCCAAATAGTTTGAAAGCAGGCGACATTGTGTTGCCAAATCAAATTATTGATTACACGCATGGACGCAGCAACACCTATCATGATGGCATTGAGTTGCCAGTTAAGCACATTGATTTTACCGAGCCTTATTCTGATAATTTGCGCCAACTATGTAAACAAGCGGCTAACAATATTCAGCAAGCGCTGCATGATGGCGGTGTGTATGCATGTGTGCAGGGTCCGCGCCTAGAAACGGCGGCAGAAATTAATCGCTTTGAGCGTGATGGGGCAAACGTAGTGGGCATGACAGGAATGCCAGAAGCAGCTCTGGCGCGTGAACTTGGAGTGCATTATGCTGCCTTATGCCCTGTAGTGAATCAAGCAGCGGGACGAGGCGAAAGCGTTAACGGCATCAATTTTTCCGATGTAAGCGCCAATTTAGAACTTACCATGCAAAAAATTTGTGCGTTGGTAGAAGAAATCACGCGCATTTATCAGTCAGATTAATTGGGAGGTGAACTAGCATGGCAGTATGCTCAGTTTTGCGTATGGGCGAACCACTTTTGTTACAAAAGGCGTCACCTATTACTGCGTTTGATACACCAGAATTGCATGCCTTAATCCAAGACATGCAAGACACTATGCAGGCCATGGATGGTGCGGGCATTGCCGCGCCGCAAATTGGCGTGAGCTTGCAAGTGGTGATTTTTGGTGTCGGTCAGAATCCGCGCTACCCAGATGCAGAGCAGGTGCCATACACTGTGCTGATTAATCCAACAATAACGCCTATTGGCGACGAATTCGAAGATGGCTGGGAAGGTTGCTTGTCTGTACCTGGTTTGCGCGGTGTAGTGCCACGCTTTACGCGCATTCACTACAAAGGGTTTGATCAGTTCGGTAATGTCATAGATAGACTGGTTAGCGGCTTCCATGCTAGGGTTGTGCAGCATGAATGTGATCATTTAAATGGCATTTTGTACCCTATGCGCATCACTGATTTAAGCCAATTTGGTTATACCGATGTACTTTTTCCTGGACAGGATATTCAAGACGACTAATTATTTGCTATAATGCGCGCTTCGCAGAAATCAAGAGTTGGAAGAGTAGCAGAGCGCGAGGTCTTAATGTCGGCATGCTACAGTCTTCAAGACTGTCTTAAGTTGCAGTCAAAATGTAATAAAGTTTTTTAATTTGGAAGAGTGGCAGAGCGGTTTAATGCTACAGTCTTGAAAACTGTCGTGGGTGCGAGCCCACCGTGAGTTCGAATCTCACCTCTTCCGCCAATTTTTAAATGCCGCCTAAAGACCTGGCTAAAGGTTGCTAAGCGGCATTTGTTTTTTAATAGAACCATTTTCATATTAGGATAAAAAATGACTCAAATCATCATTGATCACAACCCATCTCAAGAAAAACTTAAAGAACTAGGCGTTTCTAGCTGGTCTATCTGGGATTGCGCGCCTTCTAAATTCCCACTTAACTTTGATTCAGCAACTGAAAGCGCTTACTTGCTTGAAGGCGAAATTCGCGTTACTCCAGTAGGTGGCGAAACCGTTGTCGTTAAAGCGGGCGATTTCGTAGTATTCCCTAAAGGTTTGAAATCAAACTGGGAAGTCACAAAACAATTGAAAAAACATTATAAACACTCATAATTGCATTTTTGAGCGATAGGAATACAATAAAAGCCTTGATTACTCAAGGCTTTTTTGTTTTTTTGAGGAGAACAAAATGACGATTACTGTTGAAAAACCTGATGCTGCTAAACTCGCAGCGCTTGATGTGAACAATTGGCCAACCTGGTCTAAAGAGGTATCAAAATTTCCCTGGAGCTATAACTCGCAAGAAATCGCCTATATTTTAGAAGGCGAGGTGACGGTAACGCCTAAAAATGGTGGTAATCCGGTGAGCTTTGGTGTGGGCGATCTAGTGACTTTTCCTGCTGGTTTATCTTGTGTTTGGGAAGTTAAAAAGCCGTTACGCAAACATTATCAGTTTAGCTAACGCAAGTTTATAATTTTGACAGGTTATCGCACAGCGCATCTATCTGTGCAGAGTTGAGGGTTTGTTGATGCTTTGCAGAAATCAAAAAACTATCCTCAGCTCGGTTGCCAAGCGTGTTGATTTTGGCGTTGTGCAAATCTACGCCAAGTTGTAAGAAAATGAATGCGATTCTAGCTAGCAGACCAGGGCGGTCGCCCGCAATAATTTCAAGCGTATGATTGTTGCCTTGCAACTCCTTGCCAATATTGATTTGGGTGGCAAACGGCATGTGTTTTACCTGACGGTTGATGCGCCCCTCCAGCGGCATCTCAAGTGGCGTGGTCGCAACGATTCTTTCAGCAAGTTCCATCTCAATAAATTTTAATAAACCACTGTAACTAACGGATTTACCTGATTGATCTAAAACAATAAAACTGTCTAATGCATAACCGTGAAGTGTGGTGTGAATCTTGGCTTCCACGATGTTGTAGGCCATGCGGTCAAAAAAGTTGCAGATGCGTGCAAACAGGTCATCTTGGTCACACGTGTAGATCATCACTTGGATACCGTCGCCATTGGGGCTTAAACGCGCACGCACGATGGGCGTGACGGTATGAATATGCGGCGTCAGCAGGCGGCTTTGCCACGCAATCTCATCCGGCTCAAAACGCGCAAAATAAGCTTCACCCACGTTATCCCACAGCGCCTGATAAGATGGCTTGCTAAGTCCGTATTTATTAAGCTTGAGGGCTGCTTCCTGCTGGCGGATTTCGATGATTTGATGTGCGCTGAAAGCGGCTTCACCGAGTATGCGCTTGGTGGCATAAAACAGGCTTTCCAGCAAGCGCGCTTTCCACGCATTCCACACAATCGGGCTGGTGCCGCGTATATCTGCTACTGTCAATAGATACAAGGCTGTCAGGCGCTTTTCCGTTTTCACGAACTTGGCAAACTGCTCGATCACATTCTGGTCGGACAAGTCGGATTTCTGCGCCGTGCTGGACATTTTAAGGTGTGATTCCACCAGCCACGCAACCAGATTCGTATCTTCCTTAGGTAAATCGTGCAGTTTACAAAAGCGTCTCGCGTCAATCGTGCCGAGTGTGGAATGATCGCCGCCACGGCCCTTGGCGATGTCGTGAAATAAGGCTGCAAGATAGAGCAGGTGCGGCTTTTCGAATGATTCGAATAGTTGCGTGCATAAGGGGAATTCATGTTTTAGCTCTGGTTTAGCAAAACGACGCAAGTTGGCTAGCACGTTAAGAATGTGCTCGTCTACGGTGTAAACATGAAACAAATCATGCTGCATTTGACCAACAATTTTGCCGAAAGCCGGAATGTATTGTCCTAAAACGCCATAATCGTTCATGAGTCGCAAGCTATGATTGACGCCATTTTTCTGGGAAAGTATCTTTAAAAACAAGGATTTGTTTTCTGAACGCTCACGAAAATCCTGATTGACTATTTTTTTGACGCGCTGCAGCTCACGCAGCAGGCCGGAGCTCATGCCTTTCAGTTCTGGATGCTGCTGTAATAACAAAAAACTCTCCAGAATCGACGATGGCTGTTGTTGTAACAGGCGGGCTGACTTTGCTTCCAGCAGGACATTTTTTGCTTCGAATCGCGCGTTAACAGGTGAGATTTTTGGCTTATTATTACTTAAAGTATATTCTAAAGTTTTTATTACTATCTCATTGATTAATTTAATAAACTTAACGCTTATATAATAGCTTTGCATCAGTTGTTCACTGGCGCGTTTATAGGGCGTGTTGACCAAACCTAAATTTGCTGCAAGTTCATTCTGAAAATCAAATAGCAATCTATCTTCGCGGCGTTTGGCCAAATAATGCAAACGGATTCTGAGGGTTTGCAGATTGCGCTCATGGCGTTTAATCTGGCGCAGCTCCGCCGCAGTAATGATGTTGTTTTTAGCGAGTTCAAGCCAATTCTTACCAAGATTTTGACTTTGAGCCAGCCATAACATCATGTGCAAATCGCGCAACCCGCCCGGGCTTTCCTTGATGTTAGGCTCCAGGCTGTAGGCTGTGTCGTTAAATTTGGCGTGGCGGTTGTCCTGTTCCTTAAATTTGGCCGCAAAAAACGCCGCAGGCTGCATCAGCTTGCTGATCGCTTGCGTAAACTGCTGGTAGCTTGCCTTGTTGCCTGCCAATAGGCGCGCTTCGAGCAAATTGGTCTGCACGGTAACATCTTGCGCGGCTTCGGTGACACACTCATCCAGCGTACGTACGCTATGGCCGACGTTCAGGCCGATATCCCATAGCTGCCCGATGAGTTTTTCAATTTGCGTGTTGAGGACGTAATCGTGTTGTTGCGGCAGCAGAATGAGTAAATCAATGTCAGAATGCGGAAACAATTCACCGCGTCCATAACCGCCCACGGCTATCAAGCCAGCACCCGCATGGATATTGGCTTGCAGCCATGTCTGTTTTAAGACTTCATCGATGAGTTGCGCATGATTTTTGAGTAGCAGCGCAGGATTTTTATGCTGAAGAAAATGCGCTTCCAGTTCTGCTTGCTGCGCTTTTAGCTGCTGGCGCAGTGTTTGAATCGCTTGCTTAGTTTTCGGCATCGAACAAATCAGGGCGCAGCGCGCGAGCCGGCGGAAAGTGTCATCACCTCATAGCCTGTGTCGGTCACTAAAATCGTGTGCTCCCACTGTGCCGATAAGCTGCGGTCTTTGGTTACAATCGTCCAGCCGTCCGGCAATTGCTTAATATCGCGCTTACCTGCGTTAATCATCGGCTCTATGGTGAACATCATGCCGGGCTTCAATTTGAGCCCTGTGCCCGGTTTGCCGTAGTGCAGCACTTGTGGCTCTTCATGAAATTTTTTTCCGATGCCGTGGCCGCAAAACTCGCGCACCACGCTATAACCATTCTTTTCGGCAAAAGTTTGAATTGCATGGCCAATATCGCCCAATGTAGCGTCCGGCTTCACTTGGCGAATGCCTATCCACATAGCTTGATAGGTTATTTCGCACAGTCTCTTGGCTTGGATTGATACTTCGCCGACTTGAAACATGCGCGACGTATCGCCGTGATAACCGTTTTTAATGACAGTAATATCGATATTCACGATGTCGCCATTTTTAAGCACTTTATCGCCCGGCACGCCGTGACAAATCTGATGGTTCACCGATGTGCATATGGATTTAGGGTAGGGCGTGTGCCCATCCGGCGCGTAGTTGAGCGGCGCGGGAATCGTCTTTTGCACATTCACCATGTAATCGTGGCAAAGCTGATCCAGCTTTTCTGTCGTGACGCCATGCACCACAAAAGGCGTAATATAATCAAGCACTTCCGATGCAAGCTTGCCCGCAATGCGCATGCCTGCGATGTCGTCAGCGTTATGAATAGTAATGGCCATGCATGCTCAATTGAATGTTGGAGTGGGCTATTTTAACACAGGTCTTAAATCAAAAAAGTAAAGCAATTCAACGGTAAACGTGCCTTTTACCGTGTTTTTTTTCGTATTTAAAACTGTTTAAGGGTTTTATGCTGTAAAGCTAGTAAAGGAGAGTATTAATGACATCGGTTCCAATAGAGCTTAAAGCAAGGGATATAAAGGCGTGGGTTGACTTTATCTGTTCGGCAGAAATCCCTGTGCTGAAACAAACGGCACGCGAGATTGCGCGTTTGCAGGAAGATGAAGATAAGCTAAGTGCACGTGCGATTACTTCGGTCGTTCTGAATGATCCCATGATGGTATTTAGAGTATTAAGCTACTCCCAAAAGCATAAAAGCAAACATCAGTTACAAGATCTGCTTCAGGTTGAGCAGGCTGTTCTCATGATGGGAACCACCACTTTTTTTCGCGATATTCCGCCTGATTTTTTGGTTGAGGACGCGCTTAAGAATAACTTAACTGCCTTAACACATTTACTTAAGTTGATTCGGCGCGCGCACCGTGCAGCCTATTTTTCTGCAGATTGGGCCACGCATCTGGCAGATCTACATGCAGAAGAGGTACGTATTGCGGCTTTGCTGCATGATTTGGCTGAAATGCTGATGTGGTGCTTTGCTCCCGATAAGATGAATACTATCTACGCTATGCAGCATGCCGATAAAACCTTGCGTAGCAATGTGGTGCAGCAAGAGGTGTTGGGGTTTGTATTGCATGACTTGCAAAAAGAATTGGTAGAAATTTTTCAGTTGCCGCCACTGCTTTCCAAATTGATGCAAGACGGTACGTCTCATGAGCAGCGAGTGCGGAATGTGACACTTGCTGTAAATCTTGCGCGTCACTCCGCAAACGGCTGGGATGACGCAGCCTTGCCTGACGATTATCACGATATTGCAGAACTTTTGCGTTTAGATGTAGATAGGACGATGCGTATTATCGGCGTACCTAGTAACATTTCAGAAAAGCAGTAAAAAATCCTGTTAAATAAACACATAAGCTAGCAAACTCAAATGGTTAGTGGTATTATGCGGCCTCTGCAATTTAGCAGAAAATAACTGCACCGTCCCGTACAGGGTGTTCACACGAGTTTGTGAATATTGTGGGCGCGTGTAAATTTAACCCTTACATGGAGTATTAAAATGTCTGTGACTATGCGTCAAATGCTTGAGGCCGGCGTACACTTTGGCCATCAAACCCGTTACTGGAACCCAAAAATGGCAGAATACATATTTGGTGACCGCAACAAAATCCATATTGTAAACCTTGAAAAAACATTGCCATTGTTTGAAGATGCGCTTAAATACACGCGTACATTGGCAGCTAACAAGGGTCGTATTTTATTCGTAGGTACAAAACGCCAAGCGCGCGATATCATTAAAGAAGAAGCTGTTCGCGCAGGCTGTTCCTATGTAAATCATCGCTGGTTGGGCGGCATGCTCACCAACTTTAAAACAGTGAAACAATCCATCAAACGCCTGCACGATTTCGATGCGATGTTACTTGACGGCAGCCTCGACAAATTTGGCAAAAAAGAAGCGCTAGGCTACAAACGCGAAATTGAAAAACTCGAACGTTCAATCGGTGGCATTAAAGATATGGGTGGTTTGCCAGATGCGATTTTCATCATCGACGTTGGCCATGAAAGTGGCGCGATTACTGAAGCCCAGAAAT
>Ga0209253_10005132_pt1 | contig 11376 bp, 6 predicted proteins | sample FrelakmetBRP12BR_FD_187145 | JGI IMG/M metagenome (GOLD analysis project Ga0209253, IMG submission 187145) | Freshwater lake sediment microbial communities from the University of Notre Dame, USA, for methane emissions studies - BRP12 BR (SPAdes)... | ecosystem: Environmental > Aquatic >...
CCCCGGATGGCTCGACGGCACGGGATGCCGCGGAGGGCACGGCGTCCAACGCTTTCGCCGGCTTGCAGACGAGGAGGCTCCAGGTGCCGAGCGACCGGGGCAGCCGCAAGCCGCCGACCGCGTTGTAGAGGGAAATTGGCAGCTGGTTGGCGATGACCGACGGCAGCGTGATGCCGGCCGAACGCTGGCCCTCGACGGTAAAGCCCGCGTCCTTCAACATGGCGCAGAAGGCCTCGACCGACGGGCGCCGTTCGAACATCCGTGACCTCCTGCGAAGCATCCTGGCCGCCCGCATCGTGAGGTGATCGGGGTTCTGGTAGAAAAAAAGTGCCGTGCCGTCGGGCGCCAGCGTTCGGCGCAGCTGCGCAAGGACCTGCGTGCGTGCGTGCTCGCGCAGGTCGGCAAGCGTGTTCAGGTCGACCACCAGCCGGAACCCACCGGATGGCAGCTCCTTGAAGTTGTCGTCGATCATGTGATCGGCTTCCGGCCACCCTTGCAGGACCTGTTCGGGCAGGGCCAGCTCTTCCAGGTGCTCGAAGCGATCAGATAGTGCGGTCGTAAGCAGCGATTCCTTGCTCCGTCCGCTCAGGCTGAGAACCTTCGCGCCGGGGTCAGGAACGGCGGAGGCGAGGGCAGAGGTCAGCTGCTGCAACTGTGGAAGGATGTAGGGAGACCATTGCCGGACGAATTGCATTCGCTCCGGACTGGCAATATGGGGTGGCGCATCGCGCGCGCCCGATGGCGCCAACTGCGCCGCCGAAGGCAGGCCCAGCGAGGCCGCAAGCTCGGCCACGACTTCGCTGGGGTGCCCGATATCCGGAGCGGTTGGGTTGCCGAACGGGTCGTAGCCGAACAGCGGGCGGATGGATCGCGCTGGATCCTCCCAGTCGATGGGGCCGTGCTCTTCCTCCAGATCCTTGCAGAAAGCCGTTCCGGGAAAGATCGACGTTCCGAAATAGACGTTGGCGACCGCCTGCGGCGACTGCAGCTTGCGCGCGAGCCGGACCGTGGCCAGGGAGTCCTCCCTGCTTTCACCTGGGATGCCTGCGATGAAGCTGTACAGGCAGGCCATGCCGGACTCCTGGATCATCTTCGTGTTTTCGATCAGGCGCTGAAGATTCAGCTTCTTGCCGACCAGTTCCAGGCCGCGATCCGTGCCGGATTCGACGCCGCACAGCAGGCACACGCAGCCCGCCCGCTGCATGAGCTGCAACAGGTCCTTGTCGAGGACATCCAGGCGGCTCCACGCCTTCCATCTGAACTGCAGCCCCTCCTGCAGGATGAGTTCGCAGATGCGCCGGATGTGACTCTTGCGCACCGTGATGGTGTCGTCGTGGAAGATGATGTTCTGCACCGCCGGCCAGCGCATCTTGATCCACTTCAGTTCGTGGATGACCTTCTCGGGCGATCGGAACCGCGTCTTGCCCTGCCAGAAATGCGAGGTGCTGCAGAAGCGGCAGAGGAAGGGGCAGCCGCGCGAAGTCATCGTGTGGATGGTCGGTCCGGTAAGCCACGGCCCATCGCGGCTGACGATGGGCGTGTAGTTCATGACCATCGCGTCGATGTCTTCGAACACGTCCCAGTCCGGCATCGGCAGGGAATCCAGGTCCGTGATCAGTCCCGGCCGTTCCGATTCGCGGACCTGGCCGTCTGCGTCGCGATACGACAAGCCTGGCACGTCGTCCAGCGAGCCATTGTTCGACAACCGTTCGAGCAGCATCGCGAAGGGCACTTCGCCTTCGAAGCGGATCACGTAGTCGACCGCTTTCCAACGCTCCAGGACCTGCCGGCTGGTGTAGGAGACATGGGGTCCGCCTATCACGACCTTCAGTTCGGGGATGTACTGCTTCATCAGCCCGGCCCAGAACCGGGCGTTGTGCCTCTCGGAAGTTGTCGTCGAAATCCCGAGAACGTCGGGGCGGAAGGCGAGGATCCTGGCCACAACGTCCGGGTCTTCGTTCAGATACCGGCCCGGAACCGCGTGGCTCGGGAAGCACATGTCGATGGCTGCGACCTGGTGCCCCTGTTGCTTGATGTAGGCGCCAAGGCAGGGAAGGCTCAGCGGCATCTGGTAGCCGCCCCCCGTATGCATACCGCTGGCCTGAAGCAGAAAGACTCTCATTTCCGTCCTCACCTGGTCGCTGCCGACAGCTCTCTGGCCAAGTCTGGCTCAATGCCGGAGCGAAGGCCGGCGCTCAATTCTGTACGAAGGGCGACCAATTTCAAACCGTCGTTCGGTCGAGGCCGATCCGAATTGCAGATGGCCTTGAAGCAAGGCCTGCTGGCCCTGGGCCGCAGGCGTGACGAGGTCGTCGCGGCGGGAAGCGTGCAAATCGTTATCGGTGCGGAGCTCATCGTACGGGGGATGCTGCCTGCGCCGACGCTTGTTTGCGTGCATGAGCGCGCGCGGCTCTCCGGCGAGCCTCAGGTCTGAGGCAGCGTCGGCAACCGCTCGATGATCCCGGCGAACATCGCGCCGCGATCGGCGAGGCTGGCGATCTCCATCGTTTCCTCACGGCTGCACACGTCGGTGCTGACCGGGCCCAGCGCATCGATGGTGGGCACGCCCAGCGCTGCAGCAAAGTTGCCGTCGGAGCCGCCGGCGGTGGGCTCGACCTCGAAGACGGTGATGCCGAGCTCGCCGGCGAGCGCCAGCGCCAGAGCGGCCAGCGTGCGATTGTTCTCGCTCGTGAAGGGCGGGCGGGTCAGCGTTCCGGAGAGCCGGATGTCGACGCGGCTGTCACGCTTCTGCGCAGCGATGCGGCCGATGGCCGCGAGCAAGGCTTCGGCCTGCTCGGCCGTGCGGGCGCGCACATCGATGTCGATCTTCGCCTCGCCCGGTATGACCTGGCGGGCCGCGCCGCCGCGGAAGACGCCGACGTTGACCACGGTATTTCGGTCGGGATCGGAGAGCGCCTCGAGTTGCGGCACCTTCAGCGCCAGTTCGCGCACGGCGCTCGCACCCTTGCGGTAGTTGGTCGCGCAGTGCGCGGTCTGCCCGCAGGCGTGCATGAAGAATGCGCCGACCGCGCCGCGAGCGGTGACGATGCCGCCGCCCGGGCGACCGGGCTCGAGCACGAGCACCCAGTCGGCCTCGCGCGCGGCCTCCTCGATGCGCGGGCGGCTGTGGATGCTGCCGAGCTCCTCGTCGGGCACGATGAAGAAGCGGATCGATTCCAGCGCATCGAAGCCGGAGGCGAGCAGTTCGCGCAGCGCGAAGATCGCCATCACCAGGCCGCCTTTCATGTCGCCCACGCCGGGGCCGGTGGCGTAACCATCCTTCGCGGCGTAAGGCCACTCGCGCACGGTGCCCTCCGGCCACACGGTGTCGGCGTGACCGAGGATGAGCAGGCGGCCGCGTCCCTTCAGGCGCAGCGTGCCGACGACCTGGTCACCGCACGGCGCCATTGCGTTGCGCGTGACCTCGAAGCCGGTGCGCGCGAGCTCGTCGGCCAGGATTACGCCGACGCGGTCGACGCCGGCCTTGTCGTAGGAGCCGCTGTCGATGTTCACCAGGCGCTCGAGCAGCGCCAGCATCTGCGGCGTCTTCTCCGCAAGGGCGTTGCGGTGGCGCAGCAGCTCGCCGCTCATGTTCCGCGTCCTCTCCGCTCGCGGCACTCGCGAACCGGGATCGCGCCGGACGCGGTCGCCGAGGACCCGGTCACGCCGCCGCCCTGAAGCCGATTGCCAGCTCCCCCAACTCCGCGGCGCGGGGCAGCCGCTCGAGGTCGCGCATGCGCTGCAGCAGCGGGTCGACGCGCGATGCGTCCAGCGCGACCGCGGCGAGTGCACGGTACTTCTCGTCGAGCTCCGCGTCGGTGAGCGGGTTCTCGGCGTCGCCGTGGGCGTGGTCGACCTGCGCCGTCTCGACCGTGCCGTCCACGCCCGTCACCTTCACCGTGGCCGCGGCCATGCGCCTCTCGACGAACAGGCGCTCCATCTCGGCGTCGAGGCGCACCGTGACCTTTCGCATGGTGGCGCGGATCGCCGGCGAGTCGAACAGGCGCGGCTCGTACCAGTGCGGACCGGCGCGCTCGCCGTGAAGGATCACGGACACGGCGTACGGCAGGCTGAACTGCGCGTCGACGAGGTTGTGCGGGGTGTAGTCCTCGAAGAGCTGGTCGACCAGCGCACGCGCCACCCCCACCTCCACCGCGGCCACGTCGGGCTCGCGCCAGCCGCGCCGGGCCATGATCCCGCGGATGCCGTCGAGCGCGGCCTGGTTCCACCTGCAGGTGGGATAGGCCTTGAAGTAGAGGCGCATGATGTTATAGCTCGAGCCCAGGCCGTCGAGCATCGCCTCGGGCACGAAGCGGTCAGAGGCGGCCATGCGCCAGAAGCTGCGTTCGCCCTCGAGGATGGTCCGGGGACCGAGGAAGCCGGACTCGGCGAGCATCGCGGCGTTGATGCCCGACACGGAGGGCCAGGCGACCATGTCCTTGGTCCAGGTGAGCGGGCGGTTGCGCCAGTTCCACTGCGCGGAGCTGGGCAGCGGCGCGAACGCGCCGTAGATGCCGAAGGCGTGGATCATGCGCTCGAGGTCGAGCCCGAGCAGCCGCCCGGCCGTGACGACCGCCGCGAAGCCCTGGTGCGGGCCATACCCCGAGACGAGGCGCCGGTGCTCGGGCGAAGGACGCGTGGCCTCGCCGATGCGCGTGGTGACCTCGTAGGCCGCGATGACCGCCTCGAGGAACTGGCGACCGGTGGCGCCGGTGAGCTCGGCCATGGCGAGCGCCGAGAAGATCACCGTGCCGCCGTAATGGCCCTGAAGGACGACACCGCCGTCGTAGTCGAGCGCGTTGGCGGCCACCCCGTTGACGAACGCGGCGCGATCCGGTGCCGCGTGGCGACCGCAACCGACGACCGTCGAGGAGCCGCCGTCACCCATCCGCTGCAGCATGCGCAGCGCCGCCTGGCTTAGCGGCGTGCGCATGCCGGCCAGCGCGCAGCCTACCGTCTCGACGATGCAGCGCTTGGCCTGGTGCACGACCTCGGGGGGGCAGTCCTCCAGGCGGAAGCGCACCACGTACTCGGCCAGCTTGCGCGTCTCGTCCATGCTCGGGATCCTCTGGCAGTCGGTTGGGGTTCTCGATGGCGGTCGTGCCGCGCTCACGCGCCGAGGCTCAGACCGTGCGCCAGCGCGGCGACGAGCGCGGCGCGCTCGGTCAGGGTGGGCAGCTCGATGTACTCGCCGCGGGTCATGATCGCCCCGCCGACCGGCCCCAGCCCGCACAGCGCAGGGGTGCCCTGGTTGGCGATCAGGTTGGCGTCCGAGCCGCCCATCGTCGGGATGGTCGCGATGTGCGTGCCCATGGCCTCGGAGGCGGCGCTCACCATGGCCGCGAGCCGATCGGTGTCCTTCGTCCACGGCATGGGCGGGCGGTGCTGCCACAGCCGCAGCGTGGCACGGGTGCCCGGCACGTCCTCGGCGGCGGCGATGGCCTCGATCTGGCCGCGCACGCGCTCCCACGTCGGCGGGTCGACCACGCGCACGTCCATGCGGGCAACGGCGCGCCCAGCATAGAGGTTGCGCCGGGTGCCGCCCTTGAACTCGCCGACGTTGAGCAGGACGCCGCGGTCCGAGTCGTGCAGGCGGTGCAGGGCGACCACCTTCCGGCACAGCGCCTCGATCGCGCTTCGCCCTTCGCGGAACCCGGTGCCGAGGTGGGCCTCCACCCCGTCGACCACGATCTCGCCCATCGCCAGTGCCGCGCGCTGTCCGACGACCTGGCCGCCGGCGCGGCCCGGCTCGGTGACCAGGCCCCAGTCGGCGGCGCGGGCCTCGACCTCGATCAGCGGGCGCGACCAGGTGCTGCCCGCCTGCTCGTCGGTGTCGTAGAGCACTGTGATGTCGGCCGGCCGCGCGACACCGGTCTCGATCAGCGCGCGACAGGCGAAGACGATGCCGACGACCCCGCCCTTCATGTCGGCGATCGCCGTGCCGTAGGCGCGCCTGCCGTCGATGCGGAACGGGTTCTGCGCGGCCGCTCCGGGCGGGAACGCGGTGTCGAGGTGGGCCATCATCAGCAGGCGGCCCTTGCCCTTTCCACCGGGCAGGCGGCAGAGCACGCTCGGCGCGATGCCCGGTGCGCCGCGCTCGCCGAGGAAGGCCTGGTTCACCCATTCGAGCGACGGCCTGACCGCCTCACGGCGCTCGACCGAGAAGCCGATCCCTTTCATGGTGTCGGCCATTAGGCGGGCGAGCGCCTCCACGCCCTCGAGGTTCTCGGTGGCCGTGTCCATGTTCACGATGCGCCGCAGGAGATCGACCATCTCCTGCTCGTGCGCGTCCATCCACGCCCGCAGCTTTCGCGTGACCTCGGTGCTCATCGCTGTGTCCTCTCCCTGGTGTGCGCGGCGCGGTGTCGCGCCGGGGTCGCTTCAACCACGGCCGCCGGCCTCCCAGGCGCCGGCCCCGAGCTTGTGCATCGTCGTCGCGAGCAGCGCCGCGCGATCGACCAGCGACGGGATCTCGATGTACTCGTGGTCGGTCATCAGATCGCCGCCCAGCGGGCCCATGCCGTCGAGGCAGGGCAGTCCTAGCGGTCCGACGAAGGCGGAGCTGCCGGCGGCGGGCGAGCGCAGCACGCCGAAGTCGAATCCCAGCTCGCGGCCGGCCTCGCGCGCGATCGCGATCAGGCGGTCGGTCTTGTCGGTCCACGGCACGCCGGGCCGGTGCGAGGCGATCAGGAACTTCGAGCTCGATCCGGGCAGCTCCACCTTGTCGGCGATCCGGCGCAGCGCCGCCTCGATCTCGCTCCAGGCTTCGGGGCCGGGTGTACGCACGTCGATGGTCGCCCAGCAGTGCCCGGGGATCACGCTGCGCCGCCAGCCGCCCTGCACCTGCCCGACGCAGAGGAAGATCTCGCGCTTGGGGTCGGTGAGCGCGTGGATGGCGGTGATCTTGCGGGCCATGGCCTCGATGGCGCTGACGCCCTTGGCATACGCGCGGCCGGCGTGCGCGTCGCGGCCGAACACCTCCAGCCTGGCCACACCGATCTGCGCGCGCGAGCCCATGATCTTGCCGCCCTCGCGCGCGCATTCCACGCAGAACACCCAGTCGGCGTGCTTCGCCGCATCCTCGATCGGCTTGCGCGCGTCTAGGCTCCCTCCCTGCTCGTCGGAGCTGAACACGCAGGTGATCTCGGCCAGGTTGTTGAGCCCCGTGGCCTGCAGCGCCTTCAGGGCGAATACGGCCACCGTGAGCCCGCCCTTCATGTCCGCCACGCCCGGCCCGAAGGCGCGGTTGCCCTCGATGCGGAAGGGGAACCCCTTGCCTGGCGGGAACGCGGTGTCGAGGTCGCCCAGGACCAGCACCCGCCCGCGACCGCCGCCCGCGAGCCGCGCCAAGCGCTGGAAGCCGAGCCGGTCGCGGTCGTAGCCCGGCAGCATGAACTCCTCGAGCCAGCGCTGGTCCGGCGGCAACCGCTCGCCGCGCACGCGCTCGGTGGCGTAACCCACGGCCTCGAGCTCGCGGCAGAGGCGGTCGCCGACGGCGTTGGTCCCGTCGGCCTGGGTGGCGTAGCTCTCGATGCCGACGAGCTCGCGGGTGAGATCCAGCATCGCGTCGCGCTGGGAGAGGAGGTAATTGCGCAAGGTCGAAGTGACGTCGTCGCTCATCGTGTGCTCGCTTTCAGGGGACGGGAGGCCGGGTCGCGGCCGGAACGGCAGCGGCGTTCGACTGCGCCGCGGCCAGGTCGGCCAGCGGGATGTGACAGACGATGGCGTGGCCGTCGGCGCCTTCGCGCACCGGGGGCGCTTCGCGCTCACACACCGGGCCAAGCTTGCGCGGGCAGCGGGTGTGGAAGGGACAGCCACCGGGCGGCTGCGCCGCACTGGGCACCGGGCCCTCCAGGCGAATCGCGTTCACGGCGGCGTCGGGGTCGGGCACCGGGATCGCCGACAGCAGCGCCTCGGTGTAGGGGTGCCAGGGCGGCGCGAAGACGCGCTCGACGGGGCCGGTCTCGCAGATCCGGCCCAGGTAGAGGACCGCCACGCGGTCGGCCAGGTAGCGCACCACGCTCATGTCGTGCGAAATGAACACGTAGGCGGTGCGGTCCCGTGCCTGCAGTTCGCCCAGCAGGTTGAGGATCGCCGCCTGCACCGAGACGTCGAGCGCCGAGACCGGTTCGTCGCAGACGATGAGGTCCGGACTGGTGGCGAAGGCGCGCGCAATGCCCACGCGCTGTTTCTCGCCGCCGCTCAGCTGGCTGGGCAGCCGGTTGAGGTAGCGCTCGTCGAGGCGCACCGCGTGCAGCAGTTCGATGGCCGCCTTGTCCGCCCCGGCGCCCGAGAGGCCGCGGAACATCTGCAGCGGCCGGCGCAGCGCATCGCCGATGGTGCGGCGCGGATTGAGCGTCGAGTCGGGGTTCTGGAAGACCATCTGCAGGCGCCGGCGCACCTCGCGGCCACGCTCGCCGGCAAGGCCCGCAAGCGGCACTGCGTCGAAGGTGATGCGCCCGCGCGTGGGCTCGACCAGACCAACGACGCAGCGGGCCAGCGTCGTCTTGCCGCAGCCGCTCTCGCCGACAACGGCCAGCGTCTCGTTGGGCTGCAGCGTGAAGTTCACGCCGTCGAGCGCGTGGACCACGCGCTCGGTGCCGAACAGTCCGAGCAGTTTGTTGGAGTCGACGTAGTCGCGCGCGAGGTCTTCGACGCTCAGCAGGGCAGCGGCGGCAGAGGCCGTTTCCGTCGCCGCGACATCTGGGGCCTGCGCCGGCGCCTCCCCGGCTGTGGCCCGCCGCGCCTGCTCCAGCTCGCGCCAGAAGAAGCAGCGGCTCGTGTGCGCGGCGCCGACCTCGACCAGCGAAGGCGATTCGTCGCCGCAGCGCGGCTGCGCGTGACGGCAGCGCGGCTCGAAAGCGCATCCGCGCGGCAGCCGCGTGAGGTCCGGGATCATGCCCGGGATGAGCGTGAGCGATCGCGACTTGCGGCCGAAATCGAGCTTGGGCAGGCACTCGAGCAGGCCGGCGGTGTAGGGGTGCAGCTGGCGGCGGAAGACGTCGCGGACCGGGCCCTGCTCGACCATCTGCCCGGCATACATGACGCCGAGGCGGTCGCTGATCCGCGCGATCACGCCAAGGTTGTGGCTGATGTACAGGATCGCCGACGAGAAGCGGGCCTTCAGCGAGGCGATCAGGTCAAGGATCTGCGCCTCGGTGGTCACGTCGAGCCCGGTGGTGGGCTCGTCCATGATCAGCAGGTCCGGGTTGCACGACAGCGCCATGGCGATGAGGACGCGCTGCTGCTGCCCGCCGCTCAACTGGTGCGGGTAGCGCCGGAAGATCGCCGCCGGCTCGGGCATGTTCACGGCCGTGAACAGTTCGAGCGTGCGCTTGCGCGCCGCCTCGCCCGACAGCCGCTCGTGCGCCAGAAGAGCCTCCACCACCTGCTCGCCGACGGTGATCGACGGGTTCAGCGAGCTCATCGGGTCCTGGTAGACCATCGCGATCCGGGCGCCGCGCAGCGCGTCGAGCTGGCGCCGCGGCATGCGCAGCAGGTCGTGGCCCTGGTATTCGATCCCGCCTTCGGTCACCTGTCCGTTGGAACTCAGATAACCCATGACCGCGAAGGCGACCGTGCTCTTGCCCGAGCCGGACTCGCCGACCACGCCGAACGTCTCGCCGCGGCGGATGGCGAAGGAGACATCGCGCACGGCGCGCACCGGGCCGCGGCTGGTCGCGTACTCGACGGACAGGCCGGCGACCCGCAGCACATGGTCGGCGGCGGCCGGCGGTGCGCGGTCTGCGGCGGCGCTCACAAGTCGCTCCTGCCGCCGCGGACCGCAAGGCGCGTGCCGAGCCAGTCGCCGAACAGGTTGGTCCCGATGACCACGGACGAGATGGCGAGCGCGGGGAAGAGCATCAGCCAGGGAGCGGTCTGCAGATACTTGCGGCCCTCACTGACCATCAGGCCCCAGTCCGGCGCAGGCGGCTGCACGCCGATGCCGATGAAGCCGAGCGAAGTGCTCAGCAGGATGGCGAAGCTCAGGCGAATCGCCAGTTCGACGACGATCGGGCCGGCTGCATTCGGCAGCAGTTCGCGCGTGATCACGTAGAACGCCGACTCGCCGCGGACCTTGGCCGCCTCGACGAACTCGAGCGACTTCAGTCCGAGCGCGACGCTGCGCAGCACGCGCGTCGAGCGCGGCACGAACACGATCATGATCGCGATGACCACGTTGATCGAACTCGGTCCGAGCGAGGACACGATCAGCATCGCGAGCAGCAGCGAGGGAAACGACAGCAGCCCGTCCATGATGCGCATCACGATCTCGTCGAGCTTACCGCCGCGGTAACCGACGGTCATGCCGATGGCCACGCCGAGTCCGACGCCCAGGGCGGTGGCCGAGGCGGCCAGCAGCAGCGTGCCTCGCGCGCCGTACACCACGCGGCTGAAGACGTCGCGTCCGAACTGGTCGGTGCCGAACCAGTACTGCCACGACGGGGCCTTGAGCGCATCGGCCATGTGGAACTCGGTGTAGGGGTAGGGCGTGATGTAGGGTCCGACCAGGACCAGCACCGTGTGCAGCAGCAGCAGGAGGCCGCCGATCACCATGTCTGGCGAGGCGCGCAGGGCGCCGGGCGCCCCGAGCAAGGACGCCAGCGCCGATCCGAGCGGCCGCGCGGGGGGCGCGGCGGCGGCGTCTGATCCAGTCTGTGAGGAGGCCACCGGTCGATCAGTAGCGCACGCGCGGGTTGAGCAGCGCGTAGAGCACGTCGGCGAGCAGGTTGGCGAGGCAGTAGACGGCGGCCGTGACCAGCACCGTCATCTGCAGCATCGTGACGTCGCGGTTGCTGACGGCGAACACCATCATCCGGCCCAGGCCGGGGTAGCTGAAGACCGTCTCGACCACCACGAGGCTGCCCATCAGCCAGCCGATGTTCATGGCGACGATGGTGATGGTGGGTAGCAGCGCATTGGGCAGCGCATGGCGCAGGATGACCTGCCGCTCGCCGATTCCCTTCAGTCGCGCGGTGCGGATGAAGTTGCGTTCGAGCACGTCGATCATGCTCGTACGGGTCATGCGGCTGGTATAGGCCAGCATCACCAGCGTCAGGGTCAGCACCGGCAGCACCAGCAGCCTGGCGTGCGCCAGCAGCGGGTCACCGGGGTCCATCAGCGAGGACGGCGGCAGCCAGTTGAGCCAGTAGGAGAAAACGATGATCAGCAGGCTGCCCCAGACGAACTCGGGCAGCGACGTGCCGATCAGCGTGATCACCGCGATGGCGCGGTCGGCGAAGCGGCCCTGGCGCAGGCCGGCGTAGACGCCAAGGCCGATCGCCAGCGGCACCGCGATGAGCAGGGTGACGCCGGCCAGCACGGCGGAGTTGCCCATGCGCGAGAGGATCAGTGGCCCGACCGGCTGGGTCAGCC
>Ga0209253_10005133_pt1 | contig 11375 bp, 7 predicted proteins | sample FrelakmetBRP12BR_FD_187145 | JGI IMG/M metagenome (GOLD analysis project Ga0209253, IMG submission 187145) | Freshwater lake sediment microbial communities from the University of Notre Dame, USA, for methane emissions studies - BRP12 BR (SPAdes)... | ecosystem: Environmental > Aquatic >...
AATGCTGTCATCTACATCGAGGGCGTTGGCAGCACACCCGTTCGCAAACGCAGCGCCCGTGGCTGAAGAACGCGTTCCGTCAAACAGGATGGTCGCTTCATCACCCGGCCAGGCTTCGGCAACGTAGGCGGCTCCAATCTGGCTGATGCGCGCCAGGGTGCCGGCTAATGCCGCCCCGAGGCTATCCACCAGGCACATGCGCACCTTTTCCTGCACCACCGCGGGCAGGTGATCCCAGGTGGCGCTGGCGATAAATTGCGCGGCCAGGTCGTTAGCAGTCATAGTTACTCGCTCAAGCGCTGCCAAAATGTTGGCCGCCGATTTCTAACCAGGCGCCCGTATGCCTTTCGCGCGCCTTTTGGAGCACATGATGGGCGGCGGCCCAGTCCTCGATAGCGATCCCCAACGCCTTAAAAAGGGTGACTCGCCGGGTGAGCCGCGTCCCGGGGCTTTACCACTCAACACCTCGCCCAATTCCCCGACGATATGCTCATCGCCGATGCGGCCTTCCGACTTTGGGATACGGAATTCGCCGGCTTCGTGCAGTGTCGACTCGCGCCGGTCGACGTATAAGCGAGCCTGGACCACTGTCAGTGCCTGTAGCACTCCGGCCATCACCTCGATACACTCCGCCATCGGGAGCAGTTGTACAATCTCGCGTTGGTTTGCGATCAGGACTTGGTTCAAGCTGCACTCCTATGGTTATGATCGGTGTGGTTATTCCAGGCTGCCGACAACCGCCTCCACGGCTTCCAGGATTTCACAGGACCTGACCAGCGCCTTCATGGCGTTGTGATCCGGGTAAAGCGGGCGATCCTCGTCCAGGTGCTCGACGTAATTGCGAATGACCTGGCGGGCAGTATCAACGCCATGCCCAGGGACAAATTCGCTGAGATCAGCACTGCGGAAATCCAGCGCCTGGGCGGCGGCCATGAACTCGATGCCCAGAATCCCGTAGGCATTGTCCATGATCTGGGCGTTTTTGATGGCGGTATTCATCCCCATGGAGACGAAATCTTCCTGATCTGCGGCTGCCGGAATAGAGCCGATGCTAGCTGGAGCTGAGAGCATGCGCTGCTCGACGATCAGCATATCTGCCGTGTACTGGCTTAGCATCATGCCGCTGAACATGCCAGCACCTTTGGTCAAGAAAGCCGGCAGGCCGACGCTCAAGGCTGGGTTGGTCAGGCGGTTCAGGCGTCGCTCGGAAAGCACACACACCATGGTGATGGCTGCGCCCGACATATCCATCGGCAACGAGACCGGGCTGCCTTGAAAGTTTGCACCGGTCAGCGTCAGCCGGTATTCGGGGAGCCAGATCGGGTTATCGCCCACCCCATTTAGCTCGATCTCCACCTGGCTTTTGGCGTAAGCGATGGCGTCATGCGCCGCGCCGATGACCTGTGGCGAGGATCGCATGGAGTAGGCATCCTGCACCTTGGTCTTGAGCTTGCCGGTCACCAGGGCGCTGCCCTGGATGCACTTCAGGATCGCCTTTGCCGAGCGGATCGCGCCGGAGAAGCCGCGCAGTTGGTGCAGGCGCACATCGTAAGGTTTCATGTTGGCGAGCAGGGCTTCCAGGCTCATGGCGCAGGCGATTTCAGCCTGTTTCAGCCAGCGATTCATATCGAAAAGGTGCAGTGCGCTCATCGCAGTCAGCAGATTGGAGCCATTGATCGTCGCCAGACCATCGCGAGCTTGCAAACCCGGGATAGGGATGCCAGCCTTTTCCATTGCCACGTGCCCAGGCAAGCGGTTACCCTGGAAAAAAGCCTCGCCTTCACCCATCATCAGTAAGGCGATCTGCGACATGGGCGCCAAGTCACCACAGGCACCCACCGAGCCCTTTTGGCAAACAACTGGGGTAACGCCTTTGTTCAGCATCTCCAACAGGGTCTGGGTAATTTCCGCCCGGCAGCCGGAGTTTCCGTGAGCATGCACGTTAATGCGCCCGGCCATGGCGCCGCGCACGTACTCGATGGGCGCCGGATCACCGATGCCGGCAGCGTGGTTGTAGATCAGGTAGCGTTGAAACTGCTGCACCTGTTCATCATTCAGCACGATCTCGGAAAACTCGCCGATGCCGGTATTGGTGCCGTACATAATTTCGCGTGCTTTAAGTTTTTCTTCTAACATGGCGCGACAGGCGTTAATACGCTCCAATGCGTCGGCGTGTAACTCAATTTTTTCACCATGCCGGGCAATGCGCACCAGCTTTTCGATAGTCAGGTTGGAGCCGTCCAGAACGATCGTCATTGTTCCTCCAGGTATGTTTTTATTCGATCAGAGTGTTAAACCAAAGCAACGAGGGACTAAAACTCGGCTGTGAAGCGATATTCATCGCCGCGGTAGACGATACGGTACAGCGTCACAGGCTGGTCGTCGAGTGTGTACGTGATTCGACTGACGAAAAAGCCTGCCGATCCAGGCCGAGTCTGCAACAGCTTGGTCTCGCGTGCGGTCAGGACCCTGGCTTCAATCGTATGGCGCGCCCGAATGAGTGGAATATTGTATTTGTCGATTAACAGGTCATGGATGGACTGGTTTTCTAGATCTTCCTTTACGAGGTCAGGACAGATCTTATACGCCAGATAGCGCGTTTCAAAAGCCATAGGTAGTCCGTCCGCCAGGCGCAGCCTGGCAATTTCGATCACATCTTCGCCCACATTCAGCCCCAGGTCAGCCGCAATCTGTTCACTGGCAGGAATTACTTTTAAGTGGATAAGTTTTGTGCTCGGCGTCTTTCCGCGCTGGTGCATTTCCTCGTCAAAACTAGCCAGGCGGAAAAATGATGGGGTTAGCTGCGGTGCAGTCACGAAGGTGCCCCGGCCTTGTTCTCGACGCAGCCGGCCTTCTTCGACGAGCATATCGATAGCCCGCCGCACGGTGCCGCGGCTCAAACCATACTCTTCACACAGGCATTCATCCGTAGGGAACTGGTCGCCAGCCTGAAATTCGCCCGATTGGATGCGTTTATCCAGGATTTCTTTGAGCCGATAATAACGGGGGATCAAACCAGGTCGGACGTTCATGATCGTTTCTGATCAAGCCTCTTGCTTTATGGTTTTCAGGCTGCTGGTTTTCTTGACAAAACACCCACCATGTCATATCATCTAGTTGTATAGATAATTAGATATATTGTATGATTCTTTTTCGTGCCTGTCAAGCGAATTGGATTGGATTGGGAGCCCACCCATTTCGTTGCAGATCATACCTGTTGTCCGCTCGCCCTGACGCTCCGCTGGAGGCCTTTAAAACCAGGCCAAGGAGATATCATTGAAAGACTCCGAGCATACCCACGCCGCAAGCCCCTCCACCAGCACCCCAATCGGCGGTAGCGCCCTGCGCATCGATTCGATCGGCAAGGTGACCGGAAAGACCCGCTACGTAGAAGATATAGTCATGCCCGGTATGTTGTACGCGGCTGTGCTTCGCAGCCCCCACCACCACGCCCGGCTGCTTTGGTTGGACATCCAGACAGCCGAAAAGGCAACGGGCGTGGTGCGCATCCTCACTGCTGCAGATATCCCGGGCGAAAATGGCCTGACCGGTTACAGCCGGGACGAACCCGTCTTAACCCCGGTAGGCGATACGCTGCGCCAGATAGGCGCGCCGATTGCATTGGTGATAGCGGATTCGCCCGCACATGCTCGCCAGGCGGTCGCTTTAATCGAAGCCAGCTATGAGCCGCTTCCGCATCTCTTTGACGCCGACGAGGCGCTTCAACCGGGTGCGGTGCAAATTTACCCGAGGGGCAATTTGCTGAACTCATTTAGCCTGGCTCACGGGGATCTAGAGGCCGCCTGGGCTGATTCGCAAACGATCATCGAAACAGACTACTCCACTACTTTTCAAGAACACTCGACCTTGGAGCGGGAAGCCACGCTGGGTTATATCGATGAAGACGGAAAGATCGCCGTGATTGGCGGCACGCACGAGCCACATTGGCAACAGGGTTACATCGGCCAGACCATTGGCCTTCAGCCAGCGCAGGTGAGGGTCATCGTCCCCCCGACAGGCGGATCGTTCGGTGGACGACAAGACCCCTGGCCGTTGGTAGCCGCCGGGCTGATGGCGTACCTGGTGCGCCGCCCAGTGCGCCTGGCATACTCGCGCAGCGAAGTCTTCGATGCTACTCCCAAGCGACACCCTTATCATGTAAGGATGAAAATCGGGGTCCGGCCGGATGGCAGCCTGACCGGAATCCAGGTGCGCATCAACGCCAACACCGGCGGGTACGACAGTGCCGGGTACTGGATCCCCAACTATGCGATCACCTCCAGCGGAGGTCCGTATCGCTGGCAGGCGGTGGATGCCTTTGCCCAGGCTATCTATACCAATGCAGCCAAGGGTGGCCAGTTCCGTGGATTCGGTACACCGCAGAGCGTGTTTGCATTGGAGTGTACGCTGGATGAGCTGGCCCAAAAACTAACCCTCGATCCGTTGGCATTTCGCCTGCACAACAGCCTGGTACAAGGAGTGAACTCATTCCTGGGCTACCCGGTTAGTGAAACCTTCGGGTTTGTCGAGGTTCTCGAAGAACTGCGCCCGCGCTACCACCAGCTTGTGGAAGAAGCCAAACTGTTCAACGCTTCTCAAGGCAGCCCAGTTTACCGCATGGGGGTAGGCCTGGCAGGCATGTGGTATCGTTTTGGCAAATCCGGCTCGCTGCGCATCGAAACCCATGCAGAGCTCACCCTGGATGGGCATTTCAAGATCTACTGCTCGGCTCCGGATTACGGTCAGGGGATCGGCACTGTAATGGTGCAACTGGCCGCGGAGGCTTTTGGTGTACCGCGCCAGTACATCGAGCTGGTCAATGCTGACACGGCGTTTTCCCCAGATAGCGGCATACAAGGCGCATCGCGGGCGACATATTTCATTGGCACTTCGGTGATCGATGCTGCACAAAACCTAAAAAAAGCCATCTTCGCCACGGCGGCAGAAATGTTGGACATCGACCCGGCAGACTTCATCCTTCAGGCCGAGCGCCTTGTGCCTCGGAGCGACCCGGCCAGGTCTGTATCATTAGCAGAAGTAGCCAGTGAGTTCGACCAGTTAGGCAAGTCGCGGCGGGTGATTGGCCTGTTCGATCTATCGCCGCACTTCCCTGAGGGCAACCGGCCGGAGTATCTACCCATCTTCGTCACCGGAGCACAGGTGGCACAAGTCGTGGTGGACATGGAGACCGGGCTGGCAGAAGTCCGGCGGGTGGTAGCAGCCCACGATGTGGGGCGCACCATCAATCCATTGGATGCGGTGGGGCAGATTCAAGGCGCTATCATGATGGGTGTGGGCACTGCTCTGCTCGAAGAATACCTGCCAGGAATATCCAATGGCTTTACAAACTATGTCCTACCCATGATAGACTCCGTGCCCGAGATCGAAGTGATCCTGGTGGAGGTGCCCAGCCAGTACGGGCCTCATGGAGCCAAGGGCCTGGGCGAAGCTGCCATCCTGCCAACTGCGCCTGCCATTATCAACGCCATCTCGCGCGCCGCCGGCCAGCGCATCCGACGGCTGCCAGTCTCACCGCCGCGCCTGTTGAAGGCTATCCAGCAACGAGAAAACACCTTGTGAGCGCATGCTTTGCCGCGGCCGGGTAATAACTGAGCACAACTGTATTTCCCCGAGATTCGATTGAGTCTTGTTTTAGAAGTATAAATAGAATAAAATTCTACTGGATTAACCCGAGCAAGGATGGACCGCTGGAGAAGTTAGTCGCAAAGGTAAATACTTAGCGACCCGAACCGATAGTCTTGTGCGCGTTGTTTAGGGTAGAGATGACGAGTAAGATGGCGACTATCAAAACCTTGCAAGAGGGGGGAAGAACAATTCGGTCAAGATCAAAATGGGCAGCGTACCCGTTTCGAACGGGTTTGCATTGTAATTTCGCGCAGACGCTCATGCGCCGGGTGCGGCATCCGCGTCGAATGTTGCCTGCAGCCTGGCGGCGTGAAATCTTGACCGCAGACAGCAGCTGTAGATTTGCGGTCGGATATAGTTGAGAGGAGGTGACCTGCCAAACTCCGGACATCCACTGGCATCTGCGACGAACGTATTGTCAAAAAACCCATCAAAACCACCCTTGGAGGAGTTACCGAAATGGAAATCATTAAGAAGAAACCAGACAATGGAATGCACCCCGCGGTGCCCGAACTACAGGAATCTCTTCGCAAAGGCCAGATCAGCCGCCGCGAGTTCCTGCGGTTTGCTACCCTGCTAGGTTTGTCCGTAAGCAGTGCCACGATCCTGGCAAACTGCGCTCCAGCGCCGACGGCAACCGCTCCCGCTGCGCCGGCAACCACGGCAGCGCCGGTAGCTACCGAAGTGCCCAAAGCCGCCATCACGCGCGGCGGGAAGCTCCTTAGCGCCAGCCGAGTCCAAAAGGTCACTCACCCAGCGCAGTTCTCCTGGGTATCTGCATCGAACCAACTGCGCCAGGTGGCTGAATATCTGACCTACACTGATCGCGATAACATCACCCACCCCTATGTTCTTGAAAGCTATAAACCCAGCGATGACCTCAAGACCTGGACGCTTAACCTGCGCAAGGGCTTGAAGCACAACAACGGCGACGAGTTCAATGCCGATGACGTAGTCTTCACGATGGGTGAATGGTTCAAAGAAGAAGTCGGCTCTTCGATCGCGGGCTTGATGTCCTATATGGACGCCACCGGCATCGAGAAGGTTGACGATTACACCGTGCGCTTGAACCTGAACGCGGCCGAGATCGGCGTTCCCGAGCACCTGTTCCACTATCCTGCTATGATGTTGAACAGCCGAACATTCGAAGGCGATTTCCTTAAAGCGCCGCATGGCACTGGCCCCTACACGCTGGATACTTATACGGAAGGCGAGCGTGTTCTGCTCAAGGCCCGCAAGGATTACTGGCAAAACGGAGCGGATGGCAAACCACTGCCTTACCTGGATGAGATGGAATTCATCGACATGGGTGATGACACCTCGGCCTGGATGGCAGCGATCAAGGGCGGGCAGGTGGACTACCTCGACCTGGCCGACAATGTCAGCCCCGACTTTTACAATGGCCTGAAAGATGATCCCAATGTATCAGTGGATGGGCTCCCGACCGGGATTTGCCGTGTGATGCGCATGCGCGTCGACCTGGATCCCTGGACCGATAACAAAGTGCGCCAGGCGCTCAAACTGTGCCAGAACCGCGAAAAGATCCTCAACCTGGCCTATTTTGGGCAGGGTGTTCAGGGCTCAGATTTCCACGTTTACCCCTTCCACCCCGAATACTGCGAGAAACCCGTCCCTGCCTATGACCCGGAGAAGGCCAAGCAGCTCCTGACTGAAGCCGGTTACCCGGACGGGCTGGACATCAACCTGGCAGTTGGTTCTGGTTGGCCGGATATTGTCTCTTACGCCCAGGTTCTTAAAGAGGACGCCGCTCAGGCTGGTTTCCGCATCAACGTGGATGCTATGCCTAACAGCCAGTATTGGGAGAAGTGGACTGAAGTCGATCTGGGCGTAACCCCCTGGACACATCGCCCGTTGGGCACGATGATCCTGAACCTGGCCTACACGGCGGATGCAGAGGGTAAGCCAGTGGCCTGGAATGAGTCGCGCTGGGTCGATGAAGAGTTCTCCAAGCTCCTGGTGGAGGCCAACGGCACCCTGGATGTGAACAAGCGCCGCGAGATCATGTGCCAGCTTGAGCAGATCCAGATGGATCGCGGCTCGGTCGGCATTGCCTATTGGATGAATATCTGGACGATCTACCGCAAGAACATCCACGACATCCCGGGCCACCCGACGTACTATATGCTCTTCAATGAGGTCTGGAAGTCGGCCTAGGCAGGGTGCAGGCTCTCACAGCAACAATACACTTGTGTAATAGCTGAAAGAATTGCCGCCTGTCGCGATCAATTCGGAAACGAAGGCTGACAGGCGGCAATCTGTAAGGAGCACAGGCCATGACAAAATTCATCTTGCGAAGACTATTGCTGATGTTGCTGACCATGTTCCTGGTCTCGGTGGCGGTGTTTGCCATTACTTCAGCCGCGCCAGGCAATGTGGCGCGCAATGTGCTTGGAATTCAAATCACGCCAGCCCAGGAGGCCTCCTTTCTGGCCCAAAACGGTCTGGATAAGCCGATGATCCAGCGCTACTTCTCCTGGCTGGCTGGAACGGATTGGCGGGCGCGCGCCAAAGTTGGCCTGGCTGCCAGGAGAATAAAAACCGAAGACGGCTTCACCGAATGGTGGGCCGTGGCAGAGGATGGTAGCCTGATCCAGTGGAAACTGGAAGGGGAGAGCCTGATCGCCCGGCACCGCCAGCCAGATGGCACGGTCATCGAGACGAATGATGATAGTCGCTGGCAAATCAAAGACCCGCAGACCGAAATCACCAGGCTGGAGCAGTTTCAGGCCAACCTGGAAGCAAACAATCAACTAACCAATGATGACCGGCAGGCGATATCACGCGCAACCGGCAAAATCATTGGAATTTTAAATGCCGCTGTTACCAATCAACAAAGCCAGGAGACATTGCTGGCGGCGTTGAAGGGACCAGAAAGTGAACTGACTGGGCTGCGTGATCCGGAAGCTGCGGCGAAGAAACAGGCGCTCTTAAAGGCTGCCGATGATATCCCGAGCAAGGAAGTCTTCATCCAGGCGCTTGCCGTCTCCCGCGCTCTCTCAGCTCCAACCGCCAGCGAACTCAATACAAGCGATTTGCAGTTTATGGCAGGACAGATCAACCGGGCGGCGGTCAAGATGAAAGATCTCGATCCTGAGACAGCGCTTGTGCTGCAGCAGGCCTATGATTCCTTGAAGGCAGGCGATATTGATTCAGCCAGCCTCTCATTAGCCAAGGCAAGCGCAATTCTCGACCACCTGACGGGGAACCTGGGCGCTCTGGCGGATGCTCTGAAAAACAGCGATTACCAGCAGGCGGCAAACTTCTTGGGCAACTTCAGCGCCTCGGATGCGGCTGTGCTGAATGCGGCGCAGCTGGCGGCGCTTGTCAAGACCCTGCAGATGGCAGGTGATGCTTTCGAGGATGCTGACCCAGGTATAAGCGAGTCCTTGCAGCAAGCCGCCGCAAGCCTGGAAGGTGGCGACGCCGCGGCCGCCCAGGCAGCCTTTGGACAGGCTGCTGCCAGCTTGAGCGAAATTGGGTATGACATCGCACGCACGGATGCGGCAGGGCAAGCCCGGGTGGGGCGCACGTTCTGGGGTATCGATGGACAAAATCACGCTGTGCGCTGGGAAACTGGCAGCGGTAAGGATGTCTGGGTCTTTATCCAGGGAACCGGTTGGAAAGCATACTCTGGCGGTCCAGCCGAGTACATTCCACTCCAAAAAGGGCTGCTGCGCGGCGATCCCGGCATCTCGCTGCGTACCGGACGCCCTGTGTCCGATCTGCTCTATATCCGGCTGCGCAATTCGCTTGTCTTAGCCACCGCCGCTTTTGTGATCGTGATGCCGATCGCTCTGGTACTGGGGATCATTGCTGGATTGAACCAGGGGAAGGCATCAGACCGTGCCCTCTCGATCGGTGGCATGATGTTTTCGGTTATGCCCGAGTTTGCGATGGGTATTTTCCTGATCTTGATTTTTGCTTTCTGGTTAGACCTGGTCCCGGGCGCAACTGTATTTGGAGAAAAAGCACCCTGGCAAAAGCCTGAAATGCTGATCTTACCGATTATGACGCTCACTATGATCGAATTGGGCTATGTGCTGCGGATCACGCGCGCCAGTATGGTTGATGTGATGAAGGCGCCTTATATTCGGACTGCATTTCTCAAAGGGCTGCCCTACAAGACGGTCGTAATGAAACACGCCATCCGGAATGCTTTGATGGCCCCGATTACCGTGATCATGCTGCACGTCAACTGGCTGCTGGGTGGGATCGTGGTTGTGGAGGTGATATTTGGCTATCCGGGCCTGGGCAGCTACCTGTTAGATTCGGCACTTTTCAAGGATTTCAATGCCATCGAAGCTGGGGCAATGATCCTTGTAGTTGTAGCGGTGTCCACTCAGTTGTTGGCAGATATTGTCTACACCTTTATTAATCCACGCATCCGCTATTCGTGACCTGCCAGGGCTCGAATTCATGCAAAAATGCCGTGGCAGATGCCGAGACGAACACGCCTGGTCGAAATCGCCTGGCAGAAGCACCAATTTATTCCTGACGGTGTAACCCTGAGAGAAGGGAGCGACCCATGACAGTTAGCGAACAAAGCGTTCAAGGAATCGTCCGAAGGCCCCGGTGGCAACGAGTTAGCAGGAGCCTTTCCATCCTGTTATCCTCCAAGGTTGCGATGGCAGGTTTGTTCATCGTTCTTTTCTGGGTCTTAGTAGGGATCTTTGCCCCGTTTTTATCGCCCTACACCCCCACAGAACAAGACTACAGAGCCCAGAATGCACCCCCCTCAGCCGAACACATCCTGGGTACGGATGATCTGGGCCGGGATATCTGGACGCGCCTGGCTTATGGCGCACGGGTGGTCCTGGTTATTTTGCCAATCAACGCAAATTTCTGGATCCCGATTGGGACAGCGATTTGGGGTGTGTTGCTGGGACTGGCTGTCGGATCCACCCTCGGTTTGATTGGCGCTTATATGCGGGGGGGAATAGACGAGGGAGTCATGCGCATCCTGGATGCGATGATGGCGTTTCCGGTGATCTTATTGTATATGATCATCATCTCGGCGCTGGGCTCCTCCGCGGTCAATGTCGTCCTGGCGATCGCCATCGTCGGCACGCCAGGGATTGCCCGCCTGGTGCGCAGCCTGGCATTGGATATCCGCACGCGTGACTATATCCGGGCAGCCGAAACCCGGGGTGAAAATCCATTTTACATCATGTTTGTCGAAATCTTGCCCAATGCGCGCGGCCCGATCATTATTGATGCCTTGCTGCGCGTCGGTTATGCCATCTTTGCCATGGGCACCCTGGGCTTTTTGGGGCTGGGACTGCCGCCGCCCTCGTCGGATTGGGGCAGCATGGTCGCAGCCGGCAGGCGCTATATCCTCTCCGGCGACCCTTGGGCAGCGCTTTGGCCTTCGTTGGCGATTGCCTCGCTGGTCATCGGGCTCAACCTGATAGCGGATGGTTTGAGCGAAGAGTCGACGCGCTACCAGTAGGTAGCGAGAGGAGATACAGCCATGCTGGCAATCCAACGCGACCATGCTCCAATTCTAAAAATTGAGGACGTAGGGATATCTTACGAGACGCGCTATGGGGATGTTGAAGCCGTCCGCCAGGTATCGTTTGAAGTGGACCGGGCGATCACTTTTGGGCTGGTGGGCGAGTCCGGCTGTGGCAAGTCCACCGTGGCCTTTGGCATCGTGGACTTTTTGGGACCGAACGGCAAAATCACCGGCGGCAGCATCATGTTCCAGG
>Ga0209253_10005134_pt1 | contig 11375 bp, 10 predicted proteins | sample FrelakmetBRP12BR_FD_187145 | JGI IMG/M metagenome (GOLD analysis project Ga0209253, IMG submission 187145) | Freshwater lake sediment microbial communities from the University of Notre Dame, USA, for methane emissions studies - BRP12 BR (SPAdes)... | ecosystem: Environmental > Aquatic >...
TTAAATCCCGGATCGCTAATCCACCATCCTGTTTGAAAATCTGTGCGTGGTGAAATGAGACCGTCGGGTGGTTCAAGGGCAGATAACAGTTCGGGTCACGGCCGATGAGAATGGTGGTCATTTTCGAGAGGTCAAGCTTTCCCAGCGACAGGGTACGGATCGCTTCACCCCCAGCACCTTCCAGAGCCAGACTGACCCAGTTGCCATTCAGATCACCCATGCGCATCACATCCCCGCCATGGGCAGAGCGCGGGGTGTTGGGAGGGATGCGCTGACCGTTCAACTGTGTCCCATTGGTACTGCTTAAATCGGTGACCGTGGCTTCTTCCCCTGCTATGGTGATTGTCAGGTGATGCCCGGATACAGCAGGATGGTTGATTACGATGTCGTTGTCCGGAGCGCGACCGACGGACAGGACCGGTTTAGAAATCGGATAATTCTGGGTATTACCACCCATCCAACGTAAGATCAGACCTGTAATACCGGTCATGTCGCTCAACATTTGCGTGCGGTTGGCAGGAGGAGGTCCAGGAGGTGGTGCCGCGGGTGGTGGATTGGCAGGGGGCAGGTTCCCTACCGGAACGGCTGGCTGTTGCACACCTTTGTGTGGGTCTACCGGAACAGCCACAGGCGTTTTGGCTGGTCTGGCTGCAGCAGGTTTAGCCGCCGGAACAGGTTGCTGCAACAGGTCATAGCCGCAAGAGGGGCAAAAACGGGCGCTTGTCCTGACCGGAGTGTGACATCGAGGACAAAGCGGCGCTTGCACATCGGAAGGTGATGGCGAAACAGATACTGGCTTGCCGCATTTGGTACAAGAACGTGCCTGTGAATCGTTCGGCGTGCCACAATGTGGGCAGATTACCGTATTCATTCACATCCTCCTGTGACAAACATCTTTCGGGATACAAGATATTAATGATCCTAATCCGATTTTACACCAAACGACCAGCTACAAAATAACAGGTTCTTGTTTTTCTTTAGAAATCATTGCCCAGAACAATCAATTGCCACAGCGGAAACCGATCGTCTCCGAACGCAGGTTGGGATAATTCCACAAGCGAAAGGTTGTGCGTAATGCGTTCGCTGTATTAAACCACGACCCACCGCGCAAGATGCGGAAATCACCTCTCTTCGGACCTGGCGGATTCTTGTACGGCGAAGCAGCATAATAATCCTCACCGTACCAATCCGCCACCCACTCAGCAACATTCCCCGCCATATCCAACGCTCCAAAAGGGCTGGCTCCACCTGGAAAAGAACCTACCCGAGTTGTATCTCCTACTAGGTTATTAAAATTAGCTTTTCGGAAATCCGCCGGTACATCTCCCCAGGGATAGAGCTGGCTATCAGTGCCCCGGGCGGCTTTTTCCCACTCCGCCTCAGTGGGTAAGCGCCGGCCTGCCCAATGACAATAAGTCGAAGCATCTTCCCAAGAGATGAAAACAACCGGATAGTCCTGGTATTGCGACTCACCATAATAAGCCGGGCGGGTCTTCGAGCTGGTCTTTTCTGGAGGTTGGCAATCACCTGTCGTTACACACTGCTGGTACATTGCATTGGTTATTTCGGTGAGATCGATCCAATAAGGGCTAAGATACAACCAATGCTGTGGTTTTTCCACCGGACCTGCCTCAGGATCGGTATCATCCGCGCCCATCGGGAATTCTCCGGCGGGAATAAACACCATTTCCATTCCATCCACAGTGGATATTTTGGTGACCTGGGGAAGTCGAGGTGTAGGTGAACGGGATGGGATAAATGGGACCTGCGAGCCTGCTGGTTTGGGAATTAGCAGCGCCTGACCGGCGTATAGCACGCCACAATCCGCAGCCAGATCCGGGTTGATTGCCACAATCGCTTTGGTCGAAACACCAAACGCCTCAGCTATTTCTGAGCAGGTGTCTCCTGATTGGACATTATAGACAAAGGGCGTCACAGGTGGTTCTAACGTGCTGGTGAGAACTGTAGCAGTTGGCTGGTTCGGGATAGAGCTTGCAGTGGTTCTAGAAACTGCACTGGTAGAAATCGAGGAGGCAACCGGCTGAGCCGCCAGTTGAGATGGCAAAACTGCCCCCGGTTTGGCTCGCATAACCTGAAATAAAAGGAACAGGATAACCAACGACAGGACAATCACCAAGCTGATCCAACCCCATGGCAATACCACTGGCAACGGGTTGGCTGTCGCTGATTTAGGAGCCAGGGAGCCAGGTTGAGGGGTACTGACTGGGACTGGAGGCTGCCTGACAACGGGCGGCGGCGTCAGCGCGGCTTTGAAATCAGCAGCATTCGGAAAACGCTGCGTGGAGTCCATCTGCATCGCCTTCATGATGGCGGCTGAAGTTCGCATCGATAAGCTCAGGTTCAGCTGGCGCGGCGGCACCAGAGGATCATTTACCACGCGCTGCACGCTCTCCGGCGGCTCGCGGGCTGTCAACAAAGTATAAAGGGTGGCGCCCAGCGCATAAATATCTGTACGCGGGTCGGTTTTCCCCTTTCCATATTGTTCATATGGCGAATAGCCGGGTGAAACGGCTTGCGCTCCCAGGGTTGTCTTCAGTTTGGGGTCGTATACCTTGGCAATCCCAAAATCCACCAGCACTGCCTGTCCGCTAGGCGTGATTTTGATATTAGCCGGTTTGATATCTCGGTGGATTACCGGGGGGGTTTGTGCATGAAGATAGACTAAGGCATCGCAGATTTGTCCAGCCCAGACCTGAACGCGCGCTTCCGGCAATGGACCGCCGCGGTCCTCCAGCATCTCCTGCAAATCCTGGCCTTCCACATAATCCATGACCAGGTACTGGCTTTGCCCCTGGGTTAGAAAATAGTCAGTTACGCGTGGCAGGCCTGGGTGGATCAGGTTGGCAAGAATCTTTGCTTCGCGCAGGAATTGGCGTTGCCCTCCCGGAGAAGGATCCAGATTTTCTTTTAGCGCACAAGGCCTACCCAGAGCGGTATCCCAAGCGCGGTAAAGCGTTCCAAAACCACCCTGCGCCAACAATTTGACGATGCGGTAGCGCTGATAGATTACCTCTCCTGGCTGTAAACCCATACTGGAGCTTCCGGGCTGGCTAGAAAATCTTTACCACCACCACGCCGATATTATCCGCGCCGCCGGACCGGTTTGCCGCCTCTACCAGCTGGCGGCAGGCTGCCTGTGGTGTTTCCGCTTTCGTCACTAATTGCACCAATAATTTCTCGTCTGGCAGCATCTCCCACAGACCATCCGAACATAGTAATAGAAAGTCGCCCGACTTTAGGATTTGTACGAAAATATCTACTTCGACCTCACTCTTAATCCCGAGCGAACGATAAATGAGATTGCGTTGCGGGTGTGTATAGACTTCGCTTGGTCCGATCTGGTGGTTGGCGACCATGGTTGCCACCAGCGAATGGTCCTTCGTGATCTGCTGCAGCTTATTATTCCGTATCAGGTACGTCCGGCTGTCACCAACGTTGCAGACCACTGCCCGGTTGTCCAAAACGAGCGCGAGCGTGATGGTTGTACCTGCATCTCCAGCTTCATCCGGTTTCTGCTGAGCGTAATCATAGACCACCCGGTTAGCCCGCTGGACGGCCTGGCGCACAAGCATTTCCATATTCCTCATCCCCGATACACGAGTTACTTCCAGGTCTTCGGGGATCAAATCCAGCTCCTTTTTCGGTAATGCCACCGTCCCACGGGGATCCTTAGGAGCAAAGAAGTCATCCATTTCACGTTTGACAGCCTCGACAGCCCAATGGCTGGCGCACTCACCGCCCAGGTGACCTCCAATGCCGTCACATACGAGGAATAATCCAATTGACTCGCCCTCCGAAGGCTGGTAAACCTGCGCCCATACTCGATCCTGGTTGTCGCTACGCTCACGTCCTGGATCCGTCGCTGTAGCTGCCTCCAACGTCACCATGAGGACCTCCTTCAAAACGAAACGAATAATCCGATTACGAACGATATTCCAGAGTCAGTACACCCAGGCGGATCTCGTCTCCATCTTTCAAGAGATAGGTTTGCCCAGGTTGTAAGCGCTTACGGTTCAAGAAAGTGAAGTTTGTACTATTCAGATCTTCAATATAAATGCCATCCGGTCGTTTTAAGATCCGGGCATGCCTGCGCGATACTCCACTCCTCTCACCTTCCAAATCTGCCAGATCCACGTCCGGATATATATTCTGCACAGGATCTGTCCGACCGATAACTAACTCCGGCTGGTTTGGAGGGATTGGGATTTCGACACCCTTTGCTTGTAGAATGAATCTGCCCAAAAATTGTTTCTCATCTCCAGCTTGTTCAGACTGCGTGGAAACGTCTGGCAATGGCTTCATGGGAGACGCCTGGCTCCTCTCCGGGGTCCGCGCAAGATTGCTTTGTGCAGAATCATCCACGACGGGCGTCGGTGGCGGAGGAGGCACGCTGGCGACCGGTGGGAGTTGGACGCCGCAGTTTTGGCAAAACATTTCACCGGGCAGATTAGAATAGCCACATGCCGAACAGGTGACTACCGGAATGGTACTGGCATGTCTCAAAATTATTTACTCATATATATCAAGAGCATCTTACCAAAGCGCACTTCGTCGCCATGCTGCACGGGTTGTGGTTTATGTGGTAATAATTTCACTTTGTTGACGACGGTTCCGTTAACACTATCCAGGTCCTCGAGCAATACATGCCCGCCCTGCAAGACCAGCTGGGCATGACGCCGGCCCACGCCCGCTTCGTGACCTCCGTGCAGATCGAGGTCAATATCTGGAAATACCCCACTGACTGGGTCCTCTCGACCAATGACAACTATTTGCTTACCAGAAGGGATCGGGATTGAAATATTCAGACTTTGGATCACAAACCGACCCGGGATAGACTCCAGTACGGGTGCAGGCGGGTGGGCTGTGGGTGCTTCGCCCACCAATGTGTCCGCTTCAGAAGGCGGTGTGGGAGGGACAACCTTCGGCGTTGGTGCTGGAGGTACGGGTGGCAACGGTGCCGCGGCCGGCGCTGGAGCCGGATGTTGGACCGGTTTTACCGGCGGGGGCGTTATCTGAGTGAGCTGCGACCCGCAATTTTCACAGAAAGCCGAGCCAACGATATTCGAGTGCCGGCAATTGGGACAGATGATTTCTGCTGATCCAGAATCCTGAACGAGTTGGGTCGGCGGCAATGGTGGTGAAGCAGCATTGACCGTGCGCAGGTCGTATCCACAGTTATCACAAAAGATTGCCCCGGCGGGGGCGGCCATATGGCAGCTTGGGCAGGTTATCGATGACATTTATTGACCTCCTTGATCACTTTTTGAGACGGGATTCCTTATGATGACTCGGATGAGATCATACTTTCCTGTGATTATAGTATATTAGAAATCAAGTTTCACCAAACGCTTGGTGGCATAACGCATTTTTTGAACTGTTGCAAGATTGATTTGCCCATCCTGTTCGATCTGCTGCGCCTGTTGTTCGGCAGCGCGGGCCAGGTCGACCTCACCCAGATCCAACAAGCGTGTGGCAGCCGCACGTAGGTGTTGCGTGGCATGGGCGATCTCTCCTAGCTCGGCTTCATCTAAGGCTCGGGTTTGTAACTTGTGGGCAACGACCCGCTCGATGATATTCATTAGTCTGCCATCCATCTGTTCGGTCTGTGCGGTATCATCCGAATAACTGATAACCAGGTCGATCGCTTCCTTCTGGTCGATCAGCTCGCTGCCAGGGTCATTGTATGTGATATCTGCCTGGGCCAGGCGATACGTACCAGCCGGGTGAGGCGGAAGGATCAACTCTGCCAAAACAGATTGACCTATCCCAGTTTGAAGATCGCCCAAAAAGACTTGAATGTCATGCTGTGCTAATTCGTGATGGTCCAAACGGCTGATCAAGGGACTCACCCTCCAGACTGAGCGGGGTGCAACGCCTTGCACCAACCGAATGGTCAGGCGGACATTGGTCATCGCCATATTCCAGCCAGCTTTTAATATCTTCTCGAAAACTGCACAGGCCTGGTCCGGCGATTCGATCACCAGCCATTCTCCTCCCGAACGCTGAGCCAGATCCTCCAGCAAGCGCGGATCCCAGTTGTTTTCGCCACCAATGCCAAGCCCCATGGCATAAATCGGGATACCTGCTGCCCGGCTCTGGTCCGCCAGATCACGGCAGGTTTGCTGGTCCTCCCAGGTCTGTCCATCAGTGAGCAACAGCATGCTGCTGACATAACCAGGGCGTTGGCCGCGTTTCAATTCAGCCAATCCCAGGCGCATCCCAGTCGACATATGCGTGCCACCGCGTTCTTCAATCATCCCGATCTTCTGTTTCAGCCGCTCCCGGTCCTGCGCCGGTCCGGAGGGTACCACCAGACCAGCAGGTTCTGCATCATCAAATATCACCACGGATACCAGGTCGCGCGGACGCAGCCGGTCGATAACCATTTGGGCAGCTTCTTTCATATTTCTCAGCTTCTCGCCAGCCATTGATCCGCTACGGTCAAGCACCAGACAATAATTGATCGGCGCGGCAGTTTCGCCCAGGCCGGATGAAACCGGGCAGGCATCGAACAAAACATAAGCCTGCTGCGGCGTGGTCGTAGCCAGATAAACCGACCGGTGCCAGGTTGCGCTGAAGTTAATATGATCATTCATCCCAATCTGCATCCAAATCTGCAAGTACTGTTTACGACTCCACCACCTTAACAATTACTACTGAGGTGTTATCCTGCCCGCCTGCTGCATTCGCCGCCTCGATTAACGTATCGCAAGCTGCCTGTGGATTGCTCGCCTCCAAAACCAGCTTATAAATCCGCTCATCCTCCACCATGCCACTTAATCCATCAGAACAGAGCAGTAAGTTGTCGCCGACTGCCAGAGTGAGCGAATTGACTTCAATCTCGACCTTGGGTTTATCACCGACCGTACGGTAGATAACATTCCGTTGTGGGTGGTAGCGCGCTTCCTCGCGTGTGATTTGATGGGTGGCAATCAAGCGCTCTACCAGAGAATGGTCCACAGTGAGCCGTTTGATGCCTTTGGCGTTAATCAAGTAGATCCGGCTGTCTCCGATATGAGTGAAAAAGGCCTGGTTCCCTATCAGAGCCGCGACGACCATGGTAGAACCCATATCCGTCCCGGCAGATTTACGGAGATTGAAAACTTCAGTATTCGCAGCTTCGACAGCTATGCGCAACCAATCAGACACAACAGGTTTGACAGCCTGCGCTTGCGGAGGTAGCAACTCTTCCAACGCTTTCCCGGCAATCGTATCGACGATTAGCCCACTGGCAACTTCACCTGCAGCATGCCCCCCCATCCCATCGGCTACCACATAAACGCCAATAGGGCGGCTGATAGATTGTTGGATCCGAGTAATCTCCACAACCGCCAGACTATCTTCATTCAATGTTCGGACCATGCCCATATGCGAACAGTGTCCCGAGCGCAGTTCGACTGGATGAGAGGCAGACAGATCTTCAAGTGCATTTTCCAAGGCTAGTGCCAGCTGCAAGCCGTCGGTTTTAGATGAACCAGTGGAAACTTGCTCAAAAATCTGGTTTAGCGCAGGCGTTAGTCGAGTATCAGGCTCGACGTGGTCTCTGCCTGTCAGCCAATGATAAACTAGCTGCGCCAGTGCTCTTGTGTCTGCTTCCCGAGCTTGCACGTATCCACCAGGGTGATGCTCGCAGTCAGAGAAATTTGCCCACACTGCCCGCTCACCAACCAACGCCAGGCAAGTGTGGTCCACTTTTCCATCAAAGGAAATACCGTTATCGTGCAAGTAATCCAGGCCGCGTGCCAGCCATATCCCCCATTTCAAAGCCTGGCTGGCATCCAATGTAGCAGAAAGCGACGCCTCCAGAGGCAACGTTTGCGGCAGCACAACACAGTGGCGGGGGATGTCGCCTAAGCGTTCCACGAATGCCGATAGCGGCGCACGCACGCTGCCATGCGAAAGCCCTTTCGCGGCAACCCGCACAAGATTATCCGGCACAGGGTTTTTCGATTCGGCCAAAACCAGGTTTTTTCCACCTACCTCCAGCACTTTGCCACAATCTGTACAATACGTCTCGGGCGCCGCAGCGCGGGGTGGAAAAATGGCTCCACATTCCGGATTGGGGCAAACCCGTACTTGCATATCAGCACTTACGTTTAACATAGAAACCTGGTAACGGTGTTGGCTTTCATTACTAAAGATCACGCTCTGATACAGGTAGATATCGTAAAATATGGCGCCTTTAGGACGCCTGGCGAAAACCTGACTGGCGCGGAGTGGTTTTGTACCGGTCCGCTGGTCTTGCACCAGACGACGGGTGGTCGATGCTTTAAGATGTAAGGTTTGCGGATCTACCAGATCGTTCTTTGCTTCTGCTTCCATGACCAGAGGTCGTGTGGTTAATGGAGAATCGGGCAAGCGTGTAGCGCAACTCTTACAAAACCTGGCTCCAGACCGGTTTTCTGCCTGGCAATTTGGGCAGGTAATCATCAGCTACCTCCTCAAAGTGAAACCTGGTGGCTGTGAATATAGCCGGTATCGCGGAATTTCAGGTCTAACGCGCCCAGAGTGATCTTAACCCCGTCAGATAGAATATTTCTGCGCGTGGGAGCTTGGTCAACATATATACCATTCAAGGAATCCAGATCCTGGATACATATTTCTTCGACCAGCTCGTCAAAATAGATCAGAGCATGGCTGCTGGATACTGTCTCATCTTGCAGCACAATCTGGTTTGCCTCGCTGCGCCCGATGGATACCGGCAAAGATGCAAAAGCGAATTCTTTTCCCGTGTCCAGAATGAACTTCAACCCAAAGAATTCCTGGTTTTCTGCCTCATGCCCCGCTTCCACATTACCAGCAGCAGGCGGGTTCACCGGCTCGGCTTTACTGCCTTCCAGGGGTGCAGTTTGTTCAGGTTTCCGTCCGAATATTTTTCCGATCCGGTCCATTCGTGTGTCTCCTTTGACTACAAGACCTAAACCGCTGACCGCATTATAACCCTGACTTAGCTAAAATCAACGAATAGGAGGCTACTCCTCACTTCTGGGCAGATTTAGCTTTCTTCTTCCCAGGCGCGACAGTGGATGGCGCAAATCCAGGCAACTCTGGCGCTCCTGCCCGGCGCATGCGCTGTTCTTCAGACGTCAGACTGATCTTCGGCGTTTCCAACCACTGTCCACCATCCAACGCTTCTAACGCCAGTCCTAATGCTTCTTCTGGATCGTTAGCCCAGAAAGAACGAGCGAAGGGTTCAACCTCTTTTGAGGGAGGTCTACTGTCCTGGTGGACTTTTTTCAGGTTCTTACGGGGAATGAACAGTCCTTCTACATAATATCGCTTCATTATAGCTAACCCTTTAGGTGATTATCATGGATAGCAGCCAGTAGATCTAGATATTCCGCTTATTAGCGATTGCCCGCTCGTAGAGCGCTTCGTACTGCCTGGCGCTATGTTCCCAGGAGAAATCTTGCGCCATTGCAGCCCGGATCATCTGTTGGATATGCTGCTGCCGGTCGAAATACGTGCTGACTGCCCAACCCACCGTAAAGTACAGGGCCTGAGCGCTAGGCTCCCAAAACTTAAAACCGGTTCCTGTCCCATTTTTTTCGTCATATTGCTGGACTGTGTCATCCAACCCGCCCGTAGCGCGCACAATGGGCAGCGTACCATACTTCAGCGAGTAGATCTGATTGAGCCCGCAAGGCTCATATAATGAAGGCATCAAGAAAAAATCAGAGCCAGCCTCGATCCAGTGCGAAAGCTGCTCGTTATACCCGATATAGCTGCCAATCTTACCCGGATAGCGCCCTGGCAATTGACCGAAATAATACTCCAGACCTTTATCGCCCGCGCCAAGGATCACAAACTGTACCAGCATATTGCTAACGATGCGTTCGATCACCTGGGCTAGCAATCCCAACCCCTTTTGCTCCACCAACCGGCTGACGATACCAATAACCGGGATATGCGGATCGACATCCAGCAAGAAGCGCCGCTGCAACTCGTGCTTGCATTGCTGTTTGCCAGCCAGGTCCTGGGCCGAATAATGCGCGGGTATCAGCTCATCTGTGCCGGGGTTCCAGCGGCTGTAATCCGCGCCATTCAGAATGCCCACATAATTCTCACCTTTGTTGTTCAAGAAAGGCGCCAGGCCATGCCCACCTTCTGGTGTGCGCGTCTCTCGCGCAAAGCTGGGGCTGACAGTATTGACCATATCGGCATAATAGATGCCGCCTTTTAGGATATTGATCTGCCCGTGGTCTTCGAATTTTTCCGGGCTGAAATTGTTACGTTGCAATCCTAAATAATCATAATGGCTCGCATGGTAAACACCCTGATAAGCAATATTATGCAAGGTTAAGAGACTGGCCGCCTGACCCAACAGCGGATCGTTCCAATTCCAGATTTTTAGGTAAGCAGACGCCAAAGCTGTCTGCCAATCATGGACGTGGACGATATCGGGAGAAAACCCCATATCCCGGCACAGCTGTAAACCAGCCCGAGTTAATAACCCAAAGCGGCGCGGGTTATCCTGGTAATCATTGAAATCTGCATCGTGGTATAACCCCCAGCGGTCAAAATATTTGTTCGACTCGATAAAATAAACCGGCACACCATCATTTTCACATTTGTGGACCGAACACCATTCCTCGACATTGCCCATCCAAACACCCAAGGTACTGATGAATGGTTGCAACCCGTAGCGGATATAATCGACGAACGAATATTTCGGAATGATCACGAGGACTTCGTGTCCGAGATTACTTAAAACGACCGGTAACGCCCCAACCACATCCGCCAGGCCGCCCGTTTTTGAATACGGCACACATTCCGAGGCAATCATGGCTATTCTGAGTTTCTTGTTTGCAGCCATGCTCACGTACTCCCATAAAAAGATTGCCTAGGATTTTACCCCCTTAGTATGAGAAAGACAACCAATCGAGTTTAAGTCAATCTAAGAATTATCGGATGAGCATCACCGGACAGTTCGCATGCATAATAACTTTCTGGCTTTGGCTGCCCAACAACAGTCCCACCAGCTGACCACGGCCGCGGGTGCCCATGATAATCAAATCATTACCACGGGCTTGAGCGACATTGAGAATGGCTTCGGCTGGTGACCCTTCTAAGATTTCTTTTCGCAAAGAACCAGGGATTTTTCCGACTTCTTCCAACGCAGGTGCAAGCACTTCTTCCGCTTGCTGTAAGCGGAGATTTACTGCTTGCTGTAAGTTGGGTTCGCCAAGATAGGCTGGCACGGGATCAAAACAGGCAACTACCCACACATCGGAGCCCAATTTTCGGGCCAATTCACCAGCGACTTTAGCAGCGCGTAGAGCATGTTCCGATCCATCTACTCCCAGCAGAATATTCTTGAACATACTTTCCTTCCTTTCCAAATTTTCACTGTT
>Ga0209253_10005135_pt1 | contig 11374 bp, 11 predicted proteins | sample FrelakmetBRP12BR_FD_187145 | JGI IMG/M metagenome (GOLD analysis project Ga0209253, IMG submission 187145) | Freshwater lake sediment microbial communities from the University of Notre Dame, USA, for methane emissions studies - BRP12 BR (SPAdes)... | ecosystem: Environmental > Aquatic >...
CTGCCTGGCTAGTTTCTGGGGCGAGTTGATGGTGTTCATCGCGGCCTTCAGGGTCTATCCGGTCGGCGGCGTTTTCGCCGTGGGGGGGCTTGTGCTCAGCGCGCTTTTCATGCTGCGGGTCGTGCAGCGGACGTTCTACGGGCCGACGAACGAAAAGTTCGCCCATCTTTCCGACGTTTCCTTCGGCCTGGGGATCCCGCGCATGATCCTGGCGGCGGTGATCGTGCTCTTCGGGTTTTTGCCTTCGATTCTGTTTGACGTGATCGACTCGGCGTCGGTTGCGTTCATCAGGGGGTTGCCATGACCGCCTGGGCGATTTTCGCACCGGAACTGAGCCTGTTCGGCGGGGCGCTGCTCTTCCTGGTGCTCGCCATGGGCAAACACACCCGCCCCAGAGTGGATTTCCTGGCGGCCCTGGCAGCGGCGGCAATTGCGATCGTGGTCGGCCTGGCGTCCCTGAAAGCCGAAGGGGTGCTCTTCGGCCAGTCTTACCAGATAGATCTGTTCTCGCAGGTTTTCAAGGTGCTGCTCTCAATGGGGTTGTTCCTGGTGGTCTGCATCTGCGGCGACGTAAAAGGGGTCGCCGAGCGCCACCACCCCGAGTTCTATCTGCTGCTCTTCACCTGCACCCTGGCGATGATGCTTCTGACCAGCACCGTGCACCTGCTGAGCATATACGTCGCGCTCGAACTCTCGAGTTATTCCCTCTACGTCCTGGTGGCCTTGCGGCGCACGCGGGAGCTGGCCGTGGCGGCCGCCCTCAAATTCTTCATCGTGGGCATCGTGTCCTCGGCGGTGATGCTCTTCGGACTCGCCCTGCTTTACGGGAGCACGGGCGCCGTCTATCTCAACGAGCTCGCCCGGGCGCTTCCGGCCGCCGCCGACCAACCGCTTGTCCAGGTCGGGCTGCTGCTCACCCTGTGCGGGTTCTTTTTCAAGCTGGCCGTTTTCCCGTTCCACATCTGGGCGCCGGACACCTACCAGTCCGCCGCCCACCAGGTCACCGCCTACATCGCCACCGCATCGAAGATCGGGGCGATCGCCATCCTGGTGCGCATGGCCTCCGTGAGCGGAAGCAGCCCCTATCTCGTGCATGTGCTGGTGGCGCTTTCGATTCTGTCCATGACCGTGGGCAACCTCGCTGCCGTTGCCCAGAAAGACCTGAAGCGGCTCTTCGCCTATTCCAGCATCGCCCAGGCCGGCTATGTCCTGATCGGCATCCTGAGCCTGACGCCCGAGGGCTACGCCGCCTCCATTTTCTATTCTCTGGCGCTGCTGGTGATGAGCTTTACCTGCTTCCTGGTGCTGGTCGTGGTGGCCTCCGACGGGGCCGACATCGACGTGGCGCAGCTGGCCGGACTGCACCGGCGGTCCCCCCTGCTGGCCATGGCGCTGATGATGTCGGTGTTTTCGCTGGCCGGCATCCCACCCACCATTGGGTTCACGGGCAAATTCCTGATTTTCAACGCCGCCATCGAGCGCGGCCATTTGCCGCTGGTGCTGATCGCCATGGCCAACGTGGTCATCTCCCTCTACTACTACCTCATGGTGGTGCGGGCCGCCTACCTGCTCGAGCCGGCCTCCGAACTGCCGAGGCTGCCGGTGTCGCCGGCCATGAAGCTCCTCGCCGGAGTTCTGGTGGCGGCCATGGTGATCTGCGGCATCTACCCCACTCTGGTTCTCGAGCTCTCCAGCTCAGCCGCTGCGGTGCTTCTAAAGCTATGACCCCTGGTTCACCATCACCAGATCTTCTTGTATGGATGGCGATGACGATGTAGGTGCTAAAGACATAATCACCCAACTCACCGCCAGGAGAAAGTCCGATGGTTACGCTTTCACTGGAAAAGGTGTGCGAGCTGCTGGGGACGGCCGAGATCCCGGGGAACGCTCAGGAACTCGAGGTTCTCCGCATCCGGATGGGGGAGTTGCTGGATCTGAACGGTGAAGACTGGATCCGCGAAAACCGGGGGATGCTCCTCGAGCAGTGGCACCGCGTGGTGGAGCTTAAAACGATCCGCTGAAGAGGAGCGGCATGGGGCAAAGCGCATAGGGCATAGAGCTGAAAAAATGTTACCCATCGCTATGGTAGAATTATTTACCCTTTGCTCTATGCTCTCTGCATTAGGTTTTTTTCGAGTATCAAACCGCATGCTTTAGGAGGGTAGGATGAGCAATCTGTTCGAATCCGCAAAAATCGGCCCAATGATGTTGCGCAACCGTTTCGTCCGATCAGCCACCTGGGAAGCCATGGCGACTTTGGAAGGGGCGGTCACGCCGCGCCTGGTCGACACCATTGCCGCACTGGCCAAAGGCGGCGTGGGCCTCATCATCAGCGGCCACGCCTACGTCCGGTCCGAGGGACAGGCCGGTCCCCTGCAGATGAGTGCCGCCAGGGACGAGCTGATCCCCGGGCTGCGGCAGATGGCCGTCGCCGCCCACGATCACGGCGCCAAAATGGTGCTACAGATGGCTCACGCCGGCTATTTCGCCGCCCATAAGCTGACCGGCACGTTGCCCCTTGCCGTTTCGGCCTCGGTGAAGCTCGATGACGTCCCCCGCCGGGAGCTGACCATATCCGACATCCGCGTTGTGGTTCAGGCTTTCGCCGCGGCGGCTGCCCGGGCCAAGGCCGCCGGGTTCGACGGCGTGCAGATCCACTCTGCCCACGGCTATCTTTTAGGCCAGTTTCTTTCGCCCCTCTTCAACAAACGGACGGACGAATACGGCGGCACGCTGCAAAACCGGCTCAGGGTGCACCTTGAAACCCTGCGGGCCGTGCGCCAGGCCGTGGGGGACGATTATCCCATTCTCATTAAGTTGAACGGCCGGGATTTTGCGGAGGGTGGGCTTGAGCTGGAGGAATCCGTGGAGGCGGCGGCCCTCATGGAACAGGCGGGGCTGGACGCCCTCGAACTGAGCAGCGGGATGACCCAATTCTCCACGTTCGGCGCCGCCCGCACGCGCATCAGCACCCAGAAAAAAGAGGCTTACAACCAGGAGGAGGCCAAGGTCTTCAAGCAACGGCTCAGGATCCCCCTGGCCCTGGTCGGCGGTATCCGGTCCCTGCCGGTGGCCGAGCGGCTCGTCGAGCAGGGCGTCTGCGACTTCATTTCCATGAGCCGCCCCTTCATCCGCGAGCCGGGCCTCGTCAACCGCTGGCAGTCCGGCGACCGCCGCAAGGCCGCCTGCACCTCCGACAACCTGTGCTTCGGCCCCGCCCGCAGCGGGGAGGGCCTCTACTGCGTCACGGCCGCGAAGAAAAGAAAGGCTGCCGCCAAAAAAGAAGGATGAGATCCAAGGAAACGATCGAAGCGATGCGCATGGTAGCATGATGAGTATTCAAGTCACGGTCGCATGCCGAGCATTGCTACAGCCCGCTCCGGTTCGATGCGAAATCTGCTACCGGGGCCACCAAAAAATGCGTGATCGCGAATGAGGTGAATGCTCAACTCGAAGCCTTTTAAACGCTGACGCGAGCCTCTGCGCTGGATGAGAAATTGGTTGGCCGTCGGAGGCGATAGCTGTCCGACGACGCACGGTTCGAATTCATCCGGCGCCCAAGGGCAGGTGATGAATCCGCGCCGTCGTCGTATCTCCACCTTGTACCCTCCGGTTCGGAGGGGCCAGAACCAATCGCTTTTCGCACCGGATTCCAGCAATTCCGATAGCTTTCGGCCGACCTGCTCCGCCGTGACGCCCAGCGCGGCCAGCGTGCGGGCGTCATGGGCGAGCACTTCGGTTAAAGAAGTGCTCTTTAGCAAAAAGCCATGCGTGAACCACGCGCCCGGCTGCATGCGCCGTTCCACTTCTAAAAGCTCAAGTGTCATCCGCGCTTTCTCAATTTACTCGCCGCACTCGCCTTGCCCCTTTTCTTCCCCTGATCCCCTTTGGACGGCTACCGCTTCTTCTGTTCGCCGGCATCAAACCGCTTTCTCCCTTTCAGCTTGGCGAACGTCTGCTGTCCCGCCGCAATGACCTCGATAGACTTGTGGGCCACCTCGCCGTTCTGCACGATGTAGATGAAGACGTAAGCAGGTTCGAGGTACGACTGTCTATCAAGCTCGCCCTGTTCGAAATAGCCAAAGTTCGCGGTTGTTACTGTCAACTCGCCCTCAACTTTCGAAACCAGCCTTTCAAAAATCTCGAGCGCCTGACCGGCCGGAATGATTTTCACTTTGGCCTCCCGCCGCAACGCCTGGCGCCAGACGCTCCGCATGCCGACCACCCCTCCTTCGGGGTCAATGTTGACCATCGCGTAACCGCCCGGCCCTTCCACAGGGGTCTCGTCAACGAGTCGGCGGTAGATGACACCTGCGTCAATCAACCTCTCGGTTCTCTTCTTACCTTTGATGTCCGACACGCCACTGCGCAAATGTGTGATTTTGTAGAAGCGCGCTTGTTTGGTCGGGTATATTTTTGTGCGCCCCAGAAATTCTTGTGCGATCCTCTTCGTTTCTTTGGGAGAGAGTTTGAAGTCGCTCTCCGCCTCAATGCCGTACTTGTCGCGGTTGATGTAACGCAGCGCACCCGATTTGCGATGAACGGACACCCTGAAGCGTCCTTCGTGGTAACTCGTCCAGTCTTCGGACATGATAAATTCCCGCAATTTACCGCTAAGGCCGAACCGCTGAGACAAAGCTGCCACCTGGCTCGTCGATGACTGCGGGGGAGCCAGTCTATACACAGTTAGGGATGGAGGGACTTGGCTCGGCAGTTTTGCTGCATATCTGATAGGCATTGCCATCTCCTTTCCTTCGCCTGGCGGCAATCTAAGAACGCCATTTCCACGCGTAATAGGCGATTTGGTTGTGCGGGATGTCGTCGAAGCCAGAGTTGAGCCGCTCGTTGTCGCGGCGATTTTTGGCATCGGCTTCCGATCTTCCGGCGGCCATCGTAACGGGGTTGTCGTCGGCCCAGAACGAGTAGCATTCGTCCAGCCATGCGTTGGTCAGCTTTTCATTATTGCCAGCCCTCCGTCCGAAGTTGTAGCCACGCCCGCCCGTCCACCACGAATCCGAGACTAGATCCGTGAACGCAAAAATCATGTGAAGTCTTTGAAACGTGTCGTGCCAGACCGCGATGATGTCACGGGTCAGCTCGAGGCTGTTGCATGCGTCAATAATCAGATACTCCAAGTTAAAGTTGTTGCCGAATCTGGCTTTGTCGGAGCGCCACGTGCAGCTTGCATTCTGGCCCCCGAAGTATCCTTTAAAGATGTTGCTGGAATTGGTGCCCCCGTGTGAAGAGAAGTGCGCGAAGTCTACAGCGTCAACCCAGTTGCCGTCGTCACCTCCCAGCGAAGTGTCACGAAAGTCGGTCTCGAATGCATTTTGGTTGCCCCAGTTGAAGGTTGCTGTGTGCCCCCGCGAAACCATGCCGTTCAAAAATCCGACGGAAGTATCGTCGCAATACGACAAGTTGTTCTGTGTGCAGGGGGCGGGAAAATTATTGATCCATTCCACACCTACTGACGCCATATGTGCCTCCTTATTGAGAATGAGGTTAACGTCTTGCTACAGTTGCTTTTAGAAAAGAGCGCGCCCGGAAAGGTATCTCTTTAGAACGGATGCGAACGGCCGCCCAGACGACCGCGTCCGCTTCTAAACTACCCGGCGGTTACGGGGCCGGTTGAATCACCACGCGCCAGGTATTCAGCTTGCCGACATCTTGGACGGCTCGATCCGAGACACTCAGCCGCCATGTTCCGCTGATCGCTTGTCCGGCAAGGCTCCCCAGCGCTGCGGTGGTGGCCGGCGTGTAAGTCTTTACCAGGTTATCACCGGATCCTCCGGTCTCATTATGGAGGATTGCCTCCGTGCCAGAAGGTGCGCGTAGGCTGACTCGCAGATCGCCGATATAGCTGTGGGAGATATCCACGGACACTTCCACGCTGCCGACTAAGCCGGGAGCATTGGATGTCAGAGAACGTTGGATCCCCGCCGCATTGTTGTCGGGGATGTGTGTGCCTGGCGCCTCTTCCAGCACGACCTGCCCCTGCGGTGTCCCGGCCGTTGTGAACTCCACCGCCCAGCGGTTGAGTGCGCCCACATCCGCCGGTGCCAGATCCTGAACCGAAAGCCGCCAGTCGCCCTGTGTGCTGCGGCCGTGGAAGGTTGCCAGGGCCGGCAGGTCCGACTCGTTGATCGTTCGTTGGATGTGATCGGCACTGCCCCCCTGGTTCCGTTGCTGCAACAGGACGGCAGCTCCCCACGGAGTCAGCAGCGTGACTTGCAGATCGCCCCTATAAGGATGGGTAATGTCGAGCGACACCTTGGCGCTCGCAATGATCTCATCCTGATCGATGGTGATGGTGTCCGTCACTCCATCGACTTGATTGTCTGGAATGTTCCGCCCCGGCGCAGACTCGCGTCGAATCGTATGCGAGGTCGTGCCATCCTCGGAGAGTTTGGTGCGAAAGCTTACCGTGTCTCCCGGCGCGGTAATCTCTGAGATGTCCAGATGGGAAGCCGTTCCATCCCACCACTTACTGTTGGGAGAAGTGGCATTCGCAAATCGTTTGTTGGCCTGACCATAGAGATCGGTTGAATCCCCGAATTGATTCGGCGTGGTTTCCAGGCGAAAGTCCCCATCCGCCTGTTCCAGCGAAAGCTCGTAGTGTTGAGTCGGAGTCCTTTGTTCGTTGCTGTTATTCCCGTCCTCGTCCACATGCCAGATCGCCAGTCCCTCGTCCGGAAGAGATACGTCGCGGCCGTGTTTCATCCGGTTTTCAACGATGAAGTATTCGCCGCTGTTTTTTGCAAACATCGCAAAATTGTTTTGACCAGCGGGGAGCACAATCTCCTGGTTGTGCTGGATGGTCGCCACGCTGTTGGCCCATCCCGACAATCGTTTCAAGTAGGCGGAGATGTGAGTCGGGTTCTTTTCGTTGATATTGCCGCCGGCGCACATCAGGCAATAGGCACCTACGCCGCTCGATTCGTTCCCATAGTCGTACAAATCCGGATAGTCGCACAACATGTGCCCATTCTCATGACAAAATGTACCCAGAGTGAGTTGGTGGCTCATGTCGGTAAACTGATAATCAAAAGCAGACTTGCCGGGTGCCAGCAAGATGGGTGTCTCCAGATGCCACGCATGCGGCCACAAGCCTTCGGCCCAGTTGTTGACGACCTCACCGGAATAGTAGACGTTCATGGCGTAAACAAAACCGCCGTTGTCGGCGGTCAACGGTGTGAAATCGAAGTTGTTGGCTTGCAGGTGGGAGAGCGCTTCGACGATGAGTTGCCGGGCACGGACGCCCTGCGGGATGCTGGGGTTCGTATAATACGACTTGGGATGTTGTGCCCGGTAGTAAGGAGTTACGATATTCGTATAACGGCAGCGGCCGATGGAATTGGCGCGGAAATAGTCGGAAACGGACCCGTTGTTGCCGAAACCCGAATACCCCTGTTGGTTGCAAAAGTTGTCGACCTCGTTTCGGGAGATCGTGCCGGGTTCGTCGGAGAAATCGATTAAGAGGCACAGTCCGACGAAATCGCCGACGGTCGCGCGTTGGGGGGGCGCGAACACCGGTCCGCTCAGAGTACGAGCCGCGCGTGCCAGATTCTTGTGCTGCTCGCGTCGCTGATCGCACCGCCGGCCACCCATTCGCAGCGCTCCCTCTAAGCCACGTGCCCGGGCTGTCTCGCGGTTGATTCGCAGGCCGGGCCGCACCGCAGCGCGAGCACCATCCAAGTGGCCCTGAGGGCCGGCGGCCGGTTCCAGCGTGGTTCCATTGTTCGATAGCTGGGCGATTTCGAAAAATCCCGTGTTGGGATTCTTGACGACGGTGTATCCGTCCAGAGTCTCGAACACCGCATAGTGCTGATCGCCCCAGCCACGCACCTGAATCTTGGTTCCGTCCGGTTGAGTGAATGTGAACGTCTTACCGCTGAAAGGGGTTGCCATGTCCTCACCTCCGATTCGGGATTGGAGCGTACCAATAATCTTTCATTCGGCGCAGAGCGCTTTGCCTGACAGGTTCTGGATCGTTTCATCTAATGCCGCCAGGGTAAATGGCTTTGAAATCACCTCATCCACCGCGGTGCTCTTTCTGCAAATAACGGTTTCCTTATTATCAACGACTAAAATTTTTGCGCCAGTCGCCATCTCCAATTCCTCCTGCCAGATATGGTCCTCGCGAATTATTACGTAACATGCCAATCGCTTTAAAGCCGCTTGGCAAGCAATCTCCATAGCGTGATCCTTGCCAACCTCTATTCTGTAAAGCGCTTCTCCATTTTAATCACAACCCCACCCTTATTCTTGGTTAATGGCCTCACTTGCGGGGTAATCGGGAAGGTTGCCTTTAAGCCAACATTCTTTTCCGATTTGAGAAATTCCACGCCCACGCCATAACGAAACCTGGCTGTATCCTCCAACTTTTTACACCACACGACTTTAGCCGGGATTTGATTCTGGCCTGATGTATAGTCATCGATATCGATAAGGATATGAGCTCCTGGATACAGCTCAAATAGCGACTTAAAATGCATGCCCGTTTCGCTGAAATTATAGGATACTGCATAGTAAGGAGATAGCGTCAGCTCGTCCCCGTGCTTAATTATTGATTCGATGACTAAAACGTCCGCTTTTTCTAACTTCTGGTTTCCCTTGCATAGAAACCTCATGAGCGCAGTCAAAATTAACTGAGTTTTTCTAAGGGAAATGACCAGCAGGGAAAATATCTAATCGATATCCATTGCCAGGTAATGACACAAAGAAACCGGCCATGGATTTATGACTTCAACCGCGAGAGCGTCCACCATTATCGGATAGGAGGACCTGCGCTCTCGCTTCTTTCAGCCCATTGTGTGTGTAGACAGTGATGCTAATGATAATAACTTGAACATTAATAGGGGGACAATAGGGTCTTTAATGTATTTCTTAACACGTTGAGCCACGGGAGAGAGTTGCAACGCGAGGGCCGGTTGTTTTGTAACCGTATGACAGAAAGGACTCTTATTGTTTGAAGAAGTGCTTACTTGCGGAGCAGGCCATGCGTGAAATCGTATTCGCGAGAAGCCAAAGAACTGTACGGTTTCAGGTTGTTATGGCATGCCGCCATGTTTGCGGCAAGGGGAGGTTTGTTGACGATCAAATAGCGGCAAGGGAAGCCACGCATGGAACTTTAGGGCGGTTAGGATCGCTCGCTGACATCGAGATAGCTGCATTGCCGTTTCGAATTGATCCGTGAGCCTACTCGCTCAATTGTATTTCGCAACCGCCCATATTTTATCGGTGACGTAAAACCGGAGGGGGTTCATTTTCATACAGCATCCATAATCACCGAAAATACATAATTCACCCCATTCCAATTGCCGATTCTCTCTAGTAGGAGTTCATAAGGTTCTCCCACGTTCTGAGACCGTGATGGTCGAAAAGCCCCACTATGAGATACTCGGTTACGCGCAATTGAAAAACTTCAGTGCCGAAGGAATGATGCTTTTCTCAGACTTTGCCATGCACCCAGGTGAATTCATCAAGATCCGATTCGACAAGCCCTTGCACTCCTCGTTTCCGGAAATAGTAGCCAGCAGGGTGGTATGGTGCCGAGACCTTGAAAATCAGGAAGAGACGCTTTCAGGCTTCGGCATAGGCCTGTGTTTAATGTGAAATCGATATCGTGGGCTACCCTAATAGATCAAAGGCCAGGCCTATTACCGACTACTTCGTGGAATGCAATCCGGATGAGCCCCGGAAATGAGTTAGCAAAAGTAGCCGAAACGAATTCCTTGAGGTGCGGTGAGCCTGCGGTTGTTCTTAATGTGAACCTGCCATCGTCTGCAGAAAAAGGCACCGAAGAGGCCAATTCCCACTTCAGCGATACTGTATTTTCTGGATGCACCAAGACCAGCCTAATCAGGGGCATCAAATCACGACCAGCGGTCAATCAATCCCTTGTTTGATTTCGTGACAAACTCAACGAGGAAATCGTAAACTCTCTGATTTTTCTTACAACTTCAAAGCCGGTATATCTGGGCAGGCTCAAGTCCAGCAGCACCAGGTTGGCTGGGCCCTTCTTGATGGCCTCAATGGCTTTGTCGCCACATTCCGTTTCGGCAACCACCCTTAAGTGATCATTCCCATTAATCAATTCTCGCAGTCCTGCACGATAAATTTCACTGTCATCTAAGGCTTTGGCGGATTCGAATGCGATGACATGGCTTTAGCCGGTGTATAAAGCGCATTTGAAAAACTGAAATAGTTACCAGCCTCTCGGGTTGGACCGCGTGCCTGCAACGAATCTTCGTAGGGGAGCCGGAAATGGGGAGTTTGGCGGATGAAAGGTGCAGTTTGGGGGAAAGGTTACCCTACTCGCCGTTATCTGAACAGGTGAGGCCTAACATTTTTCATGAAATCCTTCCTGAGCCCCTCAAAGCTCAGACAGCCGGTTTTTTCAGAAACAAGGAAGCAACCATTCCTGCAAACGAGATCCCTCCTGCCACGAGAAATGGCAGCGTGAAAGACCCGGTTAGGTCCGCCAGATACCCCGCAAAAACGGGCGCCACCGCCTGGCCGATCCCAAAGAAAAGAGTGATGAACCCAAGACCAGCAGGCGCCAGACGCGGGCCCACGAAATCTCCTGCAGCCGCAGCCATGATGGTCGGAATACTCCATGCGGTGAGACCGAACAGGATGGCTGAAAGATAAAACCCGAATGGTACTTTTATCAAGGCGTAGATAATGTAAGATAAGCCCAGCACGAGGTAGGCGAGCGCCGCGCCGCGGCTCCGGCCGAGCCGATCGGAAATGCCGCCCCAGATGACCCCGCAAAAGGTGCTCAGGGCTCCCACCATGGCCCACAACCCACCTGCATACGCTGGGGTCAAGCCTATCTCCTTCACGAGATAAGCAGCAAAAAAGGTCATGTAAATGATGTAGGAAGACCCGTAAAAGAAATAGACCAGGCCCAAATACCACACCGATCCTTTTCGGTATACGGCAGACCATTGGAGGGTTGAAACCTTTGGCCCGGCAGGAATTGCAGGCGGCGCATCTTTTTCAGAAGTGCCGACAGGCCGGAGCCCTTTTTCATCCGGCCGGCTGCGAAGCAAGGCAAACACGACGGCGGCGATGACAAGGGCGATCCCCCCAAGGATGTACCATGCATACCGCCAGCCTTCTATCCCGTAAGCGGAAAGGATCGGGGGAACCAGAAGGCCCGAGATGAGCGTGCCGGCACCGATTCCCCCGGATACGATGCCCGTGGCAAAACCTCTTCTTTTCATCGCGAACCAGGCTGAGCCGAGGGCCATGGCGGGGACATATGCGGCCCCGTTACCGAGGCCGGTCAGGAATCGCATGGAGAGGGCAAAGCCAAAGGATTGCGCGAGGCCGGTCAGCATGAGGGTGACGCCCAGAAGGATGAGGG
>Ga0209253_10005136_pt1 | contig 11372 bp, 7 predicted proteins | sample FrelakmetBRP12BR_FD_187145 | JGI IMG/M metagenome (GOLD analysis project Ga0209253, IMG submission 187145) | Freshwater lake sediment microbial communities from the University of Notre Dame, USA, for methane emissions studies - BRP12 BR (SPAdes)... | ecosystem: Environmental > Aquatic >...
GAGACGATGTCGGCCACCCTGCACGCCGATGCCCCGCCGATGAACGCGTTCGGGGCGAACGTCCCGCCCGCCCTGGAGCGGGTCGTGCGGCGATGCCTGGAGAAGGACCGCGGCGAGCGCGTGCAGGCGGCGTACGACCTCGCCTTCGAGCTCAGCGAGATCCTCTCGACGCCGCCGACGCAGCGCCCCGCGGTGGTGTCGTGGCGAGTGCGGATCACCTGGCTGCTCGCCGGAGCGCTGGTGGGGGCGGCGGTGGCGCTGCTGTTATCGTCCCTGTGGTAAGCCGCATGCGGGAAAACCCGAGGTAGGCGGCGCTGGCTCCGCAGGAGGGGCTCGAACCCCTCGGTCTGCATGGGAGCCGACGACGGTATGCAGGTGCGCATCCAGCAGGCCCGTACCGAGGGCGCCAGCTACACGCAGCTAGCTCGGAGGTTCCCGCAGTTCTCGCGAAGCGCCCTGTACCGGCATACCCACGGGAAGCACCGCCAGAGGCCCATTGCCTACGCCGCATTCCAAGTGGCAACGCTCTCGCCAATGGTGACGCTGAGGCCCAGCAACACCTGGAAGGACAAAAAGTAAACTCTGCGGGGCAGAATTCCGCTACGCTCCGTCCCTTGGTTGCCCACCCCTTCCCCGCCCCGTTCCTATTGATGGCCCCGCGGCCCGCCCTCCGAAGGTCTTGTCCATGCCCTGGCCACGCTGAAGTACACGCCGTAGGAGTGGACGAAATGACGGCGTGGGTCGGGGATGTGCGTCACGACAAAGGCAAGGGAGTCCTTGGCGTCCAGCAGCACCTCAGGGGTGACCCGGCGAAGTAGCGCCTCCCCGCGATCCGCTGCCTGCGGCGAGGCACGTGTCCGTCGCGAAAGGCTATTCCTTCGGCCTAAACTGTGGGGGCCGTGCCCGATCCTTCCGGGAAGCCACTTGACGCCATCGAGCGGAAGAGCTTGCTCTACAAGAGCGGCCTCGGGCTTCACTGCATCAATCACGTCCTGGGCTGTAGTCATGGCTGCCACTACCCCTGCTACGCATACCTGATGGCTAGGCACCATGGGCGCGTCCGTGACTACACGGAGTGGTGCCGCCCGCGAATCGTGGGTAATGCCCTCGTGCTTCTCGACCGCGAGCTCGAGAAGAAGCGGGTAGTCCCTCCCGGCGTGCACCTGTGTCTCACGACCGATCCGTTCATGGTCGACCACCCGGAGGTCGGGGCCATGTCGCTCGCGATCATCGAGCGGCTGAACCGGTCCGGCATCCGGTGCTCCCTGTTGACCAAGGGCAGACTGCCCGGAGAGCTCGCCGACCGCCGGCGGTTCCCATGCGACAACACGCACGGCATCAGCCTCGTCTCGCTGGACGATGACTTCCGCCGCGAGTGGGAGCCGGGCGCCGCGTCCCACGCCGAGCGCATCGCCGCCTTGCGGTGGCTGCACGATGCCGGGTGTCGGACACTCGTGCACATCGAGCCCTATCCGACGCCGAGCATCTTCGAGCAGGACCTCTCCGAGATTCTTGCCGAGGTGAAGTTCGTCGACCACATGTTCTTCGGCCGCTGGAACTACAACTCGCGCGTGGGCCAGGACCGCGCTGCCGAGGCGTTCTACCACCGACAGTCGAACATCGTGCGGCGGTTCTGTGCACAGCACGGAATCGACTGCGAGTTCGCGTGAGCGCCGGCGTGACGTGACTGTAAACGTCAGTCGTGGTTGAGAGTATTCGCGCTCATGGTGCCCCGTACGCGCGCGCCCCGTCATCCATCGGGAACACGATTGGAAAGCCCGGACCCTGATACGCTCGAACCACTCAAAAGGGGCTTCCTATCCCCTATTGATGCTTTGCGATGAAGCCTCCGACCAGCCGGTCCAGCTCCTTGTATCTCGTATAGAACATCAAATGGTCAGCGCCCTCAATTTTTACCAGTTCCGAATTTGCGATCTGAGCGTGGGCGAATTCAGCATGGGCAATGGGCACGTCCTTGTCGAGTGTTCCGTGCACTATCAGCGTCGGACAACGAATACTGCTCAGTGGCCAATCTTCCATCTGGGAAAACTGCTGAAGATCGTTCGCCTGACCGGCCGCCCGACGAGAAGCCGGGACCAACGATGCCAGTACCCCCTCGCCGAGCCTCGATATCACAGGATCGGCAGGATCTTTGGCTTGCAAGTCAGAAATCGCCTTCTTTCGAAAGAGAAAAATAAGGAAATCCTGGAGGATTGGCGGCAGGTGCTTTTGCTCAACCACAATTCTTTGCGTGGCCGCCGCCTCCAGGATCAAGCCGGAACAACGCTCCGGATACTGTATGGCGAATTGCAGGGCGCTCGGTCCGCCACCCGATGCGCCAATCACGAAGACCCTGCTGATTCCCAACTTCGTGAGCAGGGCTGCATAGAGTTGGGCTTGTTGTTCCGGTGATTCCCCGGAAGCAAGTGGCGTTCGCAGGTACCCTGGGGCGACGGCACGATGTACCGCGCTCCGGAATTCGCCGAACCGGTCGCCTGAATATGGCTGAGAACCTGATCGTATCCGCCGGGCGTTCCGTGGAGCATCAGCAGTACAGCAGTTCCCGGGCCAGTATCAGCGTACTCGACAACGCCAACGGGTGTGTCGACGACCGAACTGTTTCTTGCCAATCCCTGCTCTATCTCGCCACGCCACATGAGGAATCGAACGAACATCACGACCGCCGCCAGCAGGAAAACCGCCAAAAGGCCGAGAGCGATCCGACCAAACCATTTCAGAATCTTCAACATCACGTCCTCCAATTCCGGCGCCGGTCACCGACTCAGGTCGTCGTATCGTGCTGCTCTGTTGATGCACGCCACCACTAAGACACCGGCAATGTTTGGGCTCCGCGACCGGTGTCAGCAGCCAGGCGTACCGCGCCTCAGCCGGCGGGGGCGTCGCCGCGGGCCGCGGCGCCCGTGGTGTTGCGAATCAGGCGGAGATAGAAGGCCACCGCCCGGCCCAGATCGGCCTCCCTGATTCGCTCGTTGGTGCCGTGAAAGCGGCCCACGTCGCCGGCGCCGATCGGGATCGGGGTGAAGCGGAGGACGTTCGCCGCGTAAGGCAAGAAGTAGCGGGAGTCGGTGCCGCTGACAAGAAGGCTCGGCACGGTCAGCGCATCGGGGAAGATCTCGAGCACGGTGCGCCGCAGGGTGCGGTAGCTCCAGGAGGACGTGTCGGTTATCGGCGACGCCTCGAAAGGCAACGGACCGCAGGCCGAGATCGTCACCCGGTCGTCGTCGATGACCCGGCGGACGTGCGCTTTCACACCCTCGACGGTATCGCCGGTCAGGATGCGGAAGTTCACCACGGCCCGCGCGCGGCTGGGCAGCACGTTGTCCTTGGGCGAGCCCTCGAACATGGTCGCCGCGGTGGTGGTGCGCACCAAAGCGTTGCCCTCGGCCGTGCCGCTCAGGACCCGCGCCACCAGCGGCCCGGTGAGCCACAGGTTGGCGAGTGCAACGCGCGACTGCAGGGCCTGGGCCGGGCCGGCGGCAAGCAGCATCTGGCGTGCCGCGCCGCGCAGCGCGCGCGGCATCTGCTCGCGCTCCAGAGCCGCGATCGCCGACGCCAGGATGCCGACCGCGGTGTGTGGCGGCGGCGCCGAGGAGTGACCGCCCGTGACGGCAACCGCGAGCTCGAGGCTCAGGTAGCCCTTCTCCGCGATCCCGATCTGCGCCACCGGGCGATTGACGCCCGGCACCATTCCCGGCTGCACCACCATGCCGCCCTCGTCCAGGACGAGCTCCGGCGCCACCCCGCGGTTGCCGAGGAGGCGCGCGATCCGCGCCGCACCGTCGCGGCCGCCCACCTCCTCGTCGTCGCCGAACGCCAGGTAGAGTGTGCGATCGGGGACCTCGTCGGCGCGCGCGAGGCGCTCCACGGCCTCGCACAGCGCGATCACGATGGCCTTGTCGTCGAGGGCGCCCCGGCCCCACACGAAGCCGTCCGCACGCGCCCCCCCGAAGGGAGGCTGCGTCCAGCCGGCCTCGCTGCCGGCTTGCACCGGGACGACGTCGTAGTGAGCCATCAGCACCACCGGCGGCAGCGACGGGTCGCGGCCGTCCCAGCGGTAGAGCAGGGCACCGGGGCCCACCCGCTCGCGCGCCAGCTTCCGGTGCAGAGCCGGGTAGCTGGCCTCGAGGAAGGCGACGAAGCGCTCGAAGGCGGCCCGGTCGGCCGCCTCCGGGTCGTCGAAGGAAACGGTCGGAATGCTGATCGCGTCTGCGAGGTGAGCAGCAGCCGCTTCGACGTCCACTGCAACCGGCGAGACCGGCGGGACCGCGACCGGCTCGAGGCGAAAGCGAACCGTGCGCACGGCGACCACCGCTGCAACGGCGATGAGGGCGACGGCCGCGACCGGGACGAAACGAAGGCCAACCGTGCGCACGGTGACCACCGCCGCGATGGCGATGAGGACAACGGCCGCGGTGACGAGAGCTCGCTTGATAAAGCTTTGCGTGGTGCGCATCATCCCGGCTCCGGCGGCGTGTCCCCACCCCAGCATCGCGCCACAATTGACCTGCCTTCGACCGTCCCCCGCATCGAATCACCTCGAATCCCGCGCCCGACCACCCCGGACCGCGGCCTTTGATGGCAGGTCCTGCCTGATTTAGGTTCCAGCCCCCAGTTGATTTGACCGACCGTCCGGTTTGATTGTGTTCGACAGTGCTCAGGGTGTCAAGGTCTCAGCTTCGGAGCTCGTCGGCGCTCTCCAGGGCTCGGCTGCAAGGGCTGGGACAGCACATCGGAGAGGAGGGCTCCTGGCCAACCTCTGCTGGCGCGCTGCATGTAAGCCACGCGATCGTGTCTGCAGCGGGGCGAGCGACACAAGCCTGGCGGCGCCGGAGAACGAGGACGGTGCGATGGAGTCTCATAAACCGAACAGTCGGAAGGCAACGATCGACAGCCCGACACGCCGCTTGAAAAGGGGTGACGCGTGGCAGCATCAGCCGCGAACACGACGCTGGAGGTCATCCTAAAGGCCGCGAACCTCTTACGTAGGAAAGGGTTCGAGGCGACGACCGTGAACAGCGTCTCGAAGGCGACCGGCCGTACGAAAGGGGTCTCCAGACTCCCACCCGCGAGCTCCGCCAGCCTTCGAGAGCGTGATTCCGCTATGCCCGTCCCCGGCTTCGCAGCCGAGCCTTGGAGAGCGCCGATGAGCTCGCACGCTGAGACCTTGACATCGTGAGCTTCGCACAACACAATACAGGCAGTGCATCCGGACGGTCGGTCGGATCAGCTAGGGGCTGGAACCTGACCCTGGCAGGACGTGCCATCAAAGGCCGCGGTCCGGGGTGGTCGGGCGCGAGATGCGAGGTGATTCGATGCAGGAAACGGTCGAAGAGGCCGCCGACGCCGGTGCCAAACACGCGCTCGCACGGATGCGTGATCACGCCTGTCGGCGCGGGCCAGCCATTGGCGAAACCGCAAGTTGGAAACAGCTTTAGGGAGAGTCGCGAAGGAGGTGCGAGATGCGCTTCAGAGTGTCATGTGTCGTAGGTGCCCTGATGTTGCTGGCGGCAACGTTCGTCCTGGCGGACGTGCCAACGAAGGGCATTGTCACGGGCGTGGTCGTCGGGCCGGACGGTGCGCCGCTGCCGGGCGCCACGGTTCAGCTCCAGGGAGGTCGCGGCACGCAGACCGCGGTCTCGGACGCGAAGGGAGCGTTCCGCTTCGTGGACCTCATTCCCGGCAGCTACACGGTGCGGGCGGAACTCTCCGGGTTCCAGACGACGGAGGGCGCCATCGCCGTGGCCGCCGGCGTCCGCGCCGACGTCGAGCTGAAGATGAGCCAGGCCATCAGCGAGCAGATCGCGGTCACCGGCGAGGTGCCGCTGATCTCGAAGTACGAGGCGGCAGCGGGGACCACCTTGCCTGCAAATGTCACGGCGATGCTGGTGTTCGAGGACCGTGGTCTCGGCTCAGTGGTCACAATGATGCCGGGCGTGGTCCATACCGCGGAATCCCAAAACCTGGGTAACTTCGCCCCGTTGGTCAACGGCGGCGAGCCCCAGGAGAACGGCACCTTCCTCGACGGCCTCGACACCAGCTCCCCCGCTACCGGGGGCTTGAGCGCAGTCTCCCTCCCGACCACGGCCATGGCCGAAGTCCGCCAGGACGGCGCGGGCTACACCTCCGAGTACGGTCGGACAGTTAGCGGCGTCGCCAGCGCCATCACCAAGTCGGGGACCAACGACTTCCATGGCAACTTCCTGTACATCGCCCAGAATCAGGCGTGGCGGGCCCAGTCGGAGCACGTGCCGGTCGATCGCCCGGACGAAATCAAGAGCAGCTACGAGCTCTCGTTGGGCGGCCCCATCGTGCGCGATAAGGCGTGGTTCTTCGCCGGTGCCTCGACGTACAACACCAACCTGCTCACCTCCCTCGAAAGCGGTGAGCTGATCGACACCTCTGCGTACAGCGAGTCGCAGATGCTCAAGCTCACCGTCGACCCCAGCTCGGCCCACCGGCTGTCGTTGAGCGCCGTCAACAACCCCGTCCACCTCGACCTCACCTACGGCTTTCTCTACGACCTGCCCACGGTTACACGTAACACCAACAAAGCCCGCCTCTACGCCGCGGACTGGACCTGGGTCGTCTCCGACCGCCTGTCCTTGGAGTTGCGGGCTGCCCACACGGACTACGAAGAGACGGTCAAGCAGACCGTGTTCCCCGAAGTCGTCCCCGGCGCCAACCCGGATGGCCCGGCCGGCAACCAGTCCTGGTACTACGACCTCGCGACCGGCTTCATCCACCACTCGATCTGGTATGGACCGAATGACACCAAGTGGCCGCGCGACCAGGCCAACCTGAGCTTCAACTGGTTCGCCGGCAGCCACCAGCTCAACTTCGGGCTCGACTACCAGCACGTCGACTACAAGCGGCTGAACGGGCCCACCGCGGACCACTACCTCGGTCTCTACTACAACGATGCCCTCCCCCTCGGCTTTGTTGTGCCCGTCCTTAAGTGGGTGTACGTCCCCGCGACGGAGTGGGTGACCACGACCACCACCGCCCAGGCGCTATTCGTCCAGGACCGCTTCGACGTTGGGCGTCGCTGGACCTTCAGCGTGGGCCTGCGCTACGACGATCAGAAGCACACCGAGGCGGGAGGCCAGACCTTGACGTCGTCCAGCAACGTAGCGCCGCGTCTCGCCGCGATCTGGGACACGAAGGGCAACGGCACGCTGCTCGTCAAGGCAACCGCGAACCGCTACTACACCCTGATCAACCAGAACACCCTTGTCGCCGCGGTCAGCGCCAACGATGGCAGCAACGTGTACGATCAATACATCTGGTTAGCCGATTACGGCATCTACTACCCCATTGGACGGCAGGACGCGACAAGCGCCCGGATCAGCAACGTCCATCCCTACCACAAGGACGAGTTCACGCTCGGCGTCGACTGGCAGGTCCACCCGAAGTGGGTGTTCGGCGCGCACGCCATCTACTGGCAGATCAAGGACATAACCTCCGTCCAGTCGCAGTTTGACGAGACCGGGAGTGTCTACAAGCTCATCTACGACATCCCCGGGAGCAAGCGCGAGTACAAGGGGCTGCAGCTCGAGCTCAACCGCAGCTTCGCCGACGGCTGGATGCTGCGCACCAACTACACACTGAGCCGGACCGAGGGCAACTGCTTCCTCATCGGGGGCGCCACCACCTGCGCCTACAAAGAGGCGAGCGCGATCCTCGATCCGGCCACCGGCCAGCCGGTGACGACCGTCAACAGTTGGGGACGGGCACCCTACGACGCCACCCACATCGTCAACATCGCCGGCGCCAAGGCCTGGCAGCTCGGCCGCCGCCACACCATGACCCTGGGTGGGTTCCTCCTGTACCGCAGCGGCCTGAGGTGGGCCCCCATCAACAATGTGGTGCTCACCGACCCCGTCAGCGGGCAGGCGATCACCACTTCCTACTACGCGGAGCCCCGGGGGTCCCGCTCGCTGCCCGGCTACTACACCCTCAACATGAACCTTGAATGGGCGTTCCCCCTCGCGGGGCAGCTGGCAGGCTCGCTCCGGGTGGAGGCGACGAACCTCACCAACCAGCAGACCCAGATCAACATCAACGAGGCCACCAGCCAGCCGTATAACATCGGGAGCTCGTATCTCAAGCCGCGCGAGTTCCGGCTGGTAGCCGGATTCTCGTTCTGACATCGTGTTCGAGGCTCGTCCCGCCGGGCGGTCGCGCGATACGGCCGGCCGCCCGGCGGGCGTTCTCTGCTTCACGGGCATCGGAGACCTCGACGAGGAGATCCTGATCCGGAGCAGGCGCTGGAGGTGTTGAGATGAGGTTCTTCGAGGTCCTGATCCTGCTCGCCTTGTTCGTCAACCTCGCCGGGACCTTCGTCCCGAAGGCGAAGCGCCCTCGCCTGCTTCTCTACCTGCCGTTCCTGACGGCGGTGCTCGTCGCGCTCCATCTCGTGGTCGAGCGGTCTCGCTGGCAGATGGCGCCGGCCTATCTGTGGTGCCTGCTCCTGATCGCTCTGAGCATCCTCCAGCTGAGAAGGGCGCCGGATGGAGGGCGCCCAGCGTCCCGTCGGATCGTCCGGATCCTCGCGTTCGCCGGGAAGCTGGCCGTGGCGCTGGTGTTCCTGCTGACTGCCGCCGCTCCGTGGCTCTTCCCTGTGGTCGACCTCCCGCGACCCACCGGGCGTTACGCGGTCGGGACCACCGCGCTGCACCTCGTCGACCACGGCCGCCAGGAGACCCTGACGGATGTTCCCGGTGATGTGCGCGAGCTCATGGTCCGTGCGTGGTACCCCGCCGAACCGGCGCCCGGCGCGGAGCCGATGCCCTACTGGCCCGACGCGAAGATCGTCGGCCCGATCCGCGTCGCGGACGACTTTCGGGTGCTGGGAGTCACCACGAGTCCGACCTTCCTCTACAACCACTACGACCTGATGCGGACCAACTCCTACCCGGACGCCGCGGTCGCGAATGCCGAGCGTGCCTACCCCGTGATCCTGTTCTCGCCCGGCGCGCTCGATCTCGTCGAGCGCTACTTCCTGTGGTCCGAGGAGCTGGCGAGCCACGGCTATGTGGTGGTCAGCCTGTCGGCGCCGTACGAGTCCTCGGCCGTGATCTTTCCCGGCGGACGGGTGGTCCGGGGAACCCAGCTCAGACCGAAGCCGAACCCGAGCGAAGAGGACAAGGCCCGCGAGAAGGCAGATCAGACCAAGGGGAGGGAGATCTTCGAGCGGTTCAAAAAGAGCACCGACCTCAAGGAGCGGAAGGCGATCATGCGGGAGCTGTTCGCGATGGACTGGGTCCGCATCCTGGACAAGCTGCTGGCGGTGCGGGTGGCCGACGCCCGCTTCGTGCTCGATGAGCTGGGACGCATGACCTCGGGAGCCGTGGCGAGCCCGTTCAAGGGGCGGCTCGACCTGGAGCGCGCGGGCATCCTCGGGATGTCCTTCGGCGGCGCCGTGGCCGGCCAGGTGTGTCTCGAGGACACGAGGTTCAAGGCCGGCGTCAACCTCGACGGCGAGCAGTTCGGGACCGTCATCGACGGCTCCGTCTCGCAACCGTTCATGATCATGTACAGCACCGACAACAAGGACATGAACGACTTCCTGTACGACCGGATGCTCAACACTACCTACGCGGTGACGGTCGCCGGCAGCTCGCACCCGGACTTCGTCGACTTCTTCTACACCAACCCCCTCTTTAAGCGGCTGACCAAGGGGGCCATATCGAACGAGCGGATGCGCGAGGTGGTCAGCTCCTACCTCGTGGCGTTCTTCGACCGCTATCTGAAAGGGAAGCCTGAACCGCTGCTCGACGGGCCCTCAGAGAGGTTCCCCGAGGTGATCTTCAGGATCGTCAGCACAGGTCACTGACGACACCGAAGAGTCCACCCACGGTTATCACCTCGCTCGAAGCGGAGCTGGCTCCGGGCGCTCAGTGCGCCCCTGGCCTGCGCGAGTCGATGATCAGCCGCGCCACCCTCTCCCGATGGAAGGCGGCGTCTCCGAAGGCAATCTCGGAGCCCTTGAAGCGCCGGTAGAATAGGTTCAGGTCGTGCTCCCAGGTGAAGCCGATGCCGCCGTGCAACTGCACCGCAAGGTTGCCGACCTCGCGCGCCGCCTCGGAGCAGTAGCACTTCGCCGCCGCCAGGAGGCGCTCCGCCTCGGGATCCCCCGCGCTCACCGCCCAGGCGGCCGCGTAGGCGATCGAGCGCGCGCTCTCGACCCGCAGGAGCATCTCGGCGCACATGTGCTGGACCGCCTGGAAAGCACCGATGGGGCGTCCGAACTGCTGCCGCGACTTGGCGTACTCGACCGAGGCTTGCAACGCCCACGCCATGCCGCCGACGAGCTCGGCGCACACCGCCACGGTCGCCTGGCGCGTCCCCGCCGCGAGGGCCGTCCGGGCCGCCTCGCCGCGGGCAACGACCGCCGCCTCGTCGACACGTGCAGCGGCAAGATCGACACGCGCGATGGGGCGCGTGAGGTCGATGGCGGGCGTCGCGACCACCGTCACCCCGGGCGCATCGCGCGGTACGAGAACAAGCACCAGCTCGCCGCCGTGGCGCACGGCAAGCAGGAGCGTGCTCGCGGCCACCGCGCCATCGACAAAAAGCTTGCTTCCTGAAAGCGATAGGCCGCCGTTCTCCGAGACGGCGGGCAAGCCGACGGCGTCGGCGTCCCAGCTCGCGCTCGCCTCGAGCAGTCCCACGGCCAGCGAGGCCCGCCCCTCGACCACCGCGCCGAGGAGCTCGGCGTGGCGCCCGTCCCCCGCCGCGGCTACCACCGTGGTGCCCCACACGGTCGCCAGCCACGGACCCGGTAGGCAGGCAGCCCCCATCGCCTCCGCAACGGCCGCGAGCTGCACGGCGCCGAGGCCCATGCCGCCCACCTTCTCGCCGAGCGTCAGCGACGTCCACCCTTGCTCGGCGAGCCCCTCCCAGAGGGCCGCATCGCATGCTCCCGGTGCCTCGATCAGGGCGCGCACCCGTGCCGGCGGGCAGTGGCGCGCCAGCCACGCCGTCACCGATGATTGCAGCAGCTTCTCCGCCTTGGATAGCTCGAAGTCCATGACCTGCCCTCCTAGTAGCTCTTCGGGAGCCCGAGCACGCGCTGCGCCACGGTGTTGCGCAGCATCTCACTCGTCCCCCCCTCGATGGTGTTCCCCCGCGAGCGCAGGTAGGCGTAGGCGGCGCCGCCGGTGGGCCCGCTTGTGAGCTGGCCGTATGGACCGAGGATCTCCATCGCCGCCTGTGCCGCGCGCTGGGCCATGTCGCTGTAGAACAGCTTGAGAATCGAGCCCTCGGGACCAGGCTGGCCGCCGGCGCCGACGCGCGCAAGCGCACGCGTCCCAGTGAGCCGGAAGACCTCGAGCTCGACCCATATGCCG
>Ga0209253_10005137_pt1 | contig 11371 bp, 10 predicted proteins | sample FrelakmetBRP12BR_FD_187145 | JGI IMG/M metagenome (GOLD analysis project Ga0209253, IMG submission 187145) | Freshwater lake sediment microbial communities from the University of Notre Dame, USA, for methane emissions studies - BRP12 BR (SPAdes)... | ecosystem: Environmental > Aquatic >...
GTTTGGTCCAGTTCCGCGTCTATACCCTCGATCATGCCTACGACGAAGCCCTCTCCCGCGCCACCGCCACGGTCCTCAACAAGACGCCTTCGAGCCTCGAATAGAACTACTAATCGGGTCTGTCTGGTTCATCAAGTCTATCTGGTCTGTTTTGTCGCTGGCCCAAAGATATCAACCAAATAAACGAGACAGACCAGATGAACCAGAGAGACCGGGCTCGTACTAGCCATGAGCCCGATCGAGATTCCAGAATGCCACAATAGATTTTCCGCGGTTTCTCGATTTTACTGACAACCAACAGCTGCACTGCAATACTGACGACAGCGGTATCCATACCGACCACCATCTGCGCGGAGGACCATCATGCAGGTAGTCTTCAGACTCTTACTCCTGGGACTCTGTCTCGTATTCGACAGCGCTCACGCGCAGATGCCACTCAGCGGACAGAACCAAGCCGACATCCTGAAGCTGCTCGGTGAACTGCCGCCTGAGACGATGAAGAAGGTTGAGGCGTTAGGAAAGATCCTGCAACAGGATTTGAAGGAAGGCAAACTGACTGACGCACAGATGCACGAAGAATTGATGTCGGGCAATCTCGACCAAAAGATCAGAGGCCTCAATCCCGAAGCCGGTCCTCTGCTCGACGACATCGGTCAGGCCATGAAGAATCAACCTAACGCCGAGAACCTGCCGAACCTGCTGAATGGAATGATGGAGGGAGCGGGCAAGTAGGGCCTGCCTGCTCAGCGTAGGAAACGAGCACTGTCACGCTGCCACCGCTCCTGCATCTCCCGGAACGACCCTTCTGGGCTAGGCCGAGCGGAACCCTTCTGGAATTCCTTCCGCTGCGACCTGCCGATCGCAGGCTTCAGTCAGTTCCAGCTTTCCTTCTCGCCCCAGCCTCAGTGGATCCCCGTTCCTTCGATAATGTCGCGCAGCAGCATGACAGCGCTCTGAGTGATGGGAAAGAGGAAACCCACAAGAGACTTCGCGACGCAGCCCCTACCGGCCTTATGAGGGGAGAAATAAGATACCGCCTCGATGTGCACCCCGCTCCTGCGGCAACGTGCGCTCGGGCTCTCTACATTTAAGGCACGATGTCGAGTTACGCAACGACCCCGGATACCTGCTTTCGGTCTTCTCCAAAGTGAAGAGCAACGTCGTGCTGGTCTACCGCATCCTTCACGGAGCAAGAGACATCCTCCACCTGCTGTCCGAATAGACAGCCAAACCTAACAGCAGGACTCCGCAAAAGCCCGATCAGTCAGCATCGGCGACCGCCTGCAGTTGCAACCACCGTGTCACATCGCTTACGCCAGATTCTGGCAACGTGATGTCAAGTCAAGCAACGACCCCAACGAGCCCGTGTGGGGAACACTCTACCTGGCACGCCTCGACATGGCTCGCGTTCGGTTCATCCCCACTCGCGTGGGGAACACGTCAATCTGGTCCATCTGGTTGCGGGGAAACACAGCGAGATGAGCGGGAAAGGCGCGAAGCGTGCACCATAAGGGCGAAGATGGTCTATTTGGTCTATCTGGTCTGCCTAGTTGCTGGGAAGCCGGGCGGGACGAGGGGAAAGACGGAACTGAGCGCATAGGCGGCCACGCGCAGCCCTACACCCTACTGCGCGACTTGAACAGCTCCAGGAATAGATGTCGGCTCAGAGGTGGGAGTCGAGATACTCATAGCGGGAACTGCACCGCTCTTGAATGGCAGGTCGAGCAACGCGTAGGGATTCACTCTGGCCCCATTGAGCTTGACGCCCCAATGGAGATGCGGGCCGGTGGCGCGGCCGGTCGCCCCGACTTTGCCGATGATTTGCCCCGCTGTGATCAGGTCTCCGTCTTTGACCAGGATCTCGGACAGGTGAAAATACATCGAGTAAAATCCCAGGCCATGATCGACGAAGACGCCTCTGCCGGAGAAAATATGATCGACAGTGATGCGGACGATCCCGTCGTTGGTGGCTGCGACATCGGCTCCCATCGGTGCGCCGATATCCTCACCATTGTGGGGGTTGCGCGGTTTCCCATTCATGATCCGTACACTACCGAAAATGCCGGTGCGTTTGCCGTTCACCGGCTCCACAAAGTTGCTGTGCCAAAGTTTCAGTCGTGAATTCTCTGCGAGGGCCTGCTTCACTTGTTCCTGCTCCGCTTTCCAGCGAGCCACCGCCTTCTCGTCCAGATCGACTTTGTCTTTGGGTAACTTCAGATGCTCGACGGCAAACTTCTCTTTGGCCACCAGCACGTTGAAGCTCAGCTGCTTCGCCTCTTCGCCCTGCTTTACTTCCACTGCCAGCTCATAGGTCCCGGGATCGTCCTGCATGTCGATCCCGAGCAGCCCGACAAAGCCGGCCGACTCCCCTGGCCGGAACTCCCGAAAGAAGGGAATCGTCCGTTCGAGAAATCTGCCCTTCACTTCCGTCGCCTGCTCTTCGCCCTTCACCTTGACCACCAGCACCTGCCCCTGCTTGCCGCTATATTGACCGTCGAGGCCCTTCGGTGGAGGCGGCGTGTTCGGAAATAACTCGACGGGAAAAACGCTGCATAGCAACACGACCGCCATGATCAGCGTTCGGTCCAGCCGTGAAATCCGTACCTGCGCCTGTTTGAGAGCAGTCATCATCATCGGTACAGCCGTAGCCCCCCTACCTGCGAGAGCAATTCGTCCACGCGCCGATTCACGGCGCTGAAGGGATCCATACAGAGGATCGTTTCTTCCCAGTAGCCATTGAGCTTCAGATAGGTCCAATCCACCGTATAGGAGCGATTCTTCGCGCGGGCGAATCGGATGAAATCGCCACGCACCTTCGCCCTCGTGGTCTGCGGCGGAGTCGACATGGCCCGTTGCACCGCGTCCTCCTCCACCACCCGTTCGATCAGCCCTTTGGACTCCATTAGATAATACAGGCCACGCGTCCGTTTGACATCATGATATTGGAGATCGAGCAGGAAGACGCGCGGATCGTCCCAGCCGCAATCTTTCTTGTCGATATAGGATTGAATGAGATGCCGCTTGGTCACCCAATCGATTTCTCGCACCAGCTGCATCGGGTCCTCTTCGAGCTTATCGAGAACCATCGCCCATTTCTCCCACACATCGTCGAGGGCCGGATCGTGCTCTTGTTGAGCCAAATATTCCTGGGCGCGGTCCAGATAGACCCGCTGGACCTCCACCGCCGTCATCTGACGGCCATCGTCCAACTTGACCTTCTTCTTCAACGCAGGATCGCGAGAAATTTCCCGAATGGCTTTCACGGGGTCCTCTAGCTCCATCCCTTGGACGGCGTACCCTTCCTCGATCATCGACAGCACCAACGCCGCCGTGCCGACCTTCAAATAGGTCACGAACTCAGACATGTTGGAATCCCCGACGATGATATGGAGCCGCCGGTAGCGTTCCGCATCGGCATGCGGCTCGTCTCTGGTATTGATGATGCTGCGCGAGGAGGTCGTCGAGGAGGAGGTCTTCTCGTGAATATGTTGGGCCCGTTGCGAGATGAAGTACTGCGGCTTACCCGATACTTTCAGAACCTTTCCCGCTCCGCTGTATATCTGACGCGTGACGAAGAAGGGGATGAGCTGCTCCGTGACTTTCCAGAAGTCGACGTCGCGGCGCATCAAGAAATTCTCATGGCACCCGTAGGTATTGCCGAGGGAGTCCGTATTGTTCTTGAAAATGTAGATCTCGCCTGACAGGCCTTCTTCTCGTAAGCGTTCTTCGGCCGCAGGCAGGCAGGCTTCCAGAAGCCGCTCACCGGCTTTATCATGAATGACGAGGTCCCGGATGTTGTCGCACTCGGGGGTGGAATACTCAGGATGACAGCCGGTGTCTTGATAGAAGCGCGCTCCGTTCGCCAGAAACGCATTGGAGGGCCAACTGTTGGGGATGAGACCTTCAAAAATATAGCCCAGGACCTTCTCCATCGGAAGATAGACCCTCCCGTTCGGAGAGAAAATGAGACCGTACTCATTCTCCAAACCGAAGATCCGTCGTCTCAGAGGACTTGGTTCCAGCATAGGCGTAGACACAGAATACCAGCCGGCCCTGCCTTCTACAACAGAAGGGCACCATCCGCGGCTGTGGTCTGTCTAGTCCATCTGGTTTCTCTGGTCTGTCTGGTTGGTCTGATTTGGTTAGTACGCCTGTCCGACTTGTTCAACCGAGCAAACAGGACAGACCAGACAGACGAGATGGACCAGATAGACCGAACAGACCACATGAACAAGTTAGGGCGCGAGGAGGGGTTTGGTATCGGCAGGCGATAGACGACGGAACCTTCGTCCCTCGCGGGTGCGGTCAAGAACTGCGACTTCCAGGGTCTCCAGCGAGAGCTTCTGGCTTCCGATCTGTTCGAGCGAGGCGATACAGAGCGACAGGGCCTCTCGTAGCTCAGGCGGTTGCGTGAGGCCCTTCTCCTTTAACAGGGCCTGCACGGCCTCCGACTTGCCTCCGATGACCGCAAAGGTCCGCTCGTCGATGATGCTGCCGTCGAAGGAGATGCGGTACATTTCGTTCGCATGGCCATTGTGTCCGACCTGCACCACCAGGATTTCCACCTCCAGCGGCTTCTGCTCCTGACTGAAAATGGTGCCCAGACTTTGCGAGTAGCCGTTTGCCAGAGAGCGAGCCGTCACATCTTCCCGGCTGTACATGAATCCCTTGAGGTCCGCATGTCTGATGCCGGCCTTCCGGAGATTTTCAAACTCACTGTATTTACCGGCCCCCGCGAAGGCGATGCTGTCGTAGATCTCTGAAATTTTATGCAGCGAGGCGCTGGGGTTCTCCGCGACGAGAAGAATGCCATTCACATATTCAATCGCAATGATGGAACGGCCCTTGGCGATGCCTTTCTTGGCATACTCCGCCTTGTCCTGCATCATCTGCTCAGGCGAGACGTAATAGGGCAACGGCATGCTTAAGTCTCCTTGGAACGGCGGGTCGCGATCAACCCATCATAGATGCTACGAATTTGCTGCTCGGACACGTCGGTGATGCCGCGCTCGTTCACAATCTTCGCCGTGGGGTAAATGCCCCGCACAAGATCAGGCCCCCCGGTGCCGACATCATCGTCAGCCGCATTGTACAGTGCCAATAGGGCCAACTTCAGCGCATCCGGCTCAGCCAGGCCCCTGAGGAAATGTTCTCGCATCGTATTGCGTGCATCTTTCCCGCCAGACCCGATGGCATGATAATCCGACTCTTCGTACCGGCCGCCTGCGAGGTCGTACTTGAAGATGCGGCCTTCCGCGCGCTTCAAGTCGTAGCCGACATAGAGCGGCATGACAACCAGCCCTTGAAAGACCATCGGCAGGTTGGCCTTGACCATCTGTCCGAGCTTATTGGCCTTCCCTTCACAGGACAGTTGCACCCCTTCGATTTTTTCGTAATGTTCCAGCTCGACTTGGAACAGCTTGGCCATTTCGATGCAGGGACCGGCCGCGCCGGCGATCGCCATCGCGGAATAGTCGTCGATCTTGAAGACTTTCTCGATCCGGCGCTCGGCGATTTGGAATCCCTCTGTCGCTCGACGATCTCCGGCAATCACCACACCCTGTTGATACTTGATCGCCAGCACCGTGGTCGCGTGAGGGACCGTCATCGATCCGCCCCCTCGCATCAGTTCCGTCCCGGCCTGAGCCGATAGAAAACTGCTACGGCCGGTCGGCGTCAGCGCGGGATGCTGCTGGGTTAAAAAGTCGAAGAAACTCGGGTCGTCGTGGTTAGGAAGAAATGGCAATTTCATAATGTGAATCGCAGGTGATCCTTCTTCATCATGCCTTTAGTTTCGCCAGCAATGCGTCGACGGTGTCAACCTGATCGAGAAGGTCACTCGTCAACGACTCCGTACCTCGGAGCGGGTCCATCAGCGGCACCCGTTTGACCTGCTTGTTGCCAACGTCGAACAGCACCGACGTCCAGCTGACTCCATAGACCGACTTCGTAAACTTACTGACACAGCGCCCACGAAAATAGGCGCGTGTTCCCGGAGGCGGAGTGAACTCCGCTCGCGCAATCTCGGATTCCTGCACGATGCGCTCGATCAGATGACTGCGCTCAAGCGTAAAGTAGAGGCCCTTGTCGGGACGCACGTCGTGATACTGCAGATCCATGAGCCGAATGCGAGAGTCGTCCCACCCGCAGCCCTTGCGCTCCATGTAGGATTCCATCATCTGCCGCTTCGCTACCCAATCTAACTCGCGCACCAACAGCCGGGGATCCTGTTCGAGCTTGTCCAACACGTCTTCCCAGCGAACGAGAATATCTTTCGTGACTTGGGAGAGATCGTGACAGGCATAGTATCCCATGGCGGCCTTCAAATAGGCTCGTTGAATCGCCACCGCCGTCATCGAGCGCCCCCCCGTGAGTCTGAGCGGCTCCTTCATCGTCAAATCGCGCGACACCTGCTTGATGCCTTGGACCGGGTCCTCCAACTCAATCTGCGGCACATCGGCACCGACGTCGAGCAGGTCCAACACGATAGACAACGTGCCGACCTTGAGATATGTCGACAGTTCCGCCATGTTGGCATCCCCGACAATCACGTGCAGCCGCCGATACTTGGCATGCTCCGCATGCGGCTCATCCCGTGAATTCACGATGGGGCGCCGGACCATCGTATTGAGATCGACGAGGCACTCGAAGAAGTCCGCACGCTGCGAGATTTGATAATCCGCCCGGCTGGCCTCATTCTCTGCGCCGACTTTCCCCGCCCCTGCGAAGATGGGCCTCGTCACAAAGAACGGCGCCAAGACCTTCACGATGCGCTCGAACGGCACCGCACGCGACATGAGATAACTTTCGTGATAGCCGTAGCTGTTGCCCTTGCCGTCCGAGTTGTTCTTGTACAGCACACAATGATCCCGCCCGGTCGCGCGCGCCATCTGTTCCAGGCACTGAGCCAGGATGTGCGCACCGGCTCGTTCGAAGGCCACGATCTCTCGCGGATTGGTGCACTCAGGCGTGGAGTATTCCGGATGGGCGCCATCGACGTAGAGGCGACCCCCATTGGCCAGCACTTTATTCAGCTGACGATTGTACTCAGGATTGGGCCGTTCTGGTTCCCCTTCGACCTCGAATCCTCGCGCGTCGAGCAGGGGGTTCTCATTTTCATAGTCCCAGACGGCCAGAGGAGCCGGCAGACCCGGATAATGTCCAATGACGGCAATGGAATTGGAGACGGGGTCTGCGGCGGCAGGATCACGTGACGCGATGCCGAATTCTGTTTCTGTTCCCAATACGCGGGGCGTCGTCAGCGGATTACATTCCTGCATAGGTGTGACGTCTTAGAGATAATGTCCGGTGGTGACCGTTTCGATCTGACGCGACTCGTCCGGGCTGCCGCTGATCGTCCGAAGATGCACGATCTTTTCGCCTTTCTTCCCGGAGATCTTGGCCCAATCGTCAGGATTGGTCGTATTGGGCAGGTCTTCGTGTTCCTTGAACTCTTCCCGAATGGCACGGATCAAGTCGTCGGATCGAAGGCCCCGGCCTTCCTTTGCAATCGTCCGCTTGACGGCAAACTTCTTCGCGCGCGACACAATTCCTTCGATCAATGCCCCGCTCGCAAAATCCTTGAAATAGAGCACTTCCTTCTCACCGTTCGCGTAGGTGACTTCGATGAACTTATTTTCTTCCGAGGAGGCATACATGGCCCCGACCGTGAGATCGGCCATCTGTTTAACCAAGGCCTCGGCGTCTCCGCCATGGCGCTTCAAATCTTCCTCGGCAAACGGCAGATCGACGCTCAAGTACTTCGAGAAAATATCCTTCGCGGCCACGGCATCGGGACGCCCCACCTTGACCTTCACATCTAACCGGCCGGCGCGAAGGACAGCCGGATCGATGAGATCCTGGCGATTGCTGGCGCCGATCACGATCACATTGCGGAGCCGCTCCATGCCGTCGATCTCCGAGAGGAACTGCGGGACGATCGTCGACTCGATATCGGAGGAAATCCCGGTGCCGCGCGTCCTGAACAGCGCATCCATCTCGTCGAAGAACACGATGACGGGATTCCCGTCCGCGGCCCGCTCTTTCGCCTTCTTGAAGACTTCGCGGACTTGACGCTCGGACTCGCCGACATATTTATTGAGCAACTCCGGGCCCTTCACATGCAAAAAGTAACTCCGCACTTCTTTGCCGGTGAGGTGTCCGAGCTTCTTCGCGATCGAATTGGCAACCGCTTTCGCGATCAAGGTTTTCCCGCATCCTGGAGGCCCATAGAGCAACACCCCTTTAGGCGCGCTCAACTTGTACTCTAAGAACAGGGCCGTATGAAGAAACGGCAACTCCACCGCATCACGGACCTGCTCCAACTCATGCTGCAACCCGCCGATGTGTTCATAGTCGACATCGGGCACTTCCTCCAACACCATTTCTTCCGCCTCGGACCTCGGCAGCTTTTCGATGACATAACCGGAGCGAGGATCGTAGAGCAGATGGTCGCCGACGCTTAACCGTTCGGCTATCAGCGGATCACCGAGTTCGGCCACTTTCTCTTCGTCGAAATGCAACGTCACCAAGGCGCGATTGCCTTCCAGCACATCCTTGAGCCTCACGACTTCGCCCTGAATATCGAAGCCCTTGACCTCAATCACGTTTAACGCTTCGTTCAGGACCACTTCCTGCCCCTTACGCAAGGCCGCGCCATTGATGGACGGATGCAAACTGACTTTCATCTTCCGTCCGGAGACGAAGACATTGCCGGTTCCGTCATCATTGAGACTGGAAAAGATGGCGTAGGCAGAGGGCGGCGCGGTCAATTTCTCAACCTCGGCGCGCAAGGCTTCGATCTGCACCTTCGCTTCCTGGAGCGTCGTGACGAGTTTCTCGTTCTGTTTGGTGGCTTGGTCGAGCTGGTAGCGGGATTGGTAGAGCCGACGGATTTCTTCTTCCATCGACTGGATCTGTACGCGAAGCTTTTCCACCTCGCGGGTCTGTTCGTCGCTGCGTGAGGCCATGTCCGTTTCTCCTTCTGTCAGCCGCTTGGTGATCTGCGTGACGGAATCTCGGAGAGACCGGAATCGACTCGGACTGTCTTTCTTGCCAGCCATGGCATTACTCGGAGAACGCGAAAACCCTTGCTGCGTCGAGAAGTCCTTATCTGCGCGGATTCTATCATCCGTTCCCAGGGTGGTCAACCGGACCGTAGCATGTGACAACACGCGGGCCGAGCCTGAAGAGCATCACGAAGTGCGCGTTACGGCATCGAGTAACTCGCGCGTCGCCGACTCCACATCGTCTGCGCCAAGAATCGCCGTGATCACCGCTACTCCGAATGCACCGGCCTGCCGCATCTCACATGCGCGAGCCGCCGTGACTCCGCCAATCCCGATAATCGGAATACGCACCAGTCGACACGCTTTCTCAAGGGTATGAATGCCAAGGGGCGGACCGAACATCTGCTTAGATGGCGTCTCGTAGATCGGACCGAAAATAATATAGTCTGCACCCTGCGACTCCGCCTGCACCGCTTCCTCTACCGCATGCACGGAAACACCCAGGAGACGCTGTGCTCCCAGCAACTGCCGTGCGACGGGAACCGGCAGACTATTGCTGCGCAAGTGGACGCCGACTCCTTCCAGCGCCAACGCGACATCAATCCGATCATTAATGAGGAGTTGGGATCTGTGCGAGGTCGTCACGGCCAGCACCTCACGCGCGAGCGTCATGAGTTCCCTAGCAGAGAGATCGCGCTCACGGAGTTGAATTGCAGGGGTCGCAACTGTGAGCACCCGCTGTAGAAGAGGAACCAACGGGCGACCGTTGGTCTGATGGCGATCCGTGACGAGGAGGAGGCGGCTGGAGAGTTTCAACATCGACAACGCAGTGAATCAACCAGCGTTGAACGATGAACGCTGAAGTGAGTCCTTGTTCATAGTTTAGCGTTCAGCGTTGCCCCGCGAGCGGACGTGTTCAGCATCCTGCTAGAGCATACCCTCGATGGGGCTACTCGCTGTGGCATATAGTTTTCGTGGGATGCGTCCGGCCTTGTACGCCAACCGGCCGGCATAGACCGCATATTTCATCGCCTCGGCCATGGCAATGGGATCTTTGGCCCCGGCAATGGCTGTGTTCATGAGTACCGCATCCGCCCCTAGCTCCATCGCAAATGCCGCATCGGACGCGGTCCCGACGCCGGCATCCACGATAATCGGCACCTTGACCATTTCCATGATGATCTTGAGGTTATAGGGATTGCGGATGCCGAGTCCAGACCCAATCGGCGCCGCCAATGGCATGACCGCTGGGCATCCCACGTCGACGAGCTTCTGGGCCACGATGGGATCGTCATTGGTGTAGGGCAGCACGATAAAACCTTCTTTGACGAGAATCTTTGCCGCCTCGATCAATCCTGCCGTATCGGGGAACAGGGTCCGCTCGTCACCGAGCACTTCCAACTTGATCAAATCAGACACGCCGGCAGCCCTGGCCAAGCGGGCATAGCGCAGTGCATCCTCCACATTGTAACAGCCAGCCGTGTTGGGAAGAATGATGTACTTCTTCGGATCGAGATAATCGAGGAGGTTCTCTTTGGAGCGGTCGGTGATATTGACCCGCCGCACCGCCACCGTCACCACATCGGCTCCCGACGCCTCAATCGCTTTCTTGGTTTCGGCAAAGTCCTTATACTTGCCGGTCCCAACCCACAGCCGAGACAAAAACACACGACCGGCAATGGTCAACGGATCATTCTGCATGGACGAAACCCCTCCCTCTGCCGTGAGCATCCAGTGGCGCACCACCCCCGATGAAACTCAAGATCTCCACTCGATCCCCTTGTTTCAGACTTCGACCATCGAACTCATTGCGATCCAGGATTTCCAGGTTCAATTCCACCGCCACGCGCTCAGTCTTAATGGCGAGCTCACGCAACAAATCCCCAACAGTGGCATCAGCCCGAAAGTCCCGCTGTTCACCGTTTACCTGAATCTGAATCGCCTCTGCCATCGTCACTCATCCTAGGGGAGCAGAATTCCCAATGTCAATAAACCTGCTCTGCCCGGCCCCTTGCCCCCGCATCCCAAATCACGTCAGAATAGCCCTAGTTCAGATGATGCCCTCTACCCCAGAACACAACCAGCAAGTTGCCACCATCTTTCGATCGATCGCCGAACGCTTAGGAGCCCAGCGGGCGAACCCCTATCGGGTCAGAGCCTATCGGAAGGCAGCGGATGCGATCGAAGCCCTGGAGGAAGACATTGCAGACGTTACTGCACGGCAGGCACTGGAAGACATTGATGGAATTGGCCGAGACCTGGCCGACAAGATTGAGGAATTCCTCAGAACTGGAATGATCCAGGCCTATGAAGCCTTGCGAACGCCCCTCCCGGAATCGGTAAAGGCCTGGGTTCACCTCCCG
>Ga0209253_10005139_pt1 | contig 11366 bp, 12 predicted proteins | sample FrelakmetBRP12BR_FD_187145 | JGI IMG/M metagenome (GOLD analysis project Ga0209253, IMG submission 187145) | Freshwater lake sediment microbial communities from the University of Notre Dame, USA, for methane emissions studies - BRP12 BR (SPAdes)... | ecosystem: Environmental > Aquatic >...
AGCTGAACGCTACCGAAACCCTATTCCCGCGCACTGATCTACGCTTGGTTCTGAAATTGGGGGCAACACAGAATCCGGGAGATCAGGATCTCTGACCTTACGGAGGGTGATTCGCGAAGAAGTGGCGTCCTACATGGTACCCGCTAAGCCGCGAAGTCGCGTCGCTGGTAGGGCGCAGTACCGCCACCAAGGCGCGCTCCGCAACGAGGAAGGACCCATAGGTAAGCACTACAGCCGCTTCAGGTGACTTCCGCAACCGGCGCCGCAGTCGCTCGCGCCGAAGCGCGGCACAGTGATCTCGCCGGCCGTTCGCTGGTTGACCCGGCATTCAGGTTCGTCGAAGCGGCGCACGTCTGTGACCCGGACGCCTGGTGCGTTCAGGAGGTAGTCGATGTGCCAGCGCAGGCACTTCGCGGACGAAAGGTGCCGGTCAATGCGCGCTTGGAGATTCCGCCTCGCGCTCCCGGTGTAGACGTAACGTCCTGCCGGGAATCGGAAAACGCCAAGCGCACCGACCGCAACGCAGACCGGGTTCGCAATCGTGATCACGAGCTGATACGTTATGTACATGGTGCGGTTCGTATCGGAGTGCGCACTCTCCGGTGAGGAGTTCGATCAGTTTGAAACCGTCAGAGATCGGCGCCTTTCGGAGCCGACCAGCCAGGAATTCAATGCCGTTACCCGGTGATTGTAGCTATGGCGCAACACTTCAAGGATACTCTGACGCAAAAATAGCTAGGATTTTTCATGCGATCAGTGCTATAAGGCATAAACTTTCCCCCGTAACTCTATGATCGGGGGTCGTATCAGACGGATTCGAGATCGGTTGTGAAGAACAAGTGCTCGGATTCGTGACCAGAGACGCAGCGTCAGCGTGGGAGATACGTCCACGAATTCATCCGGCATCGCAGCCGCGAACGCACGTGTCTCGAGACGAATATGGTCACGCTCTGTTCTCCAACTTCATATCAAGTAAACGGGGGAAAATCCATGAATACGTTTAGAATTGTTCTTGCAGCGGGTGTCGTGGGTTCATTAGCGATAGCTCAAGGGTGCGCCACTCGGGAGTGGGTGAAGGAGCAGATGGACCCCGTGGCATCGCGGGTCGCACAGAACGATGAACGCCTTACCAAGGCCGAGAATCAGCTCGGCAACCTGGGTGGGCGCATGAGGGTGGTTGAGGTGAAGGTGGGCGACTTCGACGGCAAGCTTGCGACGATCGACGCCAGGGCACAGCAGGCGCTGGACACCATGGCTAACTCGAAGCTGGAGCGTCAGGTCGTAGTCGAATCCGGTGCCACTTTCAAGCCAAACTCTGCAGCCCTCCCGGCCAGCGCCAGGAAGGATATTGACACAGTTCTCGCTGAGCTTAAGCGTTCTCCGAACGGAGCCGAAAGCGTAACCTTCCTCATCGCCGGCCACACCGACAACGCGGGGTCCGATGACTACAACTATGCGCTCGGTCAGAAGCGCGCGAATGCGGTGGCAAACTACCTCGTCAGTGAGAAAAGCATCGACCGAGCACGGGTGATGCCGGTCTCCTATGGCGAGAGCAACCCGCGGGTCGACAACACCACCGTAAAAGGGCGCGAGATGAATCGCCGCGTGGAGATCATGGTGTATCGCGAAGGCGCCACGCCCTCAGTCGCAGCAGCTCCCACGACCCATCAAGCCGACAAGCCCGTGATCGAGCGCGTGTCCCATCAGCAATAACAGACCCAGTTCACCTGGGGTTCAGGAGAGGGGGCTATTGTCCCCTTTTTTTTGCGACGTCTCCGGTCGCGCCCGCTGCGGTGCACTCACCCGGCCGGTTCGATGCGAATGACCGCGCCGTCCGGCGCGTCCGTGAGCAGGTAGAGGAAGCCGTCCGGCCCGGTCCGCACGTCGCGCACGCGCCCGACTTTTCCCTTCAGCATGCGCTCTTCCCTCACCACCTTCTCGCCGTTGAGCTCGAGGCGCACGAGCATCGAATCCTTGAGCGCACCCACGAACAGATTGCCCCGCCATTTCGGGAACGCATTGCCCTCGTAGAACGCCATCCCCGAGGGGGCGATCGACGGCACCCACTTCCATAAGGGCTGTGCCATGCCTGGTTTTGAAGTGCCTTCGCCGATCGGGGTGCCGATGACGTATTCGACCCCATAAGTGATCACCGGCCACCCGTAGTTGGTGCCGGCGCGGATCACGTTCACCTCGTCTCCGCCCTGCGGACCATGCTCGTGGGTCCAGAGTGCGCCGCTCTCAGGATGCAGCGCCGCCCCCTGAACGTTGCGGTTGCCGAGCGAAAAGATCTCGGGCCGAGCACCCGGCTTGCCCTGGAAGGGATTGTCGTCGGGCACGCCACCGTCATCCTTGAGACGCACGATCTTGCCGGCCAGATCGTTGAGTTTCTGCGCGCGGTCCTGATCGCCGCGGTCGCCGAGCGTGACGTAGAGCAGACCCTGCCGGTCGAAGACGAGCCGCGATCCGAAATGCCGACCGCCGCGCGACTTGGGTTCCTGGCGAAAGATTACGCGCACATCCTCCAAGCGCGGTGCGCCGCCGCTTTCGGCCAGTTTCCCGCGCACGACTTCCGTGCTGTAGCCGCCCGGGCCCTCGCCAGTGTAGGAGAGATAGATGAGACCGTTCGCGCGAAAGTCGGGATGCAGCGCCACGTCGAGCAACCCGCCCTGGCCCACTTCGCCTACCGCCGGTACACCCGCCACGGGGCGCGGGTCGAGCGCGCCATCCGCGCCGACGATGCGCAGCCGCCCCGGCCGCTCCGTCAAGAGCATCCTGCCGTCGGGAAGGAAGGCGAGGCCCCAAGGATGCTCGAGCCCTTGCGCGAGCGTCACGATGCGCACAGCCTCCAGCTCTGTTCGCACCACGTCCCGAGCGGCAGCCGGGTGCGCGAACAGGAGCCACAGCGCGAGGACGCTAAGCAGGCTTCCCACGAGTCGACTCATCGTACTTCCCCATGCATGGAACACGTGCACGGTGGGAACCGCAGAGTCCTGGGGAGTTCCCGCGGCCGTCGCGTTGCGGGTACACTTCGCCGCGCACTCGAACATCGGAAAACGCAGTCGACATCCATGACCCAGCATCTCTCTGTCAACGAGGAGCATGATGAACTTTCCCACCGCCGTCCGCACCGCAGCGGGCTTCGCTGCGGTCTGCCTGCTCACCACCTGCGCCGCCATGTCTCCCGTTTCTGAGAAGCCCGACCTGAACGGCACCGCCTGGGTGCTGTCCGCGCTGCCGGGCCAGTCGTTGCTCGCGGAGAGCACGCCCACCCTGCGCTTCGAAGGCGGACGCGCTTCCGGCACCGATGGCTGCAACCGCTATACCGCCCCTTATACTGCAACGGCATCGACGCTCGAAATCGGTCCCAAGGGCGCGTCGACGCAGATGGCCTGCCCGCCGCCTGTAATGAAGCACGCGACCGCGTTCATGAGCGCGCTCATGCAAGCGCGAGGCTATCGTCTCACGGCCGACAAGCTGGAGCTGGTGACCGCCGATGGCGCCGTGCTCGCGACGTTCGCTGCGCAGTCGCAGTCGCTTGGCGGAACCTCTTGGAACGTGACGGGTTACAACAACGGCAAACAAGCCGTGGTCAGCGTGCTGACCGGCACGAGCCTGACGATGGTGTTCACGGGCGACGGCAAGGTCGGCGGTTCGGCCGGGTGCAACCGCTATACCGCCACTTACACGTCGGAGGGGCCGAGAATCACCTTTGGTCCGCCTGCCGCCACGCGAATGATGTGCGTGCAGCCCGACGGCGTGATGGAGCAGGAGCAGCGGTTCCTGAAGGCGCTGGAGACCGCGGCCACGGCACACTTCGAGGGCGACCGGCTCGAGCTGCGCACCGCCGAGGGTCAGTTGGCGGTAATGCTGACGAAGGCCGCCGCCGGATAAGCCGACGAGCGCCGGACGAGACCAGGCGCGCCATCGCGCCGCCGGGTTATGGGAGGAGGACAGAGAATGCCGCTGCGCTTTCTCGCGGCAGCAGTGGTTGTGGTGACTTTGTGGGGATGTGGCGCGGTGAAGATCCGGCCCGAGGTAGAACAGCCACCCGTGTCCCTTCCCACTGAGGCCAGAGTTGCGCTTTCGCCCGAAGCGCAGCAGTTGGTCGCCGCGCGCCCCTACCGGCTCGTCGTGCCGCCGGGCTACTACGGACAGCCGCTCCCGTTGGTGATCCTGCTGCACGGGTACTCAGGGTCGGGACAAACCATCGATAACTACCTGAATATGTCTTCGATTGCCAGGGCGCGCACCTTTTTCCTGGCTACGCCAGACGGCACCATCGACGCGCTCGGCTATCGCTACTGGAACGCGACCGACGCGTGCTGCGCGGCCAATGCACCGGTGCCGGCCGACGACGTCGCCTACCTCACCGCCGTCATCGACGATGTCAGTTCCAAATACAACGTCGATCCCAAGCGCGTGTATATCATCGGCCACAGCAACGGCGGGTTTATGGCTCACCGCATGGCGTGCGACCGTGCCGCCCGTATTGCCGCCGTGGTCTCGATTGCCGGGGCGCAGTGGAACTACCTGCCTTACTGTCGGCCCTCGGAGCCGGTCTCGGTGCTGCAGGTCCACGGGACCAGCGATACGTTGATCCTCTACAACGGTGGCCCGGGTTATCCGGGAGCGCGAACGACCGTGGCCGACTGGGCCATGCTCAACCGCTGCAGCACGAGCTTCTACACTGCTGCGGTGTGGGACCTCGACACGCAGCCTGGCGTCGAGACCGTGCGTGAGATGGTCGTAGGCTGCCCGTCGGGCGTGGGCGTCGAGCTCTGGAGCATGTTGTTCGCGTCGCACGCCCCCAGCTTCTCCGCCTGGGGCTCGAACTTTCTGCACAACTTCCTGCTTGTCTATCCGAAGCGGTAGATCGGCGTGAGATCGCCGTCATGGGCCGTTGGTTTGCTGGCTTGCAGCTATACTATTCTTCCACTCCACCCCTCCAGGAGCTCTGCAATGAAGTCACTGCGTACCCTGTTCCTGCTGTTGATCGCTCTGATGCTCGCGGCGTGCGCCACCACGACGATCCGCTCGGCGTGGTTCGATACCAGCTACAAGGGTGGTCCGATGAAGCGCATCGTCGTGGTCGGCGTAGGAGGCCAGGTCGCCGAGCGGCGCGTCTTTGAGGACATCTTTGCCCAACAGTTGAAGGCGGCTGGCGTCGACGGAATTCCGGGTTACACCGTCGCCCCCGACGAGACGCGGAAGGACGACGCGGCGTTTGCTTCGGCGGTGGAGCGCACCGGCGCCGAAGGCGTCCTCATCGTTCGCCTGCTGAGCGTCGATACGCGCACCCAGGTGTCAACTGCAATGGTCCCGGGGCCGACGTGGTGGGGGCCCGCCACCGGCTTCTATGGGCCGATATGGTTTCCGCAGACGCAGGTGAGCCAGTACGAGATTGCCCAGGTCGAGAGCAGCCTCTATGAAACCAAGACACGCCGCTTGATCTGGTCGGCCACCACCGACACCTTCAATCCCTCGACCGTGGCGCAGGAAACGCCGCGGTTCGCTGCAGTCATCATCGGGCAGCTGCGCGCACGCGGTCTGATTCCCGCCACGACATAGCCCGTGCGTGGGTTACCGGATCCGGATGGCGCTTGAAACAGGAGATACACAGTGAGTGGCGACAATCCCACCGTTCCACACAAACCGGCCATCACGCGGGTGCCGATCCACGAACTGATCGCCGCACGCTGGAGTCCGCGCGCGTTCGACGCGACGCGGCCGGTCACGCGCGCACAGCTCACCGCGTTGATCGAGGCGGCGCGCTGGGCGCCGTCGTGTTTCGGCGACGAACCGTGGCGCTTTCTCGTGTGGGACCGCGCCAGCGGTCCGGTCGGATGGGAGCGCGCGTTCGAGTGCCTGTCGCCGGGAAACCAGAGCTGGGTGAAACACGCACCGTTGCTTTTCGCTGCGGTCGCTAGTCCCGCATTTGATCACAACGGTAAGCCGAACCGCTGGGCACAATATGACGCGGGCGCCGCGTCCGAGAATCTGGTGCTGCAGGCGGTCGCGCTCGGCCTCGCAGCGCATCAGATGGGAGGCTTTGACGCGGACCGGTTGCGCGTGGAGTTCGGGATTCCGGCTGACTGCACGCCGATGGCGATGATCGCCGTCGGGTATCAGGCCACGCATGACCTGCTGCCGGACGAGCAGCGCACCAAGGAGGTCGCGCCACGCGCTCGCAAGCCGCACGAGAGTCGCTTCTTTGCCGGGAAGTGGGGCGTGCCGGTCGGTTGAGTGTCAGCGATAGGGGCGCGGGGTTTCGCCGAAGCACCAGCGCCCCTGGTGGGGAATCCGGGCGCGCTACAGACGAAGCGCCTCCTCGCCTCCCTCGGCCGCACGCTCAGGTGATTGCGGAAACGGGCGTAATGGTATTGGGCGCGGCGTCGGCAGCCGTCCGGAGTATGCGATACACGTGGATGGCAGCCAGGGCGCTGACCGGGACGGTGATCAGCAATCCCAGTCCGAACAGTATCGCACCGAGGAGATTGATCACGAGCAGTGTCAAGCCCAGCAAGAGCAGGTTCGCGCGCTGACCCTCGGTGATTCGGCTCTGCCTGCCTGTATCGCCCTTTTGTTTCTGAATTGAGTCAGAAAACCGCCGCGAAGGCGACGCGCGGCTCGGGTCCGAACCTGCCGCTCGGATGCGCCGTCTTGCCACCACGGTCGATGTCTGCACGTGGCCGGTTGCAGCCGTACTCTACCCCCGATTCCGGCCCTTCGCGGTACCCAGCCGGTAGAAAAGCAGCGGCGCCACGGCGATCCAAAGCAGGAAGAAGATCCAAACTCGCCCCGCCAGAACGTCGTATGCACCGAGCACTTTGGACAGCGGCCTGCTTGCTAGAACCAGGCCCATGAAGAACTCGAAGGCAATCGTCATGACCAACCACAGGAGCCCTATTGCCAATGCCTCGCGGCTTGATGCCGGCGGCCATCTACGGACGATGAACCAGATCGCCACCCCAATGAGCACGGATCCGATCAGGGTCGAAAGTTGATGGGCGGCGAGCTCTTCCATGGCCCTGGCATAGGTGGCTTCGCGCAGCGCACCGTTGACGACGGCGATTCCCAACAGGCCAAACCAAGCCACTACATATCGGCGCACTGGGCAGTCACTCCTCGCTGGCTTGCGAGCTTGGCGGGCATTCAAACATACGGGCACGATGCAGCCACCGGAGCAGACATTGGTGACGGGGACCGTGTTGCCACTCGCCATGGCTCCCGCAATGGCTTGACGCGCGGCTCTCTTTGGCCTTCGGCGTAGGAAGGGTGGTGCAGACCCAGGTGCCGCAAGCTGTGACTTCGTCGTGCAACCTGATTCAGTAGGCGTGCAACACGAAGAGGGGATGCTGTAGACCGTGTCGCTCGCAAGTACCAACTGGGGCTTGACTTTTCGCTGATCCACAGAAGGTGTGGATATCCTTGTGGAAGGATACCCGATTCGGCCTGCCGTAACGGAAATGTCACGAGACTGACCACTTTTCGAGCGTGCGGGCGTTTTGTTACCCGGAACAGCACGTTGTCTCGGTATGCCAAAGCCTTGGCGTGGTACATCGAGACTTTACCTCAGGTTCTTTTCATAACTTCTCGGCAGCGGCGTTGCCAGCCGGGACGTCAAACAGGCACACTTGCATCGTACCGAGCAGTGGCGCAACGGCCCCCGACTCCGCAACCTGGTCAAGTAGGGCGGCGGTTGCAGGGGTACGTTCATCCTCGAAACACCAACTGAGCGCGACAGAGCTGTGGTGCAGGATCCCGCAGCGCATCGTCGAGCATGGCCTGAAACAGGAAATCGCTTATCTTTTCGGCTTCGACCTATCAATAGTACGGAGGAAACTGGACACGATGTTGGACTCGTCCGCGCATTCCCTCGAACTATTCGTCGGCATGGCCCGCCATTACAGCGACACCTTTTTGCAGGCCAAACACCAGTCCCACTCCGACTGGTTAGCTGACGACGAAGTGGCGCGATGCGAAGCGATAGTGGGAGATGCATTCGCCCAAGGCGGAGGTCGTCGACAATCGTACTGCATAGGGCAGCGATTGGACGCGACTTCTTTGCCTGGGGCGAAACGACTATCCCGTCCTATCCAAAAATAGGAATGATGCACTACGCCCAGAGATCCGCGAGGTCGACCTTCACGCTCGGCAAGAGTAACGCCGAGATCACATCGTTGGGCTTTGGCACGATAACTGTCTTGTAACCGTTGGGCATGGGATCACGATACATCGTTACTCCGTGGGTGAGGGGCTCCAGCATCCAAGCCTCAGGAACGCCGTACCTCGCATACAGCGGTAGCTTGACATCGCGATCATAGTCTCGGCTTGTCACTGAGATTTCGATCACGAGCAAAACATCGCTAGCCTTGGGTACTTCCCTGCTTCGGCGGCAGTCGGGGCGTAGGATTACGAGATCGGGCTCTGGCTCGCTATTGGGGAGCAGGATTACCGGATTTTGCGGTGAGACAACCCCATCGTTACCGACCTGTGGCACCAGCACCGCATTCAGATAGTTCAACAAATAGATGTGCGGCCCACCAGCGGGCACCATTTGAATAAGTTCCCCCTCAATCAGTTCAACGCGTTCGTCTTCGCGAAAAACGCCGGCCTGCGCCATCGCGTGATAGTCTTCAACGCTGATCAGGCGCCGCGGTACGGTAAGTGGAGCGCCCATAGTTATGCAGCTTGTGTGTGGTAGAAGTTAAGCATACCGCCCAGGCGGCTGCGCCCGCCAACGCACCGAGCGCTGCCAAACACGCCGTCGTTGGCCGCGGCAACGAGAAGTCGGTTACGCAGTCCTTGGTGATGTCTCTCATGCTCATAGTGCGCCATGTATTCGCGGATCGCGCGCCGAAGTGAGGCTTCACCGAAGAAGATCAGCCGATCCAAGCACTCGGCCTTGATCGAGCCGATGAAGCGCTCGGCGTAGGCGTTCAGATTGGGAGAGCACGGCGGCAGGCGAATGATGTCGCAGCCGGAGTTCACCAATACCGCTCTGAACTCGCCGCAATACTTGGTATCGCGATCGATGATGAGCTTGCGTTTGGCCGCCAGAACGCCGTCTTCGCAGTCGAGTAGACCGCGCCCGACCCGAAGCATCCAGGCCGTGTCCGGGTTCGGCGTGACGCCCGCGACCCTGACGATTCGCGTCGAGAGCTCGATGACAAACAACAGGTAGTAGGTCGTCAACCCATGTAGTCGCCAGACCTCGACGGTGAAGAAGTCGGAAGCAACCAGAATCCTCCAGTGTGCCTTGAGAAATGTCGACCACGCCGTGCGCTTGCCTCGCAGCGGCGCCGGATCAATACCGTTTGCAGCGAGGATGTTGGCAATCGTTCCGCGGCCGATCTTAAAGCCGAGATTGCTTAGCGCGCCTTGGAGGCGGGTGTAGCCCCAACTCGAATTCTCGCTGGCCATGCGTAGAATCAGCGCGGCGACTTCGTCCCGCGTGCGCGGCCGTCCGGGCTTGCGTTTGTGAAAGTGATTCCATTTGCGCGCAACCAGTTCCCGGTGCCAGCGCAGCAGGGTATCGGGCGTGACGAGTGTCTCGAGCTGTGAGAGAAGCTTGCGACCCAGCGCTCTGGCTCTGGTTGCCAACCGTCGGCGTTCAGCGTCAGTGAAGTGCGGCCTGCGATCGCCGAGCTTTTCCTTCAGCAGCCGGTTCTGCTCCTTCAAGTAATCGATCGCCGCTTGCTGCTGGCGGTTAAGCCACAGCGCGAGGGTCGCGATGATGAATTGGAGCGGCGAGCAGGCTGCCATGCAGCCAAGTATACCGATGCGGCAGCTCTAGGGCATCGGCGGCGTTTTTGGACAGCACGGCATCCTGCGCGCGGTGCTCAAACAGATCGTGGTACGCTCAACCGACGTGCGCCTCGAGTTGAAGCTGCAACGCGCCAAGCGAGAGCTTCTTCAAGAGTCTGAAGAACGAACGCGTGCACGGCGAAGGCCGCTGTCGGAGAGCAGATCAGGAGCACGGTCAAGGTGTACGACGTCGCCCCAATGCCAACACCATCGAGGTAACCGGACCGCGCGGCTGCAACCGGAACGCCGAACGGCTCGTCGAGCCAAGCGCGCAGATCGCGATGGGTGAAGAGGTTCATGCGCAGAAGCGCGACGAGGTTAGCCAAGCTCCAGCCGAAACGGGAGGACCGTTGCAGATAACGCAAGAGCAACATCGAGATCAATGCTGTCCAAATCTGGGTCTTGACCGCGTTCGCCGAGGTGCCGACGAAGGTCTTGATCTTCAGGTTCTGTTTGAGCGCTTTGAAGAACAGCTCGATCTGCCAGCGATCCTTATAGATGGCGGCGATGGTGGACGCGCCGAGGCCGTGATGATTGGTGAGAAACACCAGGGTGTCTCCCGTGTCCTCGCGGATCGCCTCAACCCGGCGCAGCAGATGCGAACACTTGTCTTGGGCACCTGTGCCGGTCAAGCGGATGGTCTGATCCTTGACGATGTTCCGGTTCTGCGGCACCGCGTGTTCCTCGACCATCTCGAACAGGGCGTTGTCTTTCATGCGGGTGACGAAATAGACGCCGGCATCCGTCCATTCGGCGAACAGCCGGTAGTCGTTGTAGCCCCGGTCATCAACCACGATGGTGCCGGGCGCGAAGGCGATTTGCCAGGCGGCCTTGACGTCGGCGACGGTGCCGTCGGTGACCAGGCCGAAGCACGGCAGATAGCCGTCGTGGTCGAGCACCAGGTGCAGCTTCACTGCACCTTTAGTGCGGCGATACTTCGCCCAATCGTACATCGACAGGCACAGGTCGATCACCGTCGAGTCGAGGCTGACCAGCTTGTTCTTGAAGCGAAACTTGTGTGTGCCCTGCGCCTTGGCGGCGACCGTCTCGAACAGTCCGTAGAAGACCTTCTCGAACAACTGCCACGGACGGTGGCTGTTGGCGTAGGACAGCGAGGACCGGACCGGGACGTCGATGCCCAGGTGGGCCAGCTTGCCTTCGCAGCTCTTCAGCCCGCCTTCGATCTCCCGCAGGGAATGGGCGCGGCCCAACTGACAGAACAGCATCCCAACAAATTGGCTCCAGCTCGACAAACCCTTGCTGCGATATTCGGCCCCCGTCTCGTTAACGATGCGCTCGAAGTCGGTACGCGGGATGAGCTTGAGTATCTGACTGAACATGCTGCATGATGCATTCACGTTGGGTCTCCTTCGGTTGGGTGCAGGTGGGTTTGGCGATTCACCAACACCCTACACCTTTGGATGACCCAACGTCATAAGCTGTTTTGGACAAGAGTGAATGCCGAAGAACCTTCGTACAGTTCGTCGCGGTAGCGGCGCGCGGCCTAACCCTGCGTTCCAGCGAACTGCCTTCGGCAGCCGCTGAACGCGAACGTT
>Ga0209253_10005140_pt1 | contig 11366 bp, 9 predicted proteins | sample FrelakmetBRP12BR_FD_187145 | JGI IMG/M metagenome (GOLD analysis project Ga0209253, IMG submission 187145) | Freshwater lake sediment microbial communities from the University of Notre Dame, USA, for methane emissions studies - BRP12 BR (SPAdes)... | ecosystem: Environmental > Aquatic >...
TGGTGGGGAAGAGTTTAAATCTGAGGGTTTTGATTTCACTGATTCTTTATTACGATTGCCTGCCCCCTTTCTGTCAAAAATCTAAAAAAACGCCGAGGGTGAGGCCGTACTTCTTGTATTCGTCACTGAGACGAAAAAACCTCCCCTCCCCGAACAGACCCCAATTTTTTCCGATCCAGTGCTGGTGCTTCAAGCGCAGCTCGACCAGGGTCTGGTCGACCTTCTCCGGGCTTATGAGCTCCGTCGAAGCATAGGCTTGGTTTCCAAAAGAAAAAAGGAGTGAAGTCCAGTGGTTCCCTTCACGGCCGTAGGTCACCTCGAAAAGGTTAGAGTATGATCCAACGCTGTTGGGGTAGCTGATGTTTCGGAATATTCGGTATCCCAAAATCCACTTGTCGAAGTGGCCGGTGAGCCCGGCAGATAAAACCACGTCGCGGTGGTTCACATGGTAATCTACATAGGCCCCACCTACTGTGAAAACATAATTTCTTTTCTTGCCGAATTTGAAGTTGAAGTCGTGATCGAACCGAAACTGCGGGAGATATTCAGAATTCGTTCCTGCCGCTACGGCCGTGTAGGTGTAGAGCCATGACTTCCAGTCCTTATAGATGCCTCCGACCAACTGCACCCCATTTCCTTCTCTCCTGAAGAAGCTTTCAAGCTCAACAAAGTAGACATGGGTCATTTCCCTTCTGAGATACTTCATCCTGAAGTTCTCCCAGTGTCCGAAATTGTCCGTGAGGTAATCATATCCCAAATCGAGCTCGAACCGATTACGCTTCCCCATGATTCGATCGACGCCGATTTTTTCAAGCTCTCTTGCTTTCACCCAGTCAGGATCGCGCTCCCACTCGTCAAGGGTTGAATTTATCTGCGCCACAAGCTCCGTTCTGTTTTTTGCCAATTTATTAAATTCCGAAGCCTCAGAACCGTAAGCGTGCACTGTCCCAAAACCAAACATCGCGATCATGACAAGCACGTTCCATCTCTTCATATCACCCACAACCTTTCACACCTGAATATCTCACGCCGGAGATGATCGTTGAACGATCTTCCCCATTTATTAAAAATCTTTATGCCGGTCAAGGAATCGGTCCCGTGCCATTTGAATCATGAGCCTCTGTTCCACCGGAAATGCATCCGCCGTGGTGCCATGGGCAACCGTAAAGCGTTTCCACAGATGTTTCTCAAGCCCAGGGTGGTCTTCGAGGAGCGAATAGAAGATGGCGAATATCTGTGCGAAGGCATCCGGGTATTTCTTTTCCCATATCGATTCCCATTTTTTTTCACCTGAGATGGCCCAAAAGAAGTTATCCCTCTGCAGATCGTGGAAATGGCGGAGGATCCCTTTCCTCATGGTTCCCTCGAAGAGATCATAGGCATTGTCTGTTTGATCGAGGAGGCGGAGAATTTTATTAAACGCCCGGATCCCTCCGTAAGCCTCGCAGTTATTCATGAAATACTTCACGCGGCCTTTGGGAAGGGCCAAGGTCAGTCCATCCGGATCAAGAAGGATTGCAAGGAGGTAAGCGATGTCTCGAATGTTTGACTGATGTTGCTTGAGGAACGTAGGGTCACCGGTTTTTTCGGTGTAGGTCCAGAGGAGGGTGAGAAAAAGTCCCGCATAACCGTCAACGGAATCATATTCCCCTCTTGACTCCTCTGCCTCTCCACGGACAGTGTGGTCATAGATGGTCCCGGTTAGTCCATATTTGTCCGGATAATTGAGTCGGGAAAAATACCATTGGATGAATTCACGCACGTCCTCCCGGTGCTTTCCTTGGTGGAGGGAATGAAGAGAGAGGATGGAGACAATGTAGGGGTTTACATCAACAGGCGTTTCTGTTCCCAATCCGTAATGCCGGAGCAGGGTTACAGCCGGGTGGCGGAAAGCATGGGATCCCTGGGGGAAAGCGATCATTAATAAACTACATGCGATGAAAATAGAGCACCTTTTCAAATAATCCTTCCTCCCGTATCGTAAGGTAAAAGTAGTTTTCGTCTTCTTCGAAAGAAACCCCCCGCAGGTCCATCGCAGGCTTACCAAATTGATTTTTCGGTACGGCAAGGGTGATGTCGCGGAGGCCCCCGGGATTCCTGACATGAACCTTCAGAACAGTCCCCTCATAGGTAAACTCATAGATCGTCTTTAAGAACTTCAGCAGAAATTCCGCATAATCGGTCATCGTCCCGACCCATATCTTCCCCTCTTCCTGATAAGAGGTGAGGGCGTCGAGAAAGTCCCAGACTGTCTTCGGATAATACTTCACGTCGTTGGGGTGCGAATAGATGAAACGCACCACACGGTTCTTTGCGGCATAGTCGACCAACCCGGTCATCCAGCGATAGACCTCTAACGGCGTTCTTTTGTCACGCTTAATCTCATCGAGGGATACGACGGTGCCGAAGTTGGTGACCGGAAAAGCGATCACATGGTCTGACACCCTCTTGCCATCCGAAAAGGTCCTGTTCGGTGCGGATCCCGAGTCACCCGTGTAGTAATAGGCTATCATTCCGAGCCGCTCGAGCACTCTTGTCGCCATCGGTTGGGGATGGGCCCCCAGAGGAGCAGAGTACTCTTTGATCTTATACCCCGCAATCTCCTCGAGACTCTTGTTGTTCTTGCTGATATACGCCTCGATCTCTTTCTCCCCAAATTCCCCTGAATTCACCCTGCTGGAGAACCAATCGTGCCCCCAACCGCCATGGGAACCGATCGCCCCGTACGGCAGGAGCATCTCCACCAGTTTGCGCCCCTTGCCCGAGGCATCGAAGCCATGCCCGTCGCCCACCTCGGATTCATAATCCCCTGCGGTGATATGTAGGGAGGATCTGATCGAGTCCCGGAAATATCCTTTCTTCTTGAGGAGCGGGAGGTAGATCCACTCCGTGTTGGAATCGATGTGCCAGTTCATCACAACGCCCCCTTTCCCACCTGGGACGGACATGAGATGAGGAATCTTGACACTTTTAAAGAGAAAGAATCGGATCGATGCCCTGAGCAAGAGATCGTCCGAGTAACATTTCAGGTAACCCAGAGGAAAACCGACATAGAGAGCGGTTCCTTTCCCGTACCGGGTCTCGACGATCGCCGGATACTTTTTGTCTAACCCGTCCACCATGTAGGCCAAGATCTTTCGTGAACCTGTATCTTTCGTAACAACGGATCGTGCGAATGGGTACATCAGTGTCCCGTATTCGTAACCGACAAGGGCAAGGTTCTGATCCGTTTTTCCCGGAGGAATTTCAAAACGTTCCATTGCTGCTCTGTTGGCAAACCGGAGCGAACCATTCGCATGGGCGTATTCGGGAGATTGATTGTAAAGGATGTAGTTCAAGCCGATGAGATCGGCAAATTCGGCCTGATCCCTGTACAGGTCGCCCCGATCCTTGGTCCCCGCGTCATAACCGATCAGGACACTGCCTCCCTCTTCGAGGTACTTTTCAATCCAATCATCAAACCGTTGCGGCAGCACCTGGTTTATCCCGTCGGGAAGGATGATCGCAGGTACGCCCGGAAGCAATGCGGGGGATAGGGAGGCGAGCTCATTTACATCAATAACCCGAAAGGGAATCCCCTCTTCTTGAAGAACGCTCCGGTAGGCTTCCAGGATGCAGGGGTTTTTCTCGGTGAGCGCGGGATGATGCGCCAGAAGGACTTCGATTCTTCCTTTCCGCTCATCCCCTGCAGCTCCCTGAAGCAAACCACACCACCCGGTGAGAACCCATAGGAAAATCCCTGCCATGGTAAGAATCTTTTTCACAAAACCTTTCCTTCCCCTTCTGTCATGAGATATCCGTACAGGGCCACGTTGCCCTTCAGGAAGACCCCTTTCTTGCCGATCACAGATTTTATCTGGCCTTTCTCGCCCACATGGACTCCGTTTCCTATCTCGACGCGACCCTGAGAAAATACATTCCCCAGTATGGTACATCCGGCTCCGATAATCACATCTCCCTCCGAAAAGAGATTCCCTTCGATTCTGCTCCCTTGCTCGACGATGATGTCGCGGTAGGATTTAATATTTGCCTTGGCAAAGCATTTCTCTCTGAGGACGACCCTCTGGTGAGTGACGAGATCCCTTGGGATGGTCGTAAGGGGCGGTATGATGATCTCTTCTTTTGTGATCACCATGGTCGTGTCCGAGATATTCTTTACCTGGATATCACGGGGAATTGAAGGAGGTTGAGCCTGATACGTCGTGATCGGCAAGCCAAACATCCGGCTGAAAGAGCAGTCGTGGGCTACATCAAGTCTCTGAGGAGATGCAACACTCATCCCCAGTCGGCATCCCTCTTTAACCTCAATGTCCCTATCCCCATCCACCCAGCGAATGACAACGGTTCCTTTTCCAATGACGAGATCACCCTCACAGTAAAGTGCCCGGAGGGTATTTCTTTCTCCAATGTCGCATGACCCCTTGACGTAAATCTCCTTCCTGAACTCGGCCCGGTTTCCGGATGAAAAATCTCCAAGCACATAGAGAATTTCATCCGTAGTTTTATTGCCCTCTGCCCTCTCCCGCGCAACGACTCGAACCTTCTCCGGCTTTGAGAGAAACAGGGTATATTCTCCCGGTTCTGTGATCTTCTTCGTCCCCAGGCCATTTTCGAGAATCTTCTGAAATGACCTGCCAAAATACTTATAATCCTTTGAGAAATTCATGTTTAGAGCAAGCGGTTTCTCGTCTTTGGGCCTGAAAAGTTCTATCATTCCGGGAAGAAAAGGAATAAGAATGAATACCATCAATATTAGAATAGTGATGGCAATATACCAGGTGGCCCCAAACAAATAGGCCCTGCCGGAATCACCGGTTGCACCCTTTGCCGGGGGTTCTTGTGAAGCCCTTGCAGTGTCTCCCTGAGGTTCCCCATCCGAGGTCACAATCTTTCCTTCTTGGTTGACGGGCGTCATGGTCCCCTTCATGGGTGGACCCTTTTCCTGGGCTGGAATATCACCGGCTGATACAAAGAGGAATATTGCTGTGATCAGGAGAAAGAAGCATCTCATAGGCATCACGTGGTTGACCTCCGGAATCTTTTCGTTTTATGCCATTTCACCTGTCGTGCACTGATGACATCAAATACAGCATCAAAAAAGCCCTGTGTTGTGTACCAGAGGGAGAAGAGGAAATTGAAAATAAGAAACGGTAACAACCGAATCCGCTCTTGCGAACCGTCGAGGAAAGAGGCGATCCCGATCTGATAAAAAGGCGCAAAATTGCCAAAGGTGTTACATGTGACGGTGAGGAGGATGGGGAGAACCCCTGTCAGGAGGTTGATCTCCCCGAGGAAGAAAAGTGCGACGGAATCAGCAATCCCCAGAAAGAGTATCGCCGGGACCGTGTATACCGAAAGGAGCAAGACGCCGTCCATTTTTTCTCTCAATGTGAGAAATGGGGATCGGAGGACAGGGATGAAATATCGGAACATCACCTGTGTATGTCCCCGGGCCCAACGCCTGATCTGCCTGGCACGGGTCACCCAGGTCTCGGGAACCTCTTCGTAACATTCAACCCTGTTCGCATACGCCACTTTCCAGCCGTTGACATAGAGTTTGAAGGTCAATTCCGTGTCTTCCGTGATGACCCTCGGGTCGAACCCCCCGCATGCATGAAGGAGTGTCTTCCTGAAACCCCCAACCGTCCCCCCATACTGGGCTATCAGCAAAAGATTGTGACGTGCCTGCTGGTCAACCTGGTAGCCGCCGGACCGTTCCAGATCCAGAATCCTCGTCAGGAGATTGCGTGAGGTATTGACCGGCACGACCCTTCCCATGGCCGCTCCAACCTCGGGATCATTGAAACAGACAGCGAGATCCCGCAGCACACCGCGCGGGGGGAGATAATCGGCGTCAAAGACAAGCAGGATCTCCCCTGTAGTGACCCTGATGGCATCGTTGAGCGCAAGCTGTTTCCCCCTATCCCCAGTTTTTCTATGCAGGGGTTTCACGAATGGATAACGTGCGGCGTATTCATCGAGGATATTCCCCGTTTGGTCGTCTGAATGATCGTTAATCGGTATCAATTCGAACCTGTCTTTCGGGTAGTCAGCGTCAGCGAGGGCATCGAGGATATGAGCCGCCACCTTTTCTTCATTGTGCATCGGGATGAGGACCGATAGGAAAGGGAGGTTGGAATCAAAAATATCCTGATAATAGAACCGCTGTTCACCGTAGATGCGGTTCAGGGAGAAAATAAAATGCCTTGTGAAGTAGATCACCATGACGAAGGCGACGAAGACGATGTAAATTTTCAGGATCAATACAACCATTGCCACACACCCATATTGTCCCTGAGCTTCTCCGAGAGGATGCTCAGGTAAAAGGAATAGAAACCGACAATGAATATCATATCGAGAAGGATGCCAAAACAGAAGAAGAGGATGGCCATAAAAATGAAGGAGTGAACGTTGATTACGTAAAGAAACATCGAATACCTAAAAATATTGAACGCCAAAGAAAAGGCTATTGAGAAAAGAATGATTCCTACCTTCGAGAACAAGGAGGATGGTAGCGGATAGAGGGTAAACCCATAAACCACGGGGATCAAAAACCAGAAGACAGTTACCATGACCACATAGGTCGTCGAAAAATCAATCACCCGGTAAGGGAACCGATCCGGAACGATAAGAAAAAAAAGGGCAGATACGAGATGGACAAGGCTCATCAGCATTAACGCCACGGCAATCGGTTTCGGGGTCCTTGTCTGCGGAATAATGAAGAGGATCAGGAGAACTACAAAGAGATTGATCATGGTAACCCATCTTGTGGGATAGGTTCCTGGTACATTGAGAACTGCAATGGGCCTCCAGAGAAATTCCGTCCAGATTAAGTCGACCCCCTCAAAGGGGATGGAACGGGCAAGTATTTCCCGGGCATACCGATTGACCAGATAATTGAGGTCAGGAAGAAAATGGTAAAGGAGAATCTCCAGGATGACAATAAAGAAAAGAAATGGGATGAGGTGTCTCTTTGCGGGAACCGGGATTTTCCGGTACGACCGGTGATAGTAAACGATTTCTTTAAGCATTTCATCAGGGGATTGGCTGTGCTTTTTAGCCATGAATGAGTAAATCCGTCTTTCTGAGGTAAAATAGGTTTGATGGGATAATAACCAGATATTTTTAATTAAAATTAAACCATTTGATTTGCGAGAAATACAGGCGGTAAAATTACATAAATTATTGAGGCTTGTCAATCTTTTTTTATTGATCTCCTATTTTGGAGAAAATTGGGATAAAAAGGAGTAAAACCCTGTCAAACTTATTTTGGGCCTTCAGAAAAAACAGGATTAATGGTCACCGGATCATTCCCTTGACGTCATTTAGGAGGACACGCTCGAAGGAGCAAAAGAGAGTGAGATAGGAAAATAGGGTACATGAGCGAAATTGGAACTTGACAGGGAATGAGAAAATGGATAGAAAATGACACTATTCCCTATCAACCGGGGAGAGATACTCTATTAAAAGAACCATCGGCGTGATGGTAAGGAAATGATGAAAAGAAGAGAATATACATGCGAGATAGAGAAACCAATGTGATGATCATCTTCGGAACCAGACCGGAAGCGATCAAATTCGCATCTCTCATAGAGCAATTGAAGGGAGCAGAAAGGTATTTTAGGGTTAAGGTTTGTGTCACCGCCCAGCACATGGAGATGCTTGACCAGGTACTTAAATTCTTCGGGATCAGTCCAGATTTCGACCTCCGCATTATGAAGCCCAACCAGTCCCTCTTCAGCCTGACCTCGGATAGTTTAAGGGAAATTGAAACCGTAATGAAAAATGACCCTTCGGATCTGGTCTTTGTCCAGGGAGATACCACCACCGCATTTATTGGGGCCCTCGCAGGATTTTACAGCCGTGTCAAAGTGGCCCATTTGGAGGCTGGTCTGAGATCGGGTTCTAAACTATCTCCATTTCCGGAGGAAATCAACAGAAAGCTGGTGGGACAAATCGCCGATTATCACTTTGCTCCTACCCCCCGAGCCCGTCTCAATCTCAATCGGGAAGGGATCAAAGATAATATCTGGGTGGTTGGGAACACGGTCATCGATTCCCTCTTTTTATGCCTGGACATCCTGAGACACTCTGACGAACAACCTTACTATGAGTTTTTCAAAAAGGTCGATTTTTCAAAAAAGATACTCCTGGTGACCGGGCATAGACGGGAGAGTTTTGGAAAACCTTTTGAAAACATATGTGAAGCTCTTAGGGAAATAGCATCTCTCTTCAGAAATGTTCAGATCGTTTACCCGGTGCATCTCAATCCGAAGGTCAAGGACGTCGTCCACGGCATCCTGGGCGGCACCAAGAATATTCATCTCATGGAGCCCCTCGCATACAACTTTTTGGTCTGGCTGATGGACAAATCCTATATGGTGTTAACTGACTCCGGGGGAATCCAGGAAGAGGCGCCTTCGCTGGGCAAGCCAGTATTGGTAATGAGAGAGGTCACAGAGAGGATTGAAGGGATCGAATCCGGCACGGCCGAACTGGTAGGGACGGACAGAAACAAAATTGTTAAGGCAGTTTCATCATTGCTCACCGATGGCTCCAAATATCATCAGATGTCGAAGGCGATCAATCCTTACGGGGATGGGACAACCTCAAAAAAAATAGTCGAAATTCTTAGTCAAGTGAAAATCTTGGAAGGCGACCGATGAAAATGGAAATGGAATGAAAGAATAGGGGGACAGGCATGAGTAAAGGGAATCTGGGGTCAGACTTAAAGATTGAGGTTCGGTGCCATCCATAAAAAAGTTGGCGTATTCAAATGCGGAATGCTGATTGCGCCTGCCTGCCGGTAGGCAGGGATTGCGGAATTAATAAAAAAAGTATGAATAGCTGAAGGCTCAAAGCAAGGCCATAACGCCTGCCTGGATTTTATAGTCAAAGATTCCAAACTCGCTGACTGAATTGTTCAGTCAATAATTCCAACTCTTCTGACTGGTCAGTAAGGTGCGTTGCTAAAAGCTCAAACCTCGTTTGATAAATATTTGCAGTTAGTGTAGTAATAATGTTTATAACCCTTCAAGTAGCGGTGAATGAATAATGGATAAAGTGGATGTGATCATTGTGGGCGGAGGACTGGCGGGGCTTTCCTGCGCTTATGAATTGGCCGATTCGGGGATGACTGTGCTTGTCCTGGAGCGGGGCGATTTCTCCGGAAGTAAGAATGTGACCGGAGGAAGGATCTATCTCCGTCCCATTCTCCCTTATCTTCCCGACATCTGGAAAGAAGCGCCATTAGAAAGGCATGTGACAAAAGAGGTCTTCACGGCCATGGGAAAGACCAACTCTACCACCTTCGAATTCTACAGCGACCGATTCAATCAGGAGCCTTACCCGAGTTACACGATTCTCAGAGCAAAGTTTGATCGCTGGTTCGCCGACCTCGTAACAGAAAAAGGAGGTTTCGTCATTCCCCAGAAGACCGTGGATGATCTCATCATAGAGGATGGAAAAGTCATCGGAGTGAAATCCGGTGATGAGGAGATTGGAGCGGACTGTGTGGTGGCTGCAGATGGAATCTTCTCGTTTTTGGCGGAGAAGGCAGGCCTTCGGAAACCTTATCAGCCCCAGCACTTTGCACTGGGATTCAAGGAGGTCATCCAACTCGATTCAAAAACGATCGAAGATCGATTCCGGTTGGGAGAGAAAGAAGGTGCGGCTCAGCTCTTTGTTGGCTCCCTTACCAAGGAAATGATGGGAGGAGGTTTCCTCTATACAAATAAAGATAACCTCTCCCTCGGATTGGTCATTGGGCTCCATTCCCTCAATCGGAGAGAACCCCGCGAGGAAGTTTATAAACTCCTGGATCAGTTTAAAGAGAGGCCTGAGATCAAAAACCTGATCAGAGGAGGCAGTGTGGTTGAGTATTCGGCCCATCTGATCACCGAAGGCGGTATTCATATCATGCCTAAACTCTATACCGATGGGATGTTAGTGGTGGGGGATGCCGCCGGACTTGGTCTCAATATGCTGGTCACGGTCAGAGGGATGGAGTATGCCATGGTTTCAGGTGTCCTTGCGGCCCGGACCATCAAAAAGGCCAGGGAGAGAAATGACTTCTCGGTCTCCTCTCTCGCAGAATATGAGAAGCTTCTCAACGAAAGTTTTATCCTAAAGGAGATGAACACATTTAAAAATACCCTTCCCCTTTTGGAGAACGAAAGGCTCTTTACGAAATATCCGCAGGTGATCTGTGATCTCTTCGAAAAGGTGATGTGGGTGGATGAGAACCCCAAGGAAGGGATCTATAAAACCAAAATGGCGGAATTGAAAAAGGAATTTTTTAATCTACAGACATTTAAGGATTGGTTGCAATTTAGAAAAATTTAAGGACTACAAGTCCAAAGTTCAAAATCCAAGACTTTTTTGACATTTTAACACTTGATATTTCAATTGGAGGCTCGATGAAAATCACTGAGAAGTTGGCCCTCGATGCCTTTAAAAACGATAAGGAAACCCATATTCTTCTCGACCAGAAAATCTGCCAGACCTGCAAGGAGCGTTTCTGTATCTATGCCTGCCCGGCAAACCTCTACTCCCTGAATGAGAAAGGAGAGATGGTGGTGGAATTTGCCGGATGTCTCGAATGTGGCACCTGCATGATCGCCTGCATCTATGGTTCGGTCAAATGGAAATATCCCCGAAGTGAATACGGAGTCCAGTACCGCTTCGGATAAGGAAAACCCGCCTCCCTGCACCCTCATCGTTTTTTTTAGAAATCCCAAATGAGAGCTTTTAAAAACTCCCTTTCACTCTAATGCATTTAGTATCTATATAATCGGTCGTTAATCGGTGTAATCAGAGATTTCTGGGTTTTTTTAGGAAATCTCCTTTTTTTCTTGACAACCATTTTTTCTTGGGTTAATATCCGACCGACTGGTCGGATTTAAACTATGTGGTCGGTTTTTTGTTTTGCCATAACTAACGGGAATCATTATGAAAAAAGATTTGACAGAATTGAGCGAAAAAGAACTTAATAAAATGGAGAAAATTTCCAAAGCCGCTGTCAAGCTCTTTGACGAAAAGGGCTATCTGGAAACAAGCATGGATGATATTTCAACGGCAGCCAAATTGAGCAAAGGAGGCATTTATCACTATTTTTCAAGCAAAAATGAGATCCTCTATTTTATATCCACTAATTTCATGGCTCTTCTTCTGAAAGATTTGGAGCAGGAGTTGGGGAAGATCGAGGATAATCTTTCGAAAATTCAATTCATCATATCCCGACATATAGGGTTTTATACAAAATATATCGCCGAGGCGAAAACCACCCTCCATGAAGGGCACCTGCTCCCTCCAGCATATTTTAAGATTATCGGTGAACAAGAAAAACAATATCACCAAATTGTCAG
>Ga0209253_10005141_pt1 | contig 11364 bp, 12 predicted proteins | sample FrelakmetBRP12BR_FD_187145 | JGI IMG/M metagenome (GOLD analysis project Ga0209253, IMG submission 187145) | Freshwater lake sediment microbial communities from the University of Notre Dame, USA, for methane emissions studies - BRP12 BR (SPAdes)... | ecosystem: Environmental > Aquatic >...
GGGGCGCGGTTTTCGCATCCACCCTCAGCAGCCCGCACGCCTCCGCAGTTCCCTCACGGTGTCGGCGGGAGCCGCTCCGGACAATTCCACCGCATGTGAGTTGGACGGAAGAGGACGGCGACCGATGTCAGCAACAAACCACGCACCCCCTGAACGGATGACGGCCGAGCAGCGTCGGCGCGAGATCGCGTTTTTGCTGGCCAACGGGTTGGTACGGCTGCGCAGCGCCCATGTTGCGCAGTCCGCAAACATGACCGGTTCAAGCGAGTTTGAGCTTGGCTTCTCCGGCCACCAGAGCGTTCATTCAGACCCCGTCAACAAGACCAACACGGAGTCGCGATGAGCGCACTAACACCATCATTTTCAACGCCCCCTCGGTGGCCGCGCAGGTCGCCCAGTTGCCCGAGCTTCCAATGGCTGAGCTCAGGGCGCTCTGGCAAAGGCTGCACGGCGGCGAGGCGCCTAACAACAACCGCCAGTTCCTGGAACGCCGCATTGCCTATCGGCTGCAGGAGGTGGAATACCGGAAGGTCGCCCCCGACGTGCTCGACCGCAACAAGCGCCGTATCGCCAGGCTGGTGGAGACGGGCACGCTCAAGAAGCGCGACCGAGACCATCGTCCCGCGGCGGGCACGCTATTGACCCGCGAATATCGGGGCATTGCCTACAAGGTCGTGGTGACAGCCGACGGCCAATACGACTTTGAGGGGCGGCTGTTTCCCAGCCTCTCGATGATCGCCCGCGAGATCACCGGCACGCGCTGGTCCGGCCCGCTGTTCTTTGGACTGAAGGCGCCCTCGACGCCGAAGCCGACGGCCAAGAGCAGGGCACGGCTGCGTATTTCAGCCCATCGCAGACGGCGTTTCAGGCTGACCGCGGACGGCGTTTCAGGCTGATCGCGGACGATTGCGATACATTGACCACCTTGCTTGCGCGCACCCCGGCGCCCGTCCGTGATCAGACTGAAACGCCGTCCGCGATCGGACTGAAACAACCGTCCGCGATCGCTGAAATACGCACACGGCGATGAGCGACGCGCTGAAGCGCCGCATGCGCTGCGCCGTCTACACGCGCAAATCGACCGACGAAGGGCTCGACCAAGAATACAACTCCATCGATGCCCAGCGGGATGCAGGCCACGCCTACATCGCCAGCCAGCGCGCCGAGGGTTGGATCGCGGTGGCCGACGACTACGACGATCCCGCCTTTTCCGGCGGCAACATGGAACGCCCGGCGCTGCGCCGCCTGATGGCGGACATCGAGGCCGGCAAGATCGACGTGGTGGTGATCTACAAGATCGACCGCTTGACGCGCAGCCTGGCGGACTTCTCCAAGATGGTCGAGGTGTTCGAGCGCTACGGCGTGTCGTTCGTGTCGGTCACCCAGCAGTTCAACACGACGACCTCGATGGGCCGCTTGATGCTGAACATCCTGCTGTCCTTCGCCCAGTTCGAACGCGAGGTCACCGGCGAGCGCATCCGCGACAAGATCGCCGCCAGCAAGCGCAAGGGCATGTGGATGGGTGGTGTGCCGCCGCTCGGCTACGACGTCGCGAACCGCCGGCTGGTGCGCAACGAACGCGAGGCCAAACTGATCCGGCACATCTTCCAGCGCTTCGTCGAACTCGGCTCCAGTACCGCGCTGTTCAAGGAACTGAAGCTGGACGGTGTAACGTCGAAAGCGTGGACGACCCAGGACGGAAAGACCCGCGACGGCAAGCCGATCGACAAGGGGCTGATCTACAAACTGCTCAACAACCGGACCTACCTCGGTGAGTTGCGCCACAAGGAACAGTGGTACCAGGCGGAGCATCCGCCCATCATCGACCGCGAACTATGGGACGAGGTGCACGCGATCCTGGCTACCAATGGTCGGGTGCGCGGTAACACCGCGCGGGCCACCGTGCCGTATCTGCTCAAGGGCATCGTGTTCGGCAACGACGGGCGAGCGCTGTCGCCCTGGCACACGACCAAGAAGAACGGGCGCCGCTACCGCTACTACGTGCCCCAGCGTGACGCTAAGGAACACGCGGGCGCCTCGGGCCTGCCGCGACTACCGGCCGCAGAACTCGAGTCGGCGGTGCTTGACCAGCTACGTGCCATCCTTCGCGCCCCGAATCTCCTGGGCGAGATGTTGCCGCCGGCGATCAAGCTTGACCCGACCCTGGACGAAGCCAAGATCACCGTGGCCATGACCCGGCTCGATACGATTTGGGACCAACTGTTCCCGACCGAGCAGACCCGGATCGTGAAGTTGCTGGTCGAGAAAGTCATCGTCTCGCCCAACGACCTTGAAGTGCGACTGCGCGCCAACGGCATCGAGCGTCTGGTGCTGGAACTGCGTCCCGAGCCGATCGAGCAACAAGCGGAGGCATTGGCATGAGCGATATCCGTATCCAGGAGACCGGCGAGCCGGCCATCCTCCAGACCAGTGATGGGAGGCTCACGTTGTCCGTGCCGATTCAGATCAAACGCCGCAGTGGGCGCAAGCTGGTCACCCTGCCAAATGGCGAAACCAGTCCGGCCAGACCGTGGGACGTGGCGCCGACGCCGCTGCAGCTGGCGCTGGCCCGGGGGCACCGCTGGCTCGGCATGCTGGAATCCGGCGAAGCGAAGTCGTTGAAGGAGATCGCGGCCCGGGAAGGGATCGACAGTAGCTACGTGAGCCGGATGGTCAACCTGACCACGCTGGCGCCCGACATCGTCGCGGCCATCCTGGACGACGTACTGCCGAACCACATCACGCTGTTCGATCTGGCGGTCGATCCGCCGGCACTGTGGGAGGAGCAGCGGGCGCGTATTGACGAGGCAACAGACAGGGCTGCGCACGTTGGCACTACGGATGCCTCGAACTTCGGCTAAGCAGCGTACAGCGGTCACTGGCCCTAGCTGGAGGTACTTCCGGAATCGGCCAGCAGCAGCCGTTCGATCTGCGAGGGGCCACCGCCCGTTCCTGGCCGACTGCCGGTATCTCGGCGACAAAAACCGAACGGCGGCTCAGCGATCCATTGCCGACGCCGGGCCGGTAGTCCCGAACGGCAAGTTCATCTTCGACTGTCGGCCGATATGCGCTCGGCCAAAATTTAGCGATCGACTCCGAATCGGAGTAGCCTACGCAGCCCGAGGAGCCCACAATGAATTCGACGCACGATGTCATTCGACATGGCTGCGGCGCCGGTGGCCGTCAACCCCGGCTCGGCTTGATCGCCAGCCCCGAGTTGGTTCCGATCACGGCGCGTCCGGCACAGCCCACGCACTGAACCGGCCATGAGCAGCATCGGCCTGATTGCGAATCCGGTGTCGGCGCGCGATATCCGTCGCATCATTGCCAACGCCAGCAACCTGCAGATTGCCGATCGCGTCAACATCGTGCTGCGCGTGCTGACGGCAGCGCACAGCCTGGGCGTCGAGCACGTGCTGATGATGCCCGACAACGGTGGCATCCGCGCGCTGCTGCAACGACACCTGGCGCGCGGGCACAGCCAACACCAAAGGTGGCCGGTGGTCGAGTTCCTCGACATGGCGCCGACGTCGACCGTCGAAGACACGTTCGAGGCCACCCGCCTGCTGCGTGCAGCCGGTGTTGCGGCCATCGTCGTGCTCGGCGGCGACGGCACGCACCGGGCGGTGGTGCGCGAGTGCCGCGACATTCCGATCGCGGGAATTTCCACGGGCACTAACAACGCATTCCCGGAGATGCGCGAATCGACCATCACCGGCATGGCAGTCGCACTGTATGCCACCGGGCGGCTGAGCGCGGCGCAGGCGCTCAGCGCCAACAAGCTGCTCGACGTCAGCATCAATGACGGCGCACAGCGCGACATCGCGCTGGTTGACGCGGTAATCTCGACCGACCGCTACGTCGGCGCGCGTGCGCTGTGGAAACCAGAGAACCTGTGCGCGGTCTACCTGACCTTCGCCGACCCGCAGGCCATTGGCCTGTCGGCGATCGGCGGCCTGCTGCATCCGGTCGGCCGGCGCGACCCCGGCGGCCTGGCGGTGCAGTTGGCCGACGCGCAGCATCCGGCCACGCTGCGTCTGCAGGCACCGATCGCGCCGGGGATGGTGCGCACGCTGCCGATCGCCCATTGGCAAGCGATGCCGGCCGACCAGCCCTTCGATATCGTCAGCCACGGCGGCGTGGTGGCCCTCGACGGCGAGCGCGAGCTGGCCTTCGACGCCGGCGACCGCGTACAGATCACGCTGCGAGAGAACGCTTTCCCCACGGTGGACGTGGCCCGCTGCATGCAGATCGCTGCCTCTGACGGCCTGCTCCGCCTTTCTTCCACCCACTGACAGGAGACCCACCCCATGACTGGCAATCCGTTCCCATTGGGCAAGCCCGAACTGCTCGAGGCCTACCGCAAGATGCGCACGATCCGCGAGTTCGAGGAGCGCCTGCACGTCGACTTCGGCCGCGGCGACATCCCCGGCTTCGTGCACCTATACGCCGGCGAGGAAGCCGCCGGCGTTGGCATCATCAGCCACCTGGGCGACGGCGACCGCATCGCCTCGACCCACCGTGGCCACGGCCACTGCATCGCCAAAGGCGTCGATCCGGTGGCGATGATGAGGGAGATCTACGGCAAGAAGGGTGGCTCGTGCGAGGGCAAGGGCGGCTCGATGCACATCGCCGACGTGTCCAAGGGCATGATGGGTGCCAACGGCATCCTCGGTGCCGGCGCGCCGCTGGCGTGCGGCGCGGCGCTAGCCGCCAAGTACCGCAAGAAGGGCGAGGTGGCGATCAGCTTCGTCGGCGACGGCGCGTCCAACCAGGGCACCTTCCTCGAGAGCCTGAACCTGGCTGCGGTGTGGAATCTGCCGGTGATCTTCGTCGTCGAGAACAACGGCTATGCCGAATCGACGTCGCGCGATTACGGCGTCGCGGTGGATTCTTACGTCGACCGAGCAGCCGGCTTCGGCCTGCCCGGCGTCACGGTGGACGGCACCGACTTCTTCGCGGTGCATGAGGCCGCCGGCGAGATCATCCGCCGCGCGCGCACCGGCGGCGGGCCGGCGTTGCTGGAGTGCAAGATGGTGCGTTTCTTCGGCCACTTCGAGGGCGACGCGCAGACCTACCGCGGCCCGGGCGAGCTCGACGACAATCGCGCCAACCAGGACTGCCTGCGCAAGTTCGCAGCCGCCGTCACCTCGGCCGGTGTGATCACGGCCGGCGAGCTGAAGGCGATCGACCACCAGGTGTTGGATCTGATCGAGCACGCCGTCGTGCAGGCCAAGGCCGCGCCGCTGCCGACCGCGGCCGACCTGACCACCGACGTCTACGTGTCGTACTGAGACAACCAAGGAGACATGACATGGCACGCAAGATCAGCATGAAGCAGGCGATCAACGAGGCGTTGGACCAGGAGATGGCGCGCGACCCCTCGGTGATCATGATGGGCGAAGACATCGTCGGCGGCGCCGGTGGAAATGGAGAGATGGATGCCTGGGGCGGAGTGCTCGGCGTCACCAAGGGTTTGTACGCCAAGCATGGCGACCGTCTGCTCGACACCCCCTTGAGCGAAAGCGCCTATATCGGCGCGGCGATCGGCGCGGCGGCCTGCGGCATGCGCCCGGTGGCCGAGTTGATGTTCATCGATTTCATGGGCGTGTGTTTCGACCAGATCTACAACCAGGCCGCCAAGTTCAGGTACATGTTCGGCGGCAAGGCGCAGACGCCGGTGGTGATCCGCACGATGGTCGGCGCGGGCTTTCGCGCCGCGGCGCAGCACAGCCAGATGCTGACGCCGCTGTTCACCCACATTCCGGGGCTGAAGGTGGTGTGCCCGAGCACGCCCTACGACACCAAGGGCCTGCTGATCCAGAGCATCCGCGACAACGACCCGGTGATCTTCTGCGAGCACAAGAACCTCTACGCCTTCGAGGGCGAGGTGCCCGAGGGTCTGTACGCGATCCCGTTCGGCGAGGCCAACATCGTGCGCGAAGGCAAGTCGGTGAGCATCGTCACCTACGGCCTGATGGTGCACCGCGCGCTCGAGGCCGCCACGGCGCTGGCCAAGGAGGGCATCGAGGCGGAGATCGTCGACCTGCGCACGCTCAGCCCGCTCGACATCGCCACCGTGATCGAGAGCGTCGAGAAGACCGGCCACCTGGTCTGCGTCGACGAGGCCAGCCCGCGCTGCAGCATTGCCGCCGACGTCTCGGCGCAGGTGGTGCAGGCGGCCTTCGGCGCGCTGCACGGGCCGATCCAGATGGTCACGCCGCCGCATTGCCCGGTACCGTTCTCGCCGGCGCTGGAGGACCTGTACATCCCAAGCGCGGCGCAGATCGTTGCCGCGGTCAAGCGCTCTCTCGGCGGAGGCAGGCACTGATGTCTGCGCCTGCGATCACGCCGATCGTGATGCCCAAATGGGGGCTGTCGATGGCCGAGGGCACGGTCGTCTCTTGGCTGGTCGAGGAGGGCACGGCAATCAGCGTCGGCATGCCGATCCTCGAGGTCGAGACCGACAAGATTGCCAACGCGGTCGAGGCGCCCGACCCCGGCCTGCTGCGGCGCAAGTTGGCCGCGGCGGGCGAGGTGTTGCCGGTCAAGGCGCTGCTCGGCGTGATGGCGCCGCCAGAGGTCGGCGATACCGAGATCGACGCCTATGTGGCGGCCTATGTCGTCCCAGCTGCCAACGAAGGCGACGAGGCCGAGGCGGGTCCAGCCTATCAGTGGGCCGAGGTCGACGGTATCCGTGTGCGTTATGCGCGGCGCGGCGACGAGGCGCCGGCAAGCACGCCGGTGCTCTTCCTGCACGGCTTCGGTGGCGACCTCGACAACTGGTTGTTCAACCTCGATGCGGTGGCTGCGGCGGTGCCAGTGATCGCGCTCGACCTGCCCGGCCACGGGCAGTCCGCTGCGCGGCTGCCGGGCGCTGCGGCCTTGGCCGATCTGGCAGGCTTCGTGCTGCATTTTCTCGACGGCCTCGGCGTCGAGCGGGTGCATGTGGTCGGCCACTCGATGGGCGGTGCGATCGCGGCGCAGATGGCGCTGGCCGCGCCGCAGCGCGTCGCCTCGCTGGTGCTGATCGCCACTGCCGGCCTGGGCGCCGAGATCAACACCGGCTACACGGAGGGCTTCGTCGCCGCCGCGACGCGGCGCGAACTCAAGCCGGTGGTCGAGCAGTTGTTCGCCGACCCAACGCTGGTCCGCCGCCAGATGCTCGATGACCTGCTCAAGTACAAGAGGCTCGATGGTGTGTCGCAGGTACTGGCGCAACTCGGCACCAAACTGTTCGGTGGCGGCCGGCAGGCCGAGCAGCCGGTAGTGCAACTCGCGGGCAGCACGGTGCCGATGACGCTGGTGTGGGGCACAGAGGACCGCATCATTCCTGCCGCCCATGCCGCCCAGGCGCCGCGCAGCGCCAAGGTGCATGTGCTCAATGGCGCGGGCCACATGGCGATGATGGAAAGGGCCGGCGAGGTGAACACGCTGATCCTGGCGCAGGTGAAAGATCAGAACGCATCGTGACCCTGCCGGCGTTCGGCTTCGTCAGCGTACACCACCGGCCACTGGCCGATGGGATCGCCTGCGAGGCCGAATGGATGGTGTGTGCCGCCGCCACTGGCCGGGCCGGCGCGCACCTGTGGCACGGCGAACCCGGCCTGGTGGTGCCGCGCAGCTACACGGCTCTGCCGGGCTGGGCAGCAGCCGCGCGCTCGCACGCCGTGCAGGTGCGCACCTCGGGTGGAGGCGTGGTACCGCAGGGCCCGGGGGTCTTGAACCTGAGCCTCATCTGGCGCACCGAGCACGCCGCGCCTTGCGCAACCGAGACGATCTACCGCGCGCTGTGCGGCGAGTTGATGTGCGCGATGGTGCGGCTCGGCATCGAGGCGGCGCCACAGGCGGTGTCGGGCTCGTTTTGCGATGGTCGCTTCAATCTCGCAGCCGGCGGCCGCAAACTGGCCGGCACCGCGCAGTCTTGGCGCCGCATCGCCGGCCAAGCGGTGGTGCTGGCGCACGCGGTGATCGTCGTCGACGCAGACCCGCAGGCGCTGACGGAGTTCGCCAACGCCTTCGAGCGCGACTTGGGATCCGGGCGACAGTACCGGGCCGAGGCCCTGACGAGCGTTGCACAGGCCTGGCAGCAATCGCACGGCGGCGCGGCGCCGGCCGACCTCCAAGCGCAAGTGGCCAAGGTGCTGGCTGAACAGTTTGCCCACATGCTGGCACCGCGCGAATTCCGCACTTGATCGCTTCGACAACAAGGAGTCTGCGATGGTTCTGCTCGAGTTCTCGATGGCCCCGCTGGGCCAGGGTGAGAGCGTCAGTGCGCATGTGGCACGCATTCTCGACGTGATCGACCGCAGCGGCGTGCCATACCAGCTCACGCCGATGGGCACCATCCTCGAAGGCGAGTGGGCCGAGGTGATGGTGGTCGTCACCGCATGCTTTGAAACCCTGGCCGCAGACTGCTCGCGCATCGGCGTTCACCTCAAGGTGGACTACCGCGCCGGACTCGCGGGACGCCTGCTGTCGAAGACGGCCAAAGTCGAGGAGCGCCTGGGCCGCAAGCTCAACACGTGAGGCCGCGGCCGTGCTCCGCTCAACGGGGCAGTGCCAGCGAGGCGGGAGCGCTGGACTTGAAATTGAGCCCCCGCCCTCCAATCGTCCCCCGCGCAAACACGACCACGACGCGACATTCCTCTGCGGCCCATTGAGCGAGGTCGGGCGATCGACCGTCAACAATGAGTCGGGTACTGCCCCTGGATCGCCGCTATGGAGTGACCGCTGAACGAACCATTGCGGCCATTCGACGCCTCAAGGCAGAGCGTTTCCACCGCTATCCAATGCTGCGAGAAAACCGCGTCAGCACGTCCGCGCGTAACCCATTGAACAAATGGGAATTGTAATTTTCTGCCTGCGGACTTCGATCCGGATGAAGTGGGCAGGGAGGAGAGAATATTGGCCAGGAGATAGCGGAATGTGCGCGGAATCACCGTTGGCGCGCAAATCCGAAGTCCGCAGTACTCCGCGCCGACGCCCGTGAACACGCGGCGATAGGCAAAAAAATACCAACCGGAGAATTGGTTGGTATTTTTAAGTGGTGGAGCCGGGGGGAATCGAACCCCCGTCCGCAAGCCATCGCCGGCCAGTTCTACATGCGTAGCTGTCTGATTTGAATCTCGCCTCCCCGATCGCGCAGCAGCACGCTATCGGGTCAGCCAGTCACTTGATCTCGCGATGAACCGAGTGACCCGGCCCACCACCAGCCAATGTGTATGACCTCGCAGCCCTGGGATCTTGCGATCCTTCAGGCCCGGCCCATCGGCCAACCGTTGCGAGGCTCACCGGTTATTAAGCGGCGAGGGCGAAACGTTCGTCGTTCGCAGTTACTTTGTTCCAGTGGATTTACGAGCGAACTGGTGCTCGGCATGCCCTGAACCGACTCCGCACCCACGTCGAATCCAAGTCGGCCCCAGAGCACCGAGTTTAGGCCAATCCGAGCCAATTCAAGAGGTCGTTCGGCCGCTCGAGCACATGATCTGCGCCCCAATCATGCACCGATTGCTCCTGCCCGAGGTAGCCCCAGGCCGCCGCAAGCGTCGCCATGCCTGCCGCCTGCCCCGCGATCACGTCTCGGTGATCGTCGCCGACATAAGCGCAATTGCCGGGCTGCAGGCCGATCTGGCGTGCGGCCTCGAGCAATGGCGCCGGGTGCGGCTTGGCATGCGCCGTGGTGTCGCCGGCCACGAGTGCCGCGATCCTTGTGCTCAGCTCCAGGCCGATCACGATCGGCCCGGTGAAGCGCATCGCCTTGTTGGTGACGATGCCCCAGCGCAACCCTGCACGTTCGATCGCCAGCAACACCGGGTGCATGTCGTCGAATACATGCGTTCGCTCGAGCAGACGCTGCGCGTAGCGATCGAGGAACGCGTCGCGCAGGTCTTCGAAGCTCGGCTCGCCGGGCCTGACGCCGAAGGCTGCGCCGACCATGCCACGGGCGCCGGCACCCGCCATCGGCCGCAGTTGCTCATAGGCGATTGCCGGCAAACCATGCGTCGCACGCAGATCGTTGACCGCGCCGGCGAGGTCGGGCGCGCTGTCGACCAGCGTGCCGTCCAGATCGAACAGCACCGCTTCGCAACGCCGCAAGTTCATAGCGGCTTTGCGCACGCCATCAGGTAGTTGACGCTGGCGTCTCCCGACAGCCAGTAGCGGCCGGTCAACGGGTTGTACTGCATGCCCTTGATCTCCTGCACATCGAGACCTGCATCGCGGCACCACTGCGCCAGCTCGTGCGGCCTGATGAAACGCGCGTATTCATGCGTCCCCTTGGGCAACAGCCTCAGCACATGCTCGGCACCGACGATCGCGAACAGGAAGGCCTTCGGATTGCGGTTGATCGTGGAGAAGAAGACCCGGCCGCCGGGTTTTGCCGCCAGTGCACAGGCGCGAACCACCGAAGGCGGCTGTGGCACATGTTCGAGCATCTCCATGCAGGTCACCACATCGAACGCCTGCGGCGAATCTGCCGCCAGCTCCTCGGCGGCCTGCTCGCGGTATTCGAGCGACTCCATGCCCGACTCCAGCGCGTGCAGTTGCGCCACCTTGAGCGGTTTGGCGGCCAGGTCGATGCCGAGCACATTCGCACCGCGTCGCGCCATCGACTCCGCCAGGATGCCGCCGCCGCATCCGACGTCGAGCACGCGCTTGCCGCGCAGTCCGGCAAGCGCATCGATCCAGTCCAGACGCAGCGGATTGATCTGGTGCAGCGGCTTGAACTCACCCTGCGCATCCCACCAGCGATGGGCCAGTTCACTGAACTTGGCGAGCTCCTGAGGATCGGCGTTGACCATGTCGCTGATGGTAGCGGCGGATTCGCGCCGCTCGAGCCTCGGCCCGTGCAGCGCAGCGATGTGCCGGCAGGCGCGAGAGGAGCCGCTGCAAAGAAAAACCCCGCCGAAGCGGGGTTTTCGCGAGCATCGTGAGTCGTGATCACTTCTTGGTACGGGTACCCACCAATTCGATCTCGACGCGGCGATTCTTCGCCCTGCCTTCCTTGGTCTTGTTGTCGGCCACGGGCTGCTTCTCGCCCTTGCCTTCGGTGTAGACGCGGTTCTTCTCGATGCCGAGGCCAACGAGTTCTGCCTTGACGGCTTCGGCGCGCGCGACCGAGAGCTTCTGGTTGTGTTCGTAGGAGCCAACGGAGTCGGTGTGGCCGACGGCGATGACGACTTCGAGGTTCACGCCCTTGGTCTTTGACACCAGGTCGGCCAGCTTGGCCTTGGCTTCTGGCTTCAGCACCGACTTGTCGAAGTCAAAGAAGGCGTCGGCCGCGTATGTCACCTTCTCGCTCACCGGTGCGGCAGGCGGGGGAGGCGGCGGGGGCGGAGGCGGCGGGGCCGGCGGTGCTGCAGG
>Ga0209253_10005142_pt1 | contig 11362 bp, 8 predicted proteins | sample FrelakmetBRP12BR_FD_187145 | JGI IMG/M metagenome (GOLD analysis project Ga0209253, IMG submission 187145) | Freshwater lake sediment microbial communities from the University of Notre Dame, USA, for methane emissions studies - BRP12 BR (SPAdes)... | ecosystem: Environmental > Aquatic >...
TGAGTGCTGATAAACCTTCTACTCCCACCAAGCTTTGCCCCACTTGCGGCACGCGGGTCAGCCTGGAGGCTGCCCGTTGCCTGGTGTGTGGCACAGATCTACAAACTACGGCAATTTCGACTACTAAACAATCTAAAGTGGTTCAGGGAAGTCGAATTCCAGAAATAACCATGAGTCTGCCAGCCGCAGTTGGTGTTCTGGCTTTATTTCTGATTATTGGGGCTGTATTAGTATACTTGGCTCTTCGCCGGGTTTCGAGCCCGATCGAAGAAGCGACTGCCTCTCCAACAGTTACACTGACAGAGACCCCAACGTTAACTCCGACACCGGTCACACCTTTACCAACATTTACCCCTGAGCCGACCGTAACTCCCTTGGCTTACACTGTGAAATTAGGTGACACCTGCCTCAGCATTGCCTTTGCCTTCAAGATATCCGTTCAGAGCATTGTTTTACAGAACAACCTTCCAGCCGACTGCAGTACATTATTTGAAAATCAAAAACTCCTGATCCCTCAACCTACCCCAACCGCAACTGCTCCACCTACCGCTACCTTTAGCCCTGCTGAAGCTACTGAAGCAGCTTGCCAAAAACTTGATTACACAATTCAGGAAAATGATACGCTCAGCAGTATCTCGCTGAACTATAATGTCCCAGCAGAGGCGATCCGAGAATACAATGGGTTGGTAAATGATGTAGTTCGCTTCGGTCAAAGATTAGTCATTCCATTATGTCGCCGTAACGCCACGCCAGGACCAAGCCCCACTCCCACTCTTCCACCGCCGTATCCAGCTGTTAACCTATTATTACCTTCAGATGGCGCTCCATTCAATACTTTGAATAATATCATCACGGTCCAATGGGCATCTGTGGGGGTTCTGAGACCAAATGAAGCTTACGAGGTAACCATCGAGGACATAACTGAAGGAGAAGGTCGTAAACACATCGCATACGTAACTGACTCCAAGTATATTATTCCAGATTCATTCTTGCCCAATGATACTATGCCACGAGTTTTTCGCTGGTGGGTAATGGCTTCCCGGCAAATTGGAACCGATGACGATGGCAATCCAATATGGGAATCAGCGGGTGCATTAAGTGCTCCACGCGTTTTCAGTTGGGTGAGCACTGGTGAGATAATTTCCACACCGACACCCTAATAAAAGAAGTGCAAGAGCAGGTCTTCCACTTCTTCCCCTCGGCAAAAATCTAAATAATTAATTCTGAGTTTTCGCAGCAATGGTTTCAAGCATCGTTGTCGTCAGGGATTTCGGTCGTTCTATTGGCTGGCTTAATGCCCGAGCCCAAACAGCATTTGCTGTCACGCCAAGACTTCGACTAACTCCAAACAACACAGTATAAAATCCATTAAAATTTTCATTACCGTCTTGGATTCCATAGTGCTGCTGTAATGCACCACTGATTGCGTCTACGTTTGGCCAAGGATCCCTTGCTTTCCCCTGTTCCCGTAAAACATCTGGGACAACTTCGTATACGAGAGTTGCCAATTTAAAGATCGGATCTTCGGGAAAATACTTTTTACCAAATTCGAGCTGAACCGTGAAACGTGGGTCTGTCATTCGTAATACAGCATGACCATAACCAGGGATAACACGACCTGTTTTTAACATATCCCAGGCATATTGATGGAGTTCAGCCTTGCTTGGAACTTTCTCACCGAAATGTTGGTAAGTGTCCAGGAGCCAGCTAAGAGATTCCTGATTTGCACGACCATGTAATGGACCAGCAAGCCCGTTCATACCTGCTGAGGTGGCATAATAAATATCCGATAACGTCGAACCGACCATATGGGTGGCATGTGCACTGACATTTCCGCTCTCATGGTCCGAGTGAATGATAAAGTAAAGCCTCGCCAGGTCTTTATATCCATCCTCTTGGATTCCCATCATATGGGAAAAATTGCCGCTCCAATCCAGATCAGTGAATGAAGCTGGCATCTTGCCTTTATTAAACTTCAAACTATATATCATTGCAGCGATCGTTGGCAGTTTTGCGGTCAGGTTTAAGCTATCTTCTAATATAGGTTGCCAATAATCTTCTTTACGAATTCCTGCATCATATTGACGAATAAAGATCGAATCGGATTGAAGTGCGAGGATCGCCTGAGAAAATAAAGTCATTGGTTGGGCATTTACAGGCATTGATCTCAGAACATCAATTACATACCCCGGTATATCACCTCGAGTCTTCCATTCGCGTTCAACCTCCAATGCTTCAGCCATTGTGGGAATTTCACCGACCATTAAAAGATAATATAATCCACCAACAAGTGGCATCTCTGTGTTCTCAAATCTGGGAAGTTTATTTAACAATTCAGAAATTGTATATCCCCTTAAGCGGATGCCATCTTCTGGATCAACATATGAGATATCGGTCACCAGGGATTTAACATCTCGCATCCCTCCATACACTTGTTGAATTGTGACATCCCCCACCTTGACATCACCATGTTCAGCAAGCAAAGTTTTTACTCTAGCTCGCCACGATGGTAACTGTGAGCCAATCTTTTCTTTTAAAAGCATTATTCCTCCAAAATAAATCTATTTTGTGTATTAAGAAGCACTTTTCTATTAGAGTATTAATTTCGCAATATTGTCAACAACCCCAGATGCAGAAGCAAGAAGAAGCTCAGACTCGGATTCTGTCAAATGGTATTCAATTACTTTTTCGACACCTTTCCGACCGAGCATAACCGGAACTCCAAAAAATATATTATTTAACCCGTACTCTCCATTTAAGTGAGCAGCACATGGGACAATGAGGTGCTTATCTTTGAGTATTGCATCGACCATTTGGGCAACAGCCACCGCCGGCGCATAATAGGCACTACCTGTCTTAAGAAGGTTTACGATCTCTCCTCCACCTTTACGCGTTCGATCTACGATGGCAGCTAATCGATCATGAGGTAGATATTCCTCCAATGGAATGCCTGCAACATTAGAGATCCGCGTGAGTGGAACCATTTCATCTCCATGCCCACCAAGAACATAGCAGTGTATGTTTTCAACGCTTACATTTGTCTCCATAGCGACAAAGGCGCGCATTCTAGCTGAATCTAAAATGCCCGCCTGTCCGATGACCCGATGTGGCTCTACTTTGGCTACTTTCATCGCCAGGTAGGACATGACATCTAGGGGGTTTGTCAGTATAACAAAAATGGCGTTGGGTGAATGTTTTATTGTCTCTTCGGCTGCTTTTCGCACAATATCCGCATTGGCAAATAGAAGGTCATCTCTGCTCATCCCGGGTTTTCTGGGTAAACCTGCTGTGATAACTATAATGTCCGAGTTTGCTGTCGCTGCATATTCGTTACTTCCTAAAACCCTGACATCTTTACCTATTACGGGCAAAGCTTCCTGTAAGTCAAGTGCTTTTCCTTGAGGCATTCCTTCTACAATGTCAACCAATACAATATCTGCAATCTCCTTCTCCGCCAACCAATGAGCGGTTGTAGATCCAGTCATTCCTGCACCAATGATTGATACTTTATTTCGCATGAATTTATCTCCTTCTCTGAATAAAATAAAGCCCCTAATATATTCCTTCTAGGGGCATTGGATATTTATTTGACTAGGGTCTCATCCACTAATTCAGATGATATCTCGTTAAGATAGAGGTTGACCTGGATGGCAGCTGCCGCACCCATTCCTGCAGATGTGATTACCTGACGGAAATAAGGATCCGCAGATTCGCCTGCGGCAAATACTCCAGGGATATTTGTTTGCATCAATTTATTTGTAATGATATAACCTTGCTGGTCCAGTTCGATTTGCCCCCTAAATAATTTTGTGTTTGGTGCATGCCCAATAAAAATAAATACACCATCGACTGGCATTTTTGATTTTTCGCCTGATAATACATTTAGCAATTGAACTGACTTGACAGAATCAGGACCAACTATTTCAGTTAGTACAGTGTTCCATAAAATGTTTATTTTTGGATTTACCATTGCAAGTTTTTGTAAAACCGCTCCAGCTCTTAAGCTATCTCGTCTGTGGACGATCGTAACATTCTTAGCATATCGGGTCAGGAAAAGGCTTTCTTCCACTGCACTATCACCACCACCTGCTACAATGAGATCCTTATCCTTGAAGAACCATCCATCACAATTTGCGCAGTATGACACCCCCTTTCCAATATATTCAGTTTCACCGGGTATATTCAGATGAAGAGGCGTCGCGCCTGTTGATATGATTAGGGAATCTGTTATATATTCTCCATTATATGTATTGATTCGAAACGGTTTTTGAGATAAATCAACTGATTCTGCTGTGTCAAACACAATGGAAGCCCCGAAGCGTTCTGCTTGTTTTTGAAATAGCTCAACCAGCTCAGTTCCCCCAACTCCTTCTGGAAATCCCGGGTAATTCTCGACCGTATAAGTAAGTGATACCTGCCCACCAAGCTCCATCCCTGTTAAAACAACTGGATTGAGGTTTGCCCGTGCCGCATATAGCGCAGCAGCTAGACCCGCTGGACCTGAGCCGAGAATTAGGACTTTCACATGTTTTGTTTCTACTACTGAAGTATGGTTCCTTACTCTTGAGAAATTAAAATCCATTGCTCAACCTCTTCCCAGATAATACTAAACAATATTAATCGCTTCGATGTAATCGTTTCCGTTTCCATTCATGTATTAAGATGCAAAATGATCCAAACAGTTACAACGAGCAAATAATAATAAACTCAGATTAGAGAAATTTTGGTCCTGATGAGACAACCTCAGGAGTTACCTGGGATTTGAACTGAGCAAAATTTTCTACAAATTTTGTGATTAAAACTTTTAACTGTTGGTCATATTTATCAGGATCAGACCAGGTTGCCCGTGGGTGGAGTACATCGTCAGGAACCCCAGGTACATGTTCAGGTATTTCCAGTCCAAAATATAAGTCTTTTTGGAAGGCAGCGCTATCCAACGACCCATCCAATGCCGACTTAATCATTGCTCGGGTCAACGGTAATCGGATTCGAGAACCAACTCCGAAAGGACCACCAGTCCAACCTGTGTTCACCAACCAGACTATTGCTTTATGAGCTACGATTTTTTCACTTAAGAGCTTTGCATAAACACTAGGAAAAAGTGGCAGAAACGGTGCACCAAAACAAGTAGAGAAAGTTGTTTGTGGTTCTTTCACACCTTTCTCTGTTCCGGCTAGCTTAGAAGTGTAACCTGAGAGGAAATAATAGATTGCCTGTTCAGCAGAAAGCCGAGCGATGGGTGGCATAACGCCAAATGCATCAGCAGTCAGGAAAAATATATTTTTTGGATGACCTCCACGTCCCTCTGGCACGATATTATCCAAAAAACCGATAGGGTATGCTGCGCGTGTGTTTTCAGTAAGGCTGTCGTCATCATAATTAATTCTGCGTGTGAAATTATCGATCGTGAGGTTTTCCAAAACAGTCCCAAAATGGCGGGTCGCCTTCCAGATGAGAGGTTCCAAATCTTGGCGGAGGTTGATCGTCTTTGCATAACAACCGCCTTCAAAATTAAAAACTCCATCTTCACCCCATCCATGTTCATCATCCCCAATCAGTGCTCGGTCTGGATCCGAGGAAAGAGTAGTTTTTCCTGTACCTGAAAGCCCAAAGAAAAGAGCTGTATCTCCCCCTTTTCCGACATTAGCTGAACAATGCATCGAAAGGATGTCTTTTTGAGGAAGAAGGAAATTTAATGCAGTAAAAATAGACTTCTTTATTTCACCCGCGTAGCTCGTTCCGCCAATTAAAACGATGCGCCTCTCAAAATTCAAAACAATGAAGACTTCTGAATTTGTACCATCCTCATCTGGATCTGCATGAAAACCCGGAGCCTGAATGATGGTAAATTCAGGAACATGGGTATCGATTTGTTCGAGAGGGATACGGATGAAAAGGTTTCTGGTAAATAAGTTGTGCCAGGCATCTTCGGTGATTACCCGAATTGGCAATCGATGCTCAGGGTGGGCAACTGCTGAGGCATCCTGAACAAAAACGTCTCTACCTTGAAAATAGGAGCACATTAGAATATAAAGTCTGTCAAATTGCTCAGGTTGAAAAGGCTTATTCACTTTCCCCCACCAAATTTTTCCGTGATCTTCCTGGCAGCATACAATAAATTTATCATCGGGCGAACGGCCGGTATGATTGCCTGTCCGCACGACTACAGCGCCTTCATGGGCTAGCATCCCTTCTCGACGTGAAATAATTCTTTCTATTAGAGCAGCCGTTGATAAATTCCAATAAGCCACATTAAGGTTTTTTAGTCCTTGTTCTTCTAATCCATATTTGCTGGACATGCCATAGATATTTTCCATCATTGATTTCCTCCGCTAAAAATAATTATGGGATGAGAATTCATCTGAATGTGTTTTTCTTTAAATTTCTTTTGTCATATGGTAAACAATATCGGCTGCAGATACTATAGAAATCGGTTTCTTTTTATTATTTTCCTCACGAATTACGATGACCCTATGGATTTGCTTTTCTAATAGGAGATCCGCTACCTGGTACAAAGTCGTATGTTCGGGGACTGTTATGACATCTTTATTCATAAATCGTTCAACTGGTAGTGTCTCCCATTCATTCGAAGACACAAGCGCCCTTAATAAATCAGTTCTAGTAATAATACCTGCCAGATATGCTTTTGAATCGACAACAACAACTGCGCTGACATCTTGATCGACCATGATCTTTGCGAAATCGAAAAGTGAACTAGTCTGATCTAGTTTAATAATCCCGACGCGTTTCGCCTCAATAACTGTCAAATCCTGTTTCATTTCGTACAACTCATTATTTTAGTAAACTTGAAACGAATTTACGAATTTGGACTTGATGTAACTCTTTCGGGTCTATCGAGTCGAAGAAGAATAAAGATTTCTCACAAAAAAGGGGTGTTCAAATTCATGTGCTACTGCGAACACCCCTTAGGATTTACTATTTTGGGTCGTTCCTCTTATCAGGATATCGACGGTAACCATCTCGCTGGCCAGATCCTGACCTGCCAGATCCTTGCTTATTCCCGTACTTACCTGACCCCCCTTTACTACCACTGCGAGGTCGATCCCTTTCTGCTGCTTCCTCTGCCGACCAGCCCTCCAATACAGCTTGTCGAGAAAGTCTGATTTTACCCTGCTCATCAATGTCAGTGACCATTACCGTGAGCTCATCTCCCATTCTAACTACATCCTCAACTTTGTTAACTCGTTGGGAATCTAATTGGGAAATATGAACTAAGCCATCTAGGTTCGGCAAAATCTCTACAAAAGCACCAAAATCTGTAATTCTCACTACTTTGCCGGTATAGATCCTTCCAATTACTGCGGTTTCGGTTAACGCCTCAATTCTCTCACGCGCCATTTGAGCGCTCAATCCGTCTGCAGCTGCAATATAAACAGACCCATCATCGCTGATATCAACTTTCGCACCTGTCTCTTCTTGAATGCTACGGATGATCTTCCCACCCGGTCCAATCACAGCGCCGATTTTTTCGACCGGGATGTGAATGATGGAAATTCGAGGCGCAGACGGTTTTAATGTTTTTCTAGGCTCGGGTATCGTCGCGAGCATGATATCCAGGATCGACAATCTTGCCTTTCGAGCTTGATCCAATGCCTGCGCCATAATTGTGGAATCGATCCCATTGATTTTAATATCCATTTGTAGCGCAGTGATGCCATTTACAGTCCCGGCAACTTTAAAATCCATGTCACCTAAATGGTCTTCTGATCCCAGGATATCTGTCAAAACCTTGAATTTCTCTCCTTCTTTGATAAGACCCATTGCGACACCTGCAACAGGCGCCTTAATCGGAACACCTGTATCCATCAATGCTAGAGTCGATCCGCAGACTGAAGCCATTGAAGTAGAACCATTCGAGGATAAAACCTCGGATACAAGCCTCAGTGCATAAGGGAATTCCGATTCCGGAGGGATCACGGGAATCAACGCCCTTTCAGCCAACGCACCATGTCCAATTTCACGTCGGGAAGAACCACGAAGCGGTTTTACTTCCCCAGTAGAAAATGGTGGGAAATTATAATGGTGCATATAGCGTTTGGTTTCTGCCGGTGATAAATTATCGAGTTCTTGTGCTTCGCTTGGGGTGCCAAGCGTCGCTAAAGTCAGAACCTGTGTCTCACCTCTGGTGAATAATCCAGATCCATGCGATCGTGGGCTAACATCCACTTCGCACCAGATAGGGCGAATCTCAGTAGTTGACCTACCATCGGGTCGTTTTCCATGATCCATGATTTGGCTGCGCACGACTTTCCTTAAAGCCTCTTCAAAAGCGCTATTAACTTCCGTAGAGACCTGTCCATCTTCACCAGCAAGTTCATTAATTAAGCTTTTCTTTAGTTCATCAAGACCTGCATTGCGATCAACTTTTTCATAAGGTTGTTCGAGAATGGCTCGAATTTTGTCCTCTGACCGTTGGAGTACTGCCAAACCAATTTCTGCGTTAGGAAAATACGGCTTATATTCACGTTTCGGTTTACCCACCTTGGTAGCCATTTGCTCTTGTAAATCAATTACAGGCTTTATAGCCTGGTGACCATATTGCAGTGCTTCGAGTATTATTTCTTCGGAAATCTCAGCTGCGCCACATTCGACCATTAAGATGGCATCACGTGTTCCTGCCATCCTGAGATCCAAGCTAGATCGATTTTGTTCAGCGAAAGTAGGATTTACAACAAATTGATCATCGATCAAGCCAATCCTTACTGCCCCTACCGGTCCAGAAAATGGTATATCTGAGATCATCAAGGCTGCTGAAGCAGCGTTGATTGCCAGGATATCGATCGGATTTTCACCGTCTACGGAAAATGAGTATAGGATTACCTGGACATCATTGTGTAAATCTTTTGGGAATAATGGTCGAATCGGTCGATCTGATAAGCGAGCTGTGAGAATTGCTTCCTCACTAGGTCTTCCTTCGCGCCTGAAGAATGATCCAGGTATTCTTCCGCCTGCATACATTCTTTCTTCGTATTCGACCGAGAGCGGGAAAAAATCTATACCTTCTCTTGTCGAATCACTCATCGTTGCAGCAGCAAACACCATTGTCTCGCCAACTTGTAGTGTTACGGCGCCTCCTGCCTGACCAGCTAACTTGCCGGTCTCAAAAATAAACTCTTTACCGTTTACTTTCGTCTGAAAACGGTTTCCTTCTTTTAACATTGTTTTCTCCTGACTTTGTTATAGCCTCCCGGTCAGGGACTGAGAGTCAGCGACAATTAAACTGGATCAAAATGTATTGTTCGCTGTCTATCAATTCCCAACCAGAAGCCTCATCATCGGGTATTATCTTATTTCCTAACGGTTAGATAGTACCTCTGACTAAATTGTCCTACGGAAATTTCTAATTAGATGGGGGGCTTGCTTGCCATCTACTCGTCGATCGCTATTTTCTACGGATGCTTAATTGATCCGTTAAGGCGATATAACGTTGAAATTCAGTTCTCCGGATATACGCTAATAAGCGTCGCCTCTGCCCCACAAGCTTTAAAAGACCCCGGCGCGAAGATTCATCGTGTGTATTTACTCGCAAATGATCTGTCAGTTGGCTGATCCGACTGGTTAAAAGCGCGATCTGCACTTCTGGTGAACCTGTATCTCCCTCATGACGAGCAAACTCATTAATTAACTTGCTTTTTGTTTCTTTATCTAGAGCCATGACGTCTGCATACTCCTCTCAGAATTTTTGACCAGAGCAGGTCTCCATGTCAGCAGCATAATTTGACATCACTTTACCGCTGACCGGTCTAGTCAAGACCACAGGATTATACCAAAAATTACTAAATATTGATCCCTTAAAATTGTCAAATCGCTTTAGATTTTTATGTCCTCAGCTTTATTGAATGCCGGATTTAAATTTTCGAACTGCATTCCGTAACTGATCCTGCAAGTTTGGTGGAAAGAAATCCAGACTCTGTCTGATGATCCACGCCGCATCTATCGAATCACTGGTATCGAGGCTTTGGCTTAGCAGAAAAGCCGTCTCCCCAGGTGATCTTTTTGCTAAAGCAGAAATTATATCTAAGATATCTGGGCGCAATCCAGAAGGTGCATGTAAGCAAAAAGGTTGTATCAAGCGAAAGAAGAGAGGTAAATTATCATTTTTTGTGTCTTTTATCATCGGCATGAGAGCTCTCAAGCCTATCTGTTGGTGAAAAATATTCTTGCTAATAAGTCCATTCTCTATCCAACGGGTAATCATTCCTGGATTTTTCTTGCGAACATTCTCGAGAGAAAAATCCAAAATTCTTTCGATCAGAGAATATTCCAATTGAGGTGTAATCCAGCTCTGAACACGATGCAAAACTAGTTCGGATTCGTCGATTTCCATCTCGCCGAGCAACATTGTCGCTAACAGCCGAAATTCCAAGAAATGCTCCTGCCAGAGAGCATCACACAACTGTAATCCTTTTTCCTGCGATTGATTTGCTAAAGGAACCAACTCCGATATTAAAGCTCTAATCACCGGAGCACGAACGTTATAGGCTTCAATCAATGGTTGTGGTGAACCTGATTGACCGGTTCGACGAGCGCGATCAGAATAGAATTCTAAAAAACTATGGAGATCTCGAGTGAATACTACAGGGTCATGAAATTGCTGCGCAAGCACTGCTGCCTTCTGGCGTAAGTGGGTGGGCTCGATTGCTGGCATCGCCGAAAGTAAATGTTAATATGCACGCCCAATGATGGCTTTACGGAATGCAGGTTGACTACACACGATGCATTTCCCTTTTCCATCGGATTGTTCGAGTGGGATACAACGAGTTGTCGCCTTTGTTTTTTCCTTGAGCCTGGCCTCGCAATCGCCGCTTTCACACCACCATGCATTTGCCCAACCGTGTTGAACAATTTCGACCAGGCTGTTTAGACTCTCTGGCTCATGAGTATGAGCTTCTCGAAAAGCCAGAGCGCGTTGGTATAGGTTTGTCTGGATAGAATCTAATATTTTAGCCACCTGGTCGCTGATCCCAACCTGGGATATGGTATTTTTCCCTTCCCGGCTAGGGAAGTCCCGCCGAGCGGTCATCACACTTTCGTTTTCAGCATCTTTTGGGCCAATCTCGACGCGTAAAGGGACACCTCTCAATTCCCAATCATTGAATTTGAAACCCGGGCTAATGCCTTCACGCTCGTCCAGAACCAATCGCAGGTTTGAAGCTACCAGCTCCGCCCGAATCTTGCGCGCCGATTCCATCACCACTGCCTTTTCTTCGTCGCTCTTAAAGATTGGAACTATCACCGCCTGATAAGGCGCAAGACGGGGAGGCAGAATCAACCCCTGATCATCGCCATGCACCATGATGATGGCGCCGATGAACCGGGTGGATAAACCCCAGGAGGTCGT
>Ga0209253_10005143_pt1 | contig 11361 bp, 12 predicted proteins | sample FrelakmetBRP12BR_FD_187145 | JGI IMG/M metagenome (GOLD analysis project Ga0209253, IMG submission 187145) | Freshwater lake sediment microbial communities from the University of Notre Dame, USA, for methane emissions studies - BRP12 BR (SPAdes)... | ecosystem: Environmental > Aquatic >...
TGTCGGGCCAGCTGTTGAGCGGCTCGAAGCGCTGCTGGCCGCCATCGGCGCCGCCGCGTCCGTCAGCCACGCGATACGTGCCTGCGCTGTGCCAGGCCATGCGGATGAAGAACGGCCCATAGTGACCATAGTCCGCGGGCCACCACGCCTGTGACGTGGTCATCAACGCCTTGATGTCGGCCTTCACGGCATTGAGATCGAGCTTGCTGAATTCCTCTGCGTAGTTGAAATCGTCGCCCATCGGATTGGACCGGGGCGAATGCTGGCGCAGCGGTTTGAGGTCCAGTTGTTGCGGCCACCAATCCCGGTTCGACATCGGCCTGCCCGCAGTCTCGGCGGCACTCGCCATCGCGACCGGCGACAAGGCTGCTGCCAGGGCTGCAATTGCCCCGGCGGTAGTCAAGGTTGACGTTCTGTGACGCATTGCAAGGCACTCCCGTACTGTCCATGAAGATCGTCAGGCCGACCGGACTATGAGTCATCGGTCGGGCAACCGGAAAGTCGATCCTTTCTATCAACGCGATAGGTCCTGTAAATCACTCCCGCCGTTCCGACACGGCTGCCGGCGCGGCGACCGGGTGCTTGCGAAAGATCGCAATCGTGCCGAACATCGTGACGGCGATGGCGCCCAGCAGCGCATAGTTCTGCACGAAGCTCGTGTACTCCGACAGGCTGCCGAATATTTTCGAGCCCGCGGAATGGCCGAGGTTGGCCATCGACATGTAGACCGCGAACTGCGTGGCCGAGATGCGCGTGGAGCAGATGCTCATCGCGAGAGCGATGACGCAGACCATTGTGACAGGCTGCATCAGGACGTACGCCGCAAGCATGAACAGCACGTAGTTGCTGTTGGTCCAGAGTTGCTGGGTTCCGGCCAGCAGGAATGCGTGGGCACAGACTACGCCGATGGTCAGCAGCAACATGGTCCTGGCGCCGAAGCGGTCGATCAGCGGCCCGAGCGCGAGTGCCGCAAAGGCTCCGGTGAGTCCCATCATGGCCACGAGCTGTGACCACTGGGTCGTCGTGAATGAAAAAAGCTTCACGGCCGCGATCGGCATCAGGGCCTCGCCGTACCCTGTGACTACTCCGTCGAAGAACATGATCAACGATACGACGAGGCTGGTGCGCGTCCAGAGCACCCCGTTCAGGTCCTGCAGGACGTCCTTGAACGAGCTGGCGACACGGCGTTGACCCACGGCCTCGCCCTGCGTCCAGGGCAGCAGGCGCTCACCCTCACGCTCCCGAACGAAGAAGAACGCAATGAGGACCAGGCCCGCTCCGGCCGCGGCGACCACTCCGGTGACGGCGAGGCCATACTTGACCAGCAGCGTGCCTGAGAGGGCGGCCGTCACCGCCCACCCGACGGCCTTGCCACAGCTCATGAATGCATTGATCCGGCCATGCTCGGACTCGGGCACGAGGTCGATCGCCATGCCGTCCACGGCCACATCCTGGGTGGCCGTGAACGAATTGATGATGACGCCGAGCGCCGTCAGCAGTCCCAACTGCGCCAAGGGATCGTGGATCGCAGTCAGGCTCAGCAGGCTCAGTACGAGCCCGAACTGGGCGCCGAGCACCCATGGGCGGCGACCACCCATCGGTCGATAGGCGAATCGATCCATGAGCGGACCGGTGACCAGCTTGAAGGCCCAAGGCAGCACGATGATCGCGAGGTAGGAGGCGATGGCGCCGGCGCTGGCGCCCTGGCTCGCCAACCAGGCCGGCATCGCGATATGCAGGAGGCCCTTGGGAATGCCCTGAGCAAAGTAGAGCGCCGCGCCGCTTGCGTAGCGCACGGCCGGGCTCCCCGACATGTAGAGCGCCGATGCCATGGTCCTGCCCCCCTTCTCAGCCCGCAACAGGCTGGCGCACCGTGGCAAAGACTGCAAGGGTGCTATCTCGGAATTTCGCTTTCTTGTCGGGTTCAAAGAGCTGCCAGGCGTCGCTGTCGGCCAGCATCAGGCCCTCCAGCAGCGGAATCAGTTCCGGGCGTATGCACGCGGGCACTTGTGCCTCGGTCAGGCTGCCAGGGTTCGGCCACTCCGGCACCACGTTCAGCGACTGGTGGAGCATGGCCGCCTGCACGATCAGCGCAGCGGCAGATCCAGCGCCGAACAACTGTTCAACTCCCCGCAGGACTTCAGGCAGCGCGCGATTGTCCTGCATCGATCCCTTGCCGTCGGGTGTTGCAACGGAGGCGCCAAGCACCAACCGGCTCCAGGGCTCCAGCTTCGTCGGGTAGTCGTCGCTCACCGGGAAGCCCAGGCGGGGCAGCGTACGCGCCGCCATGGTCGCCGAGCGAAAGGCATGCAGGGCATCGCGCTGGCCGGCAATGACCTGCTTACCCAGGTCGTGGTACAGCACGCTCCATTCCATCAGGGCCTGCAGGTACCGCGAAGCCTGCCGGTACTCCGGCAGCAGTTGCAGCGCGATCAGGACCTGGGTGACGTGGTGCAGGGTGGCGCCGTCGGCATAGCCAGCCATCGCCTTCCAGCCCGGCGCGACGGCCTCGATGGCGGCCGTCTGTTCTGCCGTGTAGAACGCGCGTATGCGCATGGCAAGCGCATCGGCGTCCTGAACTTCGCCGGCCTCGATCTGCCGGGCGAGGGTCCGGACAAATCCCAGCAGGTCCGGAAGTTGATCCTCGAGGCGCGGGATGGTCACTGCCATTGCCGTCATTTCCTGCAGGCGCGGAGATTCGAGACCGAAGTTATATCATGGCGTGATATAAAGCCCACTGGTCACCCACCGCAGTCCGTCGCGTGCTTACCAGAAAGCAGCTTGTCGCCCTGTCGGAGTTCCGTTACCAGATCGCGCGCTTCCAGCGGTTCAGCGTTGCTGCCGCGCGCGCGGACGGACTTACGCAGACGCAGTATCTGATGTTGCTGCACATCGTCGGTCATCCTGAGCGTGACTGGGCCACCGTTGGCGAACTGGCGCATCTTTTGCAGGCAAGTCCCCACGGCACCGGCGCGCTCGTCAACCGGTGCCTTGCGTTGCGACTGGTGGCGAAGCAGCGCAGCACTGCAGACGGACGTCATGTCGAGGTTCACCTGACGGATCGCGGGCGACGTGCAGTGCACCGGGTCGCCAGGCGCCACCGTGACGAACTGCAATCGCTGCGGCAGGTGTTCCGCGTCGTCGACGTCAACGATGCCGTGGCGGTCGGCGGCAGGGGGAGGGCGCGAAGATGAACAACCTCGGCCGCAGCCGCGCGTCGTGTGCAGCCGGGCTGCAATGACGATCCTGTACTTCACGCTCGTGGCCATCGTCCTTTACGTGGGATGCGATCGCTTGCTCGACCTGCTGGAGCGCCAGGCCGGGCACCGGTTCGAGCATCGTTCGTTGATCTTCTTCGGGTTGCTGCTGGGCGGCAGCCTCGCGACGTTTGCGGCGGTTCGACGCTTCGTCGGTGTGGATTAGCGTTGCGGATGCGAGCGAGCAGGCGTCGTCGGGCCATTCTTTTTGCAGTGCACTTGATCCAGGTCAAGGACGCACACCGTTTTAGCGTCTAGTAGTCGATTTCCGTACGCCGGGCCGCGTGAATTTCCGAGCACGATCAATAACAAGCGATCAACAGGGGGCTACATGTCCGGACCACAGTCCAACGAACCTGGGCAACCAGAACGCACGCCTTTCTTCCAGCGCGTGCTCGACAACCCGTTCCTGCTGCTGTTTCTCGGGGTCACCATCCCGACGGTCGTCTATCTCATCTGGGGAATCATGGAGATCATCCAGATTCCCCTCGCTTCACCCTGACCGGAGACCGCAGTCATGGGAATCGCATCACCGAGGGCGGGCTGGTGGAAAGAGCCCATTCACAAGGTCGAGCTGATCTGGATCATCGTCGCGTTCCTGTGGGGAATCGCGATGTTCTTCATGATGATCTACTGGCACGGCGTCGGCAGCCAGAACCTCTCGAACGAAGCGTACAGGACGACGCCCGCCGATTTCGCGGCCAAGGTCGAAAAGATGACCGAGCAGTACACGGTACGCCAGGAAGGCGCGTTCCCGGTCGTGCGCCCCCCGCCCGGTAGCGACGTCTACTTGATGGGCCGCGTCTACATGTGGTGGCCGATGCTCGAACTCGTCAAGGGCGAGACCTACCGCCTGCACCTGTCGTCCATTGACCTGCAGCACGGCTTCTCCCTGCAACCGGTCAACATCAATCTCCAGGTGCACCCGGGATACGAGATGGTCGTGACGATGACGCCGAATCAGTCGGGCCAGTTCGGCATCGTCTGCAACGAGTACTGCGGCTTCGGGCATCACACGATGACCGGCCGCATCTACGTCGTCGACAACAAGTAGGGGGCGTCATGACAGTTGCAACCAACTTTCGCACCTGCCCGACGACCGGTCTGAAGATCGACCGCTCCGCGGAAAATCTCATCAAGGCGAACGCCGTCGTTGCCGTGGTGTTCCTGCTCATCGGCGGCCTGTTCGGGCTTTCGATCGCCCTCACGCGCTGGCCCGCCGTGCACCTGCTCCCGGCAGACTGGTTCTACCTCGCGCTGACGGCACACGGCTTCGACGTCCTGCTGGCCTGGATCATCTTTTTCGAGATGGCGGTGCTGTATTTTGCATCCGCGATACTGCTCAATTCCCGGCTTGCCGCGCCCCGCTGGGGCTGGGCCCAGTTCTGGCTCATGCTGGTCGGCGCGCTGATGACCAACGTTGCCGTGCTGCAGGGCAACTCGTCCGTGATGTTCACGTCCTACCCGCCCTTGATGGCGGCCCCGCACTTCTACCTCGGGCTGGTGCTGTTCGCCGTAGGTGCCCTGATCGGCTGCGCGGTGTTCTTCGGCACGCTGGTGGTCGCCAGGGACGAGAAGACCTACGAGGGTTCGGTACCCCTGGTCACGTTCGGCGCCATCACCGCGGCGATCATCGCCGTCTTCACGCTGGCCTGTGGCGCGATCATCCTCATCCCGACTTTCCTGTGGTCGGTCGGCATCATCAACGGCGTCGACCCGTTGATGTACAAGCTCGTCTGGTGGGGCATGGGCCATTCGTCGCAGCAAATCAATGTCTCTGCACACGTCGCCGTCTGGTATGCCATCGGCGCCATGGTGCTTGGCGCCAAGCCGATCTCCGAGAAGGTCAGCCGCATGGCGTTCCTCATGTACATCCTGTTCCTGCAGCTCGCCAGCGCGCACCATATGCTGGTCGAACCCGGAGTGAGTTCCAGCTGGAAGATCTTCAACACCAGCTACGCGATGTACCTGGCCGTCCTCGGCAGCATGATCCACGGCATGACCGTGCCGGGCGCGATCGAAGCGGCGCAGCGCGCCAAGGGCTACAACAAGGGCTTGTTCGAGTGGCTGCGCAAGGCGCCCTGGAGCAACCCGGCTTTCGCCGGCATGTTCCTGTCACTCGTGATGTTCGGCTTTCTCGGCGGCATCTCCGGTGTCGTGATGGGCACCGAGCAGATCAACCTGATCATGCACAACACGCTCTATGTTCCGGGGCACTTCCATGCAACCGTGGTCGCCGGAACGACGCTTGCATTCATGGCGATCACCTATCTCCTCGTTCCGCTCATATTCCGTCGGGAGGTCATGTTCAAGAAGATCGCCCAGTGGCAGCCGTATGTGTTCGGTCTGGGCATCGCCGGGATCTCGCTGTTCATGATGGGTGCCGGAACCCTCGGGGTTCCCCGCAGGCACTGGGACATCACGTTCGCGGATGCGCTATCCCAGTTCCAGTTCTCGCCGGCCGCCTTCCTGATGCTGGCCCTCAACGGACTGTCGGCAATCATGGCTGCGATCGGCGGTGCCATGTACATCGTCGTCGTCGTCTGCTCGGTCTTCCTTGGCCGCAGGATCGGCGACAACGAAGTGGTGCAGCTCGGGCCGGTTTCCGGCGCGGCATCGGCGGCGGCAGTGGCTCGCTATGGCAACGAGGGAACGCTCAAGATCCCCGGCACGGTCGTGCTGGTCGGAGTGTTCTTCGTATCGTTCGTCCTGTACTACTTCGTGAACTGGAAATATCTCGCCGAGGTCTGGCCGCTGAAGTAGGAGCGAACATGCAGGATGCCGTCGCCCGGAATTCGGGTTTCGCCGGAAAGCGGTCTTCCTGGCAGAGCGCGGTCGAGGTATTCAAACCGCGCATCGGGCTGGAGATCATGTTCGCCGGCATTGCCGGCGTGACGATGGCACAGGGAAGCGGGCTGCCGCTGCCGCAACTGCTGGTGCTGGCGGCTGCGGTCTTCCTGGCCGCTGCCAGCGCCGGTGCGCTCAATCACCTGGCCGAGCGTGACCTCGACGCCCGCATGTCCCGCACTCGCGGGCGTCCGTTCGTCACCGGCAAGCTCGCCGGTGGCTCGCTCTGGATCGCCGTAATCGGCTTACTGCTGGTGATTGCCGTCGTGTCGGCCGGGCTGGCGACGAATTGGCTGGCTGCGACGTTCGTGTTCCTCGGGGCCTTCACCTACGGAGTCGTCTACACCCTGTGGCTGAAGCGGCGGACGTGGCTCAACATCGTCGTGGGTGGCCTGGCGGGCAGTTTCGCCGTGCTCGCGGGCGCCGCGGCGGTGAACCCGGATCTTGGGCCGGCGGCGTGGACATTTGCGGTCGTGCTGTTTCTCTGGACTCCGCCGCATTTCTGGAGCCTCGCCATGTATTACCGCCAGGACTACGCCGACGCGGGCGTGCCCATGCTGCCGGTGGTGTTCGGTGACCGGGTCGCGGCCCGTGTGATACTCGGCCACACGGTTCCGCTGGTGCTGCTGGCGCTGTTGCCCGTCGCCTGGGGCGCGGGAAAGTTTTACCTTGCCTGCGCCGTGGTGGGTGGCGTGTATTTTCTCTATCGCAGCGTCCTCCTCGTGCGCGAGCCGACGCAGAAGAATGCAATCCGCAACTTCCTGGCGTCGCTGCTGCAATTGACCCTGCTGTTGGTCGGGGCCATCGTCGATGGAGCCGCAGCAGGCCGTCTGGTCGCCTACTGAGCCATGCGCGCGCACTTTCGAAGGCCGACGCTGCAAGGCGCACTCCTGGTAATTGTGGCGTGCGTCGCAAGCGCAGGGGTGTTCGCGCAGACTGCGGCCCCTGACAATGACGCCGCGCTGGCAGCCAGCCAGGCGGCGATCACCCGGCAACTTGGCGATTACCAGTTCGTCGACCAGCGCGGACAGGCGTTCCGCTTGTCGGAACTCGGCGGCAAACCGGTGGTGCTCAGCCTCGTCTACACGAGTTGCTACTACGTCTGTTCGGGCCTGACCGTGCACTTGCGCGACGTCACCAAGGTGGCGCGGAAAGCGCTTGGCCCGGACAGTTTCACCGTGCTGACGGTCGGGTTCGACACACCGAACGATACGCCCGAGCGGATGCGGCTGTTTGCGCAGGATCGCGGCGCGGACATGCCGGGGTGGTATTTCGCCAGCACCGACGCGGCGACACTGGAACGGCTCGCGCGCGACGTCGGCTTCACCTACCGCCCCTCGCCCAAGGGCTTCAACCACATTACGCAGACGACGGTCATCGACCGTGCCGGACGCGTGGTGCTGCAGGTGTACGGCCAGGACTTCAATCCGCCGAATCTCGTCGAGCCGCTGAAACGACTCATCCGCGGACAGGAGATCGAGCGCGGGACGCTAGCCGGTATGATTCGCTCGGTGAAGCTCTTCTGCACGATCTACGATCCCGCCAGCGGCCGCTACCGCTTCGACTACTCGATCGTCGCCGACGCGATCGCGGGCATCCTCGCCCTCGGCATGGTGGCAATCGCGATCGCGGTTTCGTGGCGGAACTCGCATTGATCGGCTCCGCACCCGCTGCCTGCAGACAGGATCGATCGGAGTGAAGTTGCTCAAAGCGGGGTTGCGCGCGCTCTTCCTCCGGCTGGAACAGGTCTGCGAAAAGTTCTTCGAGCCGAGCCTGAATCCGTTGGTGCATCTCGGTTCACTGGGCTGGTTCCTGTTCTGGATCGTCACCGTCACCGGCATCTACATCTACGTGTTTTTCGACACGGGCGTGACGCAGGCTTACGCGTCCCTCGAGTACCTCTCGCGCGAGCAGTGGTACCTCGGCGGAATCATGCGCAGCCTGCATCGCTATGCCTCCGACGGCATGGTCGTGGTCGTCATGCTGCACCTGCTGCGCGAATTCGCGATGGATCGCATGCGCGGCAACCGCTGGTTCCCGTGGGTCACCGGCGTGCCGCTGCTGTGGTTCCTCTACGCCTGCGGTATTACCGGCTACTGGCTGGTGTGGGACCAGCTCGCCCAGTACGTGGCGATCGCCACCACGGAATGGCTCGACAGCATCGGCATTTTTGCGGAACCCATCGCGCGGAACTTCCTCGACAGCTCGCACCTGGCCGGGCGGTTCTTCACGCTGATGGTCTACATTCACATCGCCGTGCCGCTGATCATGCTGCTGTTCATGTGGGTGCACATCCAGCGCCATGCCCATGCCCGGGTGAACCCGCCGCGCCAGCTCGGTGTCGCGGTGCTCGTGGCCCTCGTCGCACTCTCGCTGGTCGTGCCGGCCATGAGCCAGGCGCCGGCGGACCTGGATCGCGTGCCGTTCGACGTCGGCCTCGACTGGTTTTACCTCACGGTGTACCCGCTGCTCGACGTCGTGAGCGGCCGCACGCTCTGGGCAGTGCTGGTCGGCGGCAGCGTGTTCCTCACCTTGCTGCCGTGGCTGCCGCCGCTGCGCAAGGCGCCGCCCGCCGTGGTCAACCTAAACAACTGCAATGGCTGCGGCCGTTGTTTCGCGGACTGCCCGTTCGGCGCAATCACGATGGTCGGGCGGACCGACGGCGCTGAATTTGACCAGGAGGCCCGCGTCGACGCCGACATGTGCATGAGTTGCGGAATCTGCGTCGGAGCCTGCCCGACCGCCACGCCATTCCGCCGTGCCAGCGCACTGGTGCCCGGCGTCGAGCTGCCGGCGGATCCCATTGCCGGCCTGCGCGACCAGGTAGTCGCCGCGACGGCGAAGCTGCAGGGTAATGACCGCGTAGTCGTCGTCCGGTGCGCGCACGCCGGCAACCTCGATGCACTGACGGATACGGGTGTCGCCGTCGTGGCCATGCCGTGCGTCGGCATGCTGCCGCCGTCATTCATCGACCTGGTGATCTCGCGTAAGCACGCCGACGGGGTGCTGATTGCCGGTTGCGCCGAGGAAGATTGCTACGAAAGGCTCGGTGATCGGTGGACGGAAGGGCGCATCGGCAGCCAGAGGGACCCGTACCTGCGTGATCGGGTGGACCGCGACCGGGTGGCCGTGTCGTGGGCGTCCCCCGTGCAGCAGCATCGGACCCGTCAGACCCTGGCGCAATTCCGACAGCACCTGCATGACCTCGCCGCGTCACCGCGGCCGGGGCGTACCGGCGTGGCTTGGCGGGCGCGGTTGAAGCAGTTGCCGTTCCCGCTGCGGATCGCTGGCCAGGTGGCTGTGCTCGGGGCCGTCGCGGTACTGGTGGGGTGGTTCGCCACGCGACCGACCTACGCCTACCTGAATCACGATCAAGCCCTGCTCAAGCTGAGCTTCAGTCATGCCGCCCGGTCGTTGAAGGAGTGTCGTCACTACAGTCCGCAGGAACTCGCGAACCTGCCGTTCGCAGAACGGACTGCCACGACGTGCGAGCGCGGACGGTGGCCCGTCGACCTGGAACTCCTCCTCAATGGACGGACGATACATCGCGCCACCCACCAGCCGGCAGGGTTGTGGGATGACGGTCCTTCCACGGTCTACGCAAGCTTCCGCGTGCCTGCAGGCACGCACCAGCTCACGGCGCGCCTCCGCGACAGTGGCCGCACGACGGGATTCGACTACGAAAGTTCGGCCACGGTCACGCTCAGCCCCGGCCAGAATTACGTCATCGACTTTCGCGGTACGGAAGGGGGCTTTCAGTTCGGCCGCGCGCCAGCGCATGGTCTGTCTACGCAGGAGACCCCGCCATGACCCTGCTCCAATGGCGTGACGATTTCCGCATTGGCATCGCCGAAGTCGATCATGAACATCAGATGTTGATCGGCCTCATCAACGAGGTGCATGCCGCCCTGGAGGCGGACCGCTCCTCCGAGCGCATCGAGGAATTCCTCGGCGAAATCCACTCCAGCATCTCGGCGCATTTTGCTCTTGAAGAAAAGGACATGCGGTCGCGCAAGTACACGGAGTTCAGCCTGCACAAGGCGGATCACGAGCGGTTGCTCGACGATATCCGCGACATCATGGATGAGTACAGCGTGCATGGGGTGCTTGACGACCAGGCGCTCTCGAACCGCCTGGCCAGCTGGTTCGGTGACCATTTCAAGACCTACGACGCGCGGCTGCACAGGTTTCTGCTGGATTAGCGCGAGATGCTGCGAGGTCGCCATGAGGAATTCCGCTGCCGCCGCAGTGCGCGCGAACCCGGCCAGGGTGATTTGCCCGGTCCATCGGCCGTGAATCCCCGCCTGCTCCGCACCCTGCTGCTGGCGACAGCGGCGTTCCTCGCGGCGCTGCTCGGCGCGCGCGCATTGATGCCCGACCGCCCCGCGCCGCCTGTGCTCGAGCGCGCGGTTTGGTTGCCCGACGGCTTGCCGCTGCCCGACTTGGCGTTCGTCGACGAATCCGGCGCGCCGTTCGATGCACGACGCTTGCAGGGCCGCTGGACGTATGTGTTCTTCGGCTTCGCCTCGTGCCCCGACATCTGCCCGACGACGCTGACCACGCTCGCCTCGGTGCGAAAGGCGTTGCGCGATCTGCCGACCGAACTGCACCCTGACGTGCTGCTAGTGACGGTAGACCCGTCGCGGGACGACGCAACGAGGCTGGCGCCGTACGTTCGTTATTTCGATCCCGCCTTCCACGCAGTGACGGGCGACGAGGCCAGTCTTGCCCGATTGGCCAGCGCGCTCGGCGCCGCTTATGCCGGCGTGCCCCTGGAAGCCGGCGGCTACACGATGGACCACACGGCCAGCCTGTTCCTGATTGGCCCCCACGGCCGGCTCGTTGCGACATCGGGCGCGCCGCACGACGCAGAGGTCATCGCGCGTGACTATCGCGTGCTCGTCGCGCGCGGCACGGCGAACTGACCGATCCGGGCCGCGCATTCCTGCGGCCATCCGGTTAGTCTCTTCATGATGAATTGCACCAACCCCTGCCGGCTGCGTGCCGGCCTGCTTCTCGTTATCACTGCCGTGCACCTGTCCGCTGCATCCGCGGCGAGTCCCGGTGAACTTACGACCGTTGCCGAGCGGTCCGCATTCGCGCGCACCGGTCGCTACGACGAAGTGGAAAGATTATGCGCAGCTCTTGCCGCGCGATGGCCCGACAAGGCGCGATGCTTCGAGTTCGGGCGTTCACCCGAGGACCGCCCGTTGCTCGCTCTCGCCGTGTCGGACGATGGCGTCCTCGACCCGGAGTC
>Ga0209253_10005144_pt1 | contig 11359 bp, 8 predicted proteins | sample FrelakmetBRP12BR_FD_187145 | JGI IMG/M metagenome (GOLD analysis project Ga0209253, IMG submission 187145) | Freshwater lake sediment microbial communities from the University of Notre Dame, USA, for methane emissions studies - BRP12 BR (SPAdes)... | ecosystem: Environmental > Aquatic >...
AGCCCATCACCTTCAGCCTGATCGATTCGCCAGCGACCGGCTATCCGACACAAGGGCGTGGCACCTTCACCATCAGCGGCAAGGATGGCAATCCCCAGGAAGGCGGGAATACGTTCACCACCCAGAGCAGTTCCCTGGCAGGCGCGCAGAGGAATTGCCTGCTGGTCATCGAAGGCCAGACGCCCGATCAGGTAGGCGGCCGCTTCATCAGCGGCGTGTTGGGGGCCAAACTGCTAAACGTCTTCACCGACTTCAACCAGACGTTCGATACCGGCTTCACGGTGCCCTACACGGTAGGCTGCGGGCAGCATTTCGGCAATGTGGCGAACGCCCCGGGCGGTACCATGGTGCTAACGGACGCCAACGGCGTCGCCTCCACCACCCTAAACTATCCCATCACCCAACTGGGCAGGAACTTCAAGCTGGTCGCTGAGGCCAATGGCGGCAAGGCGGGCGCCGTGTTGAGCGCCTGGTATCTGGGTGTTGCCGATAACAGCACGCTGAGTATTCTTCCTCCGGAAGACAAGGCGTTCACCGTTCCCATCGGAAAGCCGGGTGGCGCCAAGACGGTGACGCTGCAATTGCTGGACGGGGCCTCCACCCCCGCCCCGCTGCCCGCCGTGTCGATCGCCGTGCAGATCGTGATCACCGATCCTGCCGAGACGGATGCGGCGGTAGCGGAAGCTAATGCGGCGGCGGCGGCGGCGGCGGCGGACGCATTTCCCTATGATACCAAAGGCTGTAATCCTGTTGCGCCTGCCAAGACAACGCCCGACAAGCAGGCGGAATGCGACGCTGCTCTGCTACTCAAAAAAGCGGCTGATGATACCGAAGCCAAGGCTCTTGCCGCCCGGGCCAAGGCCGATCTCTATGATCCCAAGGCCTGCGCCACCTCGAACCTGGCGGTCACCAGCGTGGATGCGGCCGATTGCGCCAAGGAGCCGGTCCTGATTACCGGTGCCAGTGGTCTGGTGCAGGCAAAGCTCCTGGTGAATGACCTTCCTCCCGATGGTGAGGTGGAGTTCTTCTTCAGCACAGTGGCTGGGGAGAAGGGTCAGGGAATAACCGCCAAAACCCTCACAGTGACCGTCACACCGCCGGCGGGCACGGCGCCACCGGCGCCGACGCCGACGCCGAAAACGTAGCCGGATTGTAACTGGCAAGGCGGCAACAGAAGCGGCGGGCAAAACCCGCCGCTTTTTTTTGCCCGTGCTCCAGTGCTTAACCCGTGGTAAACAGCCAAAAGAAACCCGTATTGTAAAAACTATGCAGGATGATGGCGGGTGTCAGTCGTTGGTAGCGGTCGCGGAAGAAGCCGAATACCAGGCTCGGCGGCAGGACCGCCAGCGCCCACAGTGGCGCATGCTGGAGTAGATGGAAAGCGGCGAACACGACGCTGGTCACTAAATTCGCCCATGAAACAGGTCCAATCCGCTGTCTGCTGCTGGCGTGTTGCCACAGCCAGCCCTGCAGCCAGCCGCGAAAAACCAGCTCCTCCAGGAACGGGTAGACCAGTCCCGGCAACAGCAGCGGGAGAGGGGAGCGCAGGGGCCACAAAAGATCGGGGGCCGTGTCCTTGGAAAAGGTCAACAGCCCCCAGGTAAACGGACCCGCCAGCAAGGCGGCCCAGAACGATGGATCCTGGCTTAGCCGTCGAATCACCGAGCAGCGCGGCGCCGCCGCCACAGGTAAAGCAGGCTGAGCAGGAACAAACAGGGCAGGGTAGGATCGACGCCCGCCCGCGGCCCAAGGGTGCAACCGCCGCCGCCGCCGCCGTCGGTGCTGATCGTATACTTACCCTGTGCGACACCCGAATCCGCCCAACCCTCCTTAAAGGCGATCGCCTGCAGATTCGTGGTCGAGTAGAGGGTCACAAACTGACCGCTGCCGATCAAGTTCCCCTGGCTCCCGCTGGGCGTGCTGCCGTCGGTGGTGTAGCGAATCGAAGCGCCTTCGGTAGCCGTACTGATGGTCACGGCCTGCGGCACGCTAAACTCGCCACCGGGCGGAGTCAAGGTTGGCGTCGCTACCGGCAGGATGGGGCCGATGAACTGGCCGAACGCCACCGGCCCCAGACCCACCGGGACCGTGGCTATCAATGCGTTGGTGGAAGCATCGATCACCGACACCGTGTTGCTGCCGTTATTGGCGGCATACACGCGGCTGCCCGCCGGATTCACCGCCACGCCCTGGGGACTGACTCCAACGTTCACGGTCGCGACCTTGTTGTTGGCGGTGGCTATCACCGAGACGGTATTGCTGCCTTCATTGGCCACATACACGTACGCCCCGTTGGGGTACATGGCGATGCCTTTGGGCTTTGCGCCTACGGGTATGACAGACAGCACTTTATTGCTGGCCGTGTCGATCACCGATACCGAGTTACCACCACTATTGGCTACATAGAGGCGGCTGCCGTCCGGGCTCACGGTGATACCCTCGGGTCCCGCCCCCACGGCGATGGTGGCTATCTCCAGGTTAATGCTGGGGTCGATCACCGACACCGAGTTGCTGCCGCTATTGGTCACATACACAAGGGCGCCATCCGGGCGCACCGCCACGCCCCGCGGCGCCGGCCCGACCGGCAGCCCGGTCACACCGACTGGCAGGTTCACTGGTGGACGGAAAGTGGCGGTATCGATCACCGATAAGCCGTTGCTGCCTTCATTGGCCACATAGAGGCGGGTGCCGTCCAGGCTTATCGCTATACCCAATGGATTGGTGCCCACCGGTATAGTGGCTATCACGGTATAACTGGCAACGTCGATCACCGACACCGAGGCGCTGGTGCGGTTGGTGACATACACGCGGGTGCCGTCCGGCTGTACCGCCACGCCGCTGGGTCCTTCGCCCACCGTTACCGTGGCTTTGACGGTGTTGGTGTCATAGCTGATGGCCGAGACCGTATTGCTGGTAAAGTTGGTGATATAAGCAGTCTGTGACGCCTGCGCGCTGCACCCCAGCAGAATTAACAGACAAAAGCATCGAAAACGCGACAACATACTATTCCCTCCCCTGTCATCATCAGCAGTTAAAAACTATCCCATATTTCCATCGTCGCAAAAACCAATTCATGCATCCCTAAGTGTGTCTGGCATTTTCCCGAATGTCCATCATCTTTCCAGTCCCAGTTGCTCCCACAGCGCGTCCACGCGCCTTTGCACCGCTGCCGTCATGGTGATGGGCCGGCCCCACTCGCGGGTGGTCTCGCCTCGCCATTTATTGGTGGCGTCGAACCCAAGCTTGGAACCGAGGCCGGAAACCGGTGAAGCGAAGTCCAGATAGTCGATGGGGGTGTTCTCGATCATCACAGTATCGCGGGCGGGGTCCATGCGGGTGGTGATGGCCCAAATCACGTCCTTCCAATCGCGGATGTTGACATCGTCATCCGCGACGATGACGAATTTGGTGTACATGAACTGGCGCAGAAAGGACCAGACGCCCAGCATGATGCGCTTGGCGTGGCCGGGATACTGCTTTTTGATGCTGACCACGGCCAGCCGGTAGGAACAGCCCTCCGGAGGCAGATAGAAATCCACGATTTCCGGGAACTGCTTTTGCAGGATGGGCACGAACACCTCGTTCAGGGCCACACCCAGGATGGCCGGCTCATCCGGAGGCCGGCCTGTGTAGGTGCTGTGATAAATAGGGTTATGTCGATGGGTGATGCGCTCCACGGTGAATACTGGAAATTTGTCCACCTCGTTGTAGTAGCCGGTGTGGTCGCCGAAAGGTCCCTCTGGCGCCAGTTCACCTGGTTTGATATGACCCTCCAGAACGAACTCGGCGCTGGCCGGCACCTGCAAGTCGCTGCCCAGGCAGCGGACCAGTTCCGTGCGGGCACCTCGCAACAGTCCCGCGAAGGCGTATTCCGAGAGCGTATCCGGCACCGGGGTCACCGCCCCCAGAATAGTGGCTGGGTCCGCACCCAGGGCGACGGCGATGGGAAACGGCTCGCCAGGGTGGGCCTGTTGCCATTCCCTGAAATCCAGCGCCCCGCCCCGGTGCGACAGCCAGCGCATGATCACCTGGTTGCGGGCGATCACCTGCTGGCGGTAGATCCCCAGGTTCTGCCGGCTCTTGTGCGGTCCCTTGGTGATGACCAGCCCCCAGGTTATCAGGGGTCCGGCGTCCTCCGGCCAGCAGGTCTGGATGGGCAGGCGGGACAGATCCACCGCGGTCCCCTCGATAACGTGTTCCTGACAGGGCGCATGGCTTACCGTTTTGGGCGCCATATCCAGCACCTTCTTGAAGATGGGCAGCTTTTCCCAGGCATCCCTAAAGCCCTTGGGGGGATCGGGTTCCTTGAGAAAGGCCAGCAGTTTACCCACCTCGCGCAGGGCTTCCACGTCGTCCTCGCCCATGCCCATCGCCACCCGCCGTGGGGTGCCGAACAGATTGCCCAGCACCGGGATGGTATGGCCCTTGGGATTCTCGAACAGGATGGCGGGACCACCGGCGCGCAGGGTGCGGTCGCAGATCTCGGTCATCTCCAGGTAGGGGTCTACCTCGATGCTGACCCGTTTGAGCTGCCCGTTTTGTTCCAGCTTCGCGATAAACTCGCGCAAATCTTTGTATTTCATGTCGTCGCTTGGGCGTACAGGAGGTTGACGTAACGTTTTTGGGCGAGCAATTGTTTAGGGCATTGCTCTCCATTAGTATCAATAAAAAACTTTTCCACCCACAAGGGTGCACGACTCATTCATACAAACCACAACCAAGGTCATTACGATGGAAAGAAGAAAATTCTTGCAAACCGCGAGCCTCGGAATTGCCGCCGCCACGACGATCGGGGCGCCGGCCATCGCCCAATCCCAGCCCACTGTCAAATGGCGCATGGCCTCCAGTTTTCCCAAGAGCCTCGATACGATCTATGGGGGCGCGGAAGATCTCGCCAACCGCATCAAGGCTTTGACGGAAGGCAAGTTCGAGATCCGGGTGTTCGCCGCCGGCGAGATCGTCCCCGGCTTGCAGGTGCTGGATGCCTGCCAGCAGGGCACCGTCGAATGCGGCCATTCGGCAAGTTATTACTACGTCGGTAAGAACAAAGCCTTTGCCTTTGATACCGGCGTGCCGTTCGGTTTGACCACGCGTCAGCAGAACGCCTGGCTTTACTATGGCGGTGGCCTGGCGCTTATGCGCAGCTTCTTCAAGGACTACGGTATCACTACTTTCCCGGGTGGCAATACCGGCACCCAGATGGGCGGCTGGTTCCGCAAGGAGATCGTCAGTACCGCCGACTTGAAGGGACTCAAGATGCGTATCGCCGGGCTCGGCGGCGAGATCATGGCGCGCCTCGGCGCGGTGCCACAGCAGATTGCCGGCGGTGAAATTTATCCAGCACTGGAAAAAGGCACCATCGATGCCGCCGAGTGGGTCGGTCCTTATGATGACGAGAAACTGGGTTTCTACAAGGTCGCTCCCTACTATTACTACCCCAGTTGGTGGGAGGGCGGGTCTACGCTGTCCTTCTATGTCAATCTCAAGGAATGGGAGAAGCTGCCGCAACCTTACAAGGATGCATTTGAAGTTGCGGCGGCGGAGGCCAATGCCCTGATGATGGCCGATTACGATTCCAAAAACCCGGCTGCCTTGTCTCGCCTGGTGCGGGAAGGAACCAAACTGCGTCCGTTTCCGAAGGACATCATGGAAGCCGCCTTGAAGGCGGCGACCGAATTGTACGAAGAGGAGGCCGGCAAGAACCCGGCATTCAAGACTATCTACGAACCCTGGAAGAAGTTCCGCTCCGAGCAGAACCAGTGGTTCCGCATCGCCGAGGCGACGTTCGCCAATTTCATGTACGGCCAGAAGTTCTAACCTTTCGCTCACCCCCACCCTCCTCCCTCACGGTGGAGGGTATGCCCTGAGCAGCCGGAATCACTGGGCGGGCTTTGGCTTATCCGCGTCGCCCTTGTCGGGTTCGAGATTGAACGTCGGCGGTGGCAGCGAGTAATCTCCCGCCGGTGCCTCGATGAACACGGGTGCGTTTGCATCGGCTTTCTTTGTTTCAACGCCGACCAGTCCGGGGAAGACGATGAGCAGGCTCACCATGACCAACTGGATGCCTACGAAGGGTATCGAGCCCCAGTAGATCTCGGACGTTTTCACTTCCTTGGGCGCTACGCTGCGCAGATAGAACAGCGCAAATCCGAAAGGCGGGTGCATGAACGAGGTCTGCATGTTGACACCCAGCAACACCCCGAACCAGATCAGGTCAATACCTAACTTCGCGGCGACCGGCGCGAGCAGCGGCACAATGATAAAGGACAGCTCGAAGAAGTCCAGGAAGAAAGCCAACACGAACACCATCATGTTGACGACGATCAGAAAACCCAGTTGACCGCCCGGCAGACTGGTCAACCAGTGCTCTACCCAGAGATCGCCGTTGACCGCTCGGAACACCAGGCTGAACACCGTCGAACCGATCAGGATGAACATTACAAAGCTGGACAGTTTGGCGGTCGCATCCATGGCCTGTTTGAGCAAACGCCAGTCCAGCCGGCGGTTGGCCATGGCCAGAATCAGCGCGCCGCTCGCGCCCATGGCGCCGCCCTCGGTGGGTGTGGCGATGCCGAGGAAGATGGTGCCCAGCACCAGGAAAATCAGTACCAGCGGCGGAACCAGGGAGAAAATCACTCGCCTGAGCAGCGCGAAGCCGCGCAGGGTACGAGCTTCCGGAGGCAAGGCTGGAACCATCTTTTTCCTGGTGAGGGAGACCAGCAGTATGAAACCCGCGTACAAACCCGCGAGCAGCAGACCGGGGACGAACGCGCCCTCGTACATTTCACCGACGGAGCGGCCCAACTGGTCGGCCATGATGATCAACACCAGCGAGGGCGGGATGATCTGCGCGAGCGTCCCGGAAGCGGCGATGACGCCGGCGGCCAGGCGCTTGTCGTAGCCGTAGCGCAGCATGATCGGCAGCGAGATCAGCCCCATCGAGATCACCGAGGCCGCCACCACGCCGGTGGTCGCCGCCAACAGGGCGCCGACAAAGACTACGGCGTAGGCGAGCCCTCCGGGTAATGGTCCGAACAACTGGCCGATGGTGTCGAGCAGATCCTCCGCCATCCCACTGCGTTCCAGGATCAGACCCATAAAGGTAAAGAATGGGATGGCGAGCAGGGTTTCGTTCTGCATGATCCCAAAGATGCGTTGCGGCAGGGCCTGCAACAGTTCCGGCCCGAGCAGCCCCAACTCGATGCCGAGCAAGCCGAACAGCAACCCATTGGCCGCCAGGGAAAAGGCGACCGGATAGCCGAACAGCATAAAGGCGATCAGCGCCGTGAACATCAGCGGCGCCATGTTAGCGATCAGGAATTCAACCATGGATGCTCTCTTTTTAATCGTTCTTATGCTCGCCAACCGCGAGTTCGACGGCATCTTCCGCCACGGTATGATGTTTGAGCAAACCACCCACGTCGCCCCTTCCTTGGAGCGCGCCGATCAGCTTGACGAGTTGGGAAACCCCTTGTAGAAACAGTAGAAAGAAGCCCAGCGGAATCAGCAGCTTGACCGGCCAGACAATGAGTCCGCCCGGGTTGCTGGAGCCTTCCTGGCTGGTGAAAGAGGTCACGAAATAGGGCCAACTGTCGTACAGTACAACCAGGGTGAGCGGAAACAGGAAACAAACCGTGCCAATGATATCGATCCAGATCTGCCCTTGCTTGCTGAATTTGCTGGCGATGACGTCGATGCGTACGTGCTCATTGCGGAGCAGGGTATAGCCGGCTGCGAGCAGGAATACCGCCGCGAACAGATACCATTGGATCTCCAGAAAGGCATTGGAACTCATGTTGAACAGTTTGCGGAAAACGGCATTCAGGGTACTGATGATGGCCATGACCAAAATCAGCCAGTAAACGCTGCGCCCTATCCGTTCGTTCAAGGCGTCGATAAATCGTGAAAGCGTTAGTAAAGTCTCCACACACTACTCCTCCTTATGATGGAAGCAGCATTGCCGGTTAATTTGATAATAGCAAGCTACTGGATAGAGTAGGCCATCAACAGTCTACGAGATACGGGTTGCCACTGCGCAGAGAAGAATGGAGACTGTCCGACAATCAGCAGGGAAGATGGGTCGGAGGTTATGAGCCAAGTCATCGTGATAGCGCTTTCTGGACTGTCACAGGAAAACCTGTTTTATTTGCTGATCTGCAGCAAGCTGCCCATTAACTGGTCAAATGAGCGTCTGCATAAACGGAATCTCTGCCCATGTCCTATAAAGTCACCCTAAAGCCCAGCGGCCACGAATTTTACGTAGAGGCTGGCGAAACCGTGCTGACTGCCGCGTTAAGGCAGGCCCATCCTTTGCCCTACGGCTGCCGCAATGGTAACTGCGGCGCCTGCATGGGCAAGGTGCTGTCCGGCGAGATACACTACCCAGGGGAGATGCCCACCGCCCTCAGTGCCCAACAGCAGGCCGAAGGCAAGGCTTTGCTATGCCAGGCGCTGCCCTCAAGCGACTTGATCCTGGAGGTGCGCGAGGTGGACGCGGTTAGGGATATCGAGATCAAGACTCTGCCCTGCCGGGTGGTGGCGATGGAGAGATTGGCTGTCGATGTGATGAAGCTCTCGCTCAAACTGCCTGCCTCCGAACGCCTCCAGTTCCTGGCCGGACAGTACATCGCCATCCTGCTGCGGGACGGTCGCCGGCGCGATTTTTCCCTGGCCAACGCCCCCCACGCCGATGACTGCCTGGAAATTCATGTCCGGCACGTTCCCGGTGGTGAGTTCACGGATTTTGTCTTCGGGCAACTGCGCGAAAAAACCATTCTGCGCTTCCAGGGTCCCCTGGGCTCCTTTTTCCTGCGCGAAGACTCGCCACGTCCCATCATCATGATGGGCGGAGGAACTGGCTTCGCACCCCTCAAGGCCATGCTGGAACATGCTTTTTATACCGGTGTCACCCGCCCCATCCATCTGTACTGGGGGGCGCGGACGCGGCAGGATCTGTATTTGCATCAACTGCCCATGGCCTGGCTGGAGCAGCATCCGAATTTTCGCTATACGCCCGTGCTGTCCGAACCGCGTCCGGAGGATGACTGGCAGGGCCACAGGGGCTGGGTACATGCGGCGGTAACCACCGACTATCCTGATTTGAGCGGCTACGAGGTCTACATGAGCGGTCCACCACCCATGATACAGATCGCCAAACAGGCGTTCGCTGAGCACGGTCTGCCGGAAGCGTACCTGTACTACGACTCCTTCGACTTTTCCCCGGACAGCCCGGCCGTGAGGTCTTGATTGGGGGTGAGTCCGCCGGTCCTGGAGGATCTTCCCATCCAAACCCTCAAGGGCGTGGGGCCACGCTTGGCCGAGCGCCTGGCGCGCTTGGGCGTGCAAACGGTGGAAGACCTGTTGTTTCATCTGCCGATGCGCTATCAGGACCGCACCCGGGTCATGCCCATAGGCAGCCTGCGCCCTGGCGACGAGGCGGTGATCGAAGTCGAGGTGCTGCTGTCCCAGGTGACGCAGCGGGGGCGGCGGGCGCTGCTGTGCCGCGTGCACGACGGCAGTGGTTTTCTGACCCTGCGGTTTTTCTACTTCGGCCCGGCCCAGCAGAATTTGCTGGGACAAGCGGGGACGCGCCTGCGCTGTTTCGGAGAGATCCGCAATGGCCCCGCGACCCTGGAAATGGTGCATCCCGAGTGGCGTCGCCTGGATGGCTCGGAAGCGGTGGTCGAGGAACACCTGACCCCCATCTATCCCACCACCGAGGGCCTGCATCAGGCCAGTTTGCGCACCCTGACTGATCAGGCTTTGCAGTGCCTGGAGAGCAACCAGCCGCGCGAGTGCCTGCCCCCACCGCTGTTGGACCGCCTTGGGTTGCCGTCGCTGCAGGAAGCCCTGCGCCTCATCCATCGCCCGCCGGCGGAACTCGATCTCGCCGTGCTGGCCAGCGGCCGCCATCCTGCCCAGCAGCGCCTGGCCTTCGAGGAATTGCTCGCCCATCAATTGAGCCTGCGGCGCCTGCGCGCCCAGATGCAGCGCAATGCCGCGCCTCCGCTCGCCGGCAGAGGCAGGCTGACCAAGCGGTTTTTAAAAGCGCTGCCATTCGCGCTGACCCGCGCCCAGCACCGGGTGAGCGCCGAGATCGACGCCGACCTGGCCCGCTCCTGGCCCATGCTGCGCCTGGTGCAGGGGGACGTGGGCTCGGGCAAGACGGTGGTGGCGGCGGCGGCGACCGTGCGGGCCGTGGAAGCAGGTCTGCAGGCAGCCATCATGGCTCCCACTGAGTTGTTGGCCGAGCAGCATTACCGGAATTTCCGCAACTGGCTGGAGCCTCTGGGCGTGCAGGTGGCCTGGCTATCGGGCAGGATCAAGGGCAGCGCCCGCGAGACCATCCTGGAGCGCCTGCGTTCCGGCCAGGCCCAGGTGGCGGTGGGTACTCATGCTCTGTTCCAGGAAGATGTCGTCTTCGCCGATCTGGCGTTGGTGATCATCGACGAGCAGCATCGCTTCGGCGTGCATCAGCGCCTGGCCTTGCGCGAGAAGGGCCGCCAGGGCGGGCGCTGTCCCCATCAGCTCATCATGACCGCTACGCCTATCCCGCGAACTCTGGCCATGAGCGCGTATGCCGATCTGGACAGCTCGGTCATCGACGAACTGCCGCCGGGCCGCACCCCAGTGCAGACGGTGGTGGTTGCCGAGGGCCGCCGCGCCGATGTCATCCAGCGCATCCGGCTGGCCTGTGGCGGGGGCCGACAGGCTTACTGGGTATGTCCGCTGATCGAGGAATCCGAGGTACTGCAATGCCAAGCCGCGGCTACCACTGCGGCCCTGTTGGCCGAAACTCTGCCGGAATTGCGCATAGGGTTGGTGCACGGGCGCCTGAAACCGGCCGAAAAGGAGCAAACCATGGCCGCTTTCAAGGCCAGGCAGTTGGATCTGCTGGTGGCTACCACAGTAATCGAGGTAGGCGTGGACGTGCCCAATGCCAGCCTGATGATCATCGAAAACGCCGAGCGCCTGGGGCTGGCTCAACTGCATCAGTTGCGTGGCCGGGTCGGACGGGGCAGCGCCCAGAGCAGTTGCGTACTCCTCTACCGCGTCCCACTCTCGGAACCGGCGCGGTCCCGGCTGGAGGTATTGCGCAACAGCAACGACGGCTTCGAAATCGCCCGCCGTGATCTGGAAATGCGCGGTCCCGGCGAAGTGCTGGGCACTCGCCAGACCGGCGCCCTGCAACTGCGTATCGCCGACCTGCTGCGCGATGCGTATCTGCTGCCCCAGGTACGGCAAGCCGCCGATGAACTGCTGCGCGATTATCCCGACCACGCCGAAGCCATCATCCGCCGCTGGATCGGGGTAGGCGGGCAGTATGGAGAGGTGTGAGCGTTGACCGATACGTCTATTC
>Ga0209253_10005145_pt1 | contig 11359 bp, 11 predicted proteins | sample FrelakmetBRP12BR_FD_187145 | JGI IMG/M metagenome (GOLD analysis project Ga0209253, IMG submission 187145) | Freshwater lake sediment microbial communities from the University of Notre Dame, USA, for methane emissions studies - BRP12 BR (SPAdes)... | ecosystem: Environmental > Aquatic >...
GTGGTCGCCGGGACGTGGCTTGCGACGGGATGCTCCGCTCCCGGCGATTGCCGTCACGCGGGCCCGGCGCTACGGTCGGGCCATGGCCGAGCCCGCCCCCGCCATCATGCCGGATGCACGCACGCCCGAGCCGGATCAGCGCGTCTTCCTCCACGACGTCTCGTGGGAGCAGTTCGAGACCATCCTCGCGATCCGCGGCGACGCGCCCAGCCCGCGCATGTACTACCTCGACGGGGAGCTCGAGCTCATGGCGCCATCGCAGGATCACGAGAAGATCAAGACGACCTTTGGCCGGCTGGTCGAGGCCTGGGCCGATGATCGGGAGATCGAGCTGGACGGCTTCGGCTCGTGGACGCTGCGCACGCGCGCGCGCAAGCGCGGCGCGGAGCCGGACGAGTGCTACACCGTGGGCGGCGAGAAGGACCACCCCGACATCGCCATCGAGGTGGTGTGGACGTCGGGCGGGCTCGACAAGCTCGAGATCTACCGCGGCCTCGGCACGCGCGAGGTGTGGATGTGGCGGGACGGCGAGATCGGCGTCTACGCGCTCCGTGGCGACCGCTACGAGCGCATGGCGCGCAGCGAGGTGCTGCCCGAGCTCGACCTCGCGCTGGTCGCCTCGTTCCTGCTCGCCCCCAGCCAGTCCGGCGCGGTGCGCGCCTTCCGCGCCGCGCTGCGAGCCCGGTGACCGGCGGGTCGCGCCACCCCCGCGCAGCGCCGGCAGCCGGGCCCGGCAGCGCTCGCCTCGCGTCCGGCCACGCTTCCCGGCATGATGTCGGAGCGCATGCCCGACAAGCCCTCCGCCGGCCGGGTGCTCCGCGACCGCCGGCGCCGCACGCTCCTCGCCGAGGTCATCCCGCGCCTGCAGGCCGACGGCGCGCTCAGCCGAGAGGAGACGCTCGTCCGCGAGATGGTCGAGACCAGCCTGCGGCTGCTCACCAGCGGCATCGGGCTCGGCGAGATCAAGCTGCTGAACGCCGCGCTCCGCGAGCTGCGCTACGCCTTCAAGGTGTTCGCCCCCTACCGCGGCGTGCGCAAGGTGAGCGCCTTCGGCTCGGCTCGGACGCCGCCCGACGCCCCGGCCTACCGGACGGCGGCGGAGTTCGCGCGCGCCATCGCCGAGCACGGCTGGATGATGATCACCGGGGGCGGCAACGGCATCATGCGCGCCTGCCAGGAGGGCGCCAGCCGCGAGCGCAGCTTCGGCGTGAACATCCGCCTGCCCTGGGAGCAGGAAGCGAACGAGTTCATCCTGAACGACCCCAAGCTCGTCACCTTCCGCTACTTCTTCACGCGCAAGCTGATGTTCATCAAGGAGGCGGACGCGGTCGTCCTCTTCCCGGGCGGGTTCGGCACGCTGGACGAGGGCTTCGAGGCGCTCACGCTGGCGCAGACCGGCAAGAGCCACCCGATGCCGATCGTCTTCCTCGACGTGCCGCAGGGCACCTACTGGGAGGCGTGGCGGTGCTACATCGAAGAGCACCTGGTCCGCCGCGACCTCATCTCCCCCGAGGACATGGCGCTCTTCAAGGTGACGACCAGCGTCGACGAGGCCGTGCGCGAGATCACGACCTTCTATCGCGTCTACCACTCGTCGCGCTGGGTGGGGGACCGCTTCGTCATCCGCATGAACCGCGCGCTCGCGCCCGAGCTGGTCGAGACGCTCGCGCGCGAGTTCGAGCCGATCGTCCTCGAGGGCGGGATGGAGCAGCGCGGTCCGCTCGACGAGGAGCGCGAGCAGGAGCCCGAGCTGGACACCCTGCCGCGCCTGGTGTTCGCGGCCCGGCGTGGCAGCTTCGGGCTGCGCCGCCAGCTCATCGACCGGCTGAACCGCGAGGGCTGACGGCACGGTGGGCCGGCTGATCCTCATCCGCCATGGCGAGAGCGCGGGCAACCGCGAGCGGCGCTTCACCCCGCACCCCGAGATCCCGCTCACCGACCTCGGCCGGGAGCAGGCGCGGGCGGCGGCCGCGCACATCCGCGAGGGCTTCGCGCCGTCCCGGATCGTGTCGAGCCCGCTGGTGCGGGCTCGTCAGACCGCCGTCATCCTGTCGGAGATCCTGGCGCTGGAGGTGGGGGTGGAGCACGACCTCCGCGAGCGCGACATGGGCGAGTTCGCCGGCCAGCTCTATGCGGCCCCGCGCCCCGGCTTCGACCCGGCAGCCTGGTGGGAGTGGCGGCCGCCCGGCGGCGAGACGCTGGCCGAGGTGGCGGTGCGGGCCGGGAGGGCGCTCGATCGCATCGCGGCCGCGGCGCCCCGGGAGGACGTCGTCGTGGTCAGCCACGGCGGGGTCATGCTGGCACTGGTACGCCACCTGACCGGGGCGTGGGGCGAGGGGCGCGTGGCGCGCAATGCCGAGATCCTGGTAGCGGGCCACGACGGGAATGGGTACTGGACCCTCGACGCCATGCCGGGCATGAAGCGTGCTTGAGCCCGAGTCGGGTCGCGTGGCATGATTCGCACAGGCAGCGCAGTCGGGTCGGTCGGGGGTGCTGGGATGTGGTGGAGCAGGTGGAGTGCGGGCCTCGCGCTCGCACTGGCCGTGTCGTTGGTCGCGTCGGCGTCGGCCGGCGAGCCGCGGGTCACCGCGCGGGCGGCGATCGTCATCGATGCCGCCAGCGGGCAGACGCTGTGGGAGGACAACGGCGACGTGGAGCTGCCGCCGGCGAGCACCACGAAGGTGCTCACCGCGATCCTCGCGCTCGAGAGCGGGCGGCTGGACGACTGGTTCGAGGTCAGCGAGTACGCGGCGTCGACCGCACCCTCGAAGCTCGGGCTCCGGCCCGGGCAGCAGATGCAGCTCCGTGACCTGCTGTACGCGGTGCTGCTCAAGTCGGCCAACGATGCCTCCACCGTGGTCGCCGAGGGCCTCGCCGGCTCCGAGAGCCGCTTCGCCGCGCGCATGACCGCGCGCGCACACGCGCTCGGCGCGACCTCGTCGCACTTCGAGAACGCGCACGGACTCTCGGCGCCGGGCCACCTCTCGACGGTGCGCGATCTCGCGCGCGTCTTCCGCCACGGGCTGCGGCTTCCCGGCTTCCGCGACATGCTGGAGACGCCCTCCGTCGCGGTGCCAGTGCAGGGGAGGACCATGCAGACCGTGTCCGTGCGGTCCCACAACCGGCTGCTCACCGGCTGGACGCACCAGGTGATCGGCAAGACCGGCTACACTCGCCCAGCCAAGCGCTGCTTCGTGGGCGCGGCCTCGAACGGCGAGCGCGAGGTGGTCATCGCGATCCTCGGCTCGAGCGACCTCTGGGGCGACGCCAGGCGGCTCGTCGCCTTCGGGTTCGGCGAGGAAGCGGACGAGCCGGCGCCCCCGGTGGTCGTGGCGGAGCCGGAGCGTCCGGAGCCGCGGGTTCCGACGTGGACCGCGTTCCGGGCAGCGAGGAGCGTCCCCACCCGGGTCGCAGCGAAGAGCGTCCCCACCCGGGTCGCAGCGAAGGGCGGTCCCCCCCGGGCCACGGTGAAGAGCACGCCCGCCCGGGGGGCGGCGAAGACCGTCCCCACGCGGCTCGCGGCGACGACGCGCCGCGCGGAGCGCCGCGTCGTCGTCGAGGGCGATCGCGACGACGAGGCCGCGGTGCCGCGCCGCTACGCCGTGCAGCTCGGCCCCTACGGCAGCCGCGACGCGCTCAAGACCACGCGCATCGCCCTGGCGCGGCGCGGATTCCAGAGCGTGGCGGTGGGCTCGTCGATCCGGCTGGGGTCGTTCCCGACGAAGCAGAGTGCCAACACGCTCGCGGGCCGGGTGCGCGGCAGCGGCTACCGCCCGTCGGTCGTGGCGTTGCGCTGATCGGAGCGTGACCCGAGAGGCGCGCGTCGGAGGCGGGGCGCGCGGGCCCCGCGATTGCCCCAGGCGTTCTCCCTCCGGGCGTCATGCCGGGGCAGGACACCGCAGCCGGGGCCACCCGGGGCGGCCCGATCCGCCCCGCGCGCGATCTGGCGCTCGCCGCGGTGCCGCGGGGCGGGCGTTTCGCCGCGGCACGGGGCGTGCTGCGACAATCATCTCGCATGCGCGACGTGGGGAGCATCCTGGCGGGGCGCATCGCTCTCGTGGTCGACGACGACCGAACGATGCAGCGCCTGCTGCGGCGCACGCTCGAGCACCGCGGCTTCGACGTCCGCGTCGCGGGCAATGTCTATGCGGCGGTGGGGAACGTGCGGCGCGAGCCACCGGCGGTCGTGGTGCTCGACATCCACCTGCCCGGGGGCGACGGCTTCGTCGTGCTGGAGTGGCTGCGCAGCGTCCCGGCGCTCCGCCACGTCCCGGTGGTCGTGCTCAGCGCCGAGGACCCGGTTCGCATCGGCCCCAGCGCCACCGCAGCCGGCGCGACCGCGGTGCTGAGCAAGAGCGCGCCGCTCGAGGTGATCGCACGCGCGATCGCGCTGGTCGCCTCCTCGGCCCCGTCGAGCCCGACGCTGCACTGAGCGCCGGTGCGGGCGGCACGATGGTGCCGTGGCCTGGATGCGGCGACGGCGTCCCCGCTCAGCGCGCGGGACGGAAGCTCGTGCGCCGCTTCGCGTGCGCCGCGTGGCGCGCGCGGGCGAGCGCCACCAGCCTGTCGAGCAACGCGGGCAGCTCGAGCCCGCTCGCCTGCCACAGCCGCGGGAACATGCTCGCCCTGGTGAAGCCCGGCATCGTGTTGATCTCGTTCACGAGCACGCGATTCGTCTGCCGCTCGAGGAAGAAGTCGACGCGGGCGAGGCCGGCGCAGTCGACGGCGCGGAACGCGCGCACGGCGAGATCGCGGACGGTGTCCGCGACCCCCGCCGGCAGCGGCGCCGGAATGACCGTGCGGGCGCCGTCTTCCATGTACTTGTCGGCGTAGTCGTAGAACTCGTGCGAGGGCACCAGCTCGCCGACCACCGAGGCCTCGGGGTGCTCGTTGCCGATGACGCCGCACTCGAGCTCGCGGGCCGCCACGGCCTCCTCGACGACGACCTTCGGGTCCCAGCTCGCCGCTTCGGAGAGCGCCGCGGCGAGATCGCCGGGGCCGTGCGCCTTGCTGATCCCGACCGACGAGCCGAGGTTGGCCGGCTTCACGAAGCAGGGAAAGCCGAGTGTCGCCTGGACGCGGGCGGCGATGCCCTCGACCGGCTCGTGGTGCGGCCACGCCACCACCCAGCGGCAGACGGGCACGCCGGCGTCGCGGAAGACCGCCTTCATCGTGCCCTTGTCCATGCCGACCGCGGAAGCGAGGACCCCGGCGCCGACGTAGGGCACGTCGGCCAGCTCGAGCAGGCCCTGCACCGTCCCATCCTCGCCGTACGTGCCGTGCAGGACGGGGAAGACCACGTCGAGCGGCGGGCCGCAGGGGCCGCCGGCGAGCGGGACGAGCGCGTGGCGCGAGGGCTCGGCGGCGAGGGTCACCTCGGCGCCGTGCGCCGGCAGCGGCCGCAGCTCGCGCTGATGCTCCTCGAGGAGCCGCAGCGAGTCGTCGCCGGTGCACCAGCGTCCACCCGGCGTGATCCCGATCGGCACGACCTCGTATCGCTGCGGGTCGAGTGCGCCGATCACCGTGCTCGCCGACCGCAGCGAGATCTCGTGCTCGCCCGACCTGCCGCCGAACAGGACGCCGATGCGGATGCGCCTGCCGCCCATGGCTCCTCCTCGCACGCGCTCGCGAGCGGGGCAAGGCGCGAGCGAGGCGCGCGCGGTGCGGCATGCGAACGAAAAATGCGCGGGGCCTATCTTTCTGCTTGACGTCGCCCGCCGCATTCGCTAAGGATGCACGCATCGTTCACGTCGGCTCGATGTCGCTCGCGTCGCAGCAGGTGTCGTGCGACGCACCGGCCCGGATCGCCAGCCCTGGGGCATTCGTGTGTCCGTGTCCGGCGGTGTCCTGCCAGCGGGTCGTGAGGTGACGTCGGCAGGGATGCCGCGGTGGGGATCCGGGACGCGCACGCGGGGGGTGGGGTGACGGTCGCAGGAGGCGAGCTGGGGTAGAGCGGTCCGGATCCCCACCGCGGCATCCCTGCGCGGGAAGCTCGTGGCGCCCGCGCGTTCAGGCGTGCGGCGCCTCGGGGCGCATGCCGCCGGGCCGCTCGGCGATGGCGCGCGGGTCGATCGCCTGCCCGTAGGAGAACTCGACCTGGTTCCCGTCCGGGTCGCGCACGATGCAGAAGTAGCCGACGATCGGCCCCGCCTCCGTCGGCTCGACCTCGAGGATGCCCTCGGCGCGCGCCTTGGCGGCGGCGGCGTCGACGTCGGCGCGCGACTCGACCGCGAAGCCGAGGTGCTGCAGCGTGGACGGCGCGGCGTCGACGGGCCTGTGGAAGAAGACGAGGACGAGGGTCGGGGCCGCGGCGCGCTCGCTGAGCCAGACGACCCGCATGCCGTGGTCGCTGCGGTCGTGCACCAGGTGCAGCCGCACGTGGTCGCGGTAGAAGGCGATGGTGCGGTCGAGGTCGCGCGCCGCGAAGGCGACGTGGGTCAGCAGCGGCTTCACGGCATGTGCTCCGCCACCCGGTCCACGACGAGCGTCGCGAAGGCGCGGCGCAGATCCGCCAGCTCGCAGCCCGCCGCCGCCGCATGGCCGCCCCCGCCGAGCGCGGCCGCCAGCGTGGACAGGTCCACGGCGCAGTCGGGCGAGCGCCGGAAGCTCACCGACAGGCTGGTGGCATCGTAGAGCGCGAACACGGCGTTGGGCGTCGCCTTGCCCCAGGCGTCGCCGATCTCGCTCGGGTGCCCGTCGCAGACCGCGGCGACGAGCGTCACCGGCCCGAGGCGGCGCTCGACCCGGCTCGCCGCGGCGACGGCGAAGGTGCGTGCGATCTCGGCCCCGACGCGCTCGCGGGCCGCCACCATCCGGGGCGTGTACGCCACCGTGGCGTCGAGCTGCATGAAGTCGTCGTAGGAGTCGGGGCCGAGCGCCCGCACCACCCAGCCCAGCTCGCGCGATCCCGGGATCCGGTGCAGCCAGCGGTCGTTGTCGTCGGCCATGGCGACCACGGGCGCGAAGGCGGTGAACGCCGCGGGCGGCGTGCGACCCTCGGCGGCGAAGCGGCGCGACAGGTGCTCGTAGGCCAGCCGCGAGGCGGCGTAGTCCTCGCTGAGCACGCTGTCGGCGAAGGGGACGTCGACCTTGCCGGCGCGGACGCGTTCGAGCGCGGTGCGGTGGTGGTCGATCCAGACGATGGCGACGCCGCGGGCGGCGAGCGCGCGCAGGCGGGCGTCGGTTTCGGGCTCGCGCCAGGAGATGTCGGTGATCCACAGCTGCGTCGCCCGCCCGGGCGTGGGCTCGAGCCCGCGCAGCACCGCGTCGACCTCGGTGTTGCTGGCGAAGTGCGCGATCACCTCCGCTTCGTCCCCGAAGGAGCGGGCGACGGCGGCGGCGGCGGTCACGCCGTCGAGGCAGTGGGGGCCGTGGCTGACGACGTGGACCTCGGGCCGCATGGCGCGCGGATCATGGCAGATCGACCCTGGGCCGACCAGCCAGGACGAGCTGCTCGCCGCGGTCGTGGACGACACGCGGGTGCCGGAGGGTGTGGACGACCACTCGTGACTGGAGGAGAAGCGACGGGTGCAGTGGCTTCTGGTCGTGGCGGCGCTGCTCGCCGGCTGCCCGGCGCCCCGGCAGTACGCCGTCCAGCGCACCGACGTCGAGTGCGAGCGCGCCGCGCGCGTCGTGCGCCGCACCATGCTCACCCTCGGCTACACGGTGACGCGGATGACGGAGCCGACGTACGCGAGCACCGGCCTGGTGGCGGGCACGAAGGCGCTTCCCGACGGCAGCACCCATTCGGGCGCCGTGCGCATCCGCTGCACCGCCACCGGCGTCGAGGTGCAGCCGGTCGAGGAGGGCCTCGTCCCCGCCAGCTACGAGTTCAGCCGCGCCTTCCGCTACAGCTACATCTCGCTCGCGCAGCGGCCCGACGTGGAGACGCCGCGTGTCGCAGAGGGCGTGCAGCTGCTGGTCGAAGCCATCGACCGGTTCGCGCAACGGCTCGACCTGGGCAGCGAGGCGACGCGCGAGGGCGCGGTGCTGGTGCGCGTGACCATCCGCAACGGCACCGACCGTGCGCTGGCGCTGGCGCCGGACGCCGTCGTGCTGGGCGGCACGGGCGGGACGAGCAGCACGCCGATCGCGGAGAGCGGCCTCGGCGCGGTGCTGCAGCCGGGGCCCGGGGCCGAGCGCGTGCGCGCCGAGCTGCTCCGCCGGCTGGAGGTGCCGCCGCGGCAGACCGCGGTGCGCTTCGCGGTGTACGCGGCGGGCTCGTACGGGGAGGCACGCGTCGGCGTGCAGGACGTGGAGACGGGCGAAACCGAGGGGTTCTTCGTCGCCGTGCAGTGAGGGCGGCCCGCGCATCGGACTCGCCGCGCGCCGTCACCGCGCGCGCCAGTGGGGCGGGTAGCTGCGCGCGTAGCTGGGGCGCATCCGCATGCGGCCGCGCCAGGCGTGCGTCCACGGCTCCGCGTCCGGGCCGACGGGGACGCCCGCGCGCTCGGCGATCTCGACGAACGGCAGCCAGGCGAGGTCGGCCCGCGTGAGCATCCGGCCGGCGACGAACTCTCCGCCGCGGCTGGCGGCGCGCTGCTCGAGACGCTCGAGCTCGCGGCGCACGGCGGCGCTGGCCTCCGCCACGGCGGCGTCGTCACGCTGGGGCGCCGGCGTGAAGAACACCTGCCGGCCGAGCGCCCGGAACGTCTCGCCGAAGTACTGCGTCGCCTCGATCTCCTCGATGCGCACGACTGCCCGCTCCGCGGCATCGCGCGGCAGGAGCGACGGCTCGCGGTAGCGCTCGTCGAGGTACTCGACGATGGCCGTCGACTCGTAGAGGACGAGGTCGCCGTCGGCGAGCACGGGCACCTTGCCGTGCGGGTGGCGGGCGAGATGCTCGGGCGTCTTCAGATCGCCCGACGAGAAGCTCAGCAGGATGGGCTCGTACACGAGGCCCTTCTCCTCGAGCGCGAGCTGCACGCGCCAGGCGAAGGGCGACCCGGAGCCGTACCAGAGCTTCAGCATGGGTAGCGCGTACGCCGCGGCGGGCCGGCAGGTCAACGGCAGCCCGCGGCTCGACGAGCGCACGATCATTCCCCACACGAGGGGGCCGAGGTGGGCCGCCGGCTCCCAGCCCCGCGAGATGCGCCGGACGGGATGTCGCAGCCATGGGAAACGGTGGCCCGGCGGCGGGGCAAGGCTCGGCTAGAGCGGCGGGCCCGGATCTTGCTGGGCCCAGATCCATCCAGCTCCGGCTCACGTTCTCCGCGCAGATGGTCGAGCGGTAGCATCGTCGCCCGACTCGGCCATGCCGCGATGAGCGCCGGCCGGCAGCGTTGATCGCAGCGCTCCGGTCGAGGTCGTCACCGCGGTACGCCGGTGAGCGCAGAGGCGGGGCCCCAGTCGAGGAGTCCGTTGCCTTCCACCCGCGTTCTCGCTGCTCGGCGCATCAGACGAGCGGCCGCTGGCGGCCGCGCATTTCGCGGCGAAGCACCAGCGTCGACGCGTTGTGCCAAGAGAGCATCGTGGGCCAGCGCGTCGCCTGCGTCGGGCGCAAGCGCAAGGCCATGAGGGACCCGCTCGACACGTCGAGAGACCAAGACACGTCGTCAGCCAATGGGGGGAACCATGAACCGGCGTCGGTCTGAACGCTCCACCTATCGCTTCACCTACTACGCGGTCGACCGCAAGGACCGCGAGATCCGGCCCTTCCAGACGCGCGACGCAGAAGCGTCGCTCTTTCTGATGGACGCGCTCATACGGCGCGGCTACCGCTTCGCGGACAGCTTCCTGAACTCTCCGTCGCCGGGGCCCGACCTGGTCGACGTCGACGTCGACCACGTGCGAGAGACCGACCTGATCGTGCTGGTCACCCGGCCGCCGATGCACGACCGCCTGCTGGAGGATCGGAAGGAGATCCCGCGCAGCCACACGACGCTCGAGGACCGGCTCTTCAAAGGACCGCTCGCCGAGCACTTCGAGATCTGCGCACGCTCGCAGCTGAAGCTCACGGCGTCGACGGCCGCGATCTCGCCCGAGATCGCCAAGCGCAGCACGATGCTGTTCCGCCAGCACGGCGGGGCCATGTACGATAGCTACCGTGCGCCGGACGCGGCGGACTGGACGCACTTCGAGCGCCGGCAGCGGCTGACGGCCGCGTTCCTCGTCTACTGCGAGCACGCGTGGCCGGGTGGGCCGGCCTTCCTCGCCGCCTTCGGCATGGGCGGGACGGAGACGCTGGTGTGGTGCCGCGCGCTCGCGACCCGGTTCTCCGACCTTCTCTGCACGACGTCGTTCGCGATGGCAGAGCTGCGGGCGACCTCGGGTCCCGGCCGCCCCGAGTCGACGGGCTTCGCGGAGTCGTGGCAGGTCGAGATCCTCGGGGCGGCGCCGCTGCCTGGCCTGCGCGGTCCCCGCCGGGCGGCCTGAGCGTGCCGGGCCGCCACCGCTGCGCGCCCGTTCGCCGCCAATCCGATCTCGCCGCGGAGCTGCAGCTCGCTCGCGGTGTGGGATCGTGGGGACATCATGACGACGAAGATCGCATCGTTGATCGATCTCGCCGCCCTGGGCGCCGCCGCAGCTCCGCCCACTCTCGGGTTGGCGTTCGAGATCGACCTGATCGAGGTGGATCCCCTGCGCCTGATCCGCAGCGGGTCGAACAGCGTCTCGCTCGTGGCGATCCTGGCGCCGGGCTACCCCATGCGCCTCGCCTCCGGCGGTCGCTTCGCGGCCTGGCCGCCCGTCGTCTGGCGACTCGTGGATCGCGGCGACCGTGCCGCACGCCACGGTGACATCGGCTGCATGGAACTCTTCGGGACGCCGGTGATCGCCACCGATCCCTTCGCCGTCGCGGGCTGGCTCCGCGGCGGCGAGTGTCCCTGACGCTCGCAGGAAGCGCATGCAGGACCGACACGGAGAGGATCCCCTGTCCGTGCTCACCGACGGCAGTCTGGCCGCGGCGCTGGTGCGCGTGCAGCGCGTGCTCGAGCGGTTCATGTGGGACCTCGAGGACGCGCGCGAGGAGGCCCAGCTGGCGGTGGGCGCGTTGGCGGAGCTCGCCACGCTCCTCTCGTCCGGAGGGACGGCCGGGGCGCGGCTGGCCAGCCCCCGGGTGCGGCGCTCGCCGGAGGAGCTGCGCCTGATGCGCGCCGAGGCGGAGGCCGGCGTGGCAAGCATGGATCTGACGTTCCGCTCCGACGGCTCCGCCACGGTGAGGGTGAACGGCCGCCCGCCGTTCACCCTCACGCCGAAGCTGGCCGCCTTGCTCGACATCCTCGCTGCGCCCGGACGGGACGCCGGGGACGGCCTGGTCGGCTGGCGGACCAGGGCGGAGGTGGCGGCCGCGTTGAGCAAACGGACGGGGCGGTCGATGTCGCCGACGGGCGTCACCCAGTCGATCCACGTGCTGCGGAGG
>Ga0209253_10005146_pt1 | contig 11358 bp, 10 predicted proteins | sample FrelakmetBRP12BR_FD_187145 | JGI IMG/M metagenome (GOLD analysis project Ga0209253, IMG submission 187145) | Freshwater lake sediment microbial communities from the University of Notre Dame, USA, for methane emissions studies - BRP12 BR (SPAdes)... | ecosystem: Environmental > Aquatic >...
CCGCGATCAGAGCGGGCGCGTCGAGCGCGCTCGACGCCCGTTCCGGCCGCAGCGCGCTGTCGGGAAGGCGTGCCGTCATCTCGCCGGTCCGTTACGCGGCGATGCGCTCGTGCGCGGCACGCGCGCCGGCGATCTGCGCAAGGCCGTCCGCGACCGCATGGGCGGACGCGAGACCGTCCTCGTGAAAGCCGTAGCCAAGCCATGCGCCAGCGAACCACGTGCGGCGCTCGCCCTGCAGCGCGGCGATGCCCTGCTGCGCGGCGACCGCGCGCGCATCGAGCAACGGATGCGCATACTCGAACTCGCGCAGCACGTGCTGCGGCGCCGGTTCGAACGGCGGGTTCAGCGTGACGATGACCGGCGTCTCGCACGGCAACGGCTGCAGCTTGTTGATGAGGTAGGACACGGCGACCGGGCGCGCGCCGGAGGGGTCCACGGTCGCCAGGTAGTTCCACGCCGACCACGCGCGCCGCGCGCGCGGCAGCAGCGCCGGGTCGGTGTGGAGGACGACGCGATTGGGCTGATACCGGACGCTGCCGAGCAGCCGGGCTTCATGCGCGGTCGGCTCGGCCAGCAGGCGCAGCGCCTGGTCGCTGTGGCACGCGAGCACCACCTCGTCGAAGGCTGCGCCGCCCAGTCCATGCGCGAAGACGGTGACGCGGTCGTGCCGCCGGACGATCCGCGTGACGGGCGTGGCGACGCGCACGTCCGGCAGCGCCGCGACGATCTTCTCGACATAGGTGCGCGCGCCGCCGGCGACGGTGCGCCACTGCGGGCGGTCGAAGACCTGCAGCAGGCCGTGGTTGTGGCAGAACCGCAGGAACGACGGCAGCGGGAAATCGAGGATCTCGCTGCGCGGCGACGACCAGATCGACGCCGCCATCGGCAGCAGGTACCAGTCGCGGAACTCGGCGCCGTAGCGTTCGGCGTCGAGGTAGTCCCCGAGCGACACGCTCCAGACGTCGCCTGCGTCGACGAGCGCGGTCGTCGCGCGGTTGAAGCGCGCGATGTCGGCCAGCATCCGCCAGAACGCGGGGCGCACCGCGTTGCGCGGCTGCGCGAAGAGCGCCGCGAGGTCGGTGCCCGACCATTCGAGGCCGGCGTCGTCCACGCGGCAGGAGAACGACATCTCGCTCGCCACGCTCGCCACGCCGAGCTCGGCGAAGAGCGCGATCAGCCGCGGATACGTGCGGTCGTTGAAGACCAGGAAGCCGGTGTCGACGGGAAACGTGTGGCCGTCCACAGCGACGTCCACCGTGGCCGTGTGGCCGCCGATGTAGTTCCCAGCCTCGAACAGCGTGACGGCGTGGCCCTGCCGGTGCAGGAGCCAGGCGGTTCCCAGGCCGGCGATGCCGGCACCAACGATCGCGATGCGCACGGGTGAAACCTCGAAGCGTGGTTGGGTGGATGCAGCGGTGGTTCGGGTGGCGGTACGGTGCGGTCAGTCGCAGCGCGCGGCGCCGAATCCCTCGATCTGTGCATACGCGGAATGGTTGTGAATGGATTCAAAGTTCTCGCTGGCGACGGTGAACCGGCCGACGCGGGGGTCGCGCTGCATGCGCAGCGCGATGTCCCGGACCAGGTCCTCGACGAACTTCGGGTTGTCGTAGGCCCGCTCGGTGACCCACTTCTCGTCGGGGCGCTTCAGGAGCCCGTACACGGCGCACGACGCTTCCTCTTCGGCGACCCGCGCCAGTTCCTCGAATGCGAGCTCGCCGACGACCACGTCGGCCGCCACCGTGACGTGCGAACGCTGGTTGTGCGCGCCGTAATCGGAGATCTTTTTCGAGCACGGGCACAGGCTCGTCACCGGCGCCGTCAGCGTCACGGTCACCTGCGTGCGCCCGTCGGCGTCCATCCGGATCCCCAGCCCCGCCTGGTAGTCGAGCAGGCTCGCCACGCCGGAGACCGGCGCGCGCTTGCGGATGAAGTACGGGAATGCGATCTCGAGGTTGCCGGAGACCGCCGACAGCCGCGTCAGCATCGCGCGCCCCAGCCTGCGGAGGCCGGCGACGTCCAGCGGCGCGTCGGAGCCTTCCAGCACTTCGACGAAGCGCGACATGTGCGTGCCCTTGACGTGGTGCGCCAGGCCCACCGACATCGTGAACTCGGCCACGGTGTGCTGCACGCCTCCCGAGGCGGTGCGCAGCGCGACCGGATAGCGCAGGCTCTTGATCCCGACCTTCTGGATCGGGAGCGCGCGCGCGTCCGGCAGCGACTGGGTGTCGGGGAGAAGGAATTTCTCGGGTGCGTTCATGGCGTGCCTTTGTTCACGACGCGCGCCGGGGACGCGGCGCGCGGATGCGATTCATGGGGAAATGCCGTCGATGCCCGTGTCGGCGGGAGGCCGCGACGTCCGTGTCCGGTGCCGCCGTCGCGTGGCATCGCTTCGAAAGCTGCGGGTCAGCCGCGGACCGGCGGAGGTTTCTGCTCGAGCAGCTTCTCGATCAACGACGTGATCTCGCGCGCGTCGGGCACGACGGCGCTTGCGAAGCTCGCCACGGGCTTGCCGTTGCGGTCGACGACATACTTGTGGAAGTTCCATTGCGGTGCCTGCCCGGTCGCCTTCGCGAGCTCGCCGTACAGCGGATTGCGCGCCAATTGCGCGACGGAGGTCTTCTCGTAGAGCGGGAACTGCACGCCGTACGTCGTGCGGCAGAACTCCGCAATGTCCTTGTTGCTGCCGGGTTCCTGGCTGAAGTCGTTCGACGGAAACCCGACGACGACCAAGCCGCGATCCTTGTACTTGCGGTACATGGCCTCGAGCGCCTCGTATTGCCGTGTGTAGCCGCAGTAGCTCGCCGTGTTGACGATCAGCAGGACCTTCCCTTGGTACTGGCAAAGGGATTGCGCCTCTCCAGTCTGCAGCCGGTTGAACGTGTGCTGGAGCAGGGGCGGACAATCGGCGGACGGCGTCGCCGCCGCCTGGATCCAGTGGGCCGGCACGAGTGGCGTCGTCGCGGCAGCGACCGCATCCTCGTCGAGGAGCCCGCCTGCCTGGACGGCGGTGGCCAGCCCCGCGGCAAGGGCCGCGGCAAGGACGCGCAGGGTCCGCGACCGGAGGCGGGATGCGCCGCGCGGGGTCGCAGCGGGTTCGACAGTAGTTGACATTGTCCTGGACATATTGGCCTCGAGGTCGTAGAATAGGGGCGTCCAACCGACTTGTCAACCTTTCGTCCTAGACAAATGAACAAACTCGTTGAGCCCCAGGGCCTGATCCTCAACATCAGCGCCGTCGAACGCGAGACGGGGCTGTCCAAGGACGTCCTGCGCATGTGGGAGCGTCGCTACGGGTTTCCCAAGCCCGGCCGCGACGATCATGGCGAGCGCCAGTACACGCCCGCCGACGTCGGCAAGCTCCGCGCAATGAAGCGCCTGATGGACATCGGCGTGCGTCCGGGCAAGATCGTGGGACTCGCGTTGACCGAGCTGAACGCGATGGCCGATGCGCGGACACCGTCGCGGCAGGATCCGTTGGCGCCTGCGCTCGAGCGCGACGTGCTTGCGATGCTCAAGACGCACGACGCGACCTCGCTGCAGCACATGCTGGCGAACCAGATGATGCGGCAGGGTCTCCAGCGGTTCGTGCTCGACACGATCACGCCGCTCAACCGCGCCATCGGCGACGCGTGGATGCGAGGCGAGTTGCAGATATTCGAGGAGCACCTGTACACGGAACAGCTGCAGGTGGCGCTGCGCGCGGCGATCAACGCGTTCCCGCGCCAGAACGGCATGCCCCGCGTGCTGCTGACGACCTTTCCGGCGGAACTGCACGGCATCGGCCTGCTGATGGTGGAGGCGATGATGGTGCCCGAGGGCGTGCACTGCATCTCGCTCGGTCCGCAGACGCCGCTCGAGGACATCCGCCGCGCGGCGCTCGCGCACAAGGTCCACATCGTCGCGCTGTCGTTCTCGGCCGCGTTTCCGCTGCGCCAGGCGACCGACGGGCTCGCGACGCTGCGCCGCCAGCTGCCGCCGCAGGTGTCGCTGTGGGCGGGCGGCGAGATGACGCGCCGCGTGCGCAAGACGATTCCCGGCATCGTGCTCATTCCCGACCTCGCCTCGACCATCAACGCGCTGCGCAGCTGGCGGTCGCACTGGGTCCCGCAGCCCACCTGACGCGCCCGCCGACGGTCCGGGGGTCCCGTCCGGGGCAGGCTGTGGGCACGGGCCTCCGGAGACGACCGGGACCGGCGCAAAGGGTACAATGCGCGCCGGCGGACATGACGGGATCCGAAATGCTTTATCCGGAGTTGTTCAAGGCGTTCGAGGCCGTGCGGTGGAATCTCGAGAGCGACGTGCCGTGGCACGCGTTCGATGCCGCGCGCCTGACCGACGAGCAGGCGCGCACGATCAAGATGAACGCGATCACCGAGTGGGCGGCGCTCCCGGCGACCGAGATGTTCCTGCGCGACAACCGGCACGACAGCGATTTCTGCGCGTTCATGTCGATCTGGTTCTACGAGGAGCAGAAGCACGCGCTCGCGCTGATGGAATACCTCAACCGGTTCCGTCCTGATCTCGTGCCGTCCGAAGAGGAATTGCACGCGGTCCGCTTCGAATTCGATCCCGCGCCGGCGTGCGAGACGCTGATGCTGCATTTCTGCGGCGAGATCCGCCTCAACCACTGGTACCGCTGCGCGTCGGACTGGCACACCGAACCGGTCATCAAGAAGATCTACGACCTCATTTCCCGCGACGAGGCGCGCCACGGCGGCGCGTATTTGCGGTTCATGAAGAGCGCGATCGAGCGCGGCGGCGTCGAGGCGAAGCGCGCGTTCGCGAAGATCGGCGTGTTGATGTCGAGCGCCGCGCGCGCGGGCAAGGCGCTGCACCCGACGAACCTGCACGTGAATCGCGGGATGTTTCCGCACGACACCGTCCAGAGCCGCCTGCCGGACCCGACGTGGCTGCAACGCTGGCTCGACGAGCAGATCCGCTTCGACGCCCAATGGGAAAAGCGGGTGGTCGGCATGATCCTCAAGAACCTGTCGCTGCTCTTCGGCGAGACGTTCGAGACCGTCCAGCAGCTCAATCGGTACCGCAAGGCGCTCGTCCCCGCCCCGGGCATCGCCGCCGGCTGACCGCACGCCGTGCGCGCAACGCGCGCGCCCCGCCCGTATCATCGCGCGTATGTGGACCGCCGTTGTTCTCGGATCGATCATCGTCGGCGGCTATGCCGCCTATGCCATGTGGGCCACCGCCGCCGTCCGGGACGGTGCGGCGTTGTGGCCGTTCGTGCTGGCTGCGCCGCTGGTCTACTTCGCGCTGCCGTTCGCCTTCACGTGCATCTGGATGGCGTTCGGCTGGTGGTGGCGGGCGCAGGCGCCCACCGACGTCGCGCTTTCGTTCCGGCACAAGTTGCGACTGTTCGGCCACGAGTTCGCGAGTCTCGCGCAGTCGCCGCTGCGAATGACGTTCTACTGGCTGCTGCGCGATCCTCCACCGGCGCCCGCCGACCTGCCCGTGCTGCTCGTGCATGGCATCGGCTGCAACGCCGGCGTCTGGTGGGGAATGCGGCGCGATCTCGCGGCCCGCGGGATCGCGCCTGTGTACACGATGTCGTACGGCCCGCCGCTCGCGTCGATCGAGCTCTTCGCCGACCAGCTTGCCGAAAAGATCGCGGGCATCCGCGCGGCGACCGGCGCCGGGCAGATCGTGATCGTCACGCACAGCATGGGCGGGCTCGTGGCCCGCGCCTATCTGCGCCGATACGGCGGCGCGCACGTGCGGCGGCTGATCACGCTGGGCGCGCCACACCAGGGCAGCAGGCACGCGTGGATGATGTTCGGAGCGCCGCTCGCGCAGATGCGCCCGGACAACGCGTTCCTGGTCCGCCTCAACGCCGACACGGAGCGCGCGGCCGGCGTTCCCGTCGTGTCGCTGTGGTCGTGGCACGACTCGATGGTGACGCCGCAGACGTCGTCCCGGCTGACGTGGGCCGAGAACATCGTGATTGCCGGCGTCGCGCACAACGCGCTGCTCAACGATCGTGGGGTGTGGGACCGCGTAGCGGGAGAGATCCGCAAGGCGCAGACAAAAGAACCTCGAAGTGTCGACGCGCTGCGCGCGTCGACGGCCAATTAGAAGTTTTCCCCACGCGCGTCGACGGTTTGCCGGACGGCTTCTCCCCGCACGCCTACCCTCACCCCAACCCTCTCCCGCCTGAGGCGGGAGAGGGGGCGGTCATACGCGCCGCCCGCGGCTACTCTCCCCCTCGCCCCGCGCAGCGGGGAGAGGGTTAGGGTGAGGGGGGCGAGAAGAGGCAATGCCGTGTCGGTCGGAGCTTCCGCGCCATCGCAGACGTGCTCGCGCGTCGTCATTGCCGCAGTCCGTGGCCGGTGCGCGCCACCCTCACCCCAACCCTCTCCCGCCTTGAGGCGGAAGAGGGGGATGAATTCGCGCGCCGTCGCTGCGCAGAACGCCCCCTCTCGCCGGAACGGGGGCGAGAGGTTTCCCCGGGCATGCTCGGCGCCGCTCGAGCGGCCATCGCTCGCAAGCGATGGCGCGCCCTGCAAGAGAGGGTTGGGGTGAGGGGCGCCGCGGCCTACCAGTGAATTCCCTGCGTCAGCTGCGCGAACGCCATCTGTTCGGGCGTGAGCTCGGCCTTCGCGCCTGCCTCGCCCTTCTTGCCCTGCGCCGCCGCCGAGTCCGGGAACATGTTGAATGCCGTGTTGAGCAGGATCTGCGTGAGGCGCGGTGCGGCGGCGTGGCTGATTGCGCCGAAGATGCCGAGACGCGTGGCGATGCGCACCGGCTTGTAGACGATCGCCTCGACGACCAGGTCGGCCGCCTCTTCGGGCGCGAGCGTGGGCACGTTTTCGTACATCTTGGTCGGCGCGATCATCGGCGTGCGCACGAGCGGCATGTTGATCGTCGTGAAGTTGATCCCCTTGTCGAGGAACTCCGAGGACGCGCAGGCCGAGAACGAATCGAGCGCCGACTTCGACGCGACGTAGGCCGAGAAGCGCGGCGCGTTCGACAGCACGCCGATCGACGAGATGTTGATGATGTGCCCGTGCCGCTGCTCGATCATCTTCGGCAGGAAGCCCATGATGAGCCGCAGCGCACCGAAGTAGTTGAGCTGCATCGTCCGCTCGAAGTCGTGGAAGCGGTCGAACGAGTTGATGACGCCGCGGCGGATCGACCGGCCCGCGTTGTTCACGAGGTAGTGGCAGGTGCCGTGCTCCTTCAGCACGCGCGCGACCAGCGCGTCGCAGGACGCCAGGTCGGAGACGTCCGCCGTGTACATCCAGCACCTGCCGCCCGCCGCCTCGATCTCCTGCTTGGTCTCGATCAGCTTCTCCTCGCCGCGCGCGACGAGGATCACCTTCGCGCCGGCGCCCGCCATCTTGAGCGCCGTCGCCTTGCCGATGCCGGACGAGCCGCCGGTCACCACGATCACCTTGTCCTTCACGCGGCCGGACAGGCTGTGGTCGATGAAGAGGTCCGGGTCGAGGTTGCGCTCCCAGTAGTCCCAGATGCGCGGCGCGTAGCTCGCGAGCGCGGGCACGCCGATGCCGGACCCCTTCAGCGCCTTCACCGTTTCGCGGTTGTCGTAGCGCGTCGGCCAGTTGACGAACTGGAACACGTCTTTCGGGATGCCCAGGTCGACGAGCACCGCGCGCACCATGCGCTTGACGGGCGCGAGCGAGCCCAGCCCGTAGAGCACCGGCGCCGGAATGAAGCCGAACATGCGCGCGTTGAGCCGCATCGTCATCTGCGGCGCGTGCGCGGCCTTCGCGAAGATGTTGAGGACCTCGCCGATCCGGTGCGGATTCGTGTCGGTCAGGTGGAAGCAGTGGCCGTCGAGGCCCTTCTTGTGCGCGATGTGGTCGAGCGCATCGGCGACGAAGTCGACCGGCACGATGTTGATGCGCCCGCCCTCGATGCCCAGCATGGGCATCCACGGCGGCAGCAGCTTGCGCATCTTCTGCAGCAGCTTGAAGAAGTAGTACGGCCCGTCGATCTTGTCGATGTAACCCGTCTTCGAGTCGCCGACGACGAATCCCGGGCGGTAGACCCGGAACGGCCGCTTGCACTCCATCCGGACGACCTTCTCCGAGTCGTGCTTAGTGCGGAAGTACGGATGGTCGAGTTCCTCCGCCTCGTCGAACATGTCCTCGCGGAACACTCCGTCGTAGAGACCGGCCGCTGCGATCGAGCTCACGTGATGGAAGCAGCCGGCATTCACCGCCTGCGCGAACTGCACCGCGTGCCGCGTGCCGTCGACGTTCGCCTTTTGCTGCTCGTCGGCGCCGGCCTTCAGGTCGTACACGGCCGCGAGGTGGAACATGTGGTCGACCTTGCCCTTGAGCTTCTTCAGGTCGGCCGGCGACACGCCGAGGTTGCGTCCGGCGAGGTCCCCGATCACCGGGATGACCTCCTTGTCCGTGGCGCCCCACTGCTCGCGCAACGCGTCGAGTTTCTTCACCGATCCCTTGCGTACGAGCACGTAGATCGGCTGGCGCCGGGCCAGCAGGTTGCGGATCAGGAACTGTCCGATGAAACCGGTCGCGCCGGTGACGAAATAGGCCATCGCATCCTCCGTGCTCAATGGGCTTCGGCACGCCAGCCAGCACCGCGTACGGCGCGGTTAGGTGGCGAGCGGCCCGTGGGGTTTTCTACTCGCGCCCGGCCTTCGCGGGTCGCGTGGGTTTTGGCGGATTGTACGCCGAGGTTGCGCGTCGCCGCGATGGCCTGCGTGAGGGTCGCGCGGCGCGCCACGAGAGCCTCTTTTAGTATGATTGCTCTAGCGGCGGCGCCTAGAATGCAAGGAACACCGACGGCAAACGCCGCCGGCGACGCATATCGACGGGGGAAAGCGCGATGCTCAAGAAAGCCAGAGCGGGGGTTTCCGGCAAGGACGCCGGGGAGTCCAAGGAAATGTCGCAGGCCGTGCTCGACTCGTCACGGCAGATCTGGCTCGCGGGACTTGGCGCGTTTTCGCGCGCGCAGGCGGAGGGCATGAAAGTGTTCGAAACGCTGGTCAAGCAGGGTCAGGTTCTGGAATCGAAGACGCGGCGCGCCGCGGTGGACACGGCGACAGCGGCGCGCGGTGCGGCCGAGGCGAAGGTGAAGGAAGTGAAGGAAGGCGTGGGCGGCACGTGGGACAAGCTGGAGCAGGTCTTCGAGGCGCGCGTCGCGCGTGCGCTGTCGAAGCTGGGCGTGCACACGCAAAGCGACGTCGAGCGGCTGACCGAGCGCGTGGACGTGCTGTCGGAGGCGGTGAACGAACTGATCAAGGCGTCGGGCGGCAAGCCCGCGCGGATCCCCGCGGCCGCCTCGCGCCCCCGTGCCGCCAGGAAGCCTGCCAAGGTCGGCACGCGGGCCAAGGCGGCGAAGGTCGCGAAGGTCGCGAAGAAATCTCTGCGCGGCGAGGCCAAGGCCGCGAAGTCGGCAAAAACCGCGGCGCGCTGAAGGCAGGACGCGTCGCGCGCACGCGTGCCGCGCGGCACCAATCAAAAGCCCGCCGGATCACGGCGGGCTTCTTCATGACGGCAACCAGCGCGGCGACGGCCGCGCTCATTCGCGGTTGAGCTTCTCCACCTGCTTCACGTAGTTGGTCATTGCGTCGTCACGGCTCATCCCCTTGAGCTTCGACCACGCGTCGTATTTCGCGCCGCCCACGAAGTCGAAGCCGCCGGGCCGGTCGCCCTTCACATCGCCGTCCGTCGCCTGCTTGTAGTACGAGTAGAGCTTGAGCAGCGTCGCGTTGTCGGGCTTCTTCTTCGTCTGTTTCGCGGCGGCGGTGGCGGCCTCGAACTTGGCCTTGAGGTCGTCCTTCTTGGGTGCGGCGGCCATGCGGTCCTCCTTGCGGGAATCCGGTTGCTGTGTTTTCGTGCTACTTTAGCGCGAACGCAAAGACGCGCGCAATGCGCGCCCACGAAGCCCGCCGTCCACCATGGCCGCGACCCCGAGACGCGAGAAGATTTCCGCGGTCGACACCGCTTGGCTACGCATGGACAGGTCGCAGAACCTGATGATGATCTGCGGCGTGCTGCTCATGCGCGAGCGGCTCCCGATCGCGCGGCTGCGTCGGATGATCTCCGAGCGCTTCCTCGTGTTCCGCCGGTTCAAGCAGCGCCCCGTCGAGACCGCCGCCGGCGCGTACTGGCAGACCGACAAGCACTTCGACATCGAACGGCACGTCGTCCACACGGCGCTTCCCGGCCGCGCGGGCCGCAAGGAGCTGCAGGAGCTCGTGTCGCAGCTCGCGACGACGCCGCTCGATCCGGCGCGCCCGATGTGGCAGTTCCTCCTCGTCGACAACTACGACGGCGGCAGCGCGATCATCGTGCGCATTCACCATTGTTACGCGGACGGCATCGCGCTGGTCCGCGTGATGCTGTCGATGACGGACGCATCGGCCAACGGCCCGCCGGCAATGCCTTTCGCGCCGCAGCCGCGCAAGCGCGCCGAACAACATGACGACGCGCTGAGCCAGTTGCTCGCACCGCTGTCCGGCGTCATGAGCACCGCGCGCAGGGTGGGCTCGACGCTGGTGGAAAAGGGTGTCGAGCTGTGGTCGGATCCGGACAAGGCGCTGGCGTTGGTCGGGCAGGGGACCGCGCTGACGGCGGAGCTCGCGAAGCTCGCGCTGATGCCGCAGGATTCGCCGACGCGCTTCAAGGGAAAGCCCGGCATCGGCAAGCGCGTCGCGTGGACGCATCCGCTCGCATTGACCGAGGTGAAGACGATCGGCCGGGCGCTCGGTGCGTCGGTCAACGACGTGCTGCTGTCGTGCGTCGCGGGCGCGCTGCGGCGCTACCTCGTCGACAAGGGCGACGATGTCGCCGACGTGGTGCTGCGGGCGCTGGTGCCGGTGAACCTGCGGCCGATGGAGAAGGCGTACAAGCTTGGCAACCAGTTCGGCCTCGTGTTCCTCGACCTGCCGATCGGCATCGAGAATCCGGTCGAGCGCCTCTATGCGGTGCGCGCGAACATGAACGCGCTCAAGGGTTCCTACCAGCCCGTGCTCGCGCTCGGGCTGCTCGCCGCGATGGGTTCGGGACCGAAGGCACTGCAGGATGTCCTGCTGCAGGCGCTCTCGCGCAACGCGTCGGCCGTCATGACGAACGTGCCCGGCCCGCAGGAGCCGCTGTTCCTGGCCGGCGCGCGCATCGACAGCATGATGTTCTGGGTGCCGCAGTCGGGGGACATCGGCGTGGGCGTGTCGATCATCTCGTACAACGGTGCCGTCCAGTTCGGCCTCATCACCGACCGCGGGTTCTGCCCGGACCCCGAGCGCGTGAGCGCGCGCTTCGGCGAGGAGTTCGAGAAGCTCGTGCTGGTGACGCTGATGGCGCGCTGGCCGCGCGACGGCGAACTCGATCCCGACGAGGCCGAAGCGGTGGC
>Ga0209253_10005147_pt1 | contig 11358 bp, 8 predicted proteins | sample FrelakmetBRP12BR_FD_187145 | JGI IMG/M metagenome (GOLD analysis project Ga0209253, IMG submission 187145) | Freshwater lake sediment microbial communities from the University of Notre Dame, USA, for methane emissions studies - BRP12 BR (SPAdes)... | ecosystem: Environmental > Aquatic >...
TCTCTGCCGCGCGGCGGGCCTCCGGCCCCGCCTGCCCGTCGAGCTTCGCCTCCGCCGCCAGGTGTTCCACGACGGAGACGCCGACCGGGAGCATCATCAGCGTCGCCGCCGTGTTGTTCATCCACATCGAAAGGGCGGCCGTCGCTACGAGGAAGCCGAGCACGAGGCGCCGCGGGCTGGTCCCAACTGCGGAGACGAGGGCCAGCGCGATGCGGCGATGCAGGCCCCAACGCTCCATGGCAAGGGCGATCAGGAAGGCGCCGAGAAAGAGAAAGACCACCGGATCGCCGTACTGAGCGCTCACGGCAGCGCCAGGCTGGATCGACAGCAGCGGGAAGAGCACGAGGGGCAGCAGCGAGGTGGCGGCGATGGGCAGCGCCTCGCCGATCCACCAGCAAGCCATCAACACCGTCACAGCCGCCAGCCGCTGCGCGGGCAGAGGCAGGTCGGTCGGAGCCGGCGCGATGAGCACGATGCCCCCGAGCACGAGTCCGAGCCACAGCGCAACACGCTCCCGGCTCACCCGGCGTAGCCTACTGGGCTACGGTCAGCCCGCCCAGACCCCAATGACCCCAGGGCCGGGAGATGCTCGATGCCGCGCTTGACTCCGATGGACGAGTTCTTCGTCCACCAGATCCCCGAGCCGCTCCCCAACGTGGTGACGCACCACCAGCATTGGCGGGACAGCCTCTTCTACGTTCTGCATCCCCGCGATCATCTCGGCGACGTCGTGATCCTCACGCTCTCGATGTTCCCCGCCCGCGAGGAGCTCGACTCCCTGCAGCTCGGCAGGGTGGGAGGCACGCTCCAGTACGCCCGACACGCACGCCCCTTCGCCGGCGACCCGCACAGCATGGCGTGCGGACCCGTGACGATCGACATCCAGGAGCCGCTGCGTACCGTGCACCTGCGCGTCGACGACGGGCCCGGAGTGCCCGTCGCGATGGACATCACCTTTCGGGGCCGCACGCAGGTCTACGGGCTGCGCCGCGGCACCATGAAGGCCGGCCACGAGACCATCTGGGACCAGAGCCACATGATCCAGTCGGGCGAGTACGAAGGCTGGTTTCGCCACGCCGGCACGACCCATCGGGTCGACGGCTGGTGGGGCCAGCGCGACCACTCCTGGGGGATCCGCGACCACGCTCGCTGCCCGATGTGGCAGTGGCTCGCCATCCAGCTTCCCGACGGCATGTTCGGCGTGTGGAACTGGGAGTATCCAAACGGCGCTCGGGTCTTCACCGATGGCTGCTTCGCTCCCGCCGACGGCTCCACTCCCGTACCCGTGATCTTCTTTCGCCACGACCTGCACTGGCTCGACGCCGAGGGCCGCCGCACGAGCTACGGCCGCGACGGAGAGAACGTGCACGGCCTCGAAGGCCGAGTCGAGATCACGCTCGAGGGCGGCCGTACGGTCGGCATCGAGGGCCGTGGCAGCTGGGCGGCCCGTTACGGGCCCTACGGCGGCGGCCAGAACCTGCTCGCGCTACGCACCGACGACGGGCGGGAAGGGATCGGAATCTACGAGATCACCGGTGGCTACCACCATCACTTCTTCCCGGTGCCCCGCGCCCAGGGCTTCCCGCCCGAGGGCTAGCGATCGCCCGGCTGATCGCGCCCCTTGCGGGTGGCCGCCGGCCCGAGCACGCGCTCCACGTATTTCTTGACGTACTTGCCGAGCACGTCGGCCTCGAGGTTGACGCGCTCGCCCGGCCGCCGCCGCCCGAGGGTCGTGGCCTCGAGGGTGTGCGGGATGAGCGCTACATCGAAGCCCTGCTCCTCCGCGTGTACCACCGTGAGGGAGACGCCGTCCACCGTCACCGACCCCTTGTCGACCAGCAGCTCGGCGAACTCCCGCCCGCAGTCCACGCATAGGCGCACGTCGTCGCCCCTGCGTTCCAGGAACCGCACGCGTCCGGTGGCGTCCACGTGGCCCTGCACCACGTGGCCGTCGAGCCGCTGATCGGCGCGTACGGCGCGCTCGAGGTTGACCGGGGAGCCGGGGCTGAGCTCGCCGAGGTTCGTACACTGGAGGGTTTCGGCGACGGCTTGGAAGGTCAGGCGCTCGCCCTCGAGGCCCGTCACCGTGAGACAGGCGCCGTTCACGGCGATGGAGTCGCCGGGCTTCGCGCCTTGCGCCGCAACGCCGGCCTCGATCACCAGATCGGCCCTTTCCTGGCATCTCTCGATGCGGAGCACCTTGCCGATGACCTCGACGATCCCGGTGAACATCGGGGCCAGACCTCCGCTAGCGCGGGAAACGCGTGTCGATCTCGCGCAGCATGGCGTCGCGCACCGCCTCGTAGCGGGCCGGCAGATCGATCGGAGGATTCGGGAGCTCGGGCTCGATGCCCTCGAGCGTCATCGAGTGATACTTCACCTTGAAGTCCACGAACTTGAGTCCGTGGGCGGTGGAGATCACCACGACGCGGTCTCCCTTCCGAATCGTGCCGCGTTGCACGAGCTTGCGCGTGGCCGCGAGCGCGACGCCCGTATGCGGGCAGTTGAACAGGCCCGTGCGATCGGCGTGCGCGCAGGCCTCCGCAATCTCGCCCTCGCTCGCCTGCTCGACGATGCCGTCATAGCGCTTCAGGGCGTCGATCGCCTTCTCGATGGAGACGGGGTTTCCGATCTGGATCGCCGAGGCGAGCGTGGGCCGCGCCGCGATGGGCTCGAAGACGCGGAACTCCTTCTGGTAGGACAGGTAGAGCGGGTTTGCGGCCTGGGCCTGTGCGCATACGATGCGCGGCCGCCGCGAGACGAGGCCGAGCTCCAGCATCATGTCGAAGCCCTTGGCGAGGGCCGACACGTTGCCGAGGTTGCCGCCCGGGATCACGATCCAGTCGGGCACCTCCCAGTCGAACTGCTGCACGATCTCGATCCCCACGGTCTTCTGGCCCTCGATCCGCAGGCTGTTCATGGAGTTCGCCAGATACAGGCCGTCGCGAGACGCCACCTGCTTTACGATCTCCATGCAGCCGTCGAAGTCGGTGTCGAGGGTGAAGACGATGGCGCCGTTCGCCACCGGCTGGATCAGCTGCGCGATGGAGACCTTGCCCCGCGGCAAGAAGATCACGGCCGGGATGCCCGCGGCCGCAGCGTAGGCCGAGAGCGCCGCCGAGGTATCGCCGGTCGAGGCGCAGGCGACGGCCAGGATCTGCTTGCCGCGCGAGATCATCTCCTTGACCTGCGACACGAGCACCGTCATGCCGAGATCCTTGAAGGAGCCCGTATGCGAGTTGCCGCAGAGCTTGAGCCAGAGATCGTCCACGCCGATCTCGCGACCGTAGCGCTCGGCCCAGAACAGGTTCGAGTGCCCCTCGTACATGGAGACGACATTCTCGGTGTCGATCTCCGGGAGCACCCATTCCATTTTACCCCAGACGCCCGAGCCGTAGGGCCAGCTGTTCTTGTGGCCCCGCAGCTCGAAGAGCGCCTTCCACTGCTCCGGCGACGTCTTCCGAAGCTCGTCCATGTCGTGCACGACCTGCAGCAGTCCGCCATCGCGAGCGGTGTAGACGACCTCGTCCAGCGGATAGCGCTCCGTCGGATCGTGCAGGCTCTGGAACCAGGCCCGGTAGCGAGGCTTCTCGCTGCTCGGCATCAGAGATCCTCCTCGATCCGTATCAAGCAGGTCGCTGCCGTCACTTCGGGGAGGGCGTCGATCAGCGAGAGTGATCGGCGAACGGAGTCCTCCCGCGCAACGTCGGTCAGCATCACCACGGGCACAGACTCGCCGGCCCGCCCCCTCCCCTTCTGGATCACGGACTCGATGCCGATGCCGTGATCACCGAGCACGCGGGTGATTCGCGCGAGGACTCCCGGGCGGTCGAGGGCCGTGAAGCGCAGGTAGGCCCGCGCCTCGATCTCGCCGAGCGGCACCAGGGGTTTCGGGCGCAGCGCCTCCGGCAGATAGGAGAGCGGCGCCACGCGGCCCGCGTGGCCGCGCCGGATCTCCCGCGCGATCTCCATCAAATCCGCCACCACGGCACTGGCCGTGGGCATCTCGCCGGCGCCCGCGCCGTAGAAGAGTGTCGGCCCTACTGCGTCGCCGTGCACCGCAATCGCGTTCATGGCTCCGTCCACCTTCGCCAGCAAGCTCGTGTCGGGAATCATCGTGGGATGAACGCGCGCCTCGATCCGTTCTGTTCCGTCCTTCTCGACCCGCGACTTGGCGATGCCGAGGAGCTTGATGCGGTAGCCGAACTCGGCGGCGCTCTCGAACTCGAGCGGGCTGATGCCGCGGATCCCTTCCGTCGGCACCTCCTTGGAGGTGAGCTCCGCGCCGAAGGCCATCGAGGCCAGCAGCGTGAGCTTGTGCGCGGCATCGATTCCGTCCACGTCGAAGCTCGGATCGAGCTCGGCGTAGCCCAACTCCTGCGCGCGCTTCAGCACCGTCTCGAACGCTGCGCCGGTTTTCTCCATCTCCGTCAGGATGAAGTTGGTGGTGCCGTTGATGATGCCGTGCAGCGAAAGAATGCGGTTCGCGGCAAGCCCCTCGCGCAGTGCCCGCAGGATCGGAATGCCGCCGCCGACGCTGGCTTCGAATGCGACGTCCACGCCCCTGCGAGCCGCCGCGTCGAAGATCTCCTTGCCGTGAAGCGCGAGCAGTGCCTTGTTGGCGGTGACGACGTGCTTGCCGTTCTCGATCGCCTTCAAGATAAAGCGGCGCGCCGCGCCATAGCCGCCGATCAGCTCCACGACGATGTCCACGCCGGGATCTTCGACCAGACCGTCGGAGTCGGCGTCGAATCGGATGCCCGAGAGGTCGACGCCACGATCACGCGCCGTATCGAGATCGGCGATCCGCAGCATCCGGAGCGGGAAGCCGAGCCGCTCGCGCATCACGTCGTAGTTTCGCTGCAGCAGCTTCACGACACCCGTCCCGATGGTGCCGAAGCCGACGAGACCGACGCCGATCGGCGCACTGCCCGCCGGGGCCGAAGTCACGGCGCCGACTCGCGCAGGAAGCGGCGGACGCCGCGCACGGCTTGACGGATCCGGTGCCGGTTCTCCACCAGCGCAAAGCGCACGAAGCCCTCTCCGCCCTCGCCAAAACCGATTCCCGGAGAGACCGCCACCTGCGCCTGCTTCAGCAGCTGCCTCGAGAACTCGAGAGAGCCCATGGCGCGGAAGGCCTCGGGCAGCGGCGCCCAGACGAACATCGTCGCCAGCGGCTTCTCGATCTTCCACTGCCCTTCGCCCGGCTGCGCCAGGCCGTCGATCAGCGCATCACGCCGCAGGCGATACTCATCGCAGGCCTCCTGCACGCAATCCTGCGGCCCCCGCAGCGCTACGATCGCGCCGATCTGGATCGGCTGGGCGATGCCGTAGTCGAGGTAGCTCTTGATGCGCGTCAGGGCCTGCACCATGTCGCGATTGCCGGCCGCAAAGCCCACGCGCCAGCCCGCCATGGAGTGACTCTTCGAGAGCGAGCCGAACTCGATGGCCACGTCGCGCGCCCCCGGCACCTCGAGGATGCTCGGCGCCTTGTAGCCATCGAAGCAGATCTCGGCGTAGGCGAAGTCGTGCACGACCATCAGGTCGTTCTCCTTCGCGAACTCGATCACGCGCTCGAAGAAGGCGTGGTCCACGACCTGCGTGGTGGGATTCGCCGGGAAGGAGAGCATCAGCAGCTTCGGCTTCGGCCAGGTGTGCTGCATCGCATACTCGAGGTTCGCGAAGAAATCGGAGTCCGCAGTGAGCGGAACCTTGCGCAGATCGCCACCGGCGATGATGACGGCGTACTGGTGGATCGGATAGGCGGGATCCGGACAGAGCACCACGTCCCCGGGCCCAATGGCCATCAGAACGAAGTGCGACAGGCCTTCCTTGGCCCCGATCACTGCAATCGCTTCGCTCTCGGGATCGAGCTCGACTCCGTACCGGCGGCGGTACCACTCCGTGATGGCGGCGCGCAGGTTCGGCAGACCCTTCGAGGCCGAGTAGCGGTGGTTGCGCGGGTTGTGCGCCGCCTCGCAGATCTTCTCCACCACGTGAGGAGGCGTCGGGAGGTCCGGATTGCCCATCCCGAGGTCGATGATGTCCTCGCCGGCCTTGCGTGCCGCCGCCATCAGGGACGTGACCTGGGCAAAAATGTACGGCGGCAGACGATTCAGCTTGTTGAAATCGTGTCGGATCGGGCCAGACATTGCTCGCCACTCTCGCTCGGGGGGTGGGAAGAGGCTAATCGGCCAAGAATATTGAAGAAATCAGCGAGCGGCAACAACGCCTCAGGCATCGCTCGCGGGGGCCGCGCCGCGCGCACGCCGCACGAAGTAGCGATAGGCCGGGATCCCGCTTGCGATCACGGCCAGGCAGATTCCGCTCTCGCGCGGATTTCCGAACAGCATCACGCCGGCGATGCAGGCGTTGGCGACCAGATACAGAGCGGGAAGCCACGGGTAGCCCCAGGCGCGGTAGGGGCGTGGACGTGCCGGCTGCCGCCGGCGCAGGGCATACAGCGCCACGGTGTCGGCCATGGTGGCAAGCACGATGGCAAACGTCGTGAAGTCGAGGATCTTCGGAAAGCTCTGCAGCAGCAGCAGCAGCGCGATCGCCGCCCCGCCCTGCACCAGGATCGCGACGTGCGGCGTCCGATAGATCTCGTGCACGCGATCGACCCCGCCGAAGAAGCGCCCGTCAATCGCCATGGCATATGCGATGCGCGGCCCCACCAGCACGGTGGCGTTCAGCGTGCCGAGGATCGAGGCCGCGACGAAGAGTGCGAGGATCGCTCCGCTCCCGCTGCCGAAGAGCGCCCGTGCAGCCGCTTCGCCGACGTTCCCGACGCCGCGCATGGACTCTACCGGGAGCGCGTAGAGGTAGGCGAGGTTTACCGCCAGATAGACCACGATGCAGAGCGCGAGGCCGAGGAAGAGCGAGCGGGGGACGTTGCGCTGCGGATCGTGGATCTCGCTCGCGACGTAGACCGTGGAGTTCCAGCCGAGATAGCTGAAGAGCACGGGCGAAAGGGCGAGCCCGAAGCCCAGGAGCGGGAAGGCCGGCGCATCGGAGGGCCGGAGCGTGAAGTTCGAGAAGCTGCCCTTGCCGAGTGCGGGTGCAAGAACCACGAAGGCGACGAGCGCCGCGACCTTGAGACCCGTGGTCACGTTATTGAAGCGCGCGCTCGCGCGCACGCCCACGTAGTTCAGGGCCGAGACCACCCCGGTGATGGCCACGGCGATGCCAAGCTTCATCCCGGCACCGAGAGGCACGAAAGCCGTCACCGCGTCTGCGAAGCCCGCCGCCAGCGTCGCGACGGTCCCCGTGAAGATCGCGAGGAACGAGAGCCAGCCCATGAGGAAGCCGGCGCCGGGATGAAACGCCTCGCGCAGGTAGACGTAGTCGCCGCCCGCGTGGGGATACATCGCACCGAGCTCGGCGTTGGCCAGCGCACCGGCCAGGGAGAGCAGGCCTCCCACGAGCCAGGCAGCAAGGATCCATGACGGGTCGGGGATTCTCGCGGCGATGCTGCCCGGGGTCAGGAAGATGCCGGAGCCGATCACGGACGCGACGCAGAGAAGCGTCGCATCCGTGAGAGAGAGCTCGCGGCGCAGCCGGTCGCGCGGATGGCGGTCGGGCGCGGCCTGGCTCACGCGCTCCCCGGTCCGGCGCCTCCGGCTAGTAGCGCAGGAAGGGGATCAGCAGCAGCGCGACGATGTTGATCAGTTTGAGCATCGGATTGATGGCCGGTCCGGCCGTGTCCTTGTAGGGGTCGCCGACCGTATCTCCGGTTATTGCTGCCTTGTGCGTCTCCGAGCCCTTGCCGCCGTGAGCTCCCGTTTCGATGTACTTCTTGGCGTTGTCCCAGGCCGCGCCGCCGGTCGTCATCGAGATCGCCACGCAGAGGCCAGAGACGATCGATCCAATCAGGAGTCCGCCCAGGGCCTGTGCGCCAAGTGCGAGCCCGACCACGACCGGGATCAAAGCGGGAATCAGCGCCGGCGCGATCATCAAGCGCAGCGCCTCGGCCGTCACGATGTCGACGCAGGTCTTGTAGTCCGCGGGAGCCTTGCCCTGCATCAGGCCCGGAATCTCGCGGAACTGGCGCCTGACCTCTTCGACGACCTTGCCGGCCGCGCGACCCACTGCCTCCATCGCCAGCGAGGCAAAGACGAACGGAATCATGGCGCCCACGAAGAGGCCGGCCAGCACGGTCGTGTTGCTGAGGTCGAAGCTGATGCCCTGGAAAGCCTCTCCTCCGAGAGTCCGGAGGTCGCTGATGAAGGTCGCGAACAGCACCACGGCCGCGAGGCCCGCCGAGGCGATGGCGTAGCCCTTGGTGACGGCCTTGGTGGTGTTGCCGACTGCATCGAGGGGGTCGGTGACCGCGCGCACCTCCTCGCCCATCTCGGCCATCTCGGCGATGCCACCGGCGTTGTCGGTGATCGGACCGTAGGCGTCGATCGCCACCACGATGCCGGCGAGGGAGAGCATGGACATGGCTGCAACGGCAACTCCGTAGAGGCCCGCCAGGGAGTTGCAGAGCAGCATCGCAATCACGATCACGATGACCGGCGCCACCGTGGCCTGCATGCCGACGGCGAGACCGGCGATGATGTTCGTGGCGTGCCCACCACGGGAGGCGTCGGCGATCTTGATCACCGACTTCGCCTTGCTTCCCGTGTAGACATCTGTGATCCACATCATGGCGCCCGTGACCAGGCCGCCGATCGCGCTGCACAGGATCAGGCTGAGCTTGGTCAGTGCCGCTGCGCCCGTGGTCTCGGGCATCGGCAGGAAGGCCGTGAGCAGCGCGATCCCGAGTACGGAGATGGCCGTCGCGACCGCGAGGCCCTTGTACATGGCGCCCATGATGTTCGGGACGCGGCCGCCCTCGGCCGGCGCAACCTGCACCAGGGGAATCGCGATCACGGATCCGAGGATGCCGACGGCTCCCACCAGCAGGGGATAGCCGAAGATCACCAGGTTCCCCGGGTAAAGGATGTGCGCCAGCAGCATCGCCGCCACGGCCGTGACGCCGTAGGTCTCGAACAAGTCTGCCGCCATGCCGGCGCAGTCGCCGACGTTGTCGCCCACATTGTCGGCGATCACGGCCGGGTTGCGCGGATCGTCCTCGGGAATGTTGGCCTCGACCTTGCCGACGAGATCCGCACCCACGTCAGCAGCCTTGGTGAAGATGCCGCCGCCGAGGCGGGCGAAGACGGAGATCAGCGAGCCGCCGAAGGCGAGGCCGAGCAGGGCTCCCGGATGCTTGGGGCCGGCAACGACCGCGACCGTCGTGATCGAGAGCAGGCCGAGGCCGACGACCATCAGGCCGGTCACTGCGCCGCCCTCGAAGGCGAGCCCGAAGGCGCGCTGGAAGCCCGACCTCGCGGCCTCCGCCACGCGGACGTTGGCGCGCACCGAGACGTTCATGCCGATGAAGCCCGCCGAGGCGCTGGCCAGCGCGCCGAGGACGAAGCCGAGCGTGGTCCAGAAGTCGGTCGCGATCAGGAGCAGGACGGCGATAGGCACGCCCACCATCGCCACTGTCCGATACTGCCGGCCCAGGAAGGCCTCGGCGCCGGAACGGATGGCGGCCGAGATCTCAAGAGCGCGGGGCGAGTTCGCCGGCGCGGAGAGCACCTTCCGGTACAGCCGGAAGCCGGAGAAGAGGGCGAGGCCGGCCGCCAGGAAGGCGACAATCAATGCGAAGGACATGCGCGTTTTCTCCCGAAATGGCGGCAGAACCTAGACATTCCGAGCCCCATCGTCCAGACCTGCGGGCTGCTCAAGAAGCCGGAGCGGCGGCCTGCAGCCAGGGCTCCACGCGCTCCCGCCAGACGCGCTCCGGATCCTCGAGCAGGCCGAGCCGGAGTGCGCAGTCATACAGGAGCACGCGATCGGAGCCCGGCCGGCGCGGCGCGCGCGGGTGCACGGCGTCGAGAGCCAGGGCGCCCGTGAGGTGCAGGAACTGCGCCGCCGCATGCTTGTAGGCCGGCACTGGGGTGCGGAAGCCCACGTTGCCGAGGTGCTGGAGGGCATCGTTCTGGGCGAGAAAGCTGGCGCTGCCCGCGGCCAGCGCGTGGTCGCGCTCGGCAAAGCGCTCGGGCGCGAAGGTCGAGAGCCCGAGCAGGTAGTCGCTGCCGTAGGCCACGAGGTCGATGGCGAGATCGTTCCCGGTGTAGATCCGAAACTCGGGGCGCAGACGGTCGCGCGCGGCCAGCCGCGCCAGCTCCGCCGTACGCTGGAGCGAGGAGTGCTTGGCGCCGAGAAGCTTCGGCAGCGCCAGGATGCGCGCAAAGCTCTCCTCATCCCAGATCTCGCCGTGGGGAGCAAAGACCGGCGAGAGCTCGAAGGCCAGCGCCCGCTCCGTCCGCACGAGGATGCGGGCGTAGAACTCGGCCTTCGCCGCCGGCGCGAGAGCGTGCATCGCGCGACACTGCACGAGGACGGGGATGCCGCCCCGCGACTCGATGCTCGAGATCGCCTCGTGGTAGGCCGCGATCGGATCGCCGCCCGCATCCGCGAAGGCGCCCGCGTAGAACGCTACGCCTGGGCCGAGAACCCGGCGGGTGGCGTCGAGCACCGCGAGGCGCTCTTCCGGCGCGAGCAGGTCCACGAAGCCCGTGTCCATGTTGACGGCCGCGTCGAGCCCGGCTCGCCGCGTGCGTAGCAGGTGTCGCTCGAACGCCGTCCAGTCGATCCGACCCTCTCTTGTGTAGGGAAGGAGCAGGGACGAGATCCCGTGCACGCGCCGGCCGGGCTGCAGCCGCGCGAAGGCCGCCGCCAGCGAGCTCGCCCCCGTTCCGGGCGGCGCGCTCACGCCACCCCCGCGCGCAGCGCGCGCTTGCGCTGCTCCAATGCCTCTCGCTCGGGACGCTCGCGGTAGAAGGGATCGAGCGGGTAGCAGCCCGAGACGAGCCCTCCGCGCGGCGCCGTGGTGCAGTCGCTGAAGGTGCGGCAGATGCGTTCGCGGGCGAGCGGACGGCCCGCGAGCACGTCGCGCGGCAGCTCCGGGTACGAGAGCGCCATGCGCCCGAGGCCGGCGGCGTCGAACCAGCCCGCACGTACGCAGGCCTGCGCCACATGGGGCAGGAACTCCTGCAGGTAGGAAAAGCCCGATGCCACCACCACCAGCTCCGGCGCCGCGGCCTTGGCCCGGCGCGCCGCGTCGAGGAGCCGCGCCACGCCGGCGAGGGGATCCTCGGGCGGCGCATAGCCGTCGCTGGGCGGGAACGCCGCGGGGCGCTGCACATGAGGCACGTAATAGGGGCTTCCCGCCGTGACGTTGAGCAGCGTCACGCCCAGCGACGAGAGAGAGCGCACTAGCGCCAGCGGCTCGGTCCAGTCCGTCTCTCCGGGATGCTCCGAATCCACCCCGAAGGCAGCCTCGTAGGGGAGCTCGCACGG
>Ga0209253_10005148_pt1 | contig 11355 bp, 9 predicted proteins | sample FrelakmetBRP12BR_FD_187145 | JGI IMG/M metagenome (GOLD analysis project Ga0209253, IMG submission 187145) | Freshwater lake sediment microbial communities from the University of Notre Dame, USA, for methane emissions studies - BRP12 BR (SPAdes)... | ecosystem: Environmental > Aquatic >...
TCTCAAAGGAATACCTGCGATCTTTAGCTGTATGATTTCTAGTGGAAGTACTGATCTTTGCATCAAGTATGGAATGTAGAAATATGTACTCTTGATTCCTTCCTTTTCTCGCCCTGCCATGTACAGTCGTTTGCCTTTTCTACCAACTACAACATGTGCTTGATGTGGTTTGACTACCGAGTAACTCTTAGTATAAAAGAGTATAACTATCAGTGCTATCGTTACTGCTACAAGTATGTACAGCCCTATTTCTAATAGGTCCATTTTTTCTATCTCCTCCTTTCATAATATTAGCGCATGTCCCGCAGTCTGATATAATTCATCGTGTCTTTTATGCCTTATCAAGAAAAAGCAATCGCAAGGGAATGGTTATCGTTTAGCCAGACGCTTCATTGGGTTTCGTATTGGTTCACTAATAGAGAGGTTGCAAAGAGGCTAGTAGTGGGCTCGAGGAGCGCGGTATTGAGATGTTATCCTGCTGTGATTGGGCAAGCATTAATTATCAGAATTACAGAGGGTACGTTAGCAGCATCGAGTTGGTTGAAATGGTTGGGCGTACTGAGAAATGGATTACTGCTTTGATGGATGGTTTGGATAAGAATGTTGACAAGAAAATTCTGGCTAACGTACTGGAGCAATGCGGACGACAATGTCAGTCACAAAGCTTCATCAAGAAGGCAAAGAGCCTCTATGAGAAGTCCAAAAGCACTGATGAATTCCTGGATAAGCTCGGAAAAGTCTACAAGCACTTGCACAAAGAAGGTGACAGAGTGTACCTTGTTTATCCAAAATGCTATTGTTCCCAGGTGAACAAAATTCCTAGGGGAAAACTTGCGGGGGCATACTGTAACTGTTCGCGTGGTTGGGCTAAAGCCTTGTTTGAGGGAGCTCTAGGCAGAAGCGTTGAAGTTGTCAAGGAAAAATCGATTATCAGTGGAGACAATGAATGCAGGCTTAGGATAATTCTATGAAAAAACGCGCGGCTTGTTGTTGTGCACCTAGTGCACGTTGATTTTCTTCTCAGCGCGCGCTATTCAGATTCTGTTTTTGGTTTTGCGGAAAAGTTATAGCTGAAACCCATTCAGACATCATCATACAGAATCCCAAGAATCGCTCTGAGTCAGATAAGTTGTGTGATGATATATGAAGAAACCAATTCCAGTAGTATTTGAGAACAAAGGTGCGAAAATCCACGCAATCTTCTATCAAGCCTCCGGTGTCAAACCATTACCAACGGTTATTCTCTGTCATGGATTTACTGGAAGCAACACAGACGTGCTTGGGCTTGGTGAAAGATTGATGAATGAGGGATTCAACGGTCTTGCCTTTAATTATCGTGGCACTTGGGGGAGCGAAGGAATGTTTACTATCGCCAACTCATTAGAAGACGTAGTTTCAGCGATAAACTATGTGAAATCTAGTTCTACAATTCGAGAATTCAATGTCGACCCCTCAAGCATCACAGTTCTCGGATGGAGTTATGGTGGCGGCATGGCTCTGTTAGGTTCGTTGAATGACCCCATAGTAAGAAGAGTAGTTTACGTTGCTGGGGGCAACCTTAGTGAAGTGGCAAGAATGATGAAACAGAGTGATGAGTTCAAACAGGCAATTTTGGGTATGGTGGACAAAGGCATTTCTGACTCTGGTTTCAGTAGCCTATCGGCTGAGGAGTTGTTTGCTGATGTATTTTTAAACATGGACAAATACGACTTGGTGAAGCACGCGGAAGCAGTCTCTGACAAAAACGTCCTGATAATCGGTGGATGGCGTGACCAAGAGAACACCATAGAACATCATATATTGCCTCTCGTCAGAGCATTGCAGAGGCATAAAGCCAAGCAAGTGCAAATAGAAATCTTTGACTCAGACCACTCATTTGCGAATGTTAGGAGTCAATTAGCGGACAGAATAGTATCTTGGTTGAGAAGACAATAGAACACACTTCTGTAGGTCTTTAAGAGCCAGTCTGACCATACTTCTAATTGGAGATATCTATGTCAGTCGGGATAACGGGAGACATCTCCACTTGGTGTGGGGTTCAAATCGGCTGACTGATCGGACCCGCTACAGATTTACGACGAATCCCTTCGGGCCCGCCACTTCTGGGTGCAAATCCTTGTATCTAGATCAATCATGTAGAATTCTGGTCTCCCTTCTCACGAGAGAAAAGAGGGAAAGAACATGGGAAAAAGCCAAGAATAGTGTCACAGACCTTTCCAGTAACCCCCAAATATTCATATGAGCCAGTTTTGTGATGCGACCTAAAATAGCAGGGCGCAAGCGTGCGCTACGGTTCATGGTCTGGAAGCCCCAATAACATCTCGTTTTCCCCATTTCTGATACAACGGAAGCTCCTGTAGGGAATATACACAGAATGTGGAAGAAAGGAAGGGCTTGGAAGCGGAAAAGCTCGGAGAGCTGCAAATGGGAGCGCCAACGCGCAGAATGGTGGACTGGGCGGGATTTGAACCCGCGGCTTCCGCCTTGCGAAGGCGGCGATCATGCCAGACTGATCTACCAGCCCATCGTCGACAACTGCGAATCAAGATTTGGGGAAGGCTCAATTTAGAGTTTCTGATGCACCCGGCTCTTTCTCTGTGGTTCTGGCTTTTGTCGATAGCGGCCCCGGTAGCGATCAGGCAATCGTCAGGTATACTCTTTTATCGTCCAGTTGGTATTCATGCCACTTGCTCTTGGGTTCCTCCCGTTTGTCAATCAACTGGACGTTCTTTGTGCGTACGAGTTCTTGCATCTCTTTCAAGTAAGGTCGTAGGAGTCTGATGCTTTCCTCCTCGAGTTCTGCTATGTGAACCGTCTCCAGAACGTCGGTAGGCATGTAACCCAGTTCCTTTCTCAGGGCTTGGATTCGACGGGCAAGGTCTCGCATGAGACCCTCGCCGAGCAGGCCTTCGTCTCGGTGACCATCTAGAAAGACATGCAGATCGCCTTCAACTGCGGAAACCCAGCCTTCTCCCGACACAGACACTGGGCTCTTCCGGAAGTATTCAGCAGATTTGACATTCGCGAGTTCAAGAAACATGTTCTCGACGCCCTTCAAGGCCTCGCAAACGTTCTCTGGCGCTACTACAACCATCTTGCTAAGTGGCCATCTTCTCTTCAGCTTCGCATTCTGTCGAGCTGCATAGCTTAGCGATGTTGTTTTGAACAGGGTCTCGAAGTCTTCCTCGACTTTCTTGTTTCGGAGTCTGCCGTCTGGTCTTGGCCAGTTTTCAAGGTTCACTGTTTCAGGCAGTGTCGGGTCGAGTTTTCGGTAGACCTTCTGATGTAGTGCCTCACTCAGGTATGGCGTCACAGGGTTGAACAGCAATGTAGCCGTCCTGAGAACATGCCAGAGTGTGGCGTAGATGGCAAGTCTTCGGTTCAGCGTCTCCTCATCATCTGTCCAAAGCTCCTTTCGGACTGCAGGCACGTAGAGCCTGCTCAGGGTCTCTATGGCGAAATCCTCGAGCGCGGCCAATGCGAAGTTGAACTCACACGATTCCAGCTTCCCCGTGTATTCTTCTACGGTTTGCTGCAGCTTCGACAGCAACCACAGGTCCACAGGCTTCAGCAAGTCTTCGTGCATCGCCCACTCAAGCGTGTGTCTCTTTGGGTCAAAGTCGTCATATTCAGAGTTCTGAACGAAAAACCTGCTCGCATGGTACAGCGTAGATAGCACTTGATAGGGGCGACGGCTCAGCTCATGCGTGTCAAAGTCATTGGTGTCTATCGGGGAGCATTTTCGTAGCATGTAGAATCTGCAGACGTCTGCCGAGCATTTTTCGAGTGTTTTGTTTGCTTCTATTACGTTGCCGAGGCTTTTGCTCATTTTTCTGCCCTTTGCGTCCTGCGTCAGGCCCTGGAAAAGAAAGGCTTTGTACGGCGATTCAGCCTTCCCAGTCAACATGACGTACTCCAACAGAAGTGTGTTTGCCCATCCTCTCGTCTGATCCATGGCCTCAGTCAGGTAGTCAACCGGCACATACTTCATGAACTCTTCATCTGTGAACCGAGCGTAAATCGAGGCCCCGCTGTTATGCCAAGTGTCGAGTACAAAATCCTCTCTGCGCATCTTGCCTCCGCATTTCTCACACTTGAAGGTGACACGATCCACCCATGGCTTGTGAAGCTCGAAGTCGCCCTGCAGTTTCTCCTCAGCTTTTTCAACTAGCTCCTTCTTACTCGCCACGAACGTCTTGGACCCACACTTCTCGCATCTCCATACCGGCAGAGGCGTTCCCCACACGCGTTCTCTCGATATGCACCAAGGCTTGCCTTCTTTCAGAAATGATAGGAATCGGTTCTGGGGGCTGTCAAAGAAGTAACGTACACTTCTCGCCGCTTTCATAACCTTTGCGTTGATTCTGTCGGTTCTCAGGAAATACTCTTTTCTAGCGAGCCAAACCAGCTTATGGTGAGAACGCCAACAAGTTGGGTATTCATGCCTCACGGTTTCTACCGAGACCAGTAAACCTCTCTTGCGGAGCTCTTCAACCACCATCTTGTCTGCGTCTCTCGCGAAAACGCCACTGAATGTGCCTGCGTCGCTCGTGAACTTGACTTCGTCGTCGAATGGAGCAAATATTGGCACGCTGCGTTTTTGGGCGGCGAAGAAGTCTTCTTCTCCGTTTCCAGGCGACTGGTGCACGACTCCTGTGGCCGTGTTCACGTCTACGAAATCTTCGCTGATGACTTTGTGCACGAGCGAGTGCTTTTTTTCCAGTTCGGCTTGTTCGGGAATGAGGTCCATAAAAGGGAATTCGTATGCTGAGCCTTCAAGGCTCTTGCCTAGTATGGTTTCAACTACTTCCCATTTCTCTATGCCTAGCTCCTGCATCACCGGCTCCACACGTTGCCTCACCATTATCCACGTCTCTTCGCCCACCTTTATCTTCGCATATTCGGCTTCAGGGTGAACGGCAAGCATCGTGTCGGTGACAAGCGTGAACGGCATGGTCGTCCAGACTAGGAAGTAAACGTCCGGGGTGTCTGCCTTTCTGAATTTGAAATACAACGAAGGATCGTCTACCATTTTGTAGGAGTCTTCGTAGCCAACTTCGGCGCTGCTGAGACTTGTCTGGCAGCCCGGGCAATATGCTACGACGTAGTGTCCTTCTTCCAGTAGGCCTTGTTCCCAGGCGCGTTTGAGAATGTGCCATTCGCGTTCGATGTACTCGTCCTTGTACGTCCAGTAGGCCTTGTCTTGGTTGATGAAGACGCCGAGTTTTCGGTCGGCTTCAACCCATTCTTTTTGGTATTTCATGATGGCCTTTTTACATTCTTGTATGAAGCGTTCTTCGCCTAAGGTTTCGAGGAGTTCTCGCTTGTTCTTCACGCCCAGAAGCTTTTCGACCTCGAGTTCGACCGGCAGTCCTTGGCAGTCCCATCCTGCCCAGAAGGGCATGTAGAAGCCTTGCATTGTCTTCCATCTGTACCGCAGATCTTTCATGGTTCGTCCGCGGTAGTGGCCTATGTGAGGTATTCCGTTCAGCGTTGGGGGTCCTTCAACGTAGCCGAGTGTGCCACAGTTGTGTTTCTGCCTGTGCTGTTCGAGCTTTTGCTGGATTTGGTTTATTTCCCAGAATCGGCGTGTTTCGGCTTCGAGTTCAAGCGGGTCATAATTTAGGCTCAGTTGATTCTCAGAATTGGTCTTGAATTTGGCGGTCACCTTGCATCACGTTGCACCCGCGAATGCTTGCATGTGGTGATGGAGACATATAACCTTTTTGAATTGGCACGCGCTAACCAGTCTACCAATAGACCTCACGCTTGGTCACGTGGAGAAGATCAACTCTGAGATTCACCAAAAAAAGGAGAAGGCCTCTTTCATAGAAGGCAGCGTCAGTGTTTCGCTGGCTTGCGGTGAAGCGCTTTTAGGATTTTTTGATCACTGTCCTCGTGAAGATTTCCATTTCCGTTACCTTCGCCTGTGTTATGTCTACCTTGACGAAGGCTCTTCCTGTTGTGTTTAGGTCCATCATGACTATTGCCGTGGTTGCCTTTGTGGTGACGGTGCCGTCTGCTTCAACTGTGGAGCTGATGATAGGTCTCACGTCGGTAATGTTGTAGCCTTCTGTAATCAACTTTTGCACGTCTGTATCGTTTTTGGCTATGTTGATGACGTTGTCCTTGAACTCTTGACTGACGGTGAGAGTTCCGCCAAACTCGCCTGGTCCACATCTACCTCTATGTCCATGCCCTCCCAAGGGCATGTCCGTGCCATTGAAGTAGTTGCCATAATCATATGCGAAGCCCGTTGCCGTGCTTGTGGTATTTGCCGTTCCGTTAGCGTATACCATTGCAGCTATTGCCGACAGAATCGTGAGAACCGTCGCTGCCGAGATCATCAGTATCTTGGTTTTTCTTTCCAATTCAATCACCTCTTCTTGTTTGGATCATTTTCACGCTTCAATTTGGTGTCACAAACGATAAAGGCGTATTTCAGAATTCGACCAAATTCTGTTCCTAATTTGACCATACCCTTGTCGGGTCTGATGTGCGAGCGCACGCTACCTCCACCGAAACGATTATGCAGAGAAGCTACGGCGGGGACGAACCGACGAAGGAAAAAAGAGGATAGATCTGGTTCAGGTTAGATTCTACTCTTTGACTTCTACTGTCTTTGCGATGGGAGCGTTCTTCTTCACTGATTCGATTCCGCTCACACAGGCTTCCTTTGAATTGTAGCCTTCACCTACTGCAATTATTTCTCCGTTGGCAGCTTTCAATCTGAACCTAAACTTTCCAGCTTTGTCTTTGAACCATTCGAACTTTGGTTCTGGCAATTTTGTCACCTGACCGATTCTATCGACAGAACCTGCTAAAAAGGTCTTCGCTTGAGCATAGTGGCGTTAGAGAATATGAGAGATAAATGAAAAGGATTCTGATGGTCAACTCTCTATCTATTCAAAGCTGATCGGTCGATCATGCGCTGCGAGCGTTGCAATCCGACGAGGCATGTTTAGGAACTGGGCCTCTATATGGGGATTCTTCTTCCGTCAAAATCAAGCTTCGACTTCCCAAACTCGTCCCTAACCTCTCTCAATTGCTCTCCTGTGAACACAGGTCCGTCTCGGCACACGCGGTACCTGCCTACGACGCAGCTTCCACAAAGGCCAATGGCGCATCGCATCAACCGCTCCAAGCTCGCCTCAAAGCCGACGCTCCGCGCCTCAGCCAACTCGAAAGCCTTTAGTATCATCCGCTCGGGGCCGCAGGCATAAACCATGTTGGGTTTCATTTTGGCCAATAGCTCCTCAAACGGGGCCGTGCACAATCCCCTGACGCCGCAACTCCCGTCTTCCGTCGTAGCCACGACGTTCTCTTTGCCGCAAAGCCTCTCCAGCTCGTCCAAGAACAGCAGTTCCTCCTTCGTCTTCGCGCCGACTAGGAACGCAGGCTCTCCTTTGCCGGACACGAGTTTCCTTGCTAGGAACAGCAGAGGCGCCGTACCGGTTCCCCCAGCAACCATCAATGCCTTTCCTTTTCCGAGGCTGAAGCTGTTCCCGAAAGGTCCGCGAACGCTCAAAACGTCACCCGCGGCAATGCCGTGCAACACGCTAGTCGCCTCGCCCACTCTCTTGACAGCAACAGAAACCAACCCCCCTATTCCAGCATCAAGCACGCTCAGAGGGATTTCATCGAGGCCTGGAATCCATAGCATCACAAACTGGCCTGGCTTGGCCTTCGCGCATAGTCTATCCTTGAACGTGAATGTCTTCACAGTCGGGCTTTCAGTTTCCACATCTTTGATGCGGGTGGTTCTAAGCTGGTTAGAGGCGATGCGATAGACCGACAATTTCATCAACACTCCTGAAATTCATCCTTTTCAAGTAGGCATCTACACCGCGTGTGATTTTCGAGAACACGTTTGGTCCCTCGGTGGCTATTGCTGTGCCTATCTGAACCGCAGACGCGCCCGCGACGAGGAATTCGACTGCGTCTCGCCAGCTCGCTATTCCGCCGCATCCTATGATGGGCACTTTGACCTGATCGTAGACGTCATATACGTGCCTTAGCGCAATAGGCTTCACGGCCGGACCTGACAGACCGCCGACTCTGTTGCCCAGAATAGGCAGTGCCGTCTCCGCGTCTATAGCCATGGCCTTCACCGTGTTCATTACCGTCAGGCCATCAGCACCGGCCTCGACCGCAGCCACGGCAACGTCTGCTACGCTCGCAACGTTAGGCGACAGCTTGACAAAAACAGGCCTGTCCATGGCCTTCTTGACTCTTCTAATCAAATCCACTAGAATCTCGGGGTTCTGCCCGATCTCTGATCCCGTCTCTTTCACGTGTGGACATGACACGTTGAGTTCCACAGCGTCTGCGCCTGCAGCCGCCGCCATCTTGCTCACGGCCGCATAACCCTCAGCCGAGAAACCGTAGACACTCACGATCAAAGGCACATTCAGAAGCGTTTTTGCCTTGCGAATCTCCTTGGCGAACTCGTCTATGCCCGGGTTAGGGAGGCCCATGGCATTGATTAGTCCGCAGCTTGCTTGAACAACCGTCGGGTTCGCGTATCCCTTGCGGGGCTTTAGTCCAATAGACTTTGTGACGACTGCGCCTGCGCCGCCGCTTGCGATTGTTTCGAACGTTTCAGGCGAGTATCCCAAAATTCCTGAGGCCAGCATTGTCGGATTCTTCAGCCTCAAACCGGCCAGATTCGTGCACAAGCGGTCTATCAAGCACACCTCACCATAGACCTCTCTCCATTTAGTCCCGTCGCCTTAATAAGATAGAGCTTGGTGGTTTCGCGCGTCTGCCACCCGATCATATGGTTTGGTGGTAGAAGGAATTGAACAGCATTTCGACGTGTAGATCAGCTGGCGCGCGCGTATTAGGCAGGCAGGAAGATTCAGGGTACGTTCTTCCAATTGCGATATCTTATTAAACACAGAACCTAGGATTAGTTACTGCTGAGGCTCGAGTCATGAAGGCCACGATAATCGAATGCTCATTCGGCTTCCTAGCGTTCGACGAAGACAACAAGCTGCTACAGAAAGTGCTCTTCCCGCGAAAGCCACAGGCAGCAGCCAAGGCTCTTCTAAAGACTGAAGCCGGAAAGCTGCCTGACGAGGCCTTAGAACTTACTGAGATCTTACAGAGAATGGGTGTCGAAGCGTTTGTTTTCGAAAGTGAGAACCTCGCCAACCAGATCAGGCAAAAACTGCCTATTGAGGTCACGGTCTTAGCTCAGTTAGAAGCTGGTGAAAGAGTCCGCTCAAGCGTTGAGCACTTGGCGATTGAAACTGGCTTCGTGAAGGACGCTGAAGAGTTTAATCTGTGGATGCACAACGTCACTATGGAAATCGCCAAGCTTCGAGTCAAAGGCGCAGTAGAGAAACGGGACCTGCTCGTGGCCCAGGCCATCCTTGCACTCGACGACTTGGACAGAGGCATCAACGTCTTCATGAGCCATGCCCGCGAATGGTACGGAGTGCACTTTCCAGAGCTCGACCGCCATTTGGACAAGCACGAAACGTTCGCGCGGCTGGTAGTCAAGCTTGGCAACCGAGACAACTTCACTTTGGAAAACTTGGAGAAGGAAGATATCCCCAAGCAGAAAGCCGAGGCAATAGTCAAGACTGCAAAAGCCTCAATGGGTGCCGATCTAGCTGAAACGGACCTTGCCCAGATACAAGCCCTCTGCCAAAACGTGGACAACCTGTACCACCTGCGACAGACTCTTGAAGGATACCTAGACAAGACTATGGAGGAAGTCGCTCCAAACATGAAATCATTGGTCGGCTCTCTTCTTGGAGCGCGACTGATCGCCATATCTGGAGGCTTGTCAAACTTGGCCAGAAAGCCAGCGAGTACCGTACAGATACTAGGCGCCGAAAAGGCCCTATTCCGATCGCTGAAAACTGGCACAAGACCACCCAAGCACGGAATAATCTTCCAGCACACGCTTCTACATGACGCGAAGAGATGGCAACGTGGAAAGATCTCCAGAGCATTGGCCGGGAAGCTGGCTATAGCAGCGAGAACGGACGCGTTTGGGGGCAGAGACATCAGCGCAAGCCTCAAGGCTAGTTTGGAGAAGAGAATCACTGAAATCCAGCAGAAGTACAGTGAGCCACCACCCGTGCCCGAAAGAAAACCCAAGCCAAGGCACGAAGACCGGTGGAGGGACCGCAGGAGAAGGCACGGGCGTGACCGTTAGGGTAAGACCGCACCCGCAGTTTCAGGCAATATATGAGGCAAGGCTTGAAGATGGTGCGCATCGGCTAGCCACCAAGAACCTTGCCCTAGGCAAGAGCGTCTACGGTGAGAGGCTAGTACGGTACGAGGGCGTGGAATACCGCCTATGGGACGCTTTCAGAAGCAAGCTGGCCGCAAGTATACTCAAAGGCCTGAAAATGGTCCCAATAGCACCAGAACATCGAGTTCTCTATCTTGGGGCTGCCTCTGGGACAACCCCGAGCCACGTCTCAGACGTGGTCGGCGAGAAGGGCAACGTGTTCTGCGTGGAGTTTGCCTCAAGATCACTTAGAGAGCTTGTGGATAATGTCTGCGCTTACAGACTCAACATGTTGCCCATACTCGAAGACGCTCGCTTTCCTGAAAGATACAGAATGTTCATCGACGGAAAGGTGGACGATATTTACTGCGACATAGCGCAGGTCGAACAGGCCAAAATCATCGCGGCAAACGCTGACATGTTCCTTAAGGACTCAGGCTGGATCATGCTTGCCGTGAAAGCGCAAAGCATAGACGTCACAAAAGACCCTTCCGAGGTTTATGAAGGTGAGATCCGAATCCTGGAAAAACGTGGCTTTCACATAAGAGACGTCGTGCATCTCGAACCGTATGACAAAGCGCATGCCATGATTGCTGCTCAGAAATAGAGAGGATTTCTCTAGAACGCAAGCACAGTTTATATCTCGCGTCCTTAATCGTTGCGCTTGTGACTGCTTGATGGTTATCGGGGGGAGAGACCTTGGAGCGGGGCCCGTGGACACCGTTCTCAAGGAAGCAGGCTTTGCTGTTTCTATAGAATGCTGCTCGAGACGAAGCTGCTTCGACTTCGCTGCTCGTAAAGACGGACAAGCCGTTTTCTTGAAGACGCAGCCAGACCTTGGAAGCTTCTCCCTGAAGGACTCGAGAGAACTCAAAGGGATATCCGAATTCTTTGCGGCCTCCTCTATTCTGATAGGCGAGAGAACTCGCGAGAGCCCCATAGCAGACGATACGGTCTACTCCAGATATGCCATCCCAACAATCACCCTGAGAACACTCGAAAACGTGTTGCTGCAGAAGACTCGTCCCTTAGTCCAGGCCAGTCCAGGCGGCTACTATGTTGAGATTGACGGCGAAGCAATAAGGCGACGCAGGCAAGAGTTAGGC
>Ga0209253_10005149_pt1 | contig 11352 bp, 10 predicted proteins | sample FrelakmetBRP12BR_FD_187145 | JGI IMG/M metagenome (GOLD analysis project Ga0209253, IMG submission 187145) | Freshwater lake sediment microbial communities from the University of Notre Dame, USA, for methane emissions studies - BRP12 BR (SPAdes)... | ecosystem: Environmental > Aquatic >...
GTCCTTGACGGCCAGCAGCTCGGACGAGAAACCCTCGACGGCGAACTTGTGGGCGTTGGTGATTTCCACCTGGGTGCGCTTGCGGATATTTTCCGTATCAGCCTTGGCGCGCAGCCAGGCATCGTGGTGCTCCTGCGCGGCAAGTTCGGCCTGCTTGAGCATTTCTTCCAGGCTGGGCATGACTTCGGCCGCCGCGCCCGCGGCTCCCGCCTGGAAGGCTTCGCTCATGGCTGAAGCTTCGCCGAGACTTTCGAGAAACTCTTCCTGCTCGATTTTGCTTTTTTGATCTTCTGGCTGCATGTAACGTTCTCCTGATAACGATGCAAAACCATATTGGGTGCAATGTTTTTTTTTCAAGAGACAGGCAGGGAGGTTTTTGTGGATATGTCTTGGTATGCCAGGTTCGGTTGCAACCGTCCGGGTTCTATGGCATCGTGCGGATCAGCTTATTTATGATCGTTGCGCTATGCCAAGGCACGGTGACGACGGCTAGAAAAACAACATATCAGGGGTGGTAGAGACCGGCATGAATTCTTCAAGAAGATCTGCCCTCAAGGCGATGGCAGTCTTGGCGACTTTGCCTTGCCTGCCGCGTGCATGGGCTGCTGAACTCGGTCAGCCAGTGATACGCATCAACATTCCTGGTCCCCGTACTCTGGCGTTCATGCCGATCGAGCTCATCCCGGCGCTCGGTATCGACCGCGCTCTTGGCGTTCATCTGTCAATCCGCTATTTCCCCAGCGGCGTGCGCTCATTTGAAGATGCTTTGGCTGGGAATGCTGACTTCGCTGCAGTGGGATTTGCTGTTCTGCCTGTGCTGGCCTCGAAGGGGCAGGCGGTCCTGGCGCTGGCACCGATAAGCGGCAAGACGCCGCCCTATGCGATAGTGGTGCGCAAGGATCTGGCCGGCAAGATCAGGAAAGTCGGCGATCTGAAAGGCCGCAGTATCGGCGTCTCCGCCGGCAGCGTGGCGAGCAAGACTTACCTGAACATGTTGGGGGAGGTCGTGTTGTCCAGCTATGGTGTGAGGCCGAGCGAGGTGCGCTGGGTGCCGAACGCGCAAAATATCGACGCAGTGTTCGGTGCCCTGGCCGGACAGGCGGTGGATGCCGTGTTCTGTGAGGAACCTTTTGTCTCCGAGCTGGTTCGTCGAGGCGCAGGACGGATTCTCCTCGATTTGAACACGCCCGCGGCCTTGGCAAGGATACCCGGCCTGGCGCACCCCCGTTCCGTCGTGGCAGCTTCTGCCGAGTCTGTGAAGGAGAACCCGCAGCGTACCGAACTGATGGTGCAAATGGTGCAGCGTGTTCTGGTCTGGATACATTCGGCCACTCCTGAAGCCATAATCAGCAAGCTCGGAGTGGCGGATGAGAATGAGCGGCGCGAACTGATTGCTGCCCTCGGCAGGGCTCCCGGCATGTTCAGTTCCGACGGACGTTTTTCGCGCAAACAGGTTGGCGAGACAGTGAACTTCCTGCGGGCCGCCAACGAGCCCTTGCCGGCGGATCTCGATGTTCATTCCCTGGTTTCCTACCGGTGGTCGGGGAATAAGCCTTGATGTTTCGATACCAGCGTAATTTTGCGGCAAAAAAAGGCAAGCTCCACTGGCAAGCAATATCAAGGCTGGTGCTAGTCCTGGTCATCGCCATGATCGGCATCCTGCTGATCGGCCTCAACAGTTATGCCACTTTCTACCAGCGCGAGGCATCGCAGAAGCTGGCGCTCATCGAAGGCTATTACCTTAACCAGTTGCCGCGCCTTGAATCCGAATGGCAAACGGCGGCGGAACAGATCAAGGCGCGCATCGAATTTGCCCGCATCCTGGAAGACACCAGCGATCTGCGCTGGGCGAAATTGAATGCATTTCTAAATGCGCAATGGGAATTTATCGAGTTTTCCAACCTTTTGATCCTGGATGGCCAAGGTAAGGTTTTGTTCCGCTACGGCACGGAAGCCCATGCTTTGAAGAACATTTCCGCGCTCGCCTCGGGTTGGCTGTATGCAGCCGACCATGGCGAGTTCTACCAGGTGTTTCAGCGGCCTCTGTGGCTGGGCCAAGGGGGCCAGGGCAGCTTGCTGCTGCTGAAATCCATTAATAACGCCGTTCTGAAGAAGCTAAAAATCCCGGAAACCCATTTGCACCTGAAATTCGATGGCGCTGTACTGGCTTCTTCGAGTGCCTTGCCCAAAGGCACCACTTCCTATGATCTAAGCTTTTTCCCCGGCCTCAAGCCGCACTATGTGGAAACGGCTTTGCCCTGGCCCGGCAGTGAAAAGCTGCAACTGATTGTCCAGCGCGAAATCCATGTGAGCTACCCCTTGCCTGAGTTCCTCATGCGGCCGGTCATGGCCGTGGTGTTCGTTGCCATTCTGCTCTGGCTGGGTCTGGGGCGCTGGCTGCAGAGCACGGTCCTGCGGGTGGAAAGCGTGGATGCGGCTGCCAAACGCTTTACCGATAGCGGCAGGTTGAAGCTGGCCGAGACCGAGCTCGAGCCGGCGCAAAGCCGGAAAGATGAAATCGGTGATCTGGCGCTTTCATTGCAAAGCCTGATGCAAACAGTCGATACGCGGGAACGCGAGCAAAAGGCCTATCTCGATACCCTGGCTTTGCTGGAAGAGGCGGTGCTGGAGCTGGATTGCGATGGGCGCATCCAGCGTGCCAGTCCGGGTTGGTCCACCCTGGCTCATTGTGACGATGCGGTAGGGCGCAGGCTGGATGAGTTCATTCATGTCGATGACCTCGAGGCCTTGCATACCCAGTGTGATGGGCTGTTCAGAGGCGTGAAAAGCCAAATGGGACTGCGTTTGCGACTGGGTGAGATAGACGGGTTGGCGCACGATTCCTGGCTGGAGTGCCGCTTCGTCAGCCATTGGGATGAATCGGGCAAGGTGGCGGGCCTGCGCGGGGTGCTACGCGATGTCACCCAGACTTATCTGCAAGAGAAGCAAATCTCCCATATGGCCCTCCATGATGCCCTGACTGAACTCCCGAACCGGGTGCTGCTGGAAGACCGTTTCAAGGTCGCCCTGCGCCTGGCTTCGCGCACCGTGCACAAGGTGGGTGTGTGCTTTATCGATCTCGATCATTTCAAGAATATCAACGATACCCTGGGCCACAAAGTGGGCGACAGGCTGCTGCAGGCTTTTTCCGAGGTATTGAATACCCAGCTTCGGGCTGGCGACACCCTGGCGCGCTGGGGCGGGGACGAGTTTGTGCTGCTGCTTCCCGACATGCAGTCAGAGGACTCGATTCGGGAGACAATCAAGAAAGTGAGGGAAGTCATGCAAGCGCCGCTGCAAGTGGACGGCGCCGACTTGTCCGTGACTTTCAGCATGGGGGTGGCGATTTATCCCGATGATGGCGAGGAGGTTGAAACCCTGTTCTCCGAGGCTGACCGCGCGATGTTCCATGCCAAGTCCCAGGGTCGCAATCAGGTGTGCTTTTTCCGCGACATGACCAGCCAGGGCATCGGCAAGAAGGAGCTTTACATTCAGAACCGCCTGGCCAATGCCGTTATGTCCCAGCGTATTCAGGCCTGGTTCCAGCCGATTATCTCGGCCTCTACCGGTGCGTGCAGTGGCGTGGAGGTGCTGGCGCGCTGGCACGATGACGAGCTGGGCTGGATCGGTCCTGCCACCTTCATTCCGATGGCGGAAAGTATCGGACTGATCCGGGAACTGGGTCAGCAGGTCTGGCTTGCCAGTTTGGCTGCCGCCGAAAGCTGGCAACGTCAGGGCCTGGCTTTGAGCATTGCGGTGAACGTGTCGAAGCGGCAGCTTTTTAAGCCCTACTTTACCGAGCAACTGCTGGAAGATGTGTCCAAACATCAGCTTTCCCCGGGGAACGTCATCCTTGAGGTGACTGAAAGCGTGGCACTGCTGGACGTGGAGCATGCTGCGGAACGCCTGCAGGAGCTCAAGGAGGCAGGCTTCCGTATTGCCATCGACGATTTTGGTACCGGTTATTCCTCGCTTTCGCAACTGCATGAAATGCACGTGGACGAACTCAAGATCGACATTTCCTTCGTGCGCCGCCTAAACGATCCGCGCGGTTTGAGCATGACCCAGGCAATCATCAACCTGGCGCGCGCATTGAACCTGAAGACCGTTGCAGAAGGGGTGGAAGACGAAGAAGCTGCAGCCAGGTTACGCGAGCTGGGGGTGGATTTCCTGCAGGGCTACCATTTCGCCAAGCCCATGCCGCGCGAGGATTTCGAGCGCTGGCTGGCGCAGCACAACAAGGGCTAGATCTAAACCGCCAGATCGATCTGCTGCACTGTCCCGGCGCCGCCATCTTCATTGAGATAGACGCCGGATGATTTGACTTGGCCATCAAGCTGGTTCTGGCCGTTCTTGATGTCGAATGGCGTGCTGACGTTGCCAAGGTAGATCGCGCCGACCTTTTTCTGCGCCAGCGTGCTCAGGGCGTCGTTGCCGCTGCCATCCCTGGTCCAGACCTTGAGCTGCGTGTAAACCGCATCGTTCTCGTCGATCCAGCCGTTTTTGTCCTGATCGTAGGCGGCCAGCTCCTGAAAGCCGTTGCCGCTGGCGGGGCCGAACAATTCGCTGCCGTTGTTGATCTTGCCGTCCGCGTTCTTGTCCAGCGCCAGGAAGCCGCTACCTGCGCCGACAAAGGAAATCTGGTCGGTTTTGCCATCCGCGTCCAGGTCGAAGCCGAATTTTGTGTCGGAGAGTTGCGCCGTGGTGCCGCCGAAATTGATCACCAGCGGGTCTTTCTTTTTCGCATCGCCCAGGCGCAGGCTGACATCGCTTTGCTCGAGATGCTCGCGGCTCATGGACAGTTCCAGCTTGAAGCTTATTTCCTGGCCATCCGTAGTCTTGACTACCCCCTCGGCAGAGAAGGAGGTCTGTTCTGCCTCGTAGTGGGTCTCACGGCGCTCGTATTCGATGCCGAAACCCCCCGGCTTCAGCTGCTCCGGTGCGGCGGTCTTGCTCGGGTCGGGGATGTCCTGCGCGGACTGGGCCGGCTGGATATCCTCCATTTTTACCAGCTTGATCCTGGTGCCGGTGAGCGCCTCGACCATCAGTTTGATTAACAGATAGCGAGGGTCTTTCTCTAGTTCCTTTTCCGCGTCAACCGCCGCCGTTTGCCTGGATGAATCGGTTTGCGCTGCAGCCTTGCCTTGCGGGGAAAGGTTGACGATGTCGAATGCGGGAGCGGAGTTTCGTGGCCGTGAATGGCGTCCTTCGAAATCGGGTCGCTGGTCGCCGCCCCACATTCTGAACGACTCCTTGACCGTGTGCTTGTCGATGGAACTATGCTGGCTGCTTAGCAGGATGTTAGAACTTTCGATCTTCATGGTTTGCTTCGTCCCGGCGGATAAGTTTTACATAGTACTTATCGGTGATTTGGGGCGAAGCTTGATGGTGGGAAGGCAGAAAGTTTGCGATTTTCGCAAAACTTTCATTGTGTTAGGTGGATGCCGCAGGGTCTTTGCGAAGAGCTTTAGGGTGTGGTGGCTTGATCTTGAAATTGAAGCTTTTTAGCCTTTTGCACCCATCGCCAGCGCACGGCTGCGAGAAGCGGCGCAGGCTTCTTTCTCTTCCGTCGCCATCCAGCCTTGCAGGTTTGCGGAGACGATATCGCTCAGGGCGCGTATCCAGTCATCGCGTTCATTCAGGCAGGGAATGTAATGGAACTCCTTGCCTCCGGCGCCGAGGAAGGAGGCTTTGCCTTCCAGCGCAATCTCCTCCAGGGTTTCGAGGCAGTCGCCGACGAAGCCCGGGCAGATGACATCGACCCGGTTTACGCCCTGCTTGCCGAGTTCTTCCAGGGTTGCCGTGGTGTAGGGCTTGAGCCATTCGGCACGGCCGAAGCGCGACTGGAAGCTGATCCGGTATTGATCCTGTTTCAGTTCCAGCGCCTCTGCCAGCAGCCGACCGGTTTTCTGGCACTCGCAGTGGTAGGGGTCGCCTTTATCCAGGGTGTAGCGGGGTACGCCGTGGAAACTCATGACGAGCTGGTCGGGGCGGCCATTCCGCATCCAGTCGTCGCGCACGCTTTGCGCCAGCGCCGCGATGTAGCCGGGGTGGTCGTGAAAGCTCCGGACGGTGCGGATTTCCGGCATGTTGCGCATCTTGCGCAAGGCGTCGAACACCGCATCCATCGCTGTAGCCGTGGAGCTGGCGGCATACTGCGGGTAGAGAGGGAGTATCAGAATGCGCCCGCAGTTCTGCTGCTTGAGTTTTTCCAGTGCTGACTCAACCGAAGGATTGCCGTAGCGCATGGCGAATTCCACTACCGGGGAAGACTTTCCCATCGATTCACCGAGATAGCCCCGCAGCATCCTGGTTTGGCGCTGGGTATGAACCAGCAGCGGAGAGCCTTCCTTGGTCCAGATCTGGGCATATTTTTCCGCTGATTTCTTCGGTCGGGTGTTGAGGATGACGCCGTTCAGAATCAGCCACCACAGTGCTCGGGGAATTTCCACTACGCGCGGGTCGCCAAGAAATTCCCTGAGATAGGGTTTTACTGCTGCGGCAGTGGGCGCGTCGGGAGTGCCGAGGTTGATCAGGAGGATGCCGGTTTTGGCGGCAGTGCCGTGGCTGTAAGCCGGTTCGGTGCGGTAAGACATGATTAGCGAGCCCTTAGTGGTAGGACAGCGCGCTGGACAGCAGCTTGGCGGTGACATCCACGATCGGGATGATGCGTTCGTAGGCCATCCGGGTCGGGCCGATCACGCCGACGGTACCGACGACCTGACCATCCACCTCGTAGGGTGCGGTCACCAGGCTGCATTCGTCGAGCGGCATGCGGCCGGATTCGCCGCCGATGAATATCTGTACGCCCTGGGCGTGCTGGCTGATGTCCAGAAGCTGGAGCAGGGTGGTTTTCTGATCGAATGCATCGAATAACCTGCGCAAGGATGCCATGTTGGAAGACAGGTCCTGCACATGCAGCAGCTTGCGCTCGCCAGAGAGCACGTAGCTATCGGCGCCTTCGTTCGATGCTGCGCTGCCGGCCTCCATCGCCAGAGTCATTAGCGTTGTCATGTCATGGTGCAGCTGTTTCAGTTCGACCTGCATTCTGCTGCGCACCTCTTCCAGGGTGCAGCCGGCGTAGTGCTGGTTGATGAAGTTGGCCGCCTGGGTCAGCTCCGAGGCGGAATAGGATTTCTCGCTGACGATGATGCGGTTCTGAACGTTGTCGTCGGCAGTGACCAGGATTAAGAGTATTCGCTTTTCGGAAAGATTTACGAATTCGATATGGCGGAAGGCGGTGCTGCGGCGCTTCGGCGCCATCACGATGCCAGCGAACTGGGTCAGGTCGGACAACAGTTGCGAGGCGGAAGCGATCAGTTTCTGCGGATCGCTGGGATGAAGCTGGTTTTCCAGTTGGTGTACTTCGATGGCATCGAGTGGTTGCACGGTGAGCAGGGAGTCAACGAAGAAGCGATAGCCGAGCGGAGTGGGTATGCGGCCGGCAGAGGTGTGCGGGCTGATGATATAGCCCATTTCTTCGAGGTCGGCCATGATGTTACGGATAGTGGCCGGGCTCAGATCCAGGCCGGAGAACTTCGACAGGGTTCGTGAGCCGATGGGCTGGCCTTCGCTGATATAGCGTTCCACCAAGGTTTTAAGCAGAATTTGCGCGCGTTTGTCGATCATATATTCTATGTGCGTTATGTGTTATGCACTTCGAGTCATAGTACCACCAAAAGTTTTATTATGGTTTAATTCAGGACATGAGTAAGCTCTTCAAAACCATTGCCCTGATTGGCAAATACAATAGCCCGGAGATCGGTGATTCGCTGCTGCGCCTGGCCAAATTTCTTGTCGAACAGGAACATACCGTACTGGTGGAACGGCAGACGGCAGAAAGCACCGGCGTGACCGATTATCCCATGGCCGACCTGGACCAGATCGGGGAGCAGGCCGATCTGGCCGTGGTGCTCGGCGGCGATGGCACCATGCTGAATATCGCCCGTTCCCTGTATACCTTCGGCGTGCCGCTGGTCGGCATCAACCAGGGCCGGCTCGGCTTTTTGACCGACGTTTCGGTCGATACCATGCTGGAAACCATGACGGAAATCCTTGCCGGAGACTATCTCAGCGAAGCGCGTTTCCTGCTTGATGTGACCATCCGCCGCCAGGGGGAGAATGTCTACCAAGCTTGCGCCTTCAACGACGCGGTGGTCAGCAAGGGTGCGACTGCGCGCCTGATCGAGCTGGAAGTATTCGTCGACGGCCAGTTTGTTTACAGCCAGCGTTCCGACGGCATGATCATTTCCACCCCGACCGGCTCCACGGCTTATGCGCTGTCATCTGGCGGGCCGATCCTGCATCCCACGCTGGAAGCGGTGGTGCTCGTGCCGATCTGCCCGCATACCCTGAGCAACCGGCCGATCGCGGTGAACAGCGAAAGCACCATCGAACTCCTTCTACTCCACGCCGATGACGCGCGGGTGCATTTCGACGGCCAGCGCCATTTCGACTTGCAGGAAAACGACTGGGTGATCGTGCGCCGATCCAAGCAGATGGTGCGCCTGCTCCATCCCTTCGGCCACAGCTACTACGACATGCTGCGCCAGAAGCTGCACTGGGGGGAAAAGCTGTAGTGAACAGCCAAGAGCCATGATGGAGCATGAACCATGCTGAAACCAGAAGTCATTCAGGAAGCTGTCCGGCGCATCGTCGCTGCTGCCCAAAGCCCGAGCAGGGTCATTCTGTTCGGCTCATATGCGCGCGGCGAAGCTGGGGAGAATTCTGATCTCGACCTGATGGTCATTGAGGATGAGGTTGCCGACATCGGCGAGGAGATGGTCCGGTTGCAGGATGCAATTGGTTGGCTGGGTGTGGACGTTGACGTGCTGGTTTACTCAGAGGCGGAGTACGAGAAAAGGAAGAACTGGTGTTCGACACCTGTTTTCTGGGCAATGCGTGAAGGCAAGGTGCTTTATGAACATCCTCTCTGAGGAAGCAGCGATGCTTTATCGCATTGCCGTGGAGGATTACAAGGCGTTTCGCAAGCTTATCGATGACCCGGAAATCGATCTGCGCATCGCTGCCTTCTTCGGTCAACAAACTGTTGAAAAACTTTTCAAGGCGGTATTGGCCGGAAACATGGCGGTATTCCCGCCGACACACAATCTTGTAAAATTGGCTGAGCTCTTGCAGGAAGCTGGCGCACCGTCTCCAGCGCCGGTCGATGTCCTCAAGCGTCTCAACCCCTATGCAGTCGTATTCCGTTACGACGACAGGGATATCCCGACTATTTCCCGCGATGTAGCACGTGATCAGGTCGAGGCTCTCCTCGCTTGGGCCGAACAACAACTTCAACAATAGTTTATTCTGGCTGAAACATGCTACTGACCCTCAACATCCGTGATTTCGTCATCGTAGATCGCCTCGAGCTGGAATTTCAGCCTGGCTTCACTGTGCTTACCGGCGAGACCGGAGCAGGCAAATCGATCCTGATCGACGCCCTGTCGCTGGCATTGGGCGAGCGTGCCGATGCAGGCGTGGTACGCGCCGGTGCCGAGCGCGCCGAGATCGAGGCCGAGTTCGATACCCGCACACTTCCCCAGCTTCAATCCTGGCTGGACGAGCACGAGCTCGGCGGCGATCCCGGGGTGTGCCTGATGCGCCGCGTGGTGGATGCCGGCGGCCGCTCGCGCGCCTTCATCAACGGCCGTTCCGCCACCTTGCAGCAGTTGCGCGAGACCGGCGAATTTCTGGTCGACATCCATGGCCAGCACGCCCACCAATCCCTGCTCAAGGCGGCTGCCCAGCGCGAGCTGCTCGACGCCTACGCCGGCCTGGAGCGTCAGGGCAAGGAAACAGCGGCGGCCTGGAAGGAATGGCAGGCGTTGAAGAGGGCGCGGCTGGAGCGGGAAAAGAATGCTGCCGCCTACGTCGAGGAGCTGGAACGCCTGGAATGGCAGGTGAAAGAGCTGGCGACACTGAATTTTTCCGGCCCGGAATGGGAAGAATTGCAGGCCGAACACGGCCGGCTGACACACGCCGCCAGCCTGATGGAGGGTGCGCAGTATGGCCTGGAAGTACTGTCGGAGAATGACGTGGCTTGCCTGGCGCAGGTCAATGGCGTAATCGCCCGCCTAAACAACCTGGTCGAGTACGACACCGGATTGAAGGAAGTGCTGGAGCTGCTGGAGCCGGCCGAGGTGCAACTGCGCGAGGCCGCCTACAGCCTGCGCCATTATCTGCAGCGCCTGGATCTCGACCCGGAGCGGCTCGCCCAGTGCGAGCAGCGGCTGGGGGAGGTTCATGATGCCGCGCGCAAATACCGTGTCGGCCCGGATCAGTTGCCTGAGCTGCTGGCCGAGAAGAGCGGTCGTCTGGATGCGTTACGTGGATTCGACAGTGGCGGTGACGAGGCTCAGCGCGAACAAACGGCTCAGGTGCAATATCTCGACCTGGCCGGCAAGCTGAGCGCAGCCAGGAAAGAGGCGGTGCTGGAATTGGGTGGGAAGGTCAGCGCCGCAATGCAGTCCCTCGCCATGGCGGGCGGACGGTTCGAGATTGCGCTGACCGAATTTGAAGGCAATGCTCACGGTCTCGAAGAGATCGAGTTCCAGGTCAGCGCCCACGCCAGCCTGCCGCCCAAGCCCCTGGCCAAGGTGGCTTCCGGCGGCGAACTGTCGCGCATCAGTCTGGCCATCCAGGTGATCACCAGCAAGGTGTCGCTGGTGCCCACCCTGATCTTCGACGAAGTGGACGTGGGCATCGGCGGCGGCGTGGCGGAAATCGTTGGTCAGTTGCTCAAGCAGCTCGGCGCCGAGCGCCAGGTGCTGTGCGTCACCCATCTGCCCCAGGTGGCGGCACAGGGCGATCATCACTGGCAGGTCAGCAAGAATACCCGCGACGGCAGCGTTGTGAGCAGTATTCAGGAGCTGGAGCGGGATGCGCGCATCGATGAGGTTGCCCGCATGCTGGGCGGGGTGGATATCACCGACACCACCCGCAGGCATGCAGCGGAGATGCTCGGAGTTTAATTAGCAACCGACGCTTTACAGCGTCGTCAATCTGGCGAAGTGTTCGCTGAACACATACACCAGCACTGTCACCAGCGGCAGCACGTAGAAATAGGCGCGCATCAGGTTGCGTATCGTGCGGTTCGCCGTTTTCAGTTCCATGAAGTGATCGATCACCAGTCGGCCCTTGAAAGCCATGGTCAGGCAGATGACCAGGGTGACGGCCAGGCCGGGCTCGGAGGATTCGCCGAGGAAGGCGCCGCCCAGGGTCAGCGCCACCAGCAGAAGCCACAGCAGGTTCAGGGTCTGTTTGTGGGTCATGTGTAGGCCTGTTTCAGCGCAGCAGGTACAGCAGCGGGAAGATGATCAGCCACACCAGATCGGTGGCGTGCCAGTA
>Ga0209253_10005150_pt1 | contig 11352 bp, 10 predicted proteins | sample FrelakmetBRP12BR_FD_187145 | JGI IMG/M metagenome (GOLD analysis project Ga0209253, IMG submission 187145) | Freshwater lake sediment microbial communities from the University of Notre Dame, USA, for methane emissions studies - BRP12 BR (SPAdes)... | ecosystem: Environmental > Aquatic >...
AGAGGTCCTCCGGGACCCGGCTCAATCCGCCGGCCTGCGGCGGATCATGGAGGAAACCAGCGGATTGGCCGACAAGGCCCTCGCCAGGAAGGACTTCGTCGCCGCCGGCAAAGGCTACTCTGTTCTGTGGAGAGAGTATCCGCTGGCACAGCAGGCTGGCCTCTCGTTCTCGCCGAACGACGCAGAAGAGGGCTTGAAAAAGTGCCGCCTCCAGCTCACGCGAGAAGGATTGGACCAGTACAGGAAAGGAAACCTCAAGGAGGCGATTGCCATCTGGCAGGGCCTGCTGGAGTTCGATCCCGACAACACCGAGATCCGGAAGGCCGTGGACACGGCCACCGAACAGCTCAAGAAGTTGCAGAAGAGATGAGGGGAGTCGAGATGAACTCCCGGGAGCGAGTCCAGCGGGCTGTCCGTTTTCAGGATCCCGACCGGGCGCCCATATCTCACGCGGTCCTGCCGGCGGCCCAACTCAAGTATGGTCAAGCCCTCGCTGAGATTCTGGCCGAATACAGGGAAGATTTCGGCTGGGACTACATGGCCGACCTGCCTGTCGAACGCTTTCCTCCTCAGTATAAGAAAGGACTGAACCGGGATGATTTCGGCACACTTTGGCGGGTGGAATGGATGGGCATCTGCGGCATTCCCGTGGACTGGCCTATCAAGGACTTGAGCCGGTATGCGGAATACCGGTGGCCGGAAGATTTTCCGGCCGGCCCCCCCTCAGGACGCCAGTACAGCGGGCACATATGCGGTTTCGATGAGCGCTGGTACGCCCGGGGAGGCTGGTTCACCTATTTCGAGCAGCTTCAGCAGCTTCGCGGGATGGAGAGCCTCATGATGGATGTGGCGGCGGAGCCAGCGGCGTTCTACCGGCTCCTCGACGACCTCCTGACTTTCAACCTCCGCTGGATCGACAAGTGGACGAAGCTCAAATACGACGGCCTCCATTTCGGCGATGACTGGGGTGGACAACGCAGCCTTCTCATCCGGCCGGAGGCCTGGCGCCGGATTTTCAAGCCCCGCTACGCCGCCATGTTTGGGCGCGTTCGCGCGGCAGGCCTGGACGTCTGGTTCCACACCGACGGCTATGTGAACGAAATCATCGGCGACCTCATCGAAATCGGTGTGGACGTCATCAACATCCAGGCCTCCGTCGTCGGCCATGACTGGATCTCCCGCAACGCCCGCGGCCGGGTGGCCTTCCGGACGGACATCGACCGCCAGCGCGTGCTCCCCTTCGGCTCGCCGGCCGAAGTCAAAGAAGAGGTCCACAGGACTTTCGAATCCTGCGGCGGCCCGCACGGCGGGCTCATCGCCTGCGGCGAAGTCGGACCCGACGTCCCGCTCGCAAACATACGGGCCATGTACGAAGCCTTCCGCGAATACGGGAAGTAAGGCAAAAGACGACCCTGACGGGTGGATTGGCGAGGGGCTTTATGGTATGTATAGTCCCCTGAAATGAGCCGCCTCAAGAATCCAGCCTTCCTGATTGCGCTGGCCGCCTCTATCGGCTGCCTCCTTCTGAGCCTCTCTTGCCAGGGGGAAAAGAAGCCGACCGATCCGGAGCAGAAAAGATTGCGGCTGGCCGTCATCCCCATGGGGACAACCCACGAGTTCTGGAAAGCCATCCACGCCGGGGCCAGGAAAGCGGCGGACGAGCTCGGCGCAGAAATCATCTGGAAGGGTCCCCTTAAAGAGGACGACCGCAACGAGCAGATCCAGATCGTCGAGACGATGCTGGACTCGGGAGTCGATGCGCTCGTCCTAACGCCTCTCGACGACCGGGCGCTCATGCCCCCCGTTGCCGAGGCTAAGGCCAGGGGGATTCCGACCGTCATATTCAACACCGCCTTGAAAGGGGATGACTTTATCGCCTACGTCTCGACGGACAACTGGAAGGGCGGTATCCTGGCCGCCGACCGGATCGGCGAGCTCATGCAGGGCAAGGGGAAGCTGATCCTCATCCGGATCATCGAGGGCGTGGAGGGCAACCGGCAGAGGGAAGAAGGATTCCTGCAGACCATCCGCTCGAAGTTCCCCGGGATCAGCATCCTCTCCGACAACCAGTATGCCGGAATTACGACGGAGACCGCCTACCAGACGACGGAAAACCTCCTGGCCCGCTTTCATGACGTCGATGCGATTTTCACTCCCAACGAATCCACCACCTTCGGCTGCTTGCGGGCACTCCAGGACCACGGGCTCGCCGGAAAGGTGATCCACGTCGGTTTCGATTCCTCGAAGAAGCTCATTGAAGCGCTGGAAAAAAATGAGCTCAAGGGGCTCGTCCTCCAGGACCCTGTCCGGATGGGCTATGAAAGCGTCCGGACGGCGGTCGCTAGCCTGCGAGGGGAGCCATTCGAGACCCGGATCGACACCGGTGTGTTCCTGGCCACGGCCGAAAACATGAACCAGCCCGAGATCCGGCGGCTTCTTGTCCCGGATCTCACCATCCTGGACAGATGATCAAGCGGCCGCGTCTTTCGCCGCAAGGAGGCATAGCCATGCGGAAAGGAATCTGGGGTTTGACGCTCAGCTTGGGCCTCTTCTGCTCGTTGCCCGCCGTCCCCGGAGAAAGGCAGGAGGCCCGGCCGCCCGACTTAAAAGGCAAGTCTCTGACCGGCTGGACGATCCACGTCCTTTCTTCGAGCCACCAGGACATCGCCTGGATGAACAGCCCCGAAGCCTGCATGGAATACCGCGATACACATTGCGTCACACCGGCGCTTGCGATGATGGCCCAAAATCCCGACTACTGCTTCGTCATGGAAAATATGCTCAACCTCATGGAGTATATCGAGAGGCATCCCGAGCGCCGCGACGACATCCTCCGGTTCACGCGGGAGGGACGGATGGAATGGGGCGCGACTTTCAACCAGCCCTACGAGTCCTTGCTCAGCGGGGAGCAGCTCGTCCGCCAGACCTATTTCGGCCGAAAATGGCTGAAAAAGAGCTTCCCGGACTGCGACACCCGGGTGTATTTCAACCCCGATGTGCCCGGGCGGGCCATCCAGATGCAGCAGATCCTGAGCAAGGCCGGCATCCCTTACATGATCATCAGCCGGTACCATGAAGGATTCTACCGCTGGTCGAGCCCCGACGGGTCCTCTGTCCTGGCTTATTCGCCGGGCCACTATACAAACGCATCAGCCATCCTGGGCGCGCCGCCCGAAGAGGGCACCAAGCTCCTTGAAGTCAAGCTGGACGGCTGGGGATCTTATTATCAGGAGCACGGGATCCCGTCTGAATTCCCTCTCCTCCACTCCGTCGATTTCTCCCAGCCGACGGACTTCAGTCCGTTGATCCAGCTGTGGAACAGCCGCCACCTGGAAAAGGACGGGGCGGCTCGGTCGAAGATGCGCTATTCTTCGGCGGCTCACTTTTTCAACTCCCTGGCCGAGGCCGAGCCAAGTCCTGACACGGTCATCGGAGAACGGCCCAACCTCTGGCTATACATCCATGGCCCCACCCACCATTGGGCGATCTCTGCTCAAAGAGAGGCGGCAAGGCTGCTCCCGGCAGCCGAGGTTTTCAACACGGTGGCCTCTCTCTTGGAAGGAGATGTGGCCGGCTATCCCGGCGGGGAGATGGAAGAGGCCTGGAAGGCGGCTATCTATCCCGACCACGGCTGGGGCGGCAAAGAGGGCCAGATCACGGACCGGCTGTTTCGGAAGAAATACGAGTTCGCGCGGGACCGGGGAAAGGACATGCTCGAGAAAGCCCTCATGAAGATCGCCGGCCGGGTTGACACATCTTCTTCCAAGGGGACTCCGATCACCGTCTTCAACGGCCTTTCCTGGCAGAGGTCCGACCCCGTGATCGTTACCTTCTCTTCCTCGCGCCGGGACTGGGAGGTCCGGGATGGGGCGGGCCGCCTCATGCCGTCGCAGGTCCTGCCTCCGCTCTCGCCGCGGGACAGAAATAAAATCCGCCTTGAGTTCATCGCCTCCGACGTGCCGGGCTTGGGATACAGGACTTTCTACCTGTCAAAGAGCGAAACCGCCGCCGCCTCTTTCTCCTCGTCTTCTCCAACAACGAACGTCTACGAGAACGAGTTCTATAAAATTGAATTGGCCCCCGGCGGCCTGCGCCGCATCTATGATAAGCAGGTCAAGGCCGAGATCCTGAACACCACGAAATTTCTTGGTTTTGAGGTTTTCACCATGCAATCGGTGGGGAATGGGGCCGGGGAATTCGGCCGGGTCCAGCAGCCGACGATGGAGGGCTTTGACCGGCTCGGCCGCCGGGACGCTTCCTGGCAGCATGATGAGCTCGAATCCGGACCTCTTAAGGCAGTTTTCCGTCTCCGGGAGAGGCTTTCGAACTCGACGGTCGAGGAAAAGATCATCATCTATAACCAGATCAAGAGGATCAACTGCGAGCTCTCGATTCTGGAATGGGACGGGACTCCCTACCGGGAATTCCGCCTGGCTTTGCCGGTCAAGGCGGAGAACGGCCAGGTCACTTACGAGGTGCCCATGGGAGTTGTCGAGGTCGGCCGGAGCGAGATCCCCGGCACGGGAGGTCCGGCCTATGGCAGCCTGAATTACGACGAACCGTGCTCGGACATCCGGCCGCGGGAGGTTCAGAATTTCCTGAGCGTCAGTGGAAAGGAGTTCGGGCTGACCATGAGCACGAGCGTTTCCGTCAACGACTATCAGGATCCGACTCCCAGACCCGCTCCGTATCCCGTCCTTCAGGCCGTACTGCTGGCGTCGAGGCGGAGCTGCCATGGCGAGGGGAACTGGTACCTCCAGGAAGGCGACCATCACTACAGTTTCTCCATCACCTCGCATGATCCCGGCTGGACGAACGGCTACAAGCCGGGCATTCAGGCCAACTCGCCGCTATTCGTCGTGCTGGGCGCGCAACCGGAGAAAGACGCCAACCTTCCGGATGAAATGAGCTTTTTCGGAGTCTCCGTCCCGAACGTCTTGGTGAGTGCGATCAAGAAATGCGAGGATGATGATTCGGTCATCATCCGCCTTTATGATATCGAAGGGAAGGATGCCGAACTTGTCCTGACCTCTTTTTTCCCGCTGGCCAAGGTCGAACACGTCAATCTCATTGAGGAGGAAGGCAAGCCGCTCGCCTGCCGGACCGAAGGCGTTGGACTCAGGGTGGGGCATCATGCTATCGAGACGCTCAAGCTCTGGCCGAAACGGTGAGGGAATATATGTCTAAAAGAAAGGGCTTGGGCGCAATCCTCATTTTCGGGTTCGCGGCTTTCCTCTGCCTTTCCTGCTGCAGAGGCCGATCCTCCCCAGGCGCGCCCGGCACCCAGGATCACGCGGCCAACTTTGTCCTGATAGCACCAGGTGAGCCCGTTGAGAAAATTGTACGCACGGCTTCCCTCATCGTTCCCTCTCCGAATCAGGCCGCCTGGCAGGAGATGGAGTTCATCGCCTTTGCCCATTTCGGCATGAATACGTTTACGGACCGGGAATGGGGCGAGGGAACAGAGAGTCCATCTCTATTCAACCCGGGCAATTTCGACGCGCGGCAGTGGGTCCGAGTGTTCAAGGAGGCCGGGATGAAGATGGTGATTGTCACAGCCAAGCATCACGACGGCTTCTGCCTCTGGCCGAGCCGGTACACGGAGCATTCGGTAAAGAAGAGCCCTTGGCGTGAGGGGAAAGGCGACGTGGTCGGGGAAGTGGCGGAGGCGTGCCGGGAAGCCGGGCTCAGGTTCGGGATCTACCTTTCTCCCTGGGACCGGCACGAGCCGACCTACGGAGATTCGCCCGTCTACAACGAGCACTTCCGCAATCAGCTGCGCGAGCTCTTGACCGATTACGGCGAGGTCGGAGAGGTCTGGTTCGACGGGGCCTGCGGTGAAGGCCCGAACGGGAAGCGGCAGGAATACGATTGGCCTTCGTACTACCGCGTCGTCAGGGAGTGCCAGCCCACGGCGGTGATTTTCGGGATGGGCCCGGACCTCCGCTGGGTGGGGACGGAATCAGGGTACGGGAGAGAAACGGAATGGAGCGTTGTCCCCGTCCAGGTCAGGGAAGGCTCTGCTTCTCCGAATGCTCCTCTGGATGACGTTTTCATCCCGGGGGACATGACCGCAGAAGATCTGGGAAGCCGGGAGAAGATCACTGGAGCGAGGGCCCTCGCCTGGTATCCGGCGGAGACGGATGTCTCCATCCGGCCGGGCTGGTTTTATCACGCCAGCCAGGACGATGAAGTCAAGACGCCCGAAAAATTGATCGACATCTACTTCAGCTCGGTCGGCCGCAACGGAGTGTTGCTTCTCAATATCCCCCCGGACAACCGGGGCCTCATCCACGAAAATGACATCGAGAGCCTGATGGGCATGCGGCGCATCCTGGACGGCACGTTTCAAACGAACCTTGCGTCGGGGGCGCGAATTGAGGTTTCGAGCGAAAAAAGAGGCCATCCGGCCCGGTTCATCCTGGACAAAGATGACGAAACATACTGGACAACTCCGGAGGATACCGAATCGGCGCGCCTGGAGCTGGCTTTGCCCAAAAAGCAGACCTTTGATGTGGCCATGCTCCGGGAGAACATCCGCGTCGGCCAGCGGGTGGAGGAATTTTCCTTGGATTACTGGAACGGCAGTGATTGGATCCCTTTTGCCGGCGGGACAACCATCGGCAATAAACGCCTGCTGCGATTCCCGGCCGTCGCCGCTGACAAAGTCCGTCTGACCATCAAGAAATCACGACTCAACCCGACCCTCTCCGCCTTCGGCCTGTTCAAACTCGCCTCCTAAATCAGCCGTTTTGACAGGTCCGCGTGCCTATGCTATAAGCCGGGTCGAATGTCGCTGCATTCCAAGAACCTCTCAGCAAGGAGTCCTGTCATGAAAATAACGAGCGCCATTGTTCTACTTCTCGTCTTATCCCTCGCTTTGCCGGCGATCGCGACCCCGAGTCCGGAAACTGAGGCCCAGCGCGAGGCCCGGATGAAGTGGTGGACGGAGGCCCGGTTCGGCATGTTCATCCACTGGGGCCTCTATGCTTTGCCGGCCCGGCACGAATGGGTCAAGCAGCACGAGGCCATCACCGAGGAGGTCTATCAAAAGTATTTCGATCAATTCAACCCCGACCTCTACAATCCCAAGGAATGGGCGCGCCTGGCCAAGGCCGCCGGGATGAAATACTTCGTCGTCACGACTAAGCATCACGAGGGCTTCTGCCTCTGGGATACCAAATACGGAGACTATAAGGCAACCAAGACACCGTACGGCAAGGACCTGATCAAGCCGATGGTCGAAGCCTTCCGGGCGGAAGGCCTCCGGGTCGGGTTTTACCATTCGCTCATCGACTGGCATCACCCCGAGTACCCGGTTGACAAGTTCCACCCGATGTTCAACAACCTGGAGTTCCGGAAGACGGCCGCCAACCGCGATGTCCGCAAGTACGCCGAATACCTGCACAGCCAGGTCCGAGAGCTCCTGACGGAGTACGGGCCGATCGACTGCCTGTTCATGGACTTTTCCTTTCCCGGGGAAAACGGCAAAGGCCGGAACGACTGGCAGTCGGAAAAGCTTCTCAAAATGATCCGCGAGCTCCAGCCTCAGATTATCGTCGACGACCGTCTCGACCTCCTCGATGTCCCCGGAGGGTGGGACTACAGGACGCCTGAGCAGTTCATGCCCCAGGAATGGCTGAAGGTGGACGGCAAGCGGGTGCCCTGGGAAACTTGTCAGACATTCTCCGGATCCTGGGGATACCATCGCGATGAATCGACCTGGAAGAGCGTCCGTCAGCTTGTGGTCATGCTCATCGAGGTCGTAAGCAAGGGCGGCAACCTTCTCCTCAACGTCGGCCCCACCGCCCGGGGCACTTTCGACGACCGGGCCAAAGAGCGGCTGGCCGGGATCGGCGCCTGGATGGACGGCCACAGCCGCTCGATCTACGGCTGCACCCAGGCTCCGGATGAGTTCAAGACGCCCCCGAACTGCCTGTTGACCTACAATCCGGCGGCCAAGCGCCTCTATGTTCATGTCCTCGATTGGCCGATGGGAGCACTCTATCTCGACGGCTTCGCCGGGCGAGTCGCTTACGCCCAGCTCCTCAACGACGCCTCCGAGATTCAGTTCGTCGACGAGAGCCGCGCCATCATCCTCCGCCTGCCCGTCCAGCCGCCGGCCGTCACCGTGCCGGTCGTGGAATTATTCTTAAGGTAGCTTCCCTCCACACGGCCGACCTCGTTCTGCTTAATGATGGTTTTTAAAATAATCCGATTTCCCAATCGGCCAGTCGCCCGTCATCACTTGGCGGCCCGTTCTTTCCATGGCCGGGAAGAGAAGGTCCTCTTCCTTAGCATGATGACATTTGTCGGCAAAGCCCCGGATAAAATCGACGACCTTGGTCAGGTGCTCAGCCGGTACATTTTCCCCGGCATCAAGTTTCTTGCTCACGCTCTCGACCACCTCGAGCGTCAAAAGGATGGCCTTATGTTCATTTTTGAGGATGTCGGTGGGCTTCATGATACACCTCCCCAAACGTGTGCCCCGGCTCTCCGGGCCAAGGGCAGCCTATTTCTTGTCGGAAGCGCCGGGCTTAACCAGCGGTACTCCGGCCCGGCACAAAGGGCAGGCTTCCGGGTCAAAGGCCTCCACCTTGAGCGCCAGGAGGCTTCCGACAGCCCGGCCTTCGATCAGCACGGCCCCCGCAGTCCGGTCAACCAGGACATAGACCCCGTCCACCGCGATGCCTTTTTCTTTCAGGCAGGCAACGACCTCCTGGATCGAGCCACCCGTCGTCAGTATGTCCTCGACGACGATGGCCGTCGTGCCGGGCTCCAGGCCCGTCCAGCCCGGCCGGAAAGCCATTTTCTCATCCACCCGCTGGGTGAAGGCGAACCTCTTTCCCAGCTTGAGGGCGGCCAGGAAGCCTATGGCGATCGCTCCATAGGCGGGTGATATGACATAATCAAACGGTTTTTTTTCTCTCCGGATCCGGTCGACCAAGAGGTCGACGATCCTGTCCAGAGCGGCCGGGTTCTCGATCAGCCGGATCTTCTCGAAATACCATTCCGAATGCTTGCCCGATGTCAGCTTGAAATGCCCTTGAAGCAGCGCGTCGGCGTCCTTGAACAGCGACAGGATCTCGTCTTTATTCGCTGGATTCATCCGCTCCTCCTACTATTGGGCTGCGGCCGTTCAACTTTTGATCCGGCAGCTGTGACCATGAACATTATAAAGGACCGCGCGTTTTGTGCAACCCTGCTGCTTTGTTTGCGCACCTGCCCCCGAATTGCTACAATCGGCACGGGATAGGAGACCGGCTGTGCGAATGAGTCGGGCAATAAGGTGGCCTGTTTACGCTGCGATGCTTTGTCTGCTCGGCCCTCCCGCATGCCGCCGGGATTCAATCAGTCCCTTGCCGGGTGCGTACAGCACTGTTTCTGAGTCCGAATGGAACATAATCCTCACTCTGAAAAAGGGAGGGGCCGCTGAAATTCAGGTGGAGAGCTGGGCGCCGGGAGAGTACAAAACCCGCAGCTCTGACAAAACCGAGGGACGATGGAGCCTGGACGGCGGCACCATAGTCCTGGAATATAGCGATATTGAGGACCGGCTTGTCTTTGACCCTGAGCTTCCGCTGGCCATTCTAGGCTATAAAGGCGGAGCGCCGGGGCTCATCCAGAAGGAGGCCTTCGCCGAGGACAGCATCCTTCGCAACTACCCGCTCTGGAAACTCCCTCACAGGTTCGCTGAGACTGCTCAACCCCGCTAGACAGAGCGGACTGTCATTTTGGCCGGTTTCTGTGGTATGAATGAGGGCAAGAGCGAGGAGAAAAAGGAATGAACAAAGCGCTTTCCGTGCTGTCGTCCTGCCTTGTGTTGAGCGGATTTCTTTGCGGCCAGACGATCACCGTCACCAGGCCGGAGGCCGGAGAGATCTTGGACGCCGGCCACGGCTACGTGATCACCTGGACCAAGCCGGGACCCGGCCGATGGACTGCCTGTCCTATCGTGATGAATACACGCTGGAGTTGCGTCTCGTTATCAGGCGCGTGGGGACGGGCACGGCAGACCTGAAGGACATCGATCAAAGAAACAACTATTTCACGAAAAAATACACTCGTTGAAGTCTGAGTTGGCGTTCTCGGAGCTCCAGCAGATCAGGGGAGTGACGTTTTTACTTCTTCGCCCTTTCAGCCCGGGCCTTCTCCACCATGTCCTTGACTTCGCGCATGAGGGTCGGTACGTGGTAGGGAATTCCTTCCTTGATCGTCCACTCGATGCCGCCGCGCGCGACTGCGGCGGATTGAAATTCGCTCGAGCTGTCTTATAATCAAAGCATGATCAAAGCGGCGCCCGAAGATTTTGTTGTCGAAGAAAGGGCCGACCTCCCCCTTCGAAAACACGGTATATACCGTGTCTATCTCCTCAAAAAAAGCCACTGGAACACGCTTGACCTCGTTCATCATCTCTCCCGCTCTTCAGGATTGCCTCTCAGCCGATTCTCTTATGGCGGGAAAAAGGACAGACACGGCCTCACCTCCCAATTCATCACCATCCGCAAGGACGCAGATTTCAGTGCCAGGGGCAAGAACTTCAGCCTCGAATCCCGGGGTTTTATGGACCGGCCGATGGGCCCGGACCTCATCCGGGGAAACGCGTTCGCGATTACAATCAGAGACCTTCCGGACTTCGGACACCTGGAGGCAAACGTCAAAGAGGTCAAGCAAACCGGCTTCCCCAATTTCTTCGACGACCAGAGGTTCCGGAGCCTTGATCCCGAGCGCGGTTTCTTCGCCGAGAAGGTGCTCAAGCGGCACTGGAACGGCGCCCTTCAAGTCTTCCTGACGAGCGCCGGGCCCAATGACACCAGGGCCGAACGCGACAGAAAAGCCGCCCTCTTCAAGAACTGGAAGGATTGGCCGCTTCTCTTGACGCTGGCAGACGGGCCCCTGGAAAAGGGCATCTTTAGTTTCCTCAACGACCATCCCGGCGATGCCGGCCGGGCCCTCCACGGTATTCCCGAAGAAGAAGTGTCGATGCGGTACGCGGCCTATCAATCCCATCTTTGGAATGAGCTCCTCCGCCGTCTGATCAAAATCAAGGTTCATGATCCGAAAGAAGTCCCGGGTCGGGAGGGTGCATATTTCTTCTGGGATGAGATTGAGGCTGGAGCAGGTTCTGTGGCGGCATGAGCCCGGAACAAAGTGTCGATCATTGAGGGAAAATCATGAAAACCATCATCTACTACTTCACCGGCACCGGCAACTCGCTTGCCGCTGCAAAGAAGATCGCCACGGTTATCGGGGACTGCGAGCTGATCCCGATCGGATCCCTGATGGATACCCCCGGCAGGATCATCCCCGCAGCGGAACGTGTCGGGATCGCATGCCCGGTCTATTTTTATG